>Ga0187855_10003056_pt1 | contig 12426 bp, 12 predicted proteins | sample June2016WEW_8_10_2_FD_132969 | JGI IMG/M metagenome (GOLD analysis project Ga0187855, IMG submission 132969) | Peatland microbial communities from SPRUCE experiment site at the Marcell Experimental Forest, Minnesota, USA - June2016WEW_8_10 | ecosystem: Environmental > Terrestrial > Soil >...
CGTTCCTCCCATACCAATCTGGATATGATCCTTCCAGCTCCCTTTGCCCTTCATCCCGCCGTTGATCTCGAACAGGATCTTGTCGGCCTCAATAGTCAACTTCGTAATCTGCACTAAATCACCCACGCGCGCCGCGGGACCGTTTTTCTGTGCCGCTGCCACCCATTTCTGCTTGTCCCAATTGCCGTTGCTATCAAACGGGAGCGGCTCCTTCGAACGCGGCAGAGGCGCTTTCACGGTGGCATATTCGGACAGCAAGCCGCGCAGGATCTCGATGCGGTCGTCCTCGGTGAGCTTTTTGTCGGCGCGGGCGGGCGGGACAAACCAGAATCCGGATGACAGAAGCAATGCGACGGAAATCCTAGCTTTCATGGCGCCTCCCGCAACAGGAACGCATCTTGATGTTGGATAGGAGCCTTCTGCAGATAGAAGAAGAGCGCCACCACAACTGCCGTTGTAAGATAACCGCCTTCGGGGCCATACTCGCCTCCGCTCCAAGGTACGCCAATATTCCAATGCAGGACGTACCCAGTAACTCCCATTGTAAACCCGCTCAGGTTCGCCCCCAGGAGGGGCAAAACCCAATTCCATCCGAAATGCAAGCCCACCGGGAGCCAAAGGTCGCCGCTCACGATAAACGCGTAGCCCAGCACAATTCCCCAAAGCACCGTGTTGAACAGCGCCAGCCAGGTGAAATGCAGGTTTTGGCTATGCGCCAGGCCGAACAGGACGCCCATCGGCAATATGGTGGCGAAGGGTCCAATGGCTTTCACCAGCACCTGAAAACCGTAGCCGCGAAACAGCATCTCCTCACCCACCGAGCCGAACAAAAGAACGATAGATACCAGCAGCAGGCTGGGCCAATTGAAATGCGAATCCGGCGCCGGCTCGAGATCGGCCGCGCGCACCAGGATGGGCCCCAGCAGCACGATCATGCCCGCTCCACATCCGCCGAGAATCCCCAATGCGAGATTGCGGCGCGACGCCGCGGTCCAGCCGAGGCCGATGTCGGCAAGCTGCCCCCGTTCGTAAATCCTCAGGACAATCGCGTTCGCCACCCCGGCTGCTGCGAAAGTGCTCAGCGCCGCGATGACGAAAGGCGAACCAACCCAAATCATCGCCCAAGGAAAAATGTAATATCCAAGAATCGCGATTAACGCAAACACCCCAACGCGCAGCAATACTCCGAGATACTTGCTCTGTTGAGTGGGAGTAGCGGGCAGCAATTCTTCATGTTACGTGAATAGTGATATACCCGCGACCCCTGCCACCCCAGCTTCGATACAGAGCGCCGCATTCGCAGCCGTAACACCACCAAGCGCGTAAACCGGCAGCCGGACGCTCGCGCAGGCAATCCGCAACGCCTCAATACCAATCGGCACAACGCTTTTGCTAACACTCTCGAAAACCGGACCGAACACTGCAAAATCAGCGCCTTCGTTCTCAGCCGCCCTGAGTTCATCAACAGTGTGGCACGACACACCAATCAGAAAACCCGTCGGCGCGATTCGCCGAATGGTGCTGGGCGCGATCGAACCCGCCGGCAAATGGACTCCGCCCGCGCCGCACGCAAGCGCGACATCCGTGCGCGTGTTCACCAGGACCCGGGCACCAGGAATCGCCACCGCGCCCCGCACCAGATCCATCAGATCCCGCGCCGAAAGCTGCTTGGCCCGGATTTGAATCATCTCAACGGCGTCCCCGGCCGCCCGGACAGCCACGTCGAGCGAATCCGTGATGCAGTAGCGCTTCATAAGATCCGCAAGCCGCTCGAGGGAAACTCGATCACCCAGTTCTTCACACTCTGATATTTTTCAAATGCGGGTCGAGGCAGCTCTACGGCGATTTCGTCCGCGAATTCCAAACGAACGCGTTCCAGCTTATCCACCGCGCGCAACAGCGTAGCCGGCATCTGGTTCGTACCCGGCCGGCCATCCTTGGGCGCCACCGTAAGCACATCCGGACGGATGCACAACCATACTCGATCGCCAATGAGCCGCCCAGGAAAATAAGGTCCGGTCAACTCAAAATCCTGATAACTCAAGCGGCTCACGTTCCGCCCCGGATCCAATCCCCGGATTTCAACCGGGAGCAGATTATAGACGCCCAACAACCGGGCCACGTCGACATTAGCCGGATACTCGAAGACCTTGCGCGGAGTTCCGCTTTGAACCACGCGGCCAGCGCGCAGCACCAGCATCTCATCCGCTAATTCCAAACACTCTTCGAAATCGTGCGTGACCAACAACGTGGGTATTTGGAATTCCTGGCGCACCTGGCGCAGCGTGGCATATAGCTCAGCGCGCAGCGGAGCGTCCAAGCCTTGTGTCGGCTCATCCAGCAAAAGCAAACGCGGCGAGCCGATCAGCGCGCGCGCAATGGAACAGCGCTGTTTTTGGCCGCCCGAAAGCTCGTAGGGACGGCGCCCGGAAACTTCAGCCAGGTGGAACTTCTCCAGCATCTCATTCACCTTGCGATGCCGCTCCAGCCGAGGGACGCGTTCCACGGCGAACTCCAGGTTCCCCCGCAAAGTCATGTGCGGAAACAGCGCGTAATTTTGAAATACGTATCCGCAGCGCCGGGCGCGAGCCGGCAGGTGGACGCCTGATGCGCCATCAAAAAGAATCTCGTCATCCAACAGAATACGGCCTTCGTCCGGACGCACAAATCCGGCGATCGAATCCAACGTCAGCGTTTTTCCCGCGCCGCTCGGCCCAAAAAGGACCGTGATTCCCGCTTCCGCCTTCAGATCCACGTCGAGCGAAAAAGCGGCGGACGCCTCGCCCGGCGCATACTGCTTGCGAATGCGCGCCTGGATCATAGCGCGGTTTGGCGCGGACCGTACGGGCTGGATGTGAGCCGGTTCGCGACGCTCAACACGACCAGCGCGATGGCCGAAATAATGATCACCAGCACGCGCGCCGTCTGGCCGTTTCCGGCTTCCACGGCGTCGTAGATTGCGAGCGCTAAGGTTTGCGTCCGGCCCGGAATATTGCCCGCGATCATCAGCGTCACGCCGAAATCGCCGAGTGACCGCGCGAATCCGAGCGCTGCCGCCGCAAGGATGGCCCGGCGCGTCAACGGCAGCGTCACCCTCCAGAACAACCGCAGCTCGGTGGCTCCCAAGTTTCGCGCCGCGCGCTCGTACGATCGGTCCACGCTCTCAAAGGCCGCCCGCGCCGACTTCACCAGCAGCGGCGTGGAATGAAACAGCGCCGCAACCACCGCAGCCTGCCAGGAGAAAACCAGCGGCTCCCCGAACAGCCACTCATAGAGTTTTCCCACGGGACTATTGCGGCCCAGCACAACCAGAAGATAGTAACCCAGCACGGTTGGCGGCAACACCAGCGGCAGCGTCACGGCTGCATCCAAAATTTCTTTGCCTCGAAATTGCCGGTTCGCCAGAACCCATGCCAGCGTGAGCCCGATGCCTAACGCGAGTGCAGTTGAAATCGCGGCCACGCGTAGGCTGAGCCATAGCGGGAACCAATCGATTGGCATGGGACCTCTTATGGTAGCGCAGGCTGGTTTGTGATAAAGTCCCCTGACATGCGAGCCTTCTTGCTGATTTTCTTCGCTGCTGCCGCCGCGTTTGCGCAAAAAATCAACATCGAATTCGACCAGTCTGTCGACTTCAGCAAGTACAAGACTTTCGCCATCCGCGACGGCCAGTTGAACAGCAAAAATCCCGCGCTCAACAGCGAACTTGTCAAAAAGCAAATCGATGCCGATATCGTGCGCTTGCTCACCGCCAAGGGTCTCGAGATTGTCAGCGGCCACTCCGATCTGAATGTACGCTACCGCTTCGGATCGGCCCGCAAAACGGAGCTCGAACAGTATCCCGCGGGCTGGCGCGGCTTGGGTACGCAGGTGGTCCGTGTGCCATACACGGAAGGCACGCTAGTCATCGATCTACGCGACGCGAGCGTTCACGCATTGGTCTGGCGCGCCATCGCAAGCGTTGAAAAAGCGACGCTTCCAAGATCCAGTCCAAACTGGACGACATGGTCAAGAAGGCGTTCGAAAAATATCCGCCGAAGCCGAAGTAGCCCGCGATGCTGCTAGCGGATAATTTCCCACCACGCCCCGCGCCCCCGTCCCACCAACTTAACTGTGCCTGCCTCTTTCATTTCCGCAAGAACCTTCTTAATGAGCTGTGGACTGGCCGCGGGCAACTGGGCCGCCATGTCGGCTAACGTGAACCTCTCCATTTGCACCAGGATGGTCTGTCGAACTAAGTCGCTCTTGGCCGGCCGCGCCTGGACTGACTCAACCTGGCGCTCGAATTCCTTGTAAGCGTTTCGCAACGTGCTGAGGAAATAGTTCCACCACGGTACGATCTCGTTCTTTCCCTCATGCCAACCCTGGGAGCACAGCTTGAGAACGCGATAGTATTCCAGCTTGGTCTCTTCAATCAACCTCTCCAGGCTGATGTACCGAGGAACCTGAAATCCGTCCAATTGAAGCAGTAACGAAGTGGTCAGCCGCGAAACACGGCCATTGCCGTCACGGAAAGGATGGATACAAAGAAAATCCAGGACAAAGGACGCCATAACCAGGAGCGGTGGGACACGTTGTTCATCGCTAGCAATGCGATACCTGCGGCACAACTCAACCATGGCCGCGGGCGTTTGCTTTGCGGAAACTGGAACAAAGCGAACGCTGCGCTCCCCATTCGGCAGGATTTCGATGATCTCGTTATCCCGCCTCTTCCATTCTCCCGAATCTCCCGACCCGCCCTGGGCAAGCGAATGCAATCGACGAATCACGTCGGGGGTCATCGCTAAGCGGTTCTTTCGTGAGAAGATCCAATCCAGCGCCGCTCGATATCCGGCCAGTTCCTCCTCCGAACGGTCACGCGGCCTGGCACGCCCGATCACCAGAGGACGCAACCGGTTTGCGGCGACCGTTACGCCCTCGATTCGATTCGACGACTCTACGCTTTGGATAATCGCCTGTTCTCGCAAAACTTCTAGAACTTCAGGCTTCTGCCTAATCCAGAGGTCTTGTTTCCCTCGCGCCTCCATACACTCGCCGAGAAGCCAACCAGTCCCAATCGGGATTGTTAGCTTCGCCAAATGATCGGGGTCTAGGGTCCACATGTTGGAATGAGGAAGAGTAGCCTAATAATAGCCTATTAGGAATCTAGTAGCCAATGGCCTCGGTTCACTTACCGCCCGCATCACTATAAAACAACCAATAGCTATTCCCCACTCGCTCCGTCGGCGGACTCGTCTCCGGCCAAAATTGAAATCCCGGATCATAGGCGTACCGCGTATCGCCGAATAGGCCCAGTTTCAGCGCCGTGAGTCCCACCACGTTCCAACCCGGCCGCGCTCCATTTACATCCAGCGGATGGATGAGCGGAAGTCCGTAGAGTTTTTCGGGATCCCCGGGTGCGAACTTGTTGAAATAAATTTCCGTTGCGCCCAGTTCCTTCAGCTTCTTTGCCAGGCGCTTCGTATCCTGGCACCAATCCAGATCCGAATCCACCAGGAAGGCCTCCGGCTTCCCACCGGCGATCACGTTGAAATATGCCAGGTAATTGGGATGCGCGGCCAGCGACGTCGCCGCAACTAACAACAGCGTGAGCGCGACTAAACCCTGCGCCAGGCCACGCCGTTTCGGAAGCTGTGCCAGCCAAACAGCCGCGCAGCCGCCCGCGATTCCAAACGCCACAAACACCGGCAGCACGTGCCGCGTGCCGATGCGAATCTGAGAGAAGAACGATGAAAAAATCAAAATTCCCAGCACCACACTGAGCACCATCCAGCCCCTGGTTCCGAACTGCTTGCGCGAAAACAGCAAAGCTAACCCGAGAATCCCCAGCGCCAGGATAGGCAGCGGAGTTTTTACCGCCAACGCTACCGCGTAAAATTGCGGCCAGCCGGTGTTGTTCACCGCACCCATCAAGTAGGTGGTGTGGCCGGTTGCATTATGTTTCTTCACCTCATCGATGCCGCTGAAGAGTTCAGGCGCGGGAACCGGAAACGTAAAATCCACGGTCTTTCCGAAGGAAAAAAAATAGCCCGCCCAAATCACTACAGCAGCGATCGCCGCCGCCACCAGCGCTTGCGGCAGCCGCTCAAGCAAGAGTGCCGGCAACAATTTTAAGCGCTTGTATTCGAAACCCAGCCAAATAAGAAGCGCGACCACTGCTATCGATGGAAAGAAAGCCAACATCGAAAACTTCGACAGCACCGCCAGTCCCGTGGATGCGCCGAAAGCCGCGGCGCGCCACCAAACTCGCTCTTCCATCCAGCGCCAACCGCTGTAGATCGCAAGCAACAACATTGCGGTCAACCCCATATCGGTGGTCGCAAGTCCGGCGTGCGCCAGAATGGTTGGTGTCATGCTGACCAGGAAGACCGCCAGCACCGCAGCGGCCGCGCTGCCAGAGATCCAGCGCGTGCACGAATACGCGATCCAGCAAGTGATCCAAAAAAACGGCAGGATCCCCAGCCGCGCCAGCGCCAGATTGAAATCCTCCGTTCCCCGGCTGAATAGGATCGCCAACCCTTCGTCCCACATCAATTCTTGATTCGCACCGTGTGCTCCGAAAAGTTTGGGCAGTAGGGCGGTCATAACGCGAGTTAAAGGAGGATGCTGTGGCTCGTACGTGTAGGTATGCTTTTCGAGCCACTCCATGCCGCAAGCAATATGCGCCGGTTCGTCAAATGTATGGCTGAAAATCGTGTAAGTGGAAACGATCCGCGCGCTCGCGAGCGCTACCAATCCAACCGCCAGCCAGGTAGCCCGCCGCGCCAGAAACGACTCGAACACGTTCCAGTAACCGGCAGGGGCCACTTTTAGGGGGCTATCGCGAACTGCCGCGCGGACGGTCTCCACCTTGGCGCGCTTCTTCATTGCAACAGCATCTGCGTTGGGATCCCAAGATTAGTGTATTACAACGCACACTTATCAACCTCTAGAGTCAGACATCGCCCAACTCCAAGACCCCAAAAACCTGGCATCATGGAAGCCACAGCGGTGCCATCTTAGACGCGCCGCGTAAGGTATGCATCAGCCGGACACCTGGCTCTTGGACGTTCGTTACGCTCTGCGATCGCTCCGGCGGAGCCCATTCATCTCTTGCGCCATCGTGTTGATGCTGTCCTTGGGGATCGGCGTGAACACCGCCGCCTTCACTCTGCTTAATGGCATGCTGTTTCGCGCGCGCGTGGAAAAGGACCCCCAGAGCTTCATCGAGTTGGTTCCGGAATATTTGAATACAACCGAGCCCAACGGACCTATGAAGACGTCCGTCGAGGACTATCCGCGCCTATCTGGCTCGCGCTCGCTCCGTAACTGACCTAGCGGCCTGGGAAACGGCTGGAGCGAACTTGAACGACGACCCAAAGCAAAGCTATCACCTCCTGGTCACGTGCACTTTCTTTTCGCTGTACGGGCTGGACCGTGCCAAACTCGGTAGGCTTTTTCTGCCGGAGGAATGTTCCACCCCTGGTGCTGCTCCCGTAGCTGTGATCAGCGAGGAGATGTGGCAGCTCAAGTTTGACAGGGACCCGCATATTTTGGGCCGGGTCATCACTCTGAATCGGCATCCGTTCACCGTGGTCGGCGTAGTGCCGGCGCGTTTTCCGGGTCGGCTCCAATCGGGTGTCTGGCTGCCTTGGACCATGCAGCCACCGATCGATGGCGAAGATCTATTCCGGAAGAGCGATGTGCCTTGGCTAACGGTGCAAGGCCGCCTCCACGCTGGCTTTTCACGATCCGCTGCCCAGGCCGAGCTTGGCGTGATTGCGAATCAGCAGGACAAGTTGCACCCTGGCCGGAAAACAACGCTGACCGTAACGAATGGGTCCCTGATTGCAAATCCGCGCTTACGCTCTGTCGTCATCTGGCTCGTGCTGTTCTGGTGGATCTGTGTAACGCTCGTTCTGTTGATGGCCTGCACGAACGTTGCGACGTTGTTGCTATCGCGAGCGGTGGGCCGCCGGCAGGAGATTGCCATCCGGCTCTCGCTTGGCGCAGGCCGCGGCAGATTGCTGCGCATGCTCCTGGTGGAGAATGTGATCCTCGCAACCGCAGCCGGTTTAATCAGCGCGTACCTGGCTGAGCGCGTCCCCGACATAATTAGACTCTGGTTTGGTGACGCAGAATATCTTCCGATGAAACCCGATCTTTTGGTCTTTGCGTATCTCGGCGCCATCGTACTGCTCACCGCCTTTGTCGCCGGTATAGCGCCGGCAACGCAATCCTTGAAGGTGGACCTTGCGCGAGCCCTCAAAGGTCAGGAGAGCGTTCTCGGCTCCGGATCGCCAAGATGGGGCGCCCGCAGTGTTCTGATCACTGCTCAGATCGCCATGAGCTTGTTTCTGACGACTGCCGCGGCGCTGCTCATTCGGGCCGACTACAATCTGTTTACGGCCGATGCAGGCATGGAAACCAGACAACTGCTGGTGATCCCGCTGAATGTCGGGGCCCCAAGATACACGAACGATACCGCATGGTCCTTCTATCGGACGATCGAGCAACGTGTGCAGGCGTTGCCGGGCGTGCAATCCACATGTTACACGACATCGATTCCATTTATGGGAGTTGAATCGACCAAGGTCCGGTTGCCGGGCGAAGCGAAGGAAACTGGTCGCAGAGCCTCCGTCGCTTCCGTTTCACCCGATTTCTTCCGAATCATTCGAATTCCGATTGTGCGCGGACGGGCGTTTCAAGAAGCGGATGTGATGGATTCCAGGGCTGCATCCCTGGCCATTGTGTCGGAAACTTTTGCGCGCACCTTTTGGCCAGGTGCGAATCCGCTAGGCAAGAGGATAGAGCTAGATCAAAACAGCCAATTCGAGGTGGTGGGACTCGCGCGTGACACGAAGCTGGAGGGCTTCAGCTCAATCGAAGGTCCGCACTTTTATCTGCTACAACACCCAGGCGCGGCGCGAGGCGATCTGATGCTCCGGTTTCACGGGGATGCCGGTTCCATGCTGCGCGGTGTGAACAATGCGGTTCGAGAACTGGATCGCGACGCGATCGGCGTGCCTCGCGTACTCAGATCAATAATCGTGGAAACAGCCACTCAGTTTTTAGAGCTGGTCGAAGTATTCTTGTTACTGGGCGGCTTGGCGATTCTCTTAGCGGTGGTTGGTATCTTTGGAGTGACCGCGTTTGACGTGAACCGGCGAACCCGGGAGCTGGGAATTCGCGTGGCCCTCGGCGCCACCAAGGCCGACATCTTTCGCTTCATACTGGCATCGGGCGCGAGGCCGATTGTCGCCGGATTATCCATCGGTTTGTTGCTGACACTCGCTGCCTCGGTTGGCGTGGACCGCATGTTCAACCACGCATTCGAGGGTCTGGGTGTGCGGGATCCCATTATTTACGCGGCAGTATCGTTGCTCTTGGTGATGACCGCCATGGCCGCCATGTTCGGACCGGCATTGCGCGCCGCAAAATCGGACCCGCTGCCCGCGCTGCGGCACGAGTGACGCGGCGCGCGCCGTGTTCCCTGGCCAACGCCTAAGCCCCCATCCCTGCTTCCACGACCCTGGTATAATAATAGAAGATGTTTGCTTTCTGTCCGCGCTCGCGGATGAAGGTTCTTAGTCCCGCCACTAACTGCTCGCCTGGAACGCCAGCCTGCCCTGCTGTTCCTCAATGTATCTAATCTCCATTTTTGAATGAAACTCAGCGTTCAGATCACCCGCGGCATCGAGTCCCTCTTTGGAACCCGAGACGAAAACATCCGTGTCCTGGAAAAAGGTCTCCAGGTCACCACCAGCCTGAAGAACGATTCGCTCGAGATCGAAGGCGAAGAACCCAACGTCATTCGCGCCGCCAGCATTCTGGAGGATTACGTCGCGCTCGTCAAGGAAGGCCAAAGCTTCGCCAACGGCGACCTGAACAGTTACCTGCGCGTGGTCACCGAGGACGCGGAAGTAACTCTGCGCAGCCTGGTGCACAGTGGCCGGCAAAGGAATTTCGGCAAGAAAACCCTGGCGCCGAAAACCGTCAATCAGCGCCGCTACGTGGAAGCTATCGAGAGGCACGATCTGGTTTTCGGCGTGGGCCCGGCCGGCACCGGAAAAACGTACCTCGCCGTCGCTATGGCGGTCTCGGCTCTTTTGAACAAGCGCGTCAGCCGCATCGTCCTCACGCGTCCGGCCGTCGAAGCCGGCGAGCGGCTCGGGTTCCTGCCCGGCAACTTGCAGGAAAAAGTGGATCCTTATCTCCGGCCGTTGTACGACGCCTTGTACGACATGCTGGAAGCGGATAAAGTGGAGAAGCTGCTGGAGCGCTCCGTCATCGAAGTTGCGCCCATCGCGTTCATGCGCGGCCGCACCTTGAACGACAGCTTCATCATCCTGGATGAAGCGCAGAACAGCACCGCCGAGCAGATGAAGATGGTGCTCACGCGGCAAGGATTCAGCTCCAAGATGGTGGTTACCGGCGACCTCACGCAAATCGACTTGCCGTCGGGCAAGCGCAGCGGTTTGATCGACGCGGTGGAAGTCCTGCGCGGCGTGGAAGGCATCAGTTTTGTGTATTTCGATGAACGCGATGTCGTTCGGCACAGCCTGGTGCAAAGAATCGTGAAAGCCTATGAGCGCTATCAGGACCTCACCGGCGCCGGCCGGCAACTTGCGCTCCGGCTGACCGAGCCGCCCGTTGAGGCGATCACACCGGTCTCGGAACCGCCCGCGCTTGCCGAGGTGCAGGGTCCCGAAATTCCGTTGAACTGAGTTCCCATGTCATCCCAGCAGAGCACTCTGCTTTTTCAGGTGGCCACGCCGGGTGTATCTCGCCATGATCTACGCGCGTTCCTAAAGCGCCTGGAAACCGAAGTGGCGGGCGGACGCGCTTTCTGTTGCCTGATTACGGGAGACGCGGAGTTGCATCGCCTGAATCGCGAATTTCGCAAGCGGGATTATCCGACGGATGTTCTGTCGTTCCCTTCAGATCAGCTCGGGGAAATTGCCATCTCCTACCATGCCGCCCGCCGCCAGTCAGCCGAATTTGGGCACGCCGCAAATCAAGAACTAAAAATCCTGATGCTGCACGGCCTGCTGCATCTGCTCGGCATGGATCACGAAACGGATCGCGGCCAGATGCTCGCCGCCGAACGCAAGTGGCGCGCCCGCCTGGGCCTGCCTCTCGGCTTGATCGAAAGAGTGAGCGCATGATCGGCCTGGTCGTATCGGCCATTCTAATCGTCTCGGCCTTGCTCTGCATCCTCACCGTATTTCAAACCATGTATACGGATTCGCTCCGTCTGCGCGGGCCCGCTCTGCCGGCTCTCGATTTCTTCAAGGAAACGCTCGAGGACCGCATTGGCCTCGAAACCCGCCACGGCGTCCTCGTAATTTCGATGATCAAGCATACCCTGCTCATGCTGCTGGGTATCCTGTGCGTCGCTACTGCTTTGGGCGCGCCGCTCACATGGGAGACGCTCGCGGAAGCGGCGCTGTTTGGCTGGCTCACCATGCTGCTGTCCACTTATGTTCTCGCGCCGCTGCTCTATCGCAAGACCACCGGCCATTGGCTGCTGCCGCTCGCCCCGGTGCTGCGGATGAGCGCGAAGCTGGTGCGTCCGCTCACGGCCGTCCTCGGATTCTTCCAATCTCTCGTGGAACTCGCGGAGACGGAAAAAGCTCCCGTGGAAGCTCCCGGCCCAGCCAACGATATTGAAGCGCTTATCACCGCCGGCGAGGAAGAAGGAATTATAGAGGAGCAGGACCGGCGGCTTATCCAGAGCGTGGTTGCGTTCGGCGACAAAACTGTTCGCGAGGTGATGACTCCCCGGCCCAAGATCGTCGCCGTCGAAGCCAATCGCTCGCTCGAGGATATGCGCCAGTTGGTCATCCACGAGCAATTTTCGCGCGTCCCTGTGTATGCAGAGACCATCGACAACATCATCGGCTTCGTCCACGTGCGCGATATGTTTGAACTGGATCCCGCGGAACGGCGCGGACGCCTGGTGAAGGAATTAGTGCGGCCTATTCGTTTCGTGCCGGAAACCAAGCCCGTGAATCTTCTGTTGCGCGAAATGCAGACCGATGGCGCGCACATGGCTATTGTGATCGACGAATATGGAAACACCGCCGGTCTCGCAACAATGGAAGATATGGTGGAGGAGATCGTGGGTGAGATCCACGATGAGCACGAGCCGGAGCGCGACGTCCAAAAAGAAACTGAGGGAAGTTTCGTCGTGTCGGGCAGCCTCGATCTTGATCGTCTGCATGAGCTGCTCGGATTCCGCCCGCGCGAAGAAACCGAATCCACTACCATTGGAGGTCTGGTAACAGAATGGCTGGGGCGCGTTCCACGCGTGGGCGAGACGCTGGAGCGCGAAGGAATTCGCATCGACGTGCTGGCCGGCGACGAGCTGAAAGTGGAACGCGTGCGCGTATCCAAAGCTGAGCCCGAAACCGTTACGCAGAGCCACGCATGAGCGAGGCCGAA
>Ga0187855_10003057_pt1 | contig 12421 bp, 12 predicted proteins | sample June2016WEW_8_10_2_FD_132969 | JGI IMG/M metagenome (GOLD analysis project Ga0187855, IMG submission 132969) | Peatland microbial communities from SPRUCE experiment site at the Marcell Experimental Forest, Minnesota, USA - June2016WEW_8_10 | ecosystem: Environmental > Terrestrial > Soil >...
CAGCCGATCTTCAAATGCTGGACCGGCCGCTGCTCCACCTGCCAGCAGACGATCGACCTTGCCGACCTACCCCTCCCCCGCCCACCCCAACGCGAATGACAACCCGCCAAAGCACTACTAGCCGAGCATGTGTCTTGAGATTTTCGAGCAGCTCAGCAAGCTCAGGATCATCCAACACCTCTGTGAGGTCTCCGTTGCACTCCACGTCGTATTCCGTACAAATATGTTGGATGCCCGGGAATGCCCGGTCGGTAAAGCGATTGATCGCTTTTGCACGATCGTCTTGGAGTATCACCCTTGCCTCGACAAGCAGCGACTCGTCCTTATTGAGATCGATTGTGATATCAGAGGTCTTTGTACTATCGGCGATCGGGCGCTCGAACCGGACGCCGTAGCCTGCCGCTGCCGCCAACGCTCCAACCTCGAACTCCAGTCGTAAATGCGGAATCACCTCCTCCCGTGGATCCCGCTTCAAGGACCGAAGGAGATCAGCGAAGCCTTCACAGTCACAAAGGATCTCGACCCAGAGCGCGAGCTCGATCAACTCGAAATAGGCGGCCTGATGTCCTATCGCCAACGCCATCCCACCGGGCAGCCGGCCGTTCTTTTCCCAGGTCTGCCGCAGCCATTGATCGCCCAGGCGCCCACTGAGACGATCAACTGCCCACAGCCCAACGCGCCGCCAAGCGGGCGAACGAACCGGCGAGGCATTCTCAAAGCCGTCGCGGAAGTACGACCAAGTCGGTGGCTTTACCACCGGATATAGCTCTCGCGCAGCGTCGGAGGACATTCGCATCAAGTTGACCACAGCCTCCGGATAAGACTGTGACCAGAACTGCCCGTGCTGGGAGGCGTCTACCGGACGGCCTGGCTCTCGCGAGCACTCCGAACAGCTCGCGGGACACTCGCCGGACGATCATCCTCCACTCCTCGTCGCAGACGATTCCGCGACGACGCGTTTGAAAGCCACGAGAGCGAGAACTGTGAGGAGGACGTCATGCCGCACAATCGGGGAACACGACGCAACCCGCGCTACGTCGGGCTTGTCTCCTACAGGGGCCATACGAAGTGGGTGGGCACGCACCCCTCGATCGCCACCTACAAGCAAGCCGAGCACGAGCGGCTGGTCGAGTTGCGCGAAGAGGTCGACCTCGCCGAGGGCCGGCGAACCCCGACGGTGATGGAGTTCGCCGGCGCCGTGATACACGAGAACGGCAGGATCACGATGACCTGGCCCGACGGTCAGCGCGTACGCAAGGAGACCGGGCGGCGCCCGAGCACCGTCAGGCGAATGCGCGACGGGCTCAAGCCGCTCGTTCGACAGTTCGGGGACCGCCAGCTCGACAGCTTCAGCCGCCAGGAGGCCCTGAGCTGGGCGCTACCCCGCGGACGTCACGTCCAGCAATCAACGCGCCAGTTCTTCAACCACGCCCTCGACCGCGAGCTGATCGCCAGCAACGCATTCACCTGCCTGGGGGCGATCAAGCGAACACGCCGGATCGACAGGCCCGGCTTCGAGGTGATCAGCGACGAGCAATACGAGCGGCTGTGTCGGTGCGCCCGCGCGAGCCGCGCCGACAGCTACGGGCTGATCCTGGAGGGCGTCATCCTCGCAATCGGCGAGGCAGCCATGCGCCCCGGCGAGATCTTCGCCCTGAACCACAACGACATCGACTACACCGCGGGCCTCATTCACGTCCATCGTCAGCTGGACATGGCGAGCGGCCTCACCGGCTGGCCCAAGGACGACGAGCCGCGCGACATTACGATGAGCCCGAAGCTACGCAGCCATCTACAGACCATGCCCAGGCTCAGCGAGGAGATCCTCTTCCCCACCCCACGCGGCTGCTACATGCGACGCAGCACCTGGTCCGCTCACTGGCACTCGGTCCGTGCCGCCGCCCAGATGCCGGGCCTCGAGTTCTACGAGCTCCGCCACCGCGCGATCCAATGGATGATCGACCCACCCCACGACGGCGGCCTCGGCCTGGACATCCAAACGACCGCGCACATCGCCGGCCACCGCGACGGCGGATACCTCGTCTGCAGCACCTACTCGAAGCTCGCCGAGCACCGCGCGCTCGCTCGCACGCGGCGCGCGATGGACGCCTACCGGCAACGCGCAGGAACCCCCTCACACCAGCCGCCAGAACCGGCTCGCGTGGCGTAGCCGGGGGCGTTGCGCGTCGCCGATCGCCACGACGGCATGCACGTGCATCGCCGAGGTCAGCGGGGCGAGCAGCAGCTCGAGCGACTCCTCCAGGATGCCCGCATGCCGGGCGTCCTGGAGAGGAGCGATCCCGGTCACGGCTGCTTCGCCAGATCCCACGGAGCCATCACCACGAGCGCCAGGATCAACAACAGCCACGGGTAGCCGCCGTACAGGCTCAGCGTGGAGCGCATGACCTCCGTCACCGAGCGGCTGCGGTTCAGATCGATCACCGGCATAGCGCCTGCGCAGGGATCGCCCAAGGGCATGAGCGGGAGTTCTACCGACTCCTGGTCGACTGTTGACGCCGACGGACACGCGCCTGCAGGATCGGCGAGATCGGAACTGCCATCACCACCAACGCCACCAACAGCAGCACAATCCCCACAACGCGCAAACCGGAATCGCCCGAGAGCAGGATGACGATGCCGGCCAGCACAGCGAGCACGCCAAAGAGCGCCATCGTCCAGGCGAACACGCGCTCGCCGAGCGTGAGCAGTTCGCGCCGGACTCTCCGACGGCGGCGCATCGCCGCCCGGAGCTGGCCGATCGCTGAGCCCTCCTCCGAGATGACGCCGCGCTTGCGCGCCTGCCACACGCCAAGCCACAACCCCACTGCGCTCGAGAAGACCATCACCACAACGAACGCCACAACCTTGACGGCCGTGACAGCTACACCGATCTCGTGCACTCCTGCTCTTCCCTCTTTCGGTTCGTCACAGCCGGGTTACTTGTTGTCGCGAAGCGCGATCAAGGACCCATCGGGCGCGGTGGCGCGGTTCGCTGTGGCGATACCTCATTGTTCGTCGTAGCCCTCGCAGAACTCTGTTTCTTCGGTCGCCTTTGCAGCAAGGCTTTCGGTGTAAAGGGTCGAGCCTTCAGAGTTCTGGACGATGATTTCGGTGGGCGTTGTCGTGTAGACCCCGTAGAACAGCGGCCCGCCTGCATCTGTCGAGGAGGCCAATTCAACCTTCGTCAGAGGGATCAGCCCGCTCGGAGTTCGCACGAGGACAGATGCTCCCGGCGCCACGAGGATGCCGTCGAGTAGCGAGTATGGGTGCGGCGCGCATTCGGTCGAGAGGTTCCACTGGAACTGCTTCGCCTTTGCGTTTTCATCTTCCTCGCTGAGTTCCGAGTTGCGGATACCTATTTGCGGGCCGAGGGAAAATTCCGTATGCCCGCTGAAATGCAGCAAAGTCCCTGAGATGGTCAGGGGTTCGCCGGAGGGCGTGCTCACCGTCGCCAGTTTGACGACCAGGGGCGGCCCTGGCGCGCCGCGGGCGGACGCTGTTCTGCAGCGCAAACGCCTCAGCCCGACGGTCCGCAGCACCCTCCCGTCGCGGCCCAGCTCCTGCACCGATATCGGATAGGGCTGGTAGCCGCGGAAGGCATCGATGAACACTCCCGCTGGCCCACCGTCTCTGGCTGGGACCTCCACGATGGACACCGTTACAGTTCGGCCGTTGCTGAACCGCACTCGCGCTCGGTGCACGTCTGGGGGGGTGGCGAACTGGACAGTCTCCACAGGCCCAGAGCAACTACTGGAGGGGTGCGTGCGGACATGTTCGCTGAGACAGACGCCGCTGCCGCTTCCGCCGAGGCGCTCGCGGACTTCGACATCCACTTCATGCCTGCATGCTGGCGAGCCTTTGTGCACGCTCGCGCGAATCACGAACGTCGTACCTGCATTTGTTCGTCCCTTCGCGATCACCGGCGCAAGGTGTTGTTCGGCAAAAGGGGGCAGCTTCTCACCCAGCGCCAGTTCCAAGTGGTACCACGCACTCAAGCTGGCTTCGTCATCGAGCTCTCGTTCGACCAGGCGTTCCCTCAGCGCTGTAGTGCGCCTGGCGATCGCCCGGTCGGCAGAGTTCTCGTATTTGCCCAACAGCGTTTCGAGGTTGCCCTGCACGGCCTGCTTGCTGCGAGCTTCCTCGGCTTCTTCCAAGCTCTTGCTTCCGGGCGGCAGCCGGTGGAACCCGCTCGCCGCCCAAGCCCTCATTTCGGGGCACGCGGCGACCGGCGGGCCCTCGAGTCCTTCGCGGCGCCGCATCGCCGCCTGGTGAGCGAGCGCAGTGATCGTGGGATCACTCCAGGTCAGCCGGTCGGCCGTGGCGATATACGCGTCGTAAGGGCCGTGGAGAACGCGGGCGCCCGCAGCGACAATCGTCTTGTCGATCTCCAGGTCGATTGTGCTCTTCTCGTGTTCGCTGCGTGCACGTTCGCCCTGGACGCGCCCCGAAAACCTCGGCCTCGACCTGGGCGGCTCTTCTTCGACCACCGATTCGTCCGGCACTCCACGAAGCGCTCCCCTGCATTCGTCGCCGAGGACTTTGGCGGCATGCGCGACCGCGGCGTCGGTGGACCGGGAACGAGCCAAGATCGCCTTCAAAAGCTCATATTCGGCATCGAGCAGCGCCCTGGTCGCAGCCTGGTCGCCCGACACGATCGGCACAGCCGCGGTCGCTCGCTCCACCGGGCCGGCCGCCCCTGACGCGCCGGCAGGCACGGCGAGAACGAGCGCTAAAAGCCCCGCGACGACCCAACGACGACTTCGGCTTACGTCCACAGACCGGGAGCCTACCGATACGAGGACTTCGCGCGGTTTGACGATGCTCCCACCACCAACTCCAGGCATGGTCCCAGCCGGCCTTGATCCATGAGTTGGAATCGCCGACTTTCGCTGTAGTATGATGCCGCCGACGAGCTGCGGCGGAGAGCCAGAGGAGCGACACCCAAGATGAGGGCGGCGAGGAAAATCCGCCGGTCAGCCCGCACGACGGCCTCCTCGCACCCCTCCCCGGCGGACGCGCACTGGACCTCGGCGGAGACAGTGGGACCGTCCCGCCAGCCGCCGAAATCTATACGCCGGGCAAGCACGCGTGCACCGTCGCCCAAACGAACCCGGACCAGGCTCTTCACACATCTTGCGCAGCGTGGCATCCGGCGCGATTCGCGATATGTCTTATCCGTGATCTACCCGCCTGGGAGCGCCGAGCACTCAGTCGTTGAGCATCCAGGCAATGAAGGGCGCGGGGACTGCCCACACGTCGCCGCTGGTGTCGAGCAGGCCGCGCGAGGCGAGTACTCCCGCGCCGAGGGCCGCGCGTACGGTGAGCGCCTCGCGCTTCCAGCCGGCGTCGATGTACTTTCCCTCGAAGCCCAGCCTGCCGATGCGGGGGCCGCAGAAGTCGACCTCCTTGCCGGAGGTCTTCTGGTACATGACGTCGCTGAAGTGCGCGTAGGAGCCTGGCTGCTCGCGCTCGATGTTGCGCAGCAGCTCGATGCCCAGCTGCTGCTCGCTGAGGACCGAGGCGTCGGCCTCGGCGAGCGCGCCCTGGCTGCGCAATGACGCCAGGCGGGCCAAAAGGGGATCGATGAAGTAGTACTTGGACTGCGCCGAGAGCTTTGGTGTGTTGCCCTCGCGCCGGTGACAGGGCCACGCCAGATAGGCGAAGACGAGATCCTGCAGCCGCGCCTTGGCGGTGTGGTGGCTCTCCACGCCGATGTCCCCGCGCAGGGACTCGATCGCCAGCGGGCTGGCCAGGCTGCGGGTGAGGCGCGCGAGCATCGCCTGCACCTGGGCCGGGCTGGTGCCAGCGCCGCGCAGCGCCTCGCCGGCTGTCACGTCCCACAGCGCGCGCAGGAAGTCCTCCTGGACATCCCCGAGTGCCAGCTGGTCGCTGACAGCGCGAGGGAAGCCGCCCACCCGCAGATAGAGCTCCCAGGTGGACAGCAACACGTCCAGCCAGGGAAGCAGCTGGGTGAACGCGCCGTCGACCTCGGGCGACATGAAGTCGCGAGCCCTCACCGCATCCGGCCGAGGCAGCTCGTCCAACCCCACTGCCTGCGCGAATCGGCGAAAGCCCATCGGCAGCAGCAGACGATCCGAGTGGCCCGCGCCCCCGAGCCGGCCAGCCAGCTGCTTTTGCGCATCGGCGAGGTCACGCGCCGAGGACCCGGTCAGGACCACGCAGTCATCCCCGAACGCGGTGTTGTCGCGCAGCCACTTGATCGCCTCGGGCCATGCCGGGACGCTGGTGATCTCATCCAGGAACCAGTAGCGCTCCCCCTCCAACCCTCGCGTGAGCACCTCGCGCCCCGCGCTGACCAGGCGCTGCAGATCCCCGCGGCCAAGCTCATCGCACGCGAAATGGATGATGCTGCGAGGCTCCACTCCACTGTGGAGCAACCGTGAGATCGCTCGCTTGATCTCCAAGCTCTTGCCGACCCGCCGAGGTCCGCGCAGCACATACAGACCGTCGGGCACGACATCGGACAGCGGCGAAGGATCATAGGCGAGCGTGGTGGCCGCCAGGGCACGCAGGTCGCGGTCCTTGCGCTCCCACCCAGGGTCGCGCCACCACGCGTTCCCGGCCGCCAGAGCGCGCGTCAACTGACCCTCGTTCACGCCCACCACCCTAGCATAAACACCGAAAACCTATGGTATTTCGGCAGACAAACGCAGATAAGCCACCTATTATCGGCGCTGAAACGTCCGTCGCTCTGCAAAAGAATCGAGCCGCAGCCGCAATAGAACTGCAATACACACGCACCACCAAAAGCACGCCAACAGCACCCACAGGCCCCCAAGGGTCCGCAAAATACGGGCTTTCCGACCCCCGTCGGCAAATTTATATGGGGACCCTTCCCCAACAAATCTCCATCAAAAAACCCCCGCAAAACGGGGGCTCTGGGACCGGCGAGACAAATCTTTAATCGGGGCGCCCAGATTCGAACTGGGGACCTCGCCGACCCGAACGGCGCGCGCTACCAGGCTGCGCCACGCCCCGACGCAGACCCCAGTATCTCACACCGCGCCGAATCACCCGGCCCACGGCCCACCACACACACGAGCCAACCCAACGGCCCACCCCACACCGCACCACACCACACCGTCCCCGCGGGCATACCTCCGCCACCCCCACCCCCACCCCACTATCCTCGCCACCGATGCCCACCCCGCTGCAGGACATCGTCGCCGACCTCGACCGCCTGCTGGAGCCCGAACGCTTCGCCGACTACGGGCCCAACGGCCTGCAGGTGCCCGGCGCGGAGCAGGTGACCACCGTAGTCACCGGCGTGACCGCGCAGGTGGAGCTGTTCGAGCGTGCTCGCGCGGAGGGGGCCGAGCTGGTGATCGCCCACCACGGCCTCTTCTGGGGCCCGGGGCCGGGGCCGATCGACGAGGCGCTGGCGCGGCGGCTGCGGGTGTTGTTCGCCGCCGACATCTCGCTGCTGGCCTACCACCTGCCGCTCGACGCCCACCCCGAAGTGGGGAACAACGCGCTGCTGGCGCGGGCACTCGAGGCCGAGCCGCTGACGCCCTTTGCGCCCTACGTCGACACGCCGATCGGCTGGTTGGCGGAGCTCCCCGGCGAGGGCCTGCCGATCGCGGAGCTTTTGGCGCGCGTGGAGTTGGTCACCACGCGTGCGCCGCTCGCGTTTGACTGCGGCCCACCTGTGGTGCGGCGGCTGGGGATCGTCACCGGCGGCGGAGCCGACCATCTCGCGGACGCGATCGCCGCGGGGGCCGACGCCTTCCTCACCGGCGAACCGGCCGAGCGCGTGATGGCGCAGGCGCGCGAGGCGGGGGTGCACTTCATCGCCGCCGGCCATTACGCAACTGAGACGTTCGGGGTGCGGCGTCTGGGGCAGCACCTGAGCGAGCGCTTCGGGGTGCGCCACGTCTTCGTGGATATCCCCAACCCTGTTTGAGCCCTCTGGCCAATCGCCGCACACCGTGATGCTCGACCGGATCCTCGGAGGGCCCGCGGCGCCGAAGCCCCGAAGCTTGCGGCAAAACCGGGGTTGCCGACGTCCGCCGGCGGCGCTATAAGTAGACCTACTCCCCTCCCCCTCCCCAAGGAGATGCCGATGGCGAATCATCTGACGCCCACTGAGCTTGCACGCGAGGCCGGACTTGGACGCAAGGAGGTGCTCGCCAAATGCATGGAGCTGGGGGTGCCGGTCTTCAAGGGCCGGATCGACAAGAGCCTCTTCCTCGCCAGCCTGCGGCAGCGCCCGTCCGCAACGCGGCGCCCCATGCAGGCCAGCGGCTGAGACTCCGGCAGCAGCACCCCTCCCCTCCCCCACCCAACCACACCTCGGCGGGTGCCCCGCCCGAGCCCACTTCGCCTCCACCGCGGGGGTGCTGAGTGCTCTCGGTCACATACAGCGCCCGTAGCGCCTATCCTTCGGCTGCAATGTCAGTCGGGGTCCTTCGGGGCCCCCTGGCCCACTCGAGGAGGAGAGCGCCATGGAGGCAGGCACCGCAGAGCAGGCCGCAGGATCGATCGTCCAGCACGATCCCCCACCCCCCACCGCGGCGGCTTCCGCCGGGAGCACAGTCTCGCCGGCCAACGCGGCGCGTACGATCGCCGATCTGCTGCCCAACGCCGTCGCCTCGTTTGGCGAGCACGTGGCGATCCGGCACAAGCAGGATGGCGAGTGGTTGGACGTCACCTACGCGCAGCTCGGGGAGATCGTTGGGGAGATCGCAGGCGGACTGATCGACCTCGGCATCCAGCCGGGCGAGCGGGTGTGCATCCTCGCGGGCACGCGGCCGGAGTGGACGTACGTCGACCTCGCGATCACCGCCACCGGGGCAGTGGTCGTGCCGATCTACCAGACCAACTCCCCCGAGGAGTGCCATTGGGTGATCTCCGACTCCGAGGCCTGCGCGATCGTGTGCGAGAACGCCGAGCAGCTCGCGAAGGTCGCCGCCGTGCGCGACCGCCTGCCGGGGCTGCGCACGGTGATCGTGATCGACCCCGACTCCGGCTCCAACTCCGACTCCGACTCCGACTCGAGTGGTTGTAGCCCCGAAAAGAAGCACACAACCACCGGCGCCGACGAGGGAGCTGCCCAGCCCGAGGCGATCCCGCTGGAGCAGGTGCGCGAGCGGGGGCAGGCGAGCGATGGATCCCCCGAGCTGACGCGTCGCCGCGAGGCGCTCACCCCGGAGGACCCGTACACCTTCATCTACACCTCCGGCACCACCGGGCCGCCGAAGGGCTGCGTGCTCTCCCACGGCAACTACTGCGCCGTGGTGGACATGGTGCGCGAGGTGGGCCAGATCCGCGAGGAGGAGGTCGCCTACCTGTTCCTGCCGCTTGCCCACGCCCTCGCGCTGTTGATCCAGCTGGGGGCAATCGACCGCGGCACCACGATCGCCTACTTCGGGGGCGACGTGAAGCAGATCGTCGGTGAGCTGCAGGAGGTCCAACCGACCTTCCTGCCCTCGGTGCCGCGAATCTTCGAGAAGATCTACACGCTCGCCCACGGCGCGATCGAAGCGCAGCCGCCTGAGGAACGCGCGAAGACGGAGGCCGCGCTGAAGCTGGGAGCGAAGGTGCGTGACATTCTCGCCCGCGATGAGGAGATCCCCGAGGAGCTGCGCGCCCCGTTCGAGGAGGCCGAGGAGGGCCTGTTCAAAAACGTGCGCGCGATCTTCGGCGGCAACCTGCGCCAGGCCGCGACCGGCGCCGCCCCGATCGCGCACGAGATCCTCGAGTTCTTCTGGGCCTGCGGCGTGCCGGTGCTGGAGGGGTATGGGATGACCGAGACCTCCACGATCTCCACGATCTCCACGATCGAGGACCACCGCTTCGGCACCGTCGGGCGCGCGCTGCCGGGCGTGCAGCTTCGGATCGCCCCGGACGGGGAGATCCTGATCAAGGGCGCCAACATCTTCCAGGGCTACCACCACAACGCCGACGCCTCGTTCGGCGCCGTCGAGGACGGCTGGCTGCACACCGGCGACCTCGGCTCGCTCGACGCGGACGGCTACCTCTCGATCACCGGGCGCAAGAAGGACATCATCATCACCGCCGGCGGCAAGAACCTGACGCCCGCCAACATCGAGAACGACCTCAAGCAGTGCCGCTGGATCTCCCAGGCGGTGATGCACGGCGACAAGCGTCCTTACCCGGTGGTGCTGATCACGCTCGACGAGGAGGAGATCGCCGGCTACGCGCGCGAGCACAGCCTCCCCGAGGACCTCGCGCTACTGGCCCGCGAGCCCGCGATCCGGGAGCTGATCGAGCGCGAAGTGGACCGTGTGAACGCCGGCTATGCCAACGTGGAGCAGGTGAAGAAGTTCGCGATCCTCGAGCACGACCTCTCGCAGGCCGGCGGCGAGCTGACGCCGACCCTGAAGGTCAAGCGCAACATCGTTGAAGAAAAGTACGCCGAGATTCTCGACTCGCTGTACGCGGGCCGATAGGGTGTGTACGAGATGGCACCGTCCCCCAGCCACGCTACACAGAGTGCTAGTGATATAACACACGTAGGAACGTGGTGATACATGCGTAGCGATCCCAGCGATACGGGCGGCCTCTTTGTAGGGCGGCGACCGGGCACTGCCCCGGTCCGCTATCGGGCCCTGCCGAAGCTCGGCAGCGCCGGGCGCCAGCGCGTCGACCGCCGCCTCGCCGACGCGATGCTGGCGATGATGACGGTGCTCAGCCTCTGCTGCTGGGGGCCGATCCCGATCGCCTGCCTGTGGATCGGCGCGCAGGTCAGCTACCTCTCCGGCAGCATCAGCCTCGGCATCCTGGCGGCGTTCGCAGGGCTGTTCATGCTGCTGTTCGGGGCGCTGAAGATCATGCGCAACCTCGACGAGGCGTGGATCCTCGTGCGCCGCGCCGCCGGCATCGACCAGCGCGGCGGGGCACTCGGCCGCGTGTTCGCGATCACCGCCGCGATCTGCGCGGGGGTGTTTGCGATCTGGTTTGTGCTGTTCAACGGCACCGGCAGCCTGGTCACTCCCGGCAACGGCGTCTGAGTCAAGCGTGGACCGGCGGTGGCCCCTCCCCCCCCAGACCACGCGATGAACCCAGTGGTTGGTCCTGCAAACAGGATCGACCACTAGCCGCAACCCGCTGCCATGGGCCTGCTCGACTACTACCGCCAGTTCGAGGGCCTGCCCGAGGAGGAGGTCAACCGCGGGCTGCGTGAGGAGGCGGCGGAGCGCCGGCGCAAGGCGCTCACGCGCGTCACCACGCTCGATCTCTCGCAGACGACCTGGCCGGAATTGCCGCACGCCAGCATCGTCAACGCGATCACCTTCACCGCGCGCGCGGGGATGCAGCGCTACCCCCACCTGCGCGGCTCGCGGCTGCGCAGCGAGCTGGCCGAGCGCCACGACATCCCGGCGGGGCGCCTGATCGTCGGCAATGGCGCCGCGCAGCTGCTGAGCGCCGCGACCAGGGCGCTGATGGAGCCCGGTCAGGAGCTACTCACCTCGTGGCCCTCCTACCCGCTCTACCCGATCATGGCGCGCCGCGCCCACGGCCGCGCGGTGCCGGTCGGCGATAGGGAGGCGCCGCTGGTGGACGCGCTGCTGGCGGCCGTCCCCGGGCACAACACGCGCGTGGTGGCACTCGCCAGCCCCAACGACCCGACCGGGGAGCTGCTCGCCACGGCGGAGCTCGAGCGCCTGCTGCAGGGCCTGCTTCAGTTCCTCGAGCGTGTGCTGGTTCCACTCGCCGAACCTCATATTCTGCGCTTCGAAGCCGCTCTGCAGAAAAAAATCGGCAAGGGCCTGCATGAGATCCTCGGCGCTGAGACCGAGGTCTTCGCCGGTGTAGCGCGAATAGTGGATCTTCATGAAACCTCTCTTGCTGTTTCTGGCTATTGAAACTGGCGGCGTTGCTTCTTCGGCGGCTCCTCGGGGTCGATGCGCCGCCGCTCTTCGGCGACGAAGCCCCGTTCCTCGTTGCGGCTGATGCGCCGGTGGGCGTAGAGCCCTTCCAGCAGGAATTCCGCCGCGGAAACGCGCACGGCATCCGGTTCATTCGCGCCCAGGCCCAGCGCGCCGGTCCTCTCCATCAGTCCCTGGATCTTGCCCAGCTCCTTCACCAGGCCCGCGGAATCGAGCGTTTCGTCCAGCCGCAGCGACCCGCCCATCTCGAACCACTGCACCACCGTCGAGACGTTCACGCCCTCGAAATACGAGCTGTAGACTTTGCCCACGGCGGCGCGGATCAGCTCGCGCGCCACCGCGTCGCCGCCTTTCAGCTCGCCCTCGTATTCCAGCTCGAGTTTTCCGGTCACCGAGGGCAGCGCCGCGTAGATGTCCATCACCCGCGGCACGGCGATGTCCTCGCCGGCATGCAGAGCGCGCCGTTCGGCGTTGGAAAGCACGTTCTCCAGAACGGAAATGGGCAGCCGTTGGGACACGCCGGAGCGCTTGTCCACGCGCTTGTCTTC
>Ga0187855_10003061_pt1 | contig 12412 bp, 9 predicted proteins | sample June2016WEW_8_10_2_FD_132969 | JGI IMG/M metagenome (GOLD analysis project Ga0187855, IMG submission 132969) | Peatland microbial communities from SPRUCE experiment site at the Marcell Experimental Forest, Minnesota, USA - June2016WEW_8_10 | ecosystem: Environmental > Terrestrial > Soil >...
ATGCCAGTCGGGAGAGGCAATCTGATTATGCCGCGCCAGCCATCACCCTAACGCAACGAGGAACATTCAGAATCCAGTTCACGCGGCATAATCCGGGAGTCGGCATAACATCGTGGAACGTGCGTTAAAGAAAGCCATCCTGAACCGCAAGAACGCTCTCTTCTACAAGACGGTGAATGGCGCTGCAGTCGGCGATCTGTTCATGAGTCTGATCCACACTTGCGAACTGAACGGAGCCAATCCGTTCGATTATCCGACCGTGCTGCAGAGGCACGCGGAGGAACTGAAGCGAAGTCCGGCGGAGTGGATGCCTTGGAATTACCGCGAGACACTGGCGCGGCTGGCAAGGCCCGCCGCCGCGTAATATCACGATTCCTTCCTGACCGAAAAGGATCGACTGCGGCTATGGTTGGGTGACATTCTTGAAATGCCCAGAAAAAGGGGCTTTCCAAAAGACAAAACCCGAAGACGTTTTTGGCCAGGCACGGAAACGGGTTAAGATGGTTCGCGGCGGGCCGTCTGGCAGACAGTGCGTTTGGACGGATTGCGCGCCGGGGGAAAGGCGCAAACCGGAGGTTGATGATGAACAGCTTGCGTCGGGCATCCTTTGCTTTCGTTTTCTGTTGTTGTGTCTGGCTACTCGTCTGTGCTTGGGCAGTCCTAACCCATCATGGTTCTTTCTTCCTTCCCGCTATCATGCCCGCTATCGTGGCCGTGACGTCGGCAGCACTATTCTGGCTGGAGGATAGCCTTCGCCGGCGTAGTGGCACACCGGCAGGTGCCTACGCAGACCTGATATTGTGCTTCATCAACGGCACAATAGCCGTCCAGGGTTGGAACAGCGGAAAGTGGCTGATGGGTGTTTCATTTACAGTTCTTTCCGTTGTCTTCGCATTCTGGTGGTTTCAGAAGTGCCGGGATGCCCCCCAACAGAATGGGTTCAAGACTGGCAGTGCCCGCCGGAACGAAAGGTGAGCAATCTCCCCCTGCTGACGAAAATCTGCTCCGTCCCGCACACTCACCGAAAGGACACCAACTACGGTAGTGTGTAATGGTTAGCTTAGGAGCGACTCGTTCGGCATGAAGTAATCCGAACGGGCTGGATTGCGTGGCAACCAACTCCATCGTGTCATAATCGAAAAGCATGGAAGATCAGTGCAATCTGCCGCCTGGCGCGCGTCATCCGCGCAAGGGCGATGTTTATGAAGCCCTCCACGACATCGAGATGGACTTCCTGACCTCCTGGTTCGCGCCGTACACAGGCAGTGGCAAAGGGATCCTAAAGCGCGGCGAGAGGATCGTCATGAAAGAGGATCCAGCCCCAGGGTACCCGGGCGTATACATGGAGGCAGATAACTACCGCGAACTGGAAGCCCGCATAGTGCCGGAAGCGGAGCGGACGCACTACAAGTTCAGCAATTTCTACTTTTCTGTTTTAATCAAGGATCTTTACACCAAATTCCGGCTGGTGGCTGAACTGCCGCCGCTGATTGATGAACAACGTTGACCTATTCCAGCAGTAATCGGCTCCCAGCCGTCACGCTACACAAGCTTACCGAAAGCACACGATCCAACTCGGATCTGACCGCGCGAGGCGCAGCCGAGATTCTCCGCGGAGCCTCTCTCAAGGCACGGGGTCTGGCGTGCCAAGGGGAACCGCGGACGTACACGACAAGAGCCTCTTGGTGGTCAGCACCAAGCCGTGGCGAATGCCCCATTTCCGTACGGCTTGAATCGAGTACTCCGAACAGGTTGGCCGGTAGCGGCAACGGATGTAAGGCTGCAGCAAAGGCCGTCCGACGTGTTGATAGCCGTGAACCGCCGCGAGGTAAGCGCGAGTCGTGATCTGCTCGCTTGGCGGGCGGAACGAGTCCAGCGCGGCCAGGGCGTACAGCAGCAGAACCGGCGCGAGGTAGGTTTCCGGCCGCTTTAGGCGTTGCCGCAATGCGGACATTTCGCGCTGGCCTGCAGCCGCTGGTTGCCGCAGCTAGGGCAACGGATCAGATTGCCTTGGGGCCGCGAGAAGATGTAGAGGACCAGCCCGAGGACGCTGGTAAACATGACCAGTATCATCCAGATCACGGCGCTATCCATCCCCCGGGCTTTCGCGTCACGCGCTACCCAGACCAGCATCGCGATGTCGAGGATGATGATGGCGATGGGGATGAACATCAACGACCCGCATAGGGCGCACCCGGCGGCTCCCGAATCCCCTCTCTGAGCCCATACGGCGGGGCTGGCGAAGAGGAGGCTTGTCAACATCCACATGAACCTTTGACCTTTGTGCATCCGGCGTATTCTCCTTTTGCTCGGGCGTCCGAAATATAGCGGACGGCACCGAGCACCGCGGGCCGCGAAGGCGCGACCTAGGAACTGTATCGTACCTTACAGCGGTTGGCAAGCGGCGTGTTAAAGCAGACGTAGGCATTTGGAAATTCCGATCCGCGCCCGGAACGAAACGCCAAGGCGCGGCACCCGGTAGAATAGGAACGTATGGGGCCGGGACGCTCTACTGGGATCGCACTCGAGACACATCCGCACGAGTACAAGCACTGGCGCCTTGCAGTCGAACCCCCGCTTGCCACACTGACGATGGCGGTGGCCGAGGAGTCTCCGCTCGTCCCCGGCTACAAGCTCAAGCTCAATTCCTACGACCTCGGCGTGGACATCGAACTGGCTGACGCGGTTGCGCGGCTGCGTTTCGAGCACCCCGAAGTGCGCGCGGTGATCGTCACCGGCGGCCTGGACCGCATCTTTTGCGCGGGCGCCAACATTCACATGCTGGCAACCTCGACGCACGGATTCAAGGTCAACTTCTGCAAGTACACGAATGAGACGCGCCTGGCGATCGAAGATGCCTGCGCGCACAGCGGACAGCATTACATCGCCGCATGCAACGGCACCACCGCGGGCGGCGGCTACGAACTGGCGCTCGCCTGCGAGGAGATCTACTTGGTGGACGACGGCAACTCGGCGGTGAGTCTGCCGGAAGTGCCGCTGCTCGGCGTGCTGCCGGGCACTGGCGGATTGACGCGCGTGGTGGACAAGCGCAAGGTGCGGCGCGACCTGGCGGATGTCTTCTCGACGTTGGCGGAAGGCATCAAAGGGAAACGCGCGGTGGAGTGGCGCCTGGTGGATGGCGTGTTTCCGCGCAGCCGCTTTCAGGAGGCGGTGCGCGAGCGCGCGTTGGAGTTGGCTGCACGGGAAACGCAGCCAGTGGGGCCGGGCATCGTGCTGGACGCGCTCGCTCCCGAGGTGACTCCCGACTCGGTGCGATACCGGCATGTGGAGCTGAAGCTGAATCCCGGCGAGCGTATGGCGGAACTGACCGTCCACGGACCCGAAGGAGAGCAGCCGGAAACGCCGGAGGCCATTCAGCGCGCCGGCGCGGACTTCTGGCCGCTGCGCGCTTTCCGCGAGATCGACGACGCGCTGCTGCGGCTGCGCTTCCATTATGACGAGATCGGCGTTGTCGTGCTGAAGACGCGTGGCGCAATCGAGGCCGTGAAGCAGATCGACACCACCCTTTATCATCTTCGTGAGGATTGGTTGGTGAACGAGATCCTGCTGCTGATGGCGCGCACGCTGCGCCGCCTGGATCTTACCGCGCGCAGTCTGTTCGCGGTGGTGGATGGCGGCTCCTGTTTCGCCGGTAGTCTGCTCGAGATCGCGCTGGCCGCAGACCGCATCTACATGCTGCGCGACTCCGCAGGTGAGGTGCGGGTAGGATCGTCCGCACTGAACGGCGGCCTGCTGCCCATGACTCACGGCCTGTCGCGGCTGCAGGTGCGGTTCATGGCCGAGCCCGCGCGCGTGGAAGAAATCGTCGGCGAATCCGAACCGTTCGACACGAGCGCGGCGGAAGAGGCGGGACTGGCGACCGCGGCGGTGGATGAGATCGATTGGGAAGACGAGCTGCGCGTGGCCATCGAGGAGCGCGTCAGCCTGTCGCCCGATGCGCTGACCGGCATGGAAGCCAACCTGCGATTCGCAGGCGCCGAGAACATGGATAGCAAAGTCTTCGGGCGGCTTTCGGCCTGGCAAAACTGGATCTTCTCGCGACCCAATGCCACCGGCGAGCGCGGCGCACTCACGCTGTACGGCAAGCCGGAACGGCCGCAATTCAACTGGCGGAGGACCTGATGTCGCTCTACGAACGCATTCCGAACAACGTAAACCTTTCGACCGACAAACGCCTGCTGCGCGCGCTGGAGCACTGGCTTCCGAACTACATGCAGTGGTGGAGCGACATGGGTCCGGAAGGGTTTCAGGCCGACGATGTGTACCTGCGCACGGCCACATCTGTCGAGCCGGGCGGTTGGGCGCATTTCGATTACGTGAAGATGCCGGACTATCGATGGGGCATCTTCCTGGCGCCTCCGGAGCACGATCGCCGGGTGGGCTTCGGCGATCACTTCGGCAAGCCGGTGTGGCAGGAAGTGCCGGGCGAGTATCGCAACATGCTGCGGCGCCTCATCGTCACGCAGGGCGACACGGAGCCGGCCAGCGTGGAGCAGCAGCGGCTGCTGGGCCAATCTGCGCCCTGCCTGTACGACTTGCGCAATCTGTTCCAAGTGAACGTGGAGGAGGGCCGGCATCTGTGGGCGATGGTCTACCTGCTGCATTCGTACTTCGGGCGCGATGGCCGCGAGGAGAGCGAAGAATTGCTGGAGCGACGGAGTGGATCGAGCGACAAGCCGCGCATCCTGGAGGCCTTCAACGAGCCGATTGAAGACTGGCTCTCGTTCTACATGTTCACCACTTTCACCGACAGGGATGGCAAGTATCAGTTGCTGGCGCTGGCGGAGAGCGGCTTCGATCCGCTGTCGCGCACCACGCGCTTCATGCTGACCGAAGAGGCGCATCACATGTTTGTGGGGGAATCCGGCGTGCGGCGGGTGGTGCGGCGCGCGTGCGAGATCATGCGCGAGACGGGCGACGACGATGTGCGGCGGCAGGGCGGCGTGGATCTGCCGACGGTGCAGAAGTATATCAACCTGTGGTTCAGCCTGAGTCTGGATCTGTTTGGCGGCGAGGTGTCGAGCAATGCCGCGAGCTTCTTTTCGGCGGGCATGAAGGGGCGCGTGCAGGAGGAGAAGTACCCGGACCACCTGGCGCTCGAAGGCTCGTATCACGTCGGCGGCGAGGATATTCCGCTACGCAACGCCATGAACGAAGTGCTGCGCGATTCTTATATCGAGGACTGCGAGAAGTGTATCGCACGCTGGAATCGGGTGATTGACGAGCACGAGATTCAATACCAGTTGCGGCTACCGGACCGGCGGTTCCACCGGCATATCGGCGCTTACTCGGCGGGATGCTTCGATCCGCAGGGCCACAAGCTGAGCGAGGAGCAGTGGAACGCGCGGCGCGATGAATTCCTACCGGGCGAGAAGGACTTCGCGTACGTGCGCAATTTGATGGTTCCGGTGATGGAGATCGGCAAGATTGCACATTGGATTTCCAAGCCGACTACCGGGATTCATGGGATGCCGTTTGAGTTTGAGTACGTAAGGCGGGAGCAGTAGGGGGCGCTACAATAACGAGGTATGTACGTCCAGTCGCTGAAGGTTTCGGGCTTCACTTCGTTTAAGGACGTGACGTGGAAGCCAGAGCGCCTGAACGTGCTGATCGGTCCGAACGGATGCAAATCGAATTTGCTACAGACACTAACTCATCCGCGCGTCGGCCGTGGGCCACTTATACAGCGAACTGAAGTTCGCCGCGGCAAGCTGAAGGTTGCGCCACTTATCTTGACAGTTTCAGGCCGGTCTGGAGGATGTGGGCACGGAATCCTTCGTATTGATAGAAGATCTCTCCGTATCCGTAGTACCGGTATTCGGAGTTCCAGGAGAGGCCCTTATGCAGGGGTACGGCGAGGCGCGCCAACGGCTGGTAGTAAGTGGTCGGCCGGCTTCCCGAGGAGATAAAGAGCGAGCCGCCGAAGGCCAGGCGCGGCGTCAGACCCGCATAACCGGGCAAGGCCAGATCCACGAGCGCGCTGGCGCCATGGGCATTGTCGCGATAGAGAGACAACTCCGGGATCAGCAGCTCGGGTTCCAGATAATTGATATTGGAGTACACGGTGGAGCGGGTGTACTCGCCGATCAAGCTGACACGCTTGGAAGGAGTCCAGGTAGTCGTCAGCGAATTCTGGCGGCTCAGGAAGTCATAGTTGATGCCTGGCGTGGGATTCTGATTGTTGAGCAGCGAGAAACTGGCCTGCAGCGCCAGCGTCGGGGACACCTGGTAGCGCGCGCGGGCCCGCATCTTCTGATAGTTGTAAAGGCTGGTGCGGAAGTAGGCGTGCGACGAGGAAGCGGCCTCGAAATCCAAGTTGGCCGAAAGCTTTTGGCTGGGCCGGAAGGTTACGCCGGCAAGACCCACGTTCTGCCGCAAGTCACTCGATTCCACGCCTGGGCTGGCGATAAGGGCAGCGTCCGTTTCCGCATCGCCCCACACATAACGATAGCCGCCGCGCACAGTGAGCTTGCGGGTCAAGTCCACCAGCACGTCGATCTGCTCCTGGTTGTAGTTCATGACAAGCGCGCTGGTGAGAGGCAGGAGCGTGGTCTGCGCGGAAGACGCGGGTGACAGGATCATGTCAGTCAGCAGGCCCGCCGCGGCGGTGTGCAGGCGATCCGTCATCCAGGACTCGATGATGCGGACGCGTTTCAAAGGACGCAACTCAAAACCGAAGCTGGCGGTGGTATGCGGCTCCTTATTTTCGGCGAAGGCCAGGGCCTGCTCGCCGGTGTAAAACAACAGCGAGCTGAGCACCACGAAACTCCCGTAATTCAGTTGGTTATAGTTGACGTTGGTTTCGGGACGGCTGTACAAAAACTGGCCATAGAAATCGGCCCACGAGACTGGGCTGGCGGTGAACAGGCCCTTACTGTAGATGCTGTCGCCGCGGACTCCGTAAGCCTGCGCGAGCCCTGTCAAATCGAGCTGCTGCCCGAAGAATAGCATGGGGTTGTTGCCCGCGTTGAAGGTGGAAGTGTACGCCTGCTGATCGTCGCGCAGGGTGGTGCCGCCTTCTTCGAGGGTGATGTGATAACGGTTGAACTCCAGGTGTACGCCGGCGCGGTAATTGTCCGTCTTGTCGAACATGTTGTCGGAGATGGGATATTCGTTGTTGCCGGTTTCGAATGTGGTGACGCCGGTGCCTTGTCCGGAATCGCGGCCGTAGGCGAAATACGGAATGATGCGATGGCCCGGAAACAGGTCCAACTGGAAATCGCTCATGCGGCGGCGCGTATTGTAAGAATTTTCGTCCAGCACGATGCCCGAGCCGAGCATGGGATCGGCAAAGGACGGCAGCGAATTGAAGTAGGCGATGTCCCGGTAATCGAAGTTGAAATCGTAGATGCCCCGCTTGGTAGCGTCCACGTGAACGGTGTTGTAAGGATCGCCGCCCCAATTGTAGGCGCGCACGTCGAGGCGGTCGAAGAGCCGCTTTTTGGGATCGATGATGGTGAAATCCAGGCCGAACAATCGCGGGCCTTCTCCCAGGTTCACTACGCTGCGATAGACGTCGTTGCTTCCGCCGACACTGGTAAAGCGATAGCCGAAGTCGATGCTGCCGGTCAGCCACTCCTCGTTGGAGGGTGTGGGGGATGCGGCAGGGGCGGACGCCGGTGGAGTGGCAGGCGCGGCCTGCGCGGCAAGCGAAGTAGGTGCGGCAGGAGGGGCCTGAGCGGTCCCAGCGGCGGGTGCGGCAGGAGTGGCAGGAGGGGCCTGAGCGGTCCCAGCGGCTGGTGCGGCAGGAGTGGCAGGAGGGGCCTGAGCGGTCCCAGCGGCGGGTGCGGCAGGAGGAGCAGGCGGCGCGGCAGGAGGGGCCTGAGCGGCAGGAGCTGTCGAAGCGGGCGGCGTGGTAGGAGCGGCTGGTGCGGCGGGAGGGGCAGTTTCCTGGGCCACCAGCGGAATCGACAAGAGCAGTGCCAGTAGGAGTCTCATTTGAGCAGATCCTGGTTCACATAGGATCCGTGGATCTTCATGTGGCAGACGGTACAGTTTTGGAACTGCGGGCTGAAGAGATCGTGAAACGCGGGAGGAACTCCGCCCAATGCCGCGGGATTCTTGATGGGGGCGACAGGCAGATTGGCGTGGCACTCCAGGCACATATAGCGGACCTCCGCGCGGGTCAGCATGCGCGGATTGGCGGAGCCGTGCGGCTCATGACAGGCGCCGCAGCCTTCCAGCCGCACGGGCGCGTGCTCGAAGGTGAACGGGCCGCGGAGGTTGCCGTGGCAGCGGAAGCAAGTCCGCTCGTTGGCTGCGTAAGTCTGCAGAGAGGCGGGGAGCAAGCTGCCATGCGGGTTATGGCAATCGACACAGGACATGGCGGCTTCGGGCAGGCGATGTTTGTACGGCCGCTGGAATTGCGCCCAGACGGCGGTGTGGCAGCTTGCGCATTGTTCGTTGATGGCCGCCATTTTTCGGGGCACCAGCCCGTTGGGACCGTTGCGATGAATGGCATGGCAGGCGGTGCAGCTTACCTCATTCCGGGCGTGGCTGCTCTGGAGGCGCCCGATGTGCGTGGGTTGGTTGAGGTGGCACTTCAGGCAGTCGCGGGCGGCCTCGGCCGCGGGCATGTTGGCCGGATTGAGGATATCTTTCTTGTCGGCCGATTCGGCGTGCTTGCCGCCGGGGCCGTGGCAGGATTCACAAGCTTTGGCTTCCCAACCGCGGCGCTGCTGGGTATCGACCAGTTTATGCGGATTCTTCTGGAACGCGTTGTAGATGTCTTCGTGACAGGCGCCGCAGGCTTCAGAGCCGATGTAGGCAGGGGCGGACGGCGCTGGCGCAGCGGGGGCGGGCGTCTGGGCCGACGCGGCGGGTGGGGAAGGCGCCGGCGCAGCGGGAGCGGGAGTTTGGGCCCCCGCCGGCCAGCCAAGGAGAAGGGCCGCCACTGCTCCGATCAGAGGAAGACGCGCCGCCCGGAGGCGGCGCTTGTGCAGGAGCAGTGGCGGCCACGACATATGCAATCAGATTACAGATTACCTTATCCAGGTCCAGTGTTACTGAGTGTGCATGGCGTCCACCGCGAACTGCGCGCCCGCTGCATGGCAGACACTGCAACTCTCGCCCAGCGCATCGGTATTAGCCAGGAAGTGAGCGGCCTCCGCTTTCGAGACATGGCATCCACTGCAAGCCGCCGAAGTGGGCTGCACGGGTTGTCCGGTCGCCCCTTGAATCCAACCCTCGGGATCTTGAACCACGTTCAGGCCGATCGGGAGGATCTGCTCAGTGGTCACACCATTGACCTGAGTGTGGCACACCTGGCAGTTTTGCATATAGGTGGCGTCTCCAGACGGGCTCATGCTCGGGAAGAGGGTACCGGAGAAGTCGTTGTGGCTCCCCATGTAGCCCACGACGATGTAGGGGTACTCGGGAGGCCCCAATGGGTTGATCGCGGCATTCACGCCGTCATGGAGCCGGTGAACCAACAAACTGAAGTTGATGCCTTGGAACGGCAGCGTCCGGTCGGATGCGACCACGGAGTTGGGGCGCTGGCTAAAATCCGTGTCCGACGGATTATGGCACAGCACGCAGTACTGGGTATTGTTGCGCAAGCCGCCGTGCAGCGAAAGCGCGACGTGGCAGGCATTGCAGTTGGCGAGCTCGACCACCGTGCGGCGCGGCGCGATCGCGGAGCCATCCACAGAGAAGTTCATCACGGGATTCGAAGCGGTTTCCGTGACGCTCTGCGATAGGGTGGTGCCAGCCAACACCGTCACAGTCATGCGCGCCTCGCCGCCGATGGTGTACGTTCCGGTGGCGGTCGCCGGGATGGCGTTGGCAAAGGTGTACGAGCAAGCGCCGCTGGAACTACAGGTCGCTTTCGAGGCGCTCTCCGTCACGTAGCCCGGAGTGGTTTGGGTTCCGAAAGTGGTTGGCAGCCCGTAGTCGGTGGTGGGGCCGGCGATGGTGAATTGCAGGGTGGAAGTCTGCGATAAGGGGATGTTGTTGCCGCTGTTGTCCTGCAGGGTGAAGGCGACGGTAGGATTCTGTCCGGCGGAGGTATTGGTCACGCCGGTAATGGCGAGGTTGATGCCGGCTATAAGCGTGTCCGGGTTCGGGGGATAGGTGGCCGGGGTGTCGGTGGGTACCACGTGCGCGCCCAGAATGGAGGCATCGAAGGGCGACTCGCCCTGCGGGATATGGCAGTTGGCGCACTCGGTGTCGTCCGCCTGGGGTCCGCCGGGGTGGTTGACCTCCGGACCATTAGAAAAGCCGGTGGCGAAATTGATGTCGTTGTGGCAGGCGCCGCACGCTGCGCGGGTGGGTTCCGTCATGAAGAGCTTGGCTTGCACGGCGCCGGTGGTCTGGCTGTGGCAGACTTCGCAACGGCGGGGATCGGCGGGGTCGATAACCGTGGAAAAGTCATTGACGGAGTTCATGTAGCCGATAATCTGATACGGCACACCGGGCGTGGTCGATGTGCCAAGGACGCTGGGCAACTGCGATCCCATATGGAGGCTGTGGAAAAACACCTTGGCGTCCAGCGAATTGCCTGTACTCGGATCGACGTTTTGCGGCTGGTGACACATGACGCACATCGGCATGCCGCTGGCATAACCGCCGTGGAATGCCAACAGGTAGTGGCAGGTGTTGCAACTCTGGGTGCGGATGACATCGCGAGTGACGGTAACCGGCGCTCCATTGGGGACGAAGTTGAAGGTGGTGCCGGCGTAGCTCGTGCCGAGGTTGAAGGAGGTAAGATCGCGGTTGCCATCGACCGCCACGGTAGTGGTCGCGGTGGGGTCAAACCCCGCGGGGGCCTTGGCGACGAAAGTATATGTGTATTGGCCTGGGCCTATCTGCGTGGCCGGCGCGGTGAAAACTTCGAAATCCGGCCGGGTAACGGTGCCCAGCACTGTGCCGGTCGCCGACGCAGTTGTGTAGGCCGTATATTGTTCCTGGCCTTTGGGGATATAGGCGGCGACGTATGCCAGCGAGATGGCGCCCGGAGTAGTCACGCCGGCCGCATCCAAAGGCAGCCCCGTGGGATCCGTCAGGGTGTACGTCACGCTGATGACGCCGGCATTATTGATGCTGGCCGAGTTGATGGTAATCACCAAGCCGGGGCGCACAAAATCGACTATGGCCTGATCCGCATAGTAAGCTTTGTCGTGTATGGAATAGGGCTTTTTGGCGGAACCAGCTAACGTGAGGGATCCAGCCAGTAACAGCAAAACTGGAATGATGCGTAAAACCTTGAACGACGAAAAGGACATCCGCATTGTTTTCTCCAATCGAGCGTGCTCCAAAGCCACGCCCCGAACTCCCCGGCGGGAAGGCAACCCGCCGTCGCAGGCGTCATAGCTGAACAAAACTGAGCCTAAACACTTAGCATGAGAGTGTCCAAATTCCAGACAAAGTTCTCCGGCTTTATTATCAGTATGTTGAAAATCTCCGCGGTGTGTGGGCGTGGGCATACAACGTGAGGTCTGAGTGATATGGCTGCGCGAAAATGGGTGAAAACCCACTGATTAGGATGGCGGGTGGTTGGCTGGGACGCGCTAAGCCTAACAGGCAAAAGCTTCACTCTTGCATGCAGAGTTTTCATCTTGGAGGCTCACGCCGCGGACGATGACACCAAACGGATCCAATTGGCTTCGGGTGGGGTAGTTGTCTTGGCATATTTGTTGCAAATAAATGAGTTAGCCGATCGATTTGGGTTCGTTCGGTCACTTTCTGGCGTGAGGCACCACCGGCTGGCGAGCGTGATCGCCCGCAACGCCAACCGATTCGATTTGGGTTTGATCGGGGTGGTTGCTCTCTGAAGTTTTGTGGCAAATAAAGGAGTTAGCGGTTAGAGTTGGGTTCGTTTCGTCGTTTTTTGCCTGGAAAACATGCCCCGCTGGCGGCGGATTGGCGCTCGGTTCCCTCCTCTTCTCGATCTGAGCAGCATAGGATTGGGTGCTGGTGAGCAGCGCAAGATCTCCCTTCGGTTTTGCGTCTGCCGCGAACGCCGCTTTGTACCGGGACATAGCTGTCTGCGGGTCGCGCCCCTTGGGGGCAACCGATTGCGCGCGAAGTCGTACGTACCGTGGCGAGACTCGAGGGCGGGCGCCGGCAGGAGTGCCGGCGCGGCACGCAAGAGTGCGTGCGCCACGAGACTGGGCGATCCGTCATCGCGAAAGCGCCTGCCCCACCTGCATGAGAATTCCCAGTGCGCGTAAATTTGTCCCCAATTCCGGCAGAAAAACGCATATACTTGCAGGGTCTACCGTGGAAAATGGGGAGTTCCGACGGTTCCGGAGGGTGATATGTCGAGCCTTTTGGTAGCAGCGGCGCCCGCCACGGCGCTTATCGTTCTGGCCGCTTGGGGTGGATGGTTAAGAAAGAGGTGCCAATTCGAACTGCCCGACGATCCGATTTGGCCTTTTGCCGGGAATGCCGG
>Ga0187855_10003064_pt1 | contig 12400 bp, 7 predicted proteins | sample June2016WEW_8_10_2_FD_132969 | JGI IMG/M metagenome (GOLD analysis project Ga0187855, IMG submission 132969) | Peatland microbial communities from SPRUCE experiment site at the Marcell Experimental Forest, Minnesota, USA - June2016WEW_8_10 | ecosystem: Environmental > Terrestrial > Soil >...
CATAAAAAAGCTGATCGACGCAGGCAAAGAGAAGGGATATCTGACCTATGATCAGGTCAACGACCTTATCCCGCACGATGTGCACTCTCCTGAAGACCTGGAAGATCTGCTAACCACGATCGGGACCCAAGGAATCGATGTTCTCGAAAGCTCGAAAGGGCCGACGACCGATCTGGAAAAAAAATTCGAGGATGTGGAAGAAGGCTCCGAGGACGTCGAACTCGACTTAACCCCCGGCGCCATGGAAAAAACCAATGACCCCGTCCGCATGTACTTGCGGGAGATGGGGACAGTGCCGCTGCTCACCCGCGAAGGCGAAGTCGAAATCGCTAAGAGGATCGAGCGGGGGCAAAACCGCGTTCTGAAGGCGCTTTCGCGCTCTCCGATTGTGATCCGTGAACTCCTCGCCCTCGGCGAGGACCTCGAAAAGGGCGTCCGCTCCATCAAAGAGCTGGTCACCTTCGACGAAGAGGAAATCACGGAAGAGATCGTCGACAAGCGTCTGAAGGAATTTCTCGCCAAGATCCACGCGCTCGAAAAGCTTTACAAGAAAGTGGAGCCGCTCCAGGAGAAGCTGGCGGCGGTGAACTTGAAGAAGCGGCCGCGCGATCATCGCCGGTACCGTTTCCAGCTGGCGCATGCGATTGTCCGCACTTCGATCGCTGTGCGGAAACTTGGCTTCACCAACAACGAACGCAAGCGCCTCATCGACCGCGTCAACCGCACGGTCGACGGCATGCGCTCGCTCGACCGGCAGATTCAGAACCTGGAAAAACGGGCCGAGGCCACGCGCAGCGAAGAGCAAAAGAAGGAATATAAAAAGCAGGCACGCGCTGTCCGCGGAGAGCTCGAAAAGCTCGAGGTGGAAGCGGGCCTGTTGTTCCCGGAGCTCAAGCGCACGCAGCGCGAGATCATCCAGGGCGATATGGACGCCGAGCACGCCAAGCGCGAGCTCATCGAAGCCAACTTGCGCCTGGTAGTCTCGATTGCGAAAAAGTACACCAATCGCGGCCTGCAGTTCCTCGACCTGATTCAGGAAGGCAATATCGGCCTGATGAAAGCTGTGGATAAATTCGAATACCGCCGTGGCTACAAATTTTCCACGTATGCCACATGGTGGATTCGGCAGGCCATCACCCGTGCCATCGCAGATCAGGCGCGTACGATTCGTATCCCTGTGCACATGATCGAAACCATCAACAAGCTGATCCGCACCTCGCGACAGCTGGTGCAGGAACTGGGACGCGAACCAACTTCCGAAGAAATCGCCAAGCGGATGGACATTCCCGTAGCAAAAGTCCGGAAAGTCCTGAAGATTGCTCAGGAACCCATCTCCCTCGAAACGCCGATTGGCGAAGAGGAAGATTCGCACTTGGGCGACTTCATCGAAGACCGCGCGGTCGTTTCTCCGGCCGAAGCCGTGATCAACGTCAACCTCAAAGACCAGACTTCGCAGGTGTTGCGCACGCTGACCCCGCGCGAAGAGAAGGTCATCAAGATGCGCTTCGGACTGGAAGACGGCTCCGAGCACACGCTCGAAGAAGTCGGCCAGTCGTTCGCAGTAACCCGCGAACGCATCCGCCAAATCGAGGCCAAGGCACTGCGAAAACTGCGCCATCCATCGCGTTCGCGCAAGCTGCGGGCGTTCATGGATGGAGTCAGGGACTAGGTCAGAAGGAACAAACCAACTTGAAGGAAAGGGGCGCGAGCAATCGCGCCCTTTCTTTCGCAATAGGCATTTTTCCACCACCGCCATGCCTCGCACCTGCCGGGTAACCAGCCTGCGCCGCTGCTGCCTGTAGAATTCCCCGCATGAAGCCAATTTCTTATCGGGTGCAGTTGCGTTTGGTGGCTGCGAGCTATGCCGCGGTTGTGGCGATCGCAGTGTTCTTGATCATCGTGCGTTACCTGCAATACATCCTGCATCCCGACGATGCTGCTGCCTACGGCGGCATGTGGGCGGGCGGCGACATGATGCTGGAGCTTTTCATCTGTTTACTGCTCATGATTCCCACCGTGTTTCTGGTGTTCGTCATCCGAAAATCAGAGACCGCCACCGAGACGTATGCGAAAGTCCTGTTCGGCTTCAGCCTGACGGCGCCGCTTAGCGCGGCGCTGATCGCCATTTTGGCAGTCGGCCAGTCGAACATGATCGTCGGCTGGTTCTGTCTTTTCCGACTCCTGGCTTCTCCCGTGGTGGTGATATGGCTGATCATCAGCCGTTTGCTGGCGCGATTCGACCGGCAGAAGCGGTGGACGTCCTATGCATTGTTGGTCGAAGCGCTGACGCTGGTCCTGATCGCGGCTCTGATGTCTGGTTTCTGGAAAATCCATCGAGGTTGAGGGAGCCGAATATTACTAGCAAGGATTCTGTCCTTGTTCAATCCTTGTCTCTGGCAGAACTTCCCTGACCTTCCTCCGGTTTTGTTTCTGGTTCTTGCGGCCGGAGGTTTCTCTGTGCCTCCGTGTCTCTGTGGCAAAAGAGCTCGCTCTCACCCTGTTAGAATCTAGTTATCTGCATGGAAGCCTCACACATCCGAAATTTTGCGATTATTGCCCATATTGACCACGGCAAATCCACGCTCGCCGACCGCCTGCTCGAGCTCACCGGCTCGCTCGCCATGCGTGAAATGCAGGAGCAGGTCCTCGACTCCATGGACCTGGAGCGCGAGCGCGGCATCACCATCAAGGCCCATGCCGTCCGCATGCTGTACCCGGCGCAGGATGGCCAGATTTACCAGCTCAACCTGATCGACACTCCCGGCCACGTCGATTTCTCCTACGAAGTCTCCCGCTCCCTGGCCGCCTGCGAAGGCGCTCTGCTCGTGGTTGACGCCTCGCAGGGCGTCGAAGCGCAGACGCTCGCGAACTCATATCTCGCGATCAATCACGGCCTCGAAATTATTCCCGTGATCAACAAAATCGACCTGCAAAGCGCCGACGTTGCGCGCACAAAGGAAATGATCGAGAGCGCGGTCGGGTTGGATGCGACGGACGCTTTACTGATCAGCGCGAAAACCGGCCAGGGCGTCCCCGATGTTCTCGAAGCGATTGTGAAGCGAGTGCCGCCGCCAAAAGGCTCGCCGGAGCGGCATTTGCAGGCGCTGCTCTTCGATTCCTGGTTCGATCCCTATCGCGGCGTGGTGGTGCTCGCGCGCGTTTTCGAGGGACGGTTGCGCAAGGGGCAGAAGATCCGGCTCTGGTCGAACGGTCATGTATTTCAGGTGGAGACTCTAGGCGTCCTTACGCCGAAACCGGTGGAAATCGACGAACTGGTGGCGGGCGAAGTTGGATTCATCGTCGCCAATATCAAGAATGTCGCGGACACGAAGATCGGCGACACCATCACCGACGACGACCGGCCCGCCATCCAGGCGTTGCCCGGCTTTGAAGAAATCAAGCCCATGGTTTTCGCGGGCCTCTACACGGTCGACGCGCACGAACACACGCAACTGCGCGAGGCGCTGGAAAAATTAAAGCTGAATGACTCATCGTTCTTCTTCGAGCCGGAAAGTTCGGTGGCGCTGGGTTTCGGCTTCCGCTGCGGCTTTCTCGGCCTCCTGCACATGGAGATCATCCAGGAGCGGCTGGAGCGCGAATACGGTCTCGACCTCATCACGACGGCCCCGGGCGTGCGCTACCTAATCACCAAAACCGACGGCTCGGTGATCGAAGTGGATAATCCTTCGCGTTGGCCCGACACCAGCGAGATCGCCAGGGTCGAAGAGCCGGTGATTCTCGCCGTGATTCTGACCAACGAAGAATATGTGGGCGGCATTCTGAAGCTGGTCGAGGAAAAACGCGGCAAGCAGAAGAGTTTCGAATATGTCACCGGCACGCGCGTCATGCTGCAGTATGAGTTGCCGCTGAATGAAATCGTTCTCGACTTTTACGACCGGCTCAAGTCGGTGTCTCGCGGCTACGCTTCGCTCGACTATCACCTGTCGGGCAATTGGACATCGCCAATGGCCAAGCTCGACATCATGGTGGCGGGCGAACCGGTCGATGCGCTCTCGACCATTATCCATCGCGATTTCGCCTACGACCGCGGGCGGTTGCTGGCCGCGAAGATGAAAGAACTGATCCCGCGCCAGATGTTTGAAGTGGCGATTCAGGCGGCAATCGGCGCCAAGATCATTGCCCGCGAGACGGTGCCGGCCATCCGTAAGAACGTGATCGCCAAGTGCTACGGTGGCGACATCAGCCGCAAGCGCAAGCTGCTCGAAAAGCAAAAAGAAGGCAAGAAGAGAATGAAGCGCATCGGCCGCGTGGATATTCCGCAGGAGGCTTTCCTGGCGCTGCTGAAGGTGGGCGAGGACAGCTAAAAACCCATGTCGATCCAGAGCCCGGTCTGTTGGTGGAGCGCCGGGCGTCTCCGCCCGGCTTGACGCGGCAGACGCCGGTCCCTCCACCATCGCCGTACTAGCGCACTCCCGCGTGAAAGAGGTCGTCGTGCTCGGGAGCCTCCTCATACGCGTGTTCGCCGTGGATGGACTCATCGAGGCCGATTGCCTCGCTGATCTCGGTGACTTTCACCGGGGTGAACGCATCGATGATGCGCAACATTCCGTAGGTGAACACAAAGGCCCATACCGATGAAAAAACCACTGCCGTCACTTGTTTCAGCAGGAACGTCGGATCGCCGTAGAGCAGTCCGTTCGCGCCGTTGGGGTTGAACTCCTTGTTGGCAAAGATTCCCAGCATGACGATCCCGAGGAAGCCGCCAACCCCGTGGACTCCCCAAACGTCGAGCGCGTCGTCCCACCCCATTTTGTTCTTCATTTCCACCGCGTAGTAACAAACCACCCCGGCAACGATGCCAATGATGACCGCGGTGGTCGGCGAAACATATCCGGCTGCGGGAGTGATCGTCGCCAGCCCGGCAACGGCGCCCGTCAGCAATCCGAGAAGTTTCGGTTTCTTTTCGTTGATCCATGCCACAAACAGCCAGGCGACGGCCGCGAACGACGCCGCCACATCGGTGTTCAGAAACGCAGTCGCCGTCACCGAATCCACGCGCATTTCGCTGCCCGCGTTAAAGCCGTACCATCCAAACCACAGCAGTCCCGTTCCCAGCGCAACCAGCGGAATGCTATGCGGCCCGCGATCCGCCGTGTGGCGTTTGCCCACATACAGCACCGAGGCCAAGGCGGCGATTCCCGCGATGTTGTGCACCACGATACCTCCCGCGAAGTCGAGCACGCCCCATTGCTGCAGGAAACCTCCACCCCAAACCATATGGACAAACGGAAAGTAAACGAAAGTCAGCCAGCCGGTCAGAAACAGCATGTACGCCTTGAACGTGACCCGGTTGGTGAACGCTCCCGAGATCAGCGCGGGCGTGATGATGGCGAACATCATTTGATAGGCAATAAACACAAAGGCTGGAATCGTTGCATTCGGCGACGGCGTGTTCAGGTCGACGCCGCGCAGGAATGCGTTGTGGAAGTTGCCGATGACCCCATGCCAGTCGCCGCTGAAGCACAGCGAATAGCCGTAGAGATACCAGATCACCGTCGTCCAGCCCATCGAGACAAAACTCTGAATCATGATGGCGAGCACGTTCTTGCGCCCCACCAGTCCGCCATAAAAAAAAGCGAGACCGGGCGTCATCAACATAACCAGGCTGGTGCATAGAATCATGAACCCCGTGTTACCAGTATCGAGATGCAGCATAGAGAGTTCTCCGCGAAAAGAGATTAGACGGCATAAGCGTTTGATGCCCGAAACAAGCTAGCACATCCGGCCACGACTTCACAGACGGTCCAGTCGCCAGCGCAGTCAAGAGCTTGAGCTTGAGTACGGCGCGCGCCGCGAATCGCAACGGCCGCAGATAAGGAGAATGTGAAAACGACGCGTGTGCGTGTGCGGCGGAGCTGGAGGCGGGAAAACGCCGCGCTCGCCGGGGCCACGCCGACTTGAGACCAGGAGGACATCCAGACTCCTCCTTTCTGTAAGAGCGTATGTCTTGCCTGGAACTCACGCCATGAGGCGCGTCACAGTTGGTTGTGACAGCTGGTTGTGACGCGCAGTGCCGCAGTTGCCCGCTTTTCGCGAAATTCATTTGACTCGGCAAGGTCTTCGGTATATCTGTAGTGGCTCGTTGTTATGGAAATTTAGTTATGCGGAAACTTACTGTTTTGTTTGTGATCTTACTCGCGCCGCCCCTGGCTCCGGCGCGCGATAAGCCGGAGGCCTGGACGGAAGTCCGCAGCCCCCATTTCACCGTCCTGACCACCTCCAACGAGAAGGATGGGCGGCGCATCGCCGACCAGTTTGAGCGCATGCGCTCGATTTCTCACATGGCGTTTCCTCACTTGCCCATCGATAACGGTTCGCCGATTGTCGTACTCGCCCTCAAAGACGAGAAGGATTTCCGCACTCTCGAACCAGAGGCTTATCTCGCGAAAGGGCAACTGAAGTTAGGTGGACTTTTTCTGCGCGCGCCCGACAAGAACTACGTTCTCATGCGCCTGGACGCCGAGGGCGATCATCCCTATGCAGTGATTTATCACGAGTACATGCACTTTCTTCTGAGCAAAGCTGCCGAGTGGATGCCCTTGTGGATGAACGAAGGGCTGGCCGAGTTTTATGAGAACACCGACATCCACGAGAAAGATGTCGCCCTGGGGCAGCCCAGTGAGGCGAATCTGCTGTTGCTGCGCCAAAACAAATTGCTGCCGCTGCCCGTCCTGTTCACCGTAGATGCCACCTCCCCTTACTATCACGAGGAAAATAAGGGCTCCATCTTCTACGCGGAATCCTGGGCCCTGACCCACTACTTATACACAAAGGACCGTCAGCAAAAGACACAGCTGTGGGGCGACTACATCGAGCTGCTGGTCAACAAGGTCGATCCGGTCACCGCCGCTACCCGCGCGTTCGGCGATCTCAAGCAACTGCAGTCGAATCTCGAAGCCTACGTTCGTCAAGGCAGGTTTCAATATTTCAAACTGGCGGCTGCCACCGGCATTGACGACGCAACCTTCACCGCACGAACCCTAACCGAAGCGCAGGCCGATGCTGTGCGGGCCGACTTCCTCGCCTACAACGAGAGGTTCACGGATGCCCGCCTGCTCCTCGACCGTGTGTTGCGCGAAGATCCGCAAAATGTCTTGGCCCACGAAACCATGGGATTTCTGGAATTTCGCGCCGGGCATCTGGAAGAATCGCGCAAGTGGTATGAACAGGCGGTGAAACTCGATTCGCAGAGTTACCTGGCGCATTACTATTTCGCGGCCATCTCCATGAACTCCGCGGGCGAACCCAATTCCGAAACCGACGCGCAAGTCGAGGCCAGTCTGCGCGCCGCCATAAAACTCAACCCGTCATTCGCGCCACCCTATGAACGATTGGCCGCCTTCGAAGGCATGCGAAGACGAAATCTCGATGAGGCGCATCTGATGTCGCTCAAAGCCGTGGAGTTGGACCCGGCCAATGTCCCCTACCGCATCAGCGCCGCCCACGTGCTCATGCAGATGGAGCGCCTGAAGGACGCCGAGGCCGTCCTCCACGAGGCCTCGCGAATCGCCAAGACTCCGGAGGAAACCGCCTCGGTGCAAGACTTTCTCAGGCAGGTCGAGGACTACGCAACAGCGCGCGACCGTGTGGCGGAACAAAATCGACGAATGGCGACCGAAGGGAACGAACCGGACGATAAGAACGAAACGATCGAACCGGAAACGCCCGAGGAAAAGCCTCCGGCCGGAACGCATCGTTTTCTGGCGGGGAAATTTCAGGACGTGCGCTGCCGCGGTTCAGCCATCGACCTGATCCTTGTTGCCAAAGGCAAGACGATGGCTCTGCATAGCGGAAACTATTACAAACTCGCGTTCACCGCTCTCGGCTTCTCGCCCAAGTCCGACATCAATCCCTGCCACGACCTGGAGGGCGCCTCGGCCAAGATCGAGTATGTCGACTCCCCTACCCTCGGAAAGCCCGCCTACGTCTTCGCGATTGAGCTTCACCAGTAGGTTTTTTTGGTCTGCTCCTCGGGAAGCTCTGATTCAGTGGCTTGGGCCCCCGTGCACCCCCGTGGACCCCGTGGTTTATGTTCTCTGCCGACACTGAATCAGAGGGGCGGGAAACCTCCGTCTCCCGACGACCCCATCGGCAAATCAGGGCCAAAGCCGCTGCCAGTGCGGGGCTTGGCCTTTCGGATTATGTGCAAATCTCAGATTCGGAGACGAAAGTGTTGATTTGCAAGCCTTTCCGCCGACTTTAGTTCATACCAGAGTTAACCAACTTAGAAACATAGCCTTAGGAAAGCCGCCATCGCTCCGAAACGGCCCTGCCAGGCGGCAGAAACAGCACAATTCTCAAGGCAGTCCTTATCATCCACAAAGTTTTCCACAGGATGGAGGTGTCTCCGGGTCGGAACTGGCGCATTCAGCCGTACGCGGAAACTAAGCCTGTTCGCCGGGCTCGTTATTGCCTTCGTACTTGTTGGCAAAGCGGGTGGAATTGTGCAAAAACGCAAGATTGAACTTGCCGATCGGCCCGTTGCGCTGCTTGGCAATGATGATCTCGGCCAGACCCTTGAGCTCGAGATCTTCCGGCTTGTAGATCTCTTCGCGGAAAATAAACATGACGACGTCGGCATCCTGCTCAATCGACCCCGATTCGCGCAGATCCGAGAGTTGCGGCCGGTGGTCTCCGCCCCGGCTTTCGGGAGCGCGGCTCAGCTGCGACAAAGCGAGCACTGGCACGCCGAGTTCTTTGGCGATCGCCTTTAGTCCCCGCGAAATCGACGAAACTTCCTGCGTCCGATTCTCGAAGCGCTTGCTCCCGCCCGACATCAGCTGCAAATAGTCCACCACCAGCAGATCGAGTCGTCCTTGCGATTGCTTCAGCCGCCGCGCCTTGGCCCGCATTTCGCTCAGCGAGATCCCGGGCGAATCGTCGATAAAGAGCATGGACTTGGAAAGTTCCTCCATGGCGCGGACGATCTTCTTCATGTCGTCGCCCCACAGCGAACCGGTGCGCATCTTGTGCGCGTCGACAATCGCGCGCGAACACAGCAACCGTTGCAGCAGCGCTTCGCTCGACATTTCCAGCGAGAAGATGCCGACCACCTTGCCGTCGTCGATGGCGGCATTCTCCGCGATGTTCATGGCGAACGCGGTCTTGCCCATCGAAGGCCGCGCCGCCAAAATGATCAGGTCCGACTTCTGGAAACCGCTGGTCTTCTCGTCGAGATCGGTGTAGTGCGTGGCCAGCCCGGTAATGCGCTGCCCGCGTTGCAGCAGGGCGTCGACCGATCCGAACGAGTCGCGGACAATCTCCTTGATCCCCTGAAACCCTTTGCCAATTCGCTTCTCGGAAAGCTGGAAGACCGCAGCCTCAGCCTCGTTCAGAATCTCGTCCGCGGGATCGGCCTGCTCGCTGGCCCTGGCGATCGCAGTATTCGAGACGTTGATCAGCCCGCGCAGAATCGCCTTGTCGCGGACAATCCGAACATAATGCTCGATCGAAGGCCGGTCCGGCACGCCGTCCAGCAACCCGGAGATGTACCCAACGTCGCCGACCGCTTGCAGGTCTTTGTTCTGCTCCAGCTCTTCCACCAGCGTGATGATGTCGATGGGCCGTGACGACTCGTTCAGGTCCAACATCCGCGAATAAATGCGCCGGTGCGAATCGATGGAAAAATCTTCCGGCTTCAGATGCTCAGCGGCATCGTTGAAGGCGTGATTATCCAGCAGCACCGCGCCCAGTATGGAGCGCTCGGCTTCAATATTCGCCGGCAAACGGCCGATGCTGGTTTCCAGAGTCGCCACGATGTTGAGTTGAGTACGTTGCATCGTAATCTTTTTCCACCTGTGGACGTGAGAGGAGCACCACAGGAAAACCAGTCCGAAATAAAATTTTCCCGCCCTCTGCTCTGCTCGTGTGGGGACGGGCGACTTCGAAGCCTGCCCTGAACGGAGCCGAAGGGTCCAGCCGAGCGAAGCTTGGCAGCGCCCGCTGACGCAGTATGTCACAAGGCGAACAAAAAGCAAATAATAGATGTGGAGCGGAATATTGCGTACCCGTTCGCGGCCTCGCTCCCTTGACTCACGTAGCCGATGAGGATAGCTGGTGCCCCAGGTTCGCGCCCGTTCTTTGGGCGCTAACCTGGGTATCATCGACGGTCGCGGTCTTAGGGATGGGTCTACGCCGAATTCGCTGACATCCATGATAAGTAAGAGTCAAGAGGAGACGGAGGTCTCCTGGCGCTTGGAAGAGTGGGCTCTCGAAGCGGAGATGGGACGATTGAGTTAGCGAACGGCCAGGGTCATTGTGCGCGGCCAAAGCGGCAGCCTGGCCAGACATCCATTTGCGGGAAACGGGCTCGAGCCCGGTCCACGAAGCATGAGTTAGGGTTTTCCGGCCGGCCTCGATACAGACGGTAAGGAGCATCGGGAGTCGAAACTCCTCTGCCCAGTCCCCGAGTTGGCGAGGAACGGCCGGTCGATCGCCACTTGGTTCAAAGTTTTTCCTTCTTAGGCAGCTTTTTGTGTTGGCACTTCCAGCGGCGCGTGCGTTTGGAAGGCCTGGCCGCTTTTGTCGGCGGCCAACAAATAAGCGGCGAATTTGCGCGCCACCGCCAGCGTGCCGCGGTTGCGATGTCCGCGCTCCAACTCGCGGGCATGCCGCGCCGCCAGGTGCGGATTCCATCGCGGGGCCAGCTTGGCGGCCGCGGGAGGGGCCGCATTTTGCCGCAGCCCCTTCGCGTACGCGGTTGGGTTTTACTTCGACACGTAGTACAGGTATTGCAAGTTCGCCAGCGAGAAGCCCGACATTGCGCTGGTCCCGTTCGGTTTGCCTCCATATTCCGCCGTCAAATCCTGGTTTTGCCAGTCATCGGTGCCGGCGGGCAGGGACAACTGATTGATGTGCTTCTTGGAGAGGTAAAACAGATGTAGTTCGTCGTTCGGCGTAGTGGTAAAAGCCACGATGCCGTTGGCGGGATTCGCGGCTGGACCTCCGCCTTGGCTGGTCACGTCATCACTCGCCCACACGTTGTTGTCGGCGGAAAGCATCTGCCACAAGTGGTTGTTGTTAGCGATAAAGAAGACCTCGTTGACATTTCCGCCGGGAAACACCAACGCCGTGATAGGACTGGCGGCTGCCGCCACCGGTACACCGGCCTTGACGGTCAGGTCCTCATCCAGCCACGTGGAATCGTTGTAATACAGTTCGTGAACGTGGCCGGTGGTGGCCAGGTAATACACGTATTGCAGATTGCCTACGTTGATGCTGGCAATCCATACGGCTCTGCCGGAGGGCCCTTTCGCAACTTTCGTGATGTCCTGGTTCACCCAACTCCCGCTGACGTTGTACAGCTGATTGACGTGACCGTTGGAGGCCAGATAGTACACGTGAAAGCCGCTGCTGCCGGTCGCCAAAGCCGTCAATCGAGGCGTCTTGGTGGTCAGCGGACCTCCGCTCAGGCTGGTGATGTCCGCGTCGGACCAATCGGCATTGTTATAGAACAACTGATGCACATGCTGGTTCTGCGAGACGTAGTACACGTACTGCAGGTTCGACTCGGAGAATCCGGCGACCGCGCTCTTGGCCATGGCGCGAACGCCGAAGCCTTCGGCCGTCAGGTCCTCATCGCTCCAGCTGGTTCCATTGAAGAACAGTTGGTGAACATCCTCGGCGCTGTCGAGGTAGAAGGTGTGAATCTGGTCGTTGGGAGTAGTGACGAAGGCGGCGACTCCAGTGTGCGGGTCGGTCGTCTGGCTGGAGAGGTCCTGGTCGATCCAGGTCGAGTTGTTGTAGGCGAGTTGGTGGATCGTCTGGGCCTCGGCATGGGGCATAGCCAGCGCGCCCAGGCACAGGGCGAAAACGCCGGCGAGAAAACAATAGGAACGATTGGTTTGGTGACTGCGGCAAACGGTTGGCATAAACAGTCCTTTGAGTTGCTGGATTTCAGGGAGCCTCTCTGGAGAAAACCGCCCCTAGATAGCCCGTTCGGCGCCCCGCCGGGTTGATCTCCGGTGCGAGCGACTATGGTGCAAGCCTGGGCTGCCGTCAATGAAACTGGTTCTTAACCGTTCTTTAACGGGCAAGTGCTTTCCCAGCAATAAAGTACGGGCCGTCATTAACCGGGAAACATGGGGACATCCATGATAAGTAAAGGTCAAGAGGCGACGGAGATTTCCGAGCGCTTAGAAGAGAAGGCTCTCGAAGCGGAGATGAGGCGGTTTCTTCTTGCCCGCGCTGATGGCTTTCATTTTGGCGGGATGCGCCATCTCCATTTGCTCGCCGTAGGGGGGGTACCGACTCCCGCTCACCGGGCTTTCAACATTGCCTTGCGGAAGTCATCGGCGTTGGTTCGATAACAGGGCAAGGGCGCATTCAGGTCGGTGGAAAGCAACGCTGCCGGGAGTTTTGGAGTCTCTGGCACCGCACC
>Ga0187855_10003067_pt1 | contig 12392 bp, 7 predicted proteins | sample June2016WEW_8_10_2_FD_132969 | JGI IMG/M metagenome (GOLD analysis project Ga0187855, IMG submission 132969) | Peatland microbial communities from SPRUCE experiment site at the Marcell Experimental Forest, Minnesota, USA - June2016WEW_8_10 | ecosystem: Environmental > Terrestrial > Soil >...
CTCAATTCCGCCGGCACGCTCGCCGCGAATTTGCGGATGGGCTCGCGATGCTTAATAAATATGTTCAGATTTTCCGTGGAATACGGATCCAGCGGTGACGCCAGAATGCTGCGGTTGCCCAGCGCGCGCGGGCCGAATTCCATGCGCCCGTGCATCCAGGCCACGATGCGGTTCTCGGTGAGCTGCCGGAGGGCCGTCTCGATGGTCTCTTCGGTGGTCAGAATGTAGCGGAAGCTCAGCTTGCAGTTTTCGAGCACGCGCTTGATCTCTTCCGCGGTGTAGCTGGGCCCGAGATAGAGGTTATCTAACGGCACGCGCTCCGTACGGTTGTAGACGGCGTGCCAGGCGTGCAGCACCGCGCCAATAGCCGTGCCCGCGTTGCCTGCCGCAGGCTGCACGAAGACGTTTTCGAACGGCGCGCGCTCCAGCGCGGAGACCAGCAGCGCATTCAATCCCAACCCGCCGGCAAAGCAGAGGCGCCTTCCCTGCCCTGCCATGCGGATCACGATCTCCTCCAGAGCACGCTGCACGCCAGCCGCCAGCGGAGCGCGCAGCGATTCCGGCACGCGCGCTGCGTCCGCGAGGCCCAGCCGCTCGTAAAATCGCGCGCTGAAGCCGCCGTGGGTCAGCCGCTCCGCATCGAAAAAGGACCTGTCCAAGCGCGGCCACTCGCCGTTCCGCATGGGCGCGATTTCCAGGAACAGATCGCGGAAACGATCGTCGCCAGAGGCGGAAAGCCATTGCACTTTGTGCTCTTCCAGGTTCGCGCGAAAGCCGAGTAACTCAGTCACGCGGCCGTATAGATCGCCCAGCGAGTCCGGATAATACAATTCCTTTTCGAGTTGAAGCTGCGTGCCGGAGGCGTGCCAGCGCGTACCGCAGCGGAAGTCGCCGGCGCGGTCGAGAGTCAGCACCGTGGCCTCTTCAAACGGCGAAGCGTAATATGCCGAGGCGGCGTGCGCCAGATGATGCTCGACGACCACGATGCGGCTATTGGGAAAGCGGGCGCGCAAGTGCAGATGGAGGGGTGCTTCCGGCCCGACGGCGAACGGGCGCGCGATGGCAATGGCATCCACCTGGTCAGGCGTCGCGCCGGCCATTGAGAGGCAAAGCGCGATGGCTTGCTCGGGAAGTTCCGTGGGGCCGCTGTGGACCCCGGCTTTGAGTCCTTGCCGGCTCAGCTTGGATTCTTCGACGGCGGCAGCCAGACGGCCGTCCTTCAGAATCGCCGAGGCGGCATCGCCCAGAATGCCCCCAATCCCTAGAATGATCATCGCGGTTACTGGCCGCCTCGCTGGGCTTTCTCAATCTTGGCCCAGGCATCCCGCAGGGCCACTGTCCGGTTGAACACCAGCTTCCCCGGAGCGGAGTCCGGATCCACGCAGAAATAGCCCAGCCGCTCGAACTGGTAGCGGCCGCCCTCCGCCGCGCTATCGAGCGAAGGCTCGAGTTTCGAGTCAGTCAGAATCTCGAGCGAGTGCGGGTTCAGATTGGCGGTGAAGTCCTCGCCTTCATCGGTCTGATTGGGATCTTCGCGCGTGAACAGATTATCGTACAAACGCACCTCGGCGTCGATGGAGTGGGCCGCCGACACCCAGTGGATGGTGGATTTCACTTTCCGCCCGTCCGGCGCATTGCCTCCGCGCGTAGCCGGGTCGTACGTACAATGGATTTCCAGTACTTCGCCGGTCTTTTCATCTTTCACCACACCGGTGCATTTGATGAAGTAACCGTACCGCAGCCGGACTTCGCGTCCCGGAGAGAGCCGGAAAAACTGCTTCGGCGGGACCTCCCGAAAGTCGTCCTGCTCGATGTATAGCACGCGGGAAAACGGAACCCTGCGCGTGCCCATGGCGGCATCCTCCGGGTTGTTGACCGCCTCCATCTGCTCGACCAGATCTTCGGGGTAGTTATCGATCACTACGCGCAAGGGCCGCAACACCGCCATCACGCGCGGCGCGCGCCGGTTCAAGTCTTCGCGCACGAAGTGCTCCAGCATCGCGAGCTCGATAGTGCCGTTGGTCTTCGAAACGCCGATCGCATTGCAGAAATTGCGTATGGCTTCCGGCGTGTAGCCGCGCCGCCGGATGCCGGAAATCGTCGGCATGCGAGGATCGTCCCAGCCCCGTACGTGCCCTTTCTGCACCAGCGTGAGCAGTCTTCGCTTACTCAACAGAGTGTAAGTGAGGTTGAGCCGGTCGAACTCGATCTGTTGCGGATGGTAGATGCCCAATTGCTCGACATACCAGTCGTACAGCGGGCGGTGATCCTCGAATTCCAGCGTGCAGATGGAATGCGTGATCTGCTCGATGGAATCGGACTGGCCATGTGTAAAGTCGTACATCGGATAGATGCACCACTTGTCGCCGGTGCGGTGATGCTCGGCATGCAGGATACGGTACATCACCGGATCGCGCATGTTCAGGTTTTTCGAAGCCATGTCGATCTTGGCCCGTAGCGTGCGCGTTCCATCCGGAAATTCGCCCGCCCGCATGCGTTCGAAAAGATCCACATTCTCTGCGATGGAACGGTTGCGCCAGGGGCTCTCTTTGCCCGGTTCTGTCAAACTCCCGCGGTATTCCCGGACTTGGTCGGCGGTTAGATCGCAAACATAAGCGTTGCCGGATTTGATCAGTTGCACAGCCCATGCGTAAAGCTGGTCGAAGTAGTCGGAGGCATAAAAGAGCCTGTCTTCCCAATCGCCGCCCAGCCATTTGACATCCTTGATGATGGAGTCGACATACTCGGTCTCTTCCTTAGAGGGATTAGTGTCATCGAAACGCAGGTTGCACTTACCGTCGAATTCCGTCGCGAAGCCGAAATTGATACCGATCGACTTGGCATGGCCGATGTGCAGATAGCCATTCGGCTCCGGGGGAAAGCGCGTATGCACGCGTCCGCCGTACTTATTCGTTTTCAAATCCTCGAGGATGATCTCGCGGATGAAGTTGGAAGGTGCGGGACTGGGATTCATGGTCTACGGAGACTCCTACTGCAACTTGTGGATGGCCTGATCGATGCGCGCGAGGCATGTATCGCGGCCCAGGACTTCGAGCGTCGCAAACAGCGGCGGCGCGTTCTTGCGGCCACAAACGGCGACCCGTATGGGCTGGAACATCTGGCCGGTCTTGATGCCCAGGGCGGCAGCCGCGGACCGCAGCGCGGCTTCCAGAGCGTCGTGAGAAAAGTCTACCGCGGCGAGTACTTCGTGCGCGCGCTGCAATGCGCCAAACGCCATGGCGGCATCGCCCTTCTGCGGGATAAGTTCGGCGCTGTCATAAGGCGGCAATTGGTCAACCAGGAAGAAGTCCGCCACCTCCAGTACATCCCGCAACAACTTGATACGCTCCTGAATCAATGGAGTAATTTGCAGCATCTTGCTTTGATCCGCATTAAAGCCGGCCGCGCGCACGACAGGCAGCAGGCGATCGGCCAGTTCTTCCACCGGCAGCGCGCGTATGTGCTCGGAATTGAGCCATAGCGCTTTGGGGTCGATGGGATCTTGCTCCGTGAAGTTGATCACGGCGTTGCTGCGATTGATGCCTTCAAAGGAAAATACATCGATCAGTTCCTGGCGCGTCATTCGCTCCCGATCGTCCTTGGGTGACCAGCCCAGCAGGCACAGGAAATTCACGAATGCGTGGGGCAAAAAGCCGTAATCGCGGTAAGTGGTGACGCTGACGACCGGGCCGTGCCGTCGCTTCGAGAGCTTGGTGCCATCCGGCGCGATCAGCAGCGGAAGGTGCGCAAACTGCGGCGGCGTGGCGCCCGCGGCCTCGAAGATCAGCACATGCTTGAAGGTATTCGTGAGATGGTCCTGTCCGCGTATGATGTGACTGATGCGCAGATCGGCGTCATCCGCGCAGGAGGCCAGGTGATAAGTCGGCATGCCGTTGCTGCGCAGCAAGGCGAAGTCTTCGATATCCGCGGTGGACTTGGTTTGCTCGCCGTAGACGGCATCGCGAAAGCAGACGGTGGCGACGCGATCGCGCGGCACGCGGAAGCGCAGCACGAAAGGCTCTCCGGCGGCGGCGCGCCGGTCGCTCTCTTCGGCCGGGATCTCGTGCATGCCCGGATTGAACAACCAAGCACCTTCGGTGCGTGACGAATCGGCGGCGTCCGCTTGCGCGGGGGTGAAGTCGCGATACGCCATGCCGCCCCGGAAGATCGCGTCGGCCGTTTGCCGATGCACCGCCAGGCGCTCGGATTGCCGGTACTGTTCATCCCATCCGAGATCGAGCCAGCGCAGTCCGTCGAAGATGGAATCGAGTGAGGCTTGGGTGTTGCGCTCGACGTCGGTATCGTCGATGCGCAGGATCATGGTGCCGCCGTTGCGGCGCGCATACAGCCAGTTAAAAATGAACGTGCGCGCGCTGCCAATGTGGAGAAAGCCGGTGGGAGACGGCGCGAAGCGGACTCTTGGCATTAAAAGGCCAGTATAACAAGCGGTCCGCACGCCACGGGATTATGATGGATGCATGCCGCTGCTGCGCCTGATTGCCGAGGGAGTTGGGCCGTTCGAGCATCTCGATATCGACCTGTCCGATGGCAAAGGCAACCCGCATCTTGGCCCGCATATTTTCGCCGGGGTGAATGGGTCGGGCAAGTCGACGGTCTTGCGGACCTTGGCGTGGGTGTTGGACACGGGTGACATGGGATTCCCACAAGACGACTGGTCGCATCTAACCGCGGGATACGCACAGTCCCGCGCGTTGGTCGTGATCCAGCCGCAGACGGCAGCGGCGGGCGCCTTAGTCTACGCTTGCAGCAAAGGGGCCGGCGCGGGGCATGAAGCGGAACTGGCCATCTGGGCGAAGTCAGCGCTGAGTAACAGGGGTTTCGACATGCGACAATTCGGCGATTTTGATGTCGGCCCCCCCCATGCTGCCCACAGTCACGCGCCTCATGGAGCCACGCGGATTTTTTCGCGTGACAAGGGCACCCCGTACAGCGGCGGCGTACGACTTAATGGCGCCGCTTATTCGCCATCCAGGGCGTTACGGCACGTGGCGGCGGTCGACCTCACCAAAAAGCTCGGCAGCGCTCAGGAGAACTCGTTCGCATTCGAATCGACAGTCCAAAACGAGTTCGTCCAATCCTGGCTATTAGGCCTTTACAGCAAGAGGGCGATCGCACGCGAGCGTCGTCAGTCGGGGGACCAATACACGCGTTCTCTTGATCGATTCGAAAATGCTTTGCGGCTGCTTTACGGCCAGAGCGTTTCATTTGACGTGGAGATCGAACCAAGCTTTCAGCCACGTCTCAAAGCATTCGGTCGCAATCTGGACTTCTCCCAGTTGCCGGACGGCGTGCGCAGCACCGTGGGATGGATCGCGGATTTCATGATGAGGCAGGATCTCGTCCAGTGGAGCGCTACGCTGGGAGATAAGCGGCCTGGCGTGCTACTTCTTGATGAGGTCGATGCTCATCTCCATCCCCTTTGGCAGCGCAAGCTCCTGCCCGCGATGCGGGAGGCGCTCCCGGACGTGCAGATACTCGTCACCTCACACTCACCCTTCGTGATCTCTTCTTGTCCCAACGCCCGCGTGCATGTTCTCGAACTTGACGAGAGCGGGCGTGCGCATACAAGACCGCCGGCTGACTCCCCGATCGGGGAATCTGTCACAACAACGTTGAAGGAGATCTTCGGAGTCGACAGCCGGTTCGACGTCTTAACCGAGAAGCAACTTGACGAATGGAACACCCTGAAAAAGCGAGAGGCCCGCGACTCGCTGCCGGCAGCGGACAAGTCGCGGCTTCAGGAACTGACAACTACTCTTGCCGCCAGAAGCGAGGAGCTTCGTTCGATTGTCGCCTCGCCACTCACGATTCCCGAGAGCGTGCTTCGGTCGCTCACAGCAGGCGAAACGAAGCCGCATCAGGTCAAGCGGAAGAAACGCGCGTAGGCGCACATGGTCCACACGCCGCGCACGTTGCCGCCTCCGTCTCAACTCGTCAAACATAGGACGAAATGGACAGCCCGGTTCCAGGCTGCTCGAAAGTCCGGCTCTCAGCGCGATTGGGCAACGTCGCATGCAAAGAGGGTTCTCCGTACGGCGCTGCGTGGGCTGGCTCACGGTAAATGCGTCTACTGCGAAAGCGCCCTGGAGGTCACAGGATATCTGGAAATCGAGCACTACGTGGCGAAGACTGTCGCGTCAGATCTGGCCTTCGAATGGACCAATCTTCTCCCGGCGTGCCAGCTATGCAATAACGCGAAGGGCGAGGAGGACCACAAAAACAGCCTTCTGAAGCCTGACAATGAAGATCCCGAGCCGTACTTCTGGATTCACCCGGATACGGGCAAACTGGAACCGCATCCGAACCTTGATGTGGACCAAACACATCGTGCGAACGAGACTATCCGGCTCTGCGACTTGCAGCGACCGGCGCTGTGTACCAAACGAGTGGAAATGTCTACCAAAGTACTCAGGTGGCTCCTGAGTACGGATCGGGCCGGTTCGGAATGGGAGGAACTGTCGAGTCCCCGCATGGAATACAAGTTCGTACTGCGCCACATGCTTGAAACCCGCGGCCAACACACGCTGGCGGAGTTCGACCGAGAGCGCTACACACGTAGACCCGTTCCCAGGGAGGTATGAACATGGCTCGTTCGAGACGGTATCAATCCAACACGCTGCAATACCTTTGGGACCGCTACATCGGCGCGAATCCGGCGCGCATCGCGGAATACGAACAAGCGGCTGCCGACGTCGATGTCGCCCGCGCGATTTACGAAATGCGTACACAGGCCGGCCTCACACAACGACAGTTGGCCAAGGCGACCGGCACCACTGCTTCGGTGATCTGCCGGTTGGAGGACGCCGACTATGAGGGACACTCGCTGGCGATGTTGCGGCGCATCGCGGAAGCCCTGGGCAAACGCATCGAGATCCGCTTCGTCCAGACTGCCAAACCGAAATCGCCGAAACCACGACGGGTGGCGTAGGGATGCCGTGAATTTTGGCGTTGGCTCCGCTTGCGCCGGATGCCAACTGGGCCTTTCGGACGTGCACGCCTCGGCCGGGGCAGTCGTTGTACAATCCCCTTCATGAGAATCACCGCCATCGACACCTACATCGCGGGCAATCCTTGGAAGAACTGGGTGTTCACGAAGGTGTCTACAGACGAGGGCATACATGGCGTGGGCGAGGGCACGCTGAACTACTTCGGCAAGACCGTCGAGACTGCCATCCACGAACTGAAGCCCCTGGTGATCGGCATGGACCCGTTCCAGGTGGAGACCATTTCGCAGCGCCTGGTGCGCGACGTGTATTCGGACGGCGCGCAGATCCACATGTGCGCGGTGGCGGCCATCGAGATCGCGCTTTGGGATATCATCGGCAAGGCCTGCAATCAGCCGGTCTACAACCTGTGGGGCGGGCAGTGCCACGAGAAGCTGCGCGCGTACGCCAACGGCTGGTATCGCGGTCCGCGCACTCCGGAGAGCTTCGCGGAGAAGGCCAAGTTGGTGGCGGCGCGGGGATACACCGCGCTTAAGTTCGATCCGTTCGGCTCAGCCTGGCGCATCCTCTCGCGCTACGATTTCGACCTGGCGGTGGACATCATACGCGCGGTGCGCGACGCCGTGGGGCCGTCCGTGGATCTGTTGATCGAGGCTCATAGCCGCTTCAACGTGGCCACCGCGGTGGAGTTTGCCGAGGCGATCCACCAATTCCGGCCGGCGTGGTTCGAAGAGCCGGTGCCGCATACCAACGTGCAGGCCATGGTCGAAGTGGCGCGCCGCAGTCCGGTGCCCATTGCAACCGGCGAGAGCCTGTCGAATAAGCAGCAGTTCGCGGAGCTGTTGAAGTACGACGTGGTGAACATCCTGCAGCCGGAGCCGCTGAACCTGGGCGGGCTGTTCGCCACGCGCAAGATCGCGGACATGGTGGACGCGCACTACGGCGTCCTCGCACCGCACAGCGCGCAGGGGCCGGTTTGCTCGGCGGCGTGTGTGCAGCTCAACGCTTCCATTCCCAATTTCTTCATCCATGAACTTTTCGACGAATTCAACGAGCCGTGGGAGCGGGAGATCGTGACGCATCCCGTGCACCAGGTCAACGGTTACATCGAAGTTCCCAACCGCCCGGGCCTGGGCATCGACCTGAACATCGAAGAGATCCGGAAGCATCCGTACCAACAGGAGAATTACCTGCCCCTATTCAAGCCCGGATGGGAGAAGCGGGAGCGGCAATCGCCGGACGGTCGGGTGCGTCATGAATCTTGAAGGCAGAACCGCGCTCGTCACGGGCGCTTCCCGCGGATTGGGACGCGCCATCGCCTTGCGCCTGGCACGCGAGGGCGCCGCTGTCGCGGTCAATTACCAGCACCGCGCCGCAGCAGCGGAAGATATGGTTTCGCTCATACGCGCGCAATCGGGCCGCGCCATTACCGTGCAGGCAGACGTCGGCAATGCCGCACAGGTGCGCGCCATGGTGGAGCGCATCGGAGCCGAACTTGGTCCCATCGATATCCTGGTCAATAATGCCGGCGCGCTGGTGAAGGGCGACCTCACGGATTTCGATTACACGAAGATGGAAGGCATGCGGCGGACGAATGTGGATGGCCTGGTCCACGTGACGCGCGCCGTGGTGGACGGAATGAAGCAGCGAAGTTTCGGCCGTATCGTCAATCTGACCTCGGTCGCCGCGCATGGGACGGCCCTCGTTGGCACCACGTTCTACGCCGCAACCAAGGCCGCCGTCGTCGTCCTCACGCGCCGCTTTGCCTTGGAGTTGGGCCCTTATGGCATCACCGTGAATGCGGTGGCGCCCGGATTTATCTTGACCGATATGGCGCTCGAGGGCCGTAGTCCCGCGGAAGCGCAGGCCACCATCGACGGCATGGCTTCACGAGCTATGGTTCGCCGGGTCGGCCAGCCGGACGATATCGCGCACGCCGTCGCCTTCCTGGTTTCGCCTGGCGCCAGCTTCATCACTGCGCAAATCCTCACGGTGGATGGCGGGCGCATGGACTACATCGCTCATCCCTGATCCGCTGCAACACCCCCGCGGAGTTTGGACCTGGCGTTTCTACATTTTCCCAAAGAGTGCCCTGCTGGTGGGGCAGGCGCTTTCGCCTGCCAACAGCGAACTTCAGTTCGCTGTTGACCACACTCCTGCGTAGTGCGGACAGGCGCAGCAATGCTCGCCCTCGTGCAGGGTCTGCTGCCGGCGGGCACAGTCCTGCGTAGTGCGTGTAGGCACTTCAGTGCTCGCCCTCGTTCAGGGTCCGCTGCCGGCCGGACACAGCCCCGCAAAGTGCGGACAGGTGCGGCAGTGTTCGCCCTCGTGCAGCGGGAAGTGCATCTGCTCCTGCGCCTCGCGGAATTCCCGGACAGCCAGCTCGGGCGTGTCGAACAACGAAGGCCGCAGATCCACCGGCACGGCCAGATTCGGGCGCAGGAAGCAGACGTACGCTTCATCCGGCGCGCGGCCGTCGAGCCGTTCGAGTGCCAGCGCGTACAAGCGCAACTGAAGCGCGTAGCGTTCCGCACGGGCCGGGGCATCGGCGGCGCTGACCTGATCGGTCTTGTAGTCCACCAGCACCGCTTTGCCGCGCTCTTCGAACCAAAGGTCGAGCTGGCCGCGGAGCACCAGGTTCTCCATTTCCATCAGAAAATCGAATTCGCGCTCGATAGTTGTTGCGGTGCCCGCACGCCGGCCTAGCGGGCTTTTCTGGAATGCATCGGCCAGTTTCGTAGCCAGCGGATCGGGACACTCCACGGCGGCGCCGGCCAGCAACGCGTGCACCTGTTTGCCGAGATCGCTGGCGCTAAGATCGGCCGAATCGCCGGCGGCGCCATCTGGATTGCAGTCGGCGCGCGGCGTGGCCTCGAATCCCAGGTAGCGCGAAAGAAAGTAACGCCGCGGGCATTCGGCAAACATCGTAATAGAGGTTACGGTGGCCTGCGAGTCGTGCTGTTCGGTCAGGACCGGCCGCGCCAGCAACTGCACGGAGACGGCCGCTTGATCCAGTTCGCGGCGCGCCGGACGGTCCGGTGGCGCATCCACGCATCGCACCCGGATCGGAACGCGCTGGCCGTGCGGAGCCGCGATGGTGACGATCTGGTCGCGCGGAGTCTCCAGGTCCAGTCCGAGGCTCTCCTTCAACACCGCGGCCCAATTCTGAGCCTTTTTGCCGCCGCTCGAAAGCGACAAGACCAAATGCTCTTCCGCGCGGGTCATCGCCACATAGAGGAGCCGATGGCCCTCCTCCTTCTCGCGCTGTTTGAGCTGCTGCCGGATGGCGTGCTGGAAGGAATCGTCCTTGTCGTCGGCACCGAGAGGATGCCGCCAGCGCGCGCCCACGCCCACGCGAGGCAGGAACGATATCCCGCCCGGTCCAGACTCCATGCCTTTGTGCAGCGCCGCCAGGAACACCACGGGAAACTCGAGCCCTTTGGCGGAGTGCACGGTCATGATCTTCACCGCGTTGGCAGAATCTTCCGGCGGCGCATCCGGCTCGCGCGGCTTGGAGGCGCGCAGCAACTCGATTTCCTGCACGAATTCCGCGAGCGTCTGCCGCGTGCCGGCTGCCCGCGCCTGTGCCAGGAACTTCTCCAGGTTCGCCGTGCCGCGCTGGCCTGCGGGGCACTCATAGCCACACTCATCGACGGCTCGCAGCAGCAACTGGTCGATTCCCGCGTAGTCCCGCGTGGCGCGCCACCGCGTAAGCTGATCGCGAAAGCGCGCGAGTTTCGCCGCATCTTCCGAGGCGAAGCCTGCCAGCGTGGCCGCGTCCAGATGCTCCACCGCGGCGCCGATGTTACCGCTGGCGAGCTTGGCGCTGGCGAAGCCGCCGCTGACAAGATTGCCGCTCGCGGGACCGCTGGCATGGCTTCCGTTGGCGAGATTGCCCGACCGTTTCAGCCGCAACAGCGCTTCATCAGACGCCTCCACGAACGGCGAACGCAGAACGGCTGCCATGCTGATTTCATCGCGCGGATTCACCAGCACGCGGAGCAGATGCATCAGGTCCACCACCTCGCACGTTTCGTAGAATCCCTTGCCGCGATTCACCAGGTAGGGAATGCCGAGGTCGTCAAAGGCGCGCGTGAAATCGGCGAGCACCTCGGAGTTGCGCACCAGCACGGCGAAGTCGCGGAATTCGGCCGGCCCTTGGCGCAACTGCAGCCGGCCTTCCAGCTCCAGAATGCGCGCGGCCACCCACTGCGCTTCCAGAGCGAGCGCCGCATCGACGTCGCCTGCGAGCGCGGCGAGCACCTCCACCGACGGAGCGGCTTTTTCAGGAAACAACAGGCCCGGCACAAGCGGTCGGGTCTCGATACCTGGCACGCCGTCGACCACCGCCTCCACGGCATGCAGAATGTCCGGACGGCTGCGGAAGTTCTCCACCAGTTCGACCAGCCGGCCGCTGCCGTGCGCCACCGCCTCGCGATAGTCCTGGAACACCCGCGGCTCGGCGTGGCGGAATCCGTAAATCGACTGGTTGATGTCGCCGACGGCGTAGAAGCGCCCGGGCGGGCGCAACAGCTCGAGCAAGTTCGCCTGCCGGCCGTTGGTGTCCTGGAACTCATCCATCAGCAGGTGGTCGAACTGGCCGACGATGCGCCGCCGGACCTCCGGGTGCTCCTCGAGAAGGCGCACCGCGTACTCTTCCAGGTCGTCGTAGTCGAGGCCGCCGGCCCGCAGCTTGCGTTCGCGATACAGGCTGTCGAAGCGCGCGAGGAGCGCGAAGATCGTGTCGCGTTCGGCTGCATAGAGTGCGGTGATGAGCGCGTATTCGAGTTCGGGAAGCAGGTCGTCACGAAGCGACTTGAGCAGCTCATACGTGCGGTTGCCGCGTTGCAATTTCCGCATATCGCAGTTAAACGACTGGATCGCCCGCAGCGTTGGCTCCGGCCCACTGGGCAAAGCCGCCGCGATACGCTCCGCCCATTCCTGCGCCTCCACAAAGTGAGCTTGTTGATCGAACCTCCAACCACGCGGCCGTGCGTTGCCCAGTTCCTCAATCGCCGCAGCCACATCCGCCACCGGCGGCGCGGGCATGTCCTGCAGTTCGCCTATCCCGACCCCCGCCGCGCGGATGGCGTCATACACGTCCAATACCGCCGCGCCGGTGTCCACGCCCACCAGCCCGCGCATCAGCGCGCGCATGCGTTCCGGCAGCTCATCGAACATTGCGTCCAGAGCCTCGTCCACCGCCAGGCGCTGTGCCCGCAGCGATTCGCGCTCGTCCATCACGTAAAAGTCAGGATCGATTCCCGCGAAAATGGCATTCTCTTTCAGAAGGCGGGCGCAGAAGCCGTGTACCGTGGAAACGTAGGCGCGCTCCAGCTTGCCGCGAATTTCGGCGCGGTCTTGAAACGTGCGCGCCAGCTTCTCGCGCATGTTGTTGGCGGCCTTGTCGGTGAAGGTGATCGCCAG
>Ga0187855_10003068_pt1 | contig 12390 bp, 9 predicted proteins | sample June2016WEW_8_10_2_FD_132969 | JGI IMG/M metagenome (GOLD analysis project Ga0187855, IMG submission 132969) | Peatland microbial communities from SPRUCE experiment site at the Marcell Experimental Forest, Minnesota, USA - June2016WEW_8_10 | ecosystem: Environmental > Terrestrial > Soil >...
GACAACACCCGACAGCTCGTGTCCAGGCACGCTCGGGGTTCGGTCACGGCCGGCGCGATCGGTCCACGTGCCCGGCCAGTCCAGCTCTCCCGGGGTGAACCCGGCCGCGTAGACGCGCACGATCACGTCGTTTTCGGCCGCGTGGGGGTGCGGGATGTCGGATAGCGTGAGCCCGGCGGCGCCGGCGGCTCGGTCTCGCACGGTTATAGCTTGCACAACGATTCCTTTCTGCGACCGGTTCAGGTTCTGACGTGCCCCGGGCGCACAGCTGGTCAAACCGCGAGCCGACGCCTCTTGATGTCCTGCCTGGTAGGCAGCTGCGGTTCGCTGTGATCATGGTGTTGTCCCCGCGCAGGCATTCCAGCGCTGGTGGGCTTGGCGGGCGCGGTGCTGGTGGCGGGGTCGCCATTGTGGACCAGTGCAGCCGGTGAGGCTGGTCTCGCCGGGGCGGGGGGATGACGGTGTCACGCAGAAGCCGCAGCAGCTCCGGCACGGTGATCGGGATCAGCCCGGCGTCCAGTCGGAGCCGGCCTCTTGCTGGCGTTGCACTGCCACGGCAATGGCGAGGTAGATATAGGCCAGCAGGCAGATGACGGTCCAGCGGTGCCAGGATTTCCAGCGGATGACCTGCCCTGCGTCCAGGCCGGTGCTCTGCTTGGCGAGCTGGTGATCTTCCTCGATCCGCCAGCGGGCGACGGCGATGGCGATCAGCCGGGACAGCGGGACCGGGCGGGGTGCCCAGCACCGGTAGTACGACAGCGTGCCGGTGTAGCGGTGCCACCGGGCCAGCAGCATGCCGTGCCCATCAGGCTGCCCGCCGGGAGTGTCGTCGCTGGCCACCTCCAGCATCGCCCAGTCGTAGTGCTGGGTGCCCTTGGTCCCTGACCCGGCGCGCATCCGGTGCCAGGCCGGGCGCGGGATCATGCGCGCCGCGGCGGCCGCGGTCACGGCACGGCCCGAGCCGGTGGTGACAACGTGGCCGGCGCGGACCGCCATCACATAGCCCATCCCGCGCTGCCGGATGTCACGGCGCAGCTGGCGGCCACCGTACACTTCGTCGCCGGCCACGAAGGCGGCGCGGATCCCGCGAGAGTGCGCGCGGTCCAGCAGGCTACCAGCCAGTTGCGGCTTGCTGGCGAACATGACCTCCTCCGGGACGCCGGCCAGCTCGCGGTGTTCCTCCTCAGCAGCGCAGGCTTCGGGCAGGTACAACGCCCGGCTGATCAGCGCATGCCCGCGGCCGGTGGCATAGGTCAAGGTGACCGCTACCTGGCACAGCGTTATGCCGCCCACGGTGCCGCTGTACTGGCGGGCCGCGCCGACAGCGTCGGCCGACGATTTCTCATCGGCTGTCTCATCCACGATCAGCACCGCACCGCCGTCATCGAGGTGACTGACCGCCCATGCCGACGCGATGTCCACGACCTGCTGATCGTCCCAGACCGCGCGGGACAAGAAGTGCTGCAGCCGGTGCGGCCCGCGATGCCCGGCCGCTTCGGCGATCGTCCAGCAGTTGTGATCTTCCAGTTCCATCAGCAGCCCGCTGACCATCTGACCGCAGCACTGCCGGGTCTCCCGCCGGGGAAAGCACCCGGCCACCCGCCCCAGCAGATACGCCAGCAGCGCAGACCGGGCATCATCCGCTACCGTGGCAGCGACTGCCGCGTCTTGATCGTGCCGCACAACCCGTCATGATCGCGGCAGCCGCACCCTTACGCGGCCATCCGCCTGAACTACGGCAACGACCCCACCGTCACGAACTACAGCTGCCGTATCTGAGGAGGCAAGCCCACCCTCAAAGCTGGTGATCCGCCGATATTTGTACAGGTCAGCCCCTGATCAACTTCTGCTGGCCCAAACGGCGCCGCTTTGTAGGAGGATCAACCGCGCTCCCACCTACAGCCCGGGCCAAGAAGGGGTCTGACACCTGGCGATTGAAATCAGAGTGGCGATGCCCTCGTGTTGCAGATCCTGCTCGCTCTGGCCAGACTTTTCTGGCGTGTTTCCCGTTTCGGGACTCGAGCGGTAGCCTATTTCGCCCCCACTTCCCTCATGTCTAGTGCGGGGCGCAGCGGCGAAGGCGCTGTTGGTGTGCCAAGGCTGATCTTGCTTTGTCGCGTCGCTTCCGACATGCCCGAGAGGCTTCCCGTACGGCTGAAGACTCTCTGCGAAATCGCCGGTGTGTGCAGCAAGCGAGGCAGCCTGCCTGTGCCGACCACGCCCCATCGCCGCACGGATAACTGGAGGGGTGGTCACCAGTCCCTCGATCAGGTATGCGCCAAGCAGGGCGAAGGATAGTCCTTTCAGTCCGCCTTCCGCCCCACCTACGGCCGAAGCAGTCACTTCCATGACGGCGGCGGCAGACATGACTGCGGCCGCACGTGGTATACGGCCAGCGGCGCGACAGACTGCTACGTACTGCATCTTCGGGATAGTCGGGAGGTAGCCGATGACCAGCAGCAGAAGTGGCAATGTGGCGGCCCGGGCGTAGCTAGGACCGAACATGCTTAGCGCGAAGTGAGCCCCGATGCCAAGCACGGCCATGCCTGGCAGCCCAATCAGGATCGATAGCCGGAGCGTGAAGCGCAGCTTCCGCGCGATTACCTGAGGATCAGCTGCTGCTACCGCGAAGAGAACCGTCGACAGGTGAATAGGTGCGACCTTCAGAAAACCACTCAGTGTCCAGGCCGCGTAAAAGGCAGCGTTAGCCGAAGGTGATACGACCACCGTTACTAGCACAGGTATCAACGTCATGGGCACGGTGATGGCAAGATTCAACCAGTTGTGGGCGAGCGCGGTCCTCCCAAGACGGCGAAGGACGTCCCAGTCGGGCCGAGGAAGTACATGAATGCCAGCGACCCGGAGCCGAATGGCCACGAGCACTAGTGACAGCGCGATACTGGTCACCCAAGAGGCTGTAATGCCAACACCGAATCGGTCATGCAGGACAATAGCAGTCACGGGCACGGCCAACAGTTTGGCAGCGCTAAAGATGACGTTGCGTGTCAGCTGCAAGCCGCCGCGCATCAGGCCAATGGTCGACTGGTCAAACACCAGGCTAATACCAGTCAGTACAACCCCGGCCACGAACAACGCTCCCTGGCCCAGCGTGCCGCTGACGTGTCCAAAGCGTACGTTGAAGTGAGGACCCAAGACGGCAAACGCCAGCCCGAGCACCAGCGATCCAAGGCCACAAGTCAGAAGCGCAGCCATGACCAGGCCTGCGCGGGCGCTGCGTCGCGGTAGCTCACCGATGAGCAAAGTGCCCATTCCGAGCATCCCCACCGTACCCAGCAGAGTCATAGCTGATATGGCAGCTGCGCCATACCCCACCGCCTCTTGACTAAACAACCTGGCGGCGGCCGCCCAGTAGACGAAACCGAGCAGGGATGTCACACCAGTCGTGGCGGCAAGAGTGGTTGCGTTGCTCAGCAGGTCCCGATGCCGCTGCCAAGCCGCGAACATCGCCACCCTGGGCGACCGGGGCGGTGTGAGCCGCCGCCGAGGACCGGTTGCCTGACGGGTATCAGAGGGGGCTATTGGAGCTTCGGTCACGGTAACTGCATCCCGTGGCCGTACAGGGCGACGTGCCGGTAAGGCTTGCTCACTTCCGGCAGCCGAAACAAGTTGACCGAGATGGTGTAACGGTCGGAAAAACTTGACGTTCGGTGCCACGTGTGGCCATTGGCAAGGCTGAGATCCCAGACAGCCGTTTTATGGCTATTCCGCTCAAGAACTACGCGGTACCGTATCGTTTCGCCCTCGTGGTTATCGACGCTGAGATTCACGGTTGGGGCATTTTTGTCCGGGCGGACCAGCGACAGTTGGGTATAGCCCGGGTAGTGCTGTAGTGCGACGCCCACTCGGGCCACCACCACACCGCAGACGGCGATTACTGCGGCGACACCGAACGCCAGCACATGCCGATATGGCGTACGTCGGCGTTCGTCCTGTTGGCCACGTGATACTGCCGCGTTCGCATGCCGTCGGGCGAAGAGGACTATGTCGCAGACCAGGGTCGTTCCGGCCATCAGGCCAAGCCAGGAGGCGCGATGCAGAGGCACTCCGGCAGCCTCCAGAAGCAGGCCACCTAGGATGGGGACACAAAAGACAAGTCCGGCGGCCACCGCCACGCGTTCTAGCCCGACAATGTGTGGTCCGAACAGGAGACGCCCCAACAGATAACCGGGCGCACCGAATAGGATGATGCCGATCACGGTCATCACCGCGACAGGAGCATGGAAAGCTGCCGCGGCGCAAGCGAGGACTGCTGCCACCGCCGTGATCACAATTTCTGCCCGGCTGCGACTCACGTTATGATCCAGGTAGCTCGTAGATGACGATGTTCCCGGAATCGTAGATACGGTCAAGCCCGGGTACGGTATTGAACTTGTCTAGGTCGCCAGCCGACAGCGGACGCTTGTATCTGCCAGCGTCGGGGTCGTCAGGAAAGTACTGACCAGCAGCTGGTAGCGACTCGCTGAGCCGCCGGTCCACCCAGATATAGCTCAGCCCTTGAGTTTGAGCTTTCAAGGCTTCTGAAGGCGTGTAGATAGATGAAGTGTACAAGTAGGCGACGTCACGAATCGGGTTTTCGTCGCCATAGCTGCCAAGGACGGGGTAGCTCCCAAGATCAGTAGCGAACCCCTTGCCTGGCCCCAACGTCGTCAGTGCCCACGTGGCGCCAGCGATCACCTCGGGTTCGACCGACCGCTCCGACCCGGCGACCTGGTAAGCCCCCGGAAGGCGCTCCCAATAGGGCGGCCACCCGTTGATCAGTCCGTTGAATAGGAGCAGCAGTACTACTACCAGTACTGCGCCGGCTACTGGTCGCGCTTTCCAGCGTACCGCCTTGGTGGCAAGGTACGCCAAAGCTAGAGCGAGGATGTAAGCCATCGGCACGTATATGAACGTCGCCGCCCGTCCCGACAGCTCGATTCCGTCCGCCACCGTAAGACGAATAACAACAACGGCGTACCAACTCGCCGATGCGATCGCCATGGCGAGGATCCAGGCCTGGCGACGATAACGTCGCCAGACTCGCCACCAGCCAACAGGTAGCAGCGCCGATACAATCAGTACAGCCATAGAGGCTAGTAGCCGGTTACTCATGGGCCCCGCCGATATCGGCGGCGAACTGGTATGCTGGCCAGCCGCTAGAGCTTGGAAACTCTGCAGTGCCTGGCCGGTGACTGGCTGCAGGTAAGCGTATGTCTGTGGAGCGGCGAACACGAGCCAACTAGCAGCCGCCACCGCCGAAAGCAAAGCCAGGATGGCCGTCCAGGCCGCCGCCTGCCTGTTACCACTGAGCAGGGTTGCAAGGGTAATGATGAACAAGGTCACCACCAGAACATAACTGGTGATGTGATGTGTCACTACCGTCGTTGCAATTGTTAGTATCGCGAAGATAAGCCAGCTAGCGCGCTCCTGGCCAGTCCGTCGCGATGCCAAGCGCCAGGCAGCCAGCAAAGTGAGGCCGAGGAACGGCAAAGCGAGGGTCTGGTAGGTAAACATCGAATCGAAAGACTCAAAAAGCGCGTTGCTGCTATAGCAAAGCACTGCGATGCCAGCAATTCGATACGATCCGCCAACTTCGCGGAAAAGCACATACAGCACAACGACGAACAGTAGATGCGCCACTCCCGCAATGATCAACCCGGACGCGAAGACGGTAAGCCCGGTGATGGAGGAAAGAGCCGCAGTAACCTCTTCCAGCCCCGGGAAGTGTGGGCTGATTGGTAGCAGGTAGTTGACGTTTGAGAGCTTGCCGGTCTGGAGGACGTTGACTGTACCGCGCCAGTGCCTGAGTTCATCCGCATAGGTGAAGGCTGCAGGACTGTAACATACGCTGACCAGGTACTCCGCGATCGTCAGGATCACGACAAGAGTCACGGTCTCGCTAGCTAGAAGGAAGCGCCGACTGAGCATGGGGATCGCTGTCGGGAGCAAGATGAGGCCTTGCCCGGCCCAGTACGCGCGGTCCGCCCACACTGAGCCGGAGTGGCCGAGCCGCGCGTACGTATATGCGAGGGCCACAACCAGAACGCCAGTCGCAGCGATCACGGCCACGAGGCTCACTGGAATATAAGAACGCGCTGACGCATGCCGCCCCAGCACCCTTTGCCGACTACCTGACGGCACGTCGGCGACCGTCACAGGGGTCACTTTTTCCTGCACGGCACCGCTCATGACTCAGCCGATTGGGGACAAGAGACCCACACGGCTATCGCAGCCGATCGGTCCGCCAGGCTTGACGCGGAACAGGGCACCAATGCGGCCAGTCGCGGTGCCGGCATAGACAGGCAACTGCACAGCGCGACCAATTTGTGAATAAGCACCGCCATGAACTCGGCGACCCCCCAAGCATACGAACAGTCCGGTGCTACGGGCGACTCGCGATGCGCAGTTACCGTAGCAGGGGCGGTTAGCGGAACCCTCGACTGGGATCGGAAGCTTCTCCACTCCAAGGACTCGGAACAGCGAGCCTCGCAGCGCGACTGGGGCGCTGTTAACCTGAGGCCCCCTGCGAGCTAAGTACAAGGTGCCGACGGCCACCTCTGTAACCTCATCGGTCATGTTACTGAGCCGTCGCGCGGCAACTCCTTACCCTCCGGCGCGCTGCGACCTCCCAGCCGACAGCAATCTCACCAACGTACCGCGTTCGGACATAAGGTGCGGGGGAAACCATGATAGAGCGGACCGTCAGATCCAAGGTTCTGACCGGGCAACTGCTAGCAGCCTTGCGGCCCACCGCCGGGCTGGCCACCATGAGATGCGGCTGGGACTGGGCTCATCCCCGTAGTCGATGCCCCGCCAAGTCCGGCGACACGGGATTGCCTACGTACGCTCCTCGCATAGACGACGGGGCCCATGAGCATCCACCGTCGCCGCCGCACCTTGAGCCCCGGTGGAAGGTCGAGCGGGGGGGTGGTAGCCGCAGTCTTGGCGCCGCGGAGATAGCCGACGGCCGAGGGAACGACCCCCAACAGCGAAGGTAGCACGTTAGGTCGGTGTCTAACCAAGGCCGAGTAATAGGCGGTCAGGCCGACTCCGTAGCCCTGCAACTGACGGCCGAGACTCTCCAGATCCTGGCGGTGGTGGTGTCGTGTCAACGCCATCGGCTCGTAGGCGATGCGGTATCCGGCCAGCAGCACCAAGGTCAAGGCGAGGGTGTCCTCGCCTGAGAGGGTAGGCGTACCCGTTCCGAGGGCGACGTCGAAACCTCCGATGCACGCAATCACTTCCCGGCGGAAGGCCATGTTGGCGCCGACACCGAACGGCGGGAGCGGGTACAGCGGGCTCTGCGGACCATGACGGGAGAAGATGGCTGATGAGAAGCCACGGCCCTTCCAGTACCCGCCCAACTGTTCGAACAACTCTTGCGCCCGAGTGTCGAGCCGTGCGGGAAGCACCATGCCTGTGACGCAGCCGATGTCATCGCTATGCGCGAAACCCCCCGCGATCCCGGCCAGCCAGTGACTATCTGGCTCCTCGTCGTCGTCTAGCCAGGCGATGATTTCGCCAGATGAGGCTGCTATCCCAGCGTTGCGCGCCCACGACAGCCCGGCCCGAGGTTCCGCGACATAGCGCAAGGGCAAGCCGCCTCGGCCGGCGGTGACGAGAGTCCGGACAGCATCGGAAACCGGGGCGTTGTCGACCACGACGACCTCGAACCGCGGGTAAACTTGCCTGCTGAGACAGTCAAGGCAGGCCTGCAGGAGGACCGGACGGTCCCGGGTACAAATAATGACGCTGATGAAAGGAGCTGCGGCCAGCGTTGCCTGGCGCCTCATCAGGAACGGCCACCTAGCTGGATCGGCTTTAAGCCCCTCACCGCCGAGTCCGCTTGGTCTAGGAAGTCCTGCTGCGGCGAAGCGTTTCCCGACTGGCTCGCAGAATTCTGGCCAGATCAGCGCGCCGAGCTGGTCCGGGGTCAGGTCCCGCTGATCCAAGGAGACGATGCACACGCCGACCGGTTCGGTATGCAGGCGTCCGAGTATCCATACCCGCTTGTGCCGTCCGTCATAGGTCACTGTTGGAAGAGGCTCGGTGAGTTCAAGATCCATCATGTGCGCCGGAGAAAAATCTTCCAGAGCGCTTGCCACACTCACGTAGCGAGCCCCCTATTGTCAGTGGTAACCAAGGTGCGGTTTTCAATCTCCAGCCGGAAGTGCGCGTATGCTTCACGCCCGGCGTTCCGCAGTCGTGCAGCCGTGCCGCGCGCAGCGACCCGCGCCTGAGTAGGCAGATGCCACGCCTGAAAGATTGCTCCTCCCAGGCGATCGGCGCAGTCCGACTCGTCGAGCGGGACAACAAAGCATGCGTGTGGGAACAGTGACTGGAGACCTCCGAATTTACCCTGGTAGTACGATGATTTTGTCAGGCAAACTGTGGGCACGCCTAGCGCGAGTCCGAACACCGCAGTGTGGTAACTGCCGGTAACAATAGCGCGGCATCCTGCAGTTGCCGAAACCAACTCCTCAGGAGACGCGATGTCGTCCAGAATGATATCGGGACGGTTACGCGCACTGCGGAAAAGTGCACGAAGGGCAGCAACATCGGCGTCTACTGCGTATCGGGATACAGGCAGGCCTACAATCGGTGCCTGCAGTGTACCGGCTGCCTCCAGCACCAGGTCACCAATGGCCGTTGCGAGAGATGAGTCAACACCCGCATAGCCCGAAACTCGGACATTGAAGCCCAGGGCGTTGCCTACGCTTACACTTCTGTCATCGATCAGCTCAAGAGCGTCATCCCCCGTCAAGGCAATGACACCGGGTCGCACCCCAAGGTCAAGCGCCAAGCCCCGGCCTATATGGTCTTCCCGCAAAGCAAGGATTCTCAGGCTGGGCAGGACAGTAGCAGCTTGCGCGCGCAACGCTTTCTGCCTCATCGGCCCGATGCCCTGTCCGAACATAGCGGTTGGCTTGCCTAGCCGCTGCGCCAGGGACAGCAAGCTCAAAACGCCTGCAGCATGCCACCACCAAGTGTCAGTCACATAACCCCCGCCACTGGCCACGACGACATCGGCTGCGTGAACCGCTTGGATAGCGGTACGCGGCCGGTCTCGGGCACTCCTGCGGTGCAGACGACCAGAGAAGTAAGGTCCCGCCATTTTCCACGCTTGCTCGGACGCCAGCCGGGGCTTCCGAGGCAAGTACCCGACCAACGATTGGTCGGCAAAGGTTCGCCCAATAGCAGTTGCATCGGGGCAATAGGACTCGAGTTGGCCAGGCGCATGAGAGATGACCATGATCTCGGCATCCGGCCACTGATGCTTCAACCGTATAATACACGACTGGAGCATCGCAACGTCGCCTATGTTCAGTAGCTCGTATCCGGACTGGTCAACCAGAATTCTCACTACCAACGTCCCCTTTGCGCGGCCATTCTACTCAGACTCCAATTCCAGACCTTTAAACTACCACCTTCAAGGTCAGCAACAATTTGGCTTCTCGCCTTCTCCTGCCCACAACGACGTGCTATAGCTTTCGTCCTCGCCGGCTTTCGTTCTCATGCTCAGGGAGCGGGAGCGTATCACCTGCAAGCAGCCCGCACAGGCGGATCCAGTAAAATACGGAGCTATACGACCATACTGTCGGCCGTGGCCCAGCCAAAGTCACGCGGGCTGCGCGTCCTTCGGGTGTTTGCTGGCACGCCCGTTGAGAAGTACTTCCACCGTCGCCGGGTCCCCCTCGAGCCGTGTGGACAGGTGGTGTCCTCGCCCGAAAGTACTGACGCGATGTGCCCACAGTCAGCTCTGCGGTTAGCGAGCAAGGCATCCCGGCCGGTCTGCCTACTCAACGGAGGTCGCTGTGCGATCGTCACCTCGTGTCCACCCCACCGGCCCGGCTGGGTTCGCACCTGTCTTGATGTGATGAAGGAGCGGGGCCTCCCGCTCCCTGGCGGATGCCGGAAGTTGCAACGCATCCGTCTTCCACCTGGCAAGGGAGGCCCCAGAGGCCCCAATGGGAGACAGCGTATGCCGGCCGGCAGGTCGTGGGCATCGATCTGCACCGCCGGCGGACGGTACCGGCGGAGACCTTCACCCCGGCCATCTGGGACATCAGCTCCGCGGCCCGCTGCACCGGAACGTGATGGCCGCAGGCCAGGTTCGCGGCCGCGCGGATGCCTCCGGCCCGAAGCTCGCCCGTGCCCGGACGAACGCGGGCAGCCCGCCCTCGCTGACCGCATCGCACCAGGGGCACTGCTTCGCCTGCGCCACGTGCCCGGTGACCTCCGGCGGCGGCGCCGGCCGGATATCGCGGACCTAGTGACGGCGCTGCGCGATAACCGGGACGCCCGCCAGGTCCGTGCCGCACTCCCGGCACGGCGTGTCGCCTGCCAGCAGCATGGGACCACCCTGAGGGTTTTTCTGCCACGAGCATGGGACCACCCGGTTGCCAGTTATGGGACCACCCGGCGTGTCGTGCCGGGGGACTTGATCACTGGACGCTACGGATGCCTTCAAGTCGATCGACTTGGGGGTTCGGGAGATGGCGTTCCGGGAGGTTGCGGTGACTGAGATCCGTGAGGTGCTGAGAGCCTGGCTTTCGGGTGCAGGCTTGCGCAAGGTCGCTGAGCAGGCCGGGGTGGATCGCAAGACCGCCCGCCGGTATGTGCTGGCGGCGGCAGAGGCGGGGCTGGCCCGCGACGGCGGGACAGGCCAGCTCACTGATGAGCTGGTCGGGCAGGTCGCCGAGGCGGTCCGGCCGGTGCGCCCGGGAGGGCATGGGCGGGCGTGGGATCAGCTGGAGGCCTGCCAGGAGATGATCGCCGGGCAGGTGAAGGCCGGCCTGTCGGTGGTCAAGATCGGGGTCCTGCTGGAACGCCGCGGCATCACGGTGCCGTACCGGACGCTGCACCGGTTCTGCGTGGAGCGGTGCGGGTTCGGGAAGACCGCGGCGACGGTGCGGGTCGCTGACGGGGAACCTGGCGCCGAGTGCCAGATCGACTTCGGGTACCTGGGCATGCTGGCTGACCCGGTGACGGGACGGCAGCGGAAGGTGCACGCGCTGATCTTCACCGCGTGCTATTCGCGGCACATGTTCGTCTGGCTGAGCTTCACCCAGACTCTCGCCGCGTTCGTCACCGGGTGCGAGGCGGCGTGGGTGTTCTTCGGCGGCGTGTTCAAGGTCCTGGTCCCCGACAACGCTTCGGCGATCGTGGCGGACGCCGATGCGGTGAACCCGCGGTTCACCGCGGGCTGGCTGGACTACGCGCAGCATTGCGGGTTCGCTACCGACGCCGCGCGGGTCCGCTCGCCGAAGGACAAGCCGCGGGTGGAGCGGGCGGTGCAGTACGTGCGCGGGAACTTCTTCGCCGGCGAGGCCTTCACTGGCCTGTCCGATGCGCAGGCCCGTGCGGAGGCATGGTGCCGGGACGTGGCCGGGATGCGGATCCACGGCACGATCCAGGCGCGGCCGGCGGAGGTGTTCGCCGCTCATGAGGCGGGCGTGCTGCTGCCGCTGTCCTTCCCCTATGACGTGCCGGTGTTCACCCGGGTCAAGGTGCACCGGGACTTCCACGTGGAGGTCGGCCGCGCGTTGTACTCAGCGCCGAAGGAATACCTCGGCTGCCGCCTGGACGCCCGCGCCGACTCCGCGCTGGTCAAGCTGTTTCACCGCGGCCAGCTGGTCAAGGCCCACCCCCGCCAGCAGCCAGGCCGCCGGGTCACCGACCCGGCGGACCTGCCCGCGGAGAAGACTGCCTACGCGATGCGGGATGTCGCCTCGCTGGCCGCCGCGGCCCGCCGGCACGGGGATGCCATCGGCGTCTATGCGGACCGGCTACTGGGCACCGACCTGCCGTGGACGAAGATGCGGCAGGTCTACCGGCTGCTCGGCCTGGTCCGCCGCTACGGGCCCGGCCCGGTGGACACCGCCTGCCAGCGCGCGCTCGATCTCGACGTCATCAACGTCACCAAGATCGCCTCGATGCTGGAGAAAGCCACCGAGAACACTCCGGTCCCGCCGCGCCCGGCCGCCGCGGTGACCGCCCGGTTCGCCCGCGACCCGGCCGAGTACCGGCCCGTGCAGCTCACGCTCATCCCGGGCGGCCAGGAGGTGACCCGGTGACCGCGGCCTTGCGGGATGCGGTCAGCCCGGACCTGCGCACCACCTTGCGGGCGCTCAAGCTCGGGCAGATGCTCGACACCCTGCCTGAGCGGCTCACCCTGGCCCGGCAGCAGAAAATGGCGCACGCCGACTTCCTCGAGCTCATCCTCGCCGACGAGGTCACCCGCCGTGAGGCCAAGTCCGCCGGGCTGCGGGCCCGGGCCGCTGGGCTGGATGCGGGGATGCGGCTGGACGCCTGGGACGAGTCCGCGGCGGTCCGCTACGACCGGCAGCTGTGGAACGAGCTGGTCAGCCTGCGGTTCCTCGACGGCCC
>Ga0187855_10003069_pt1 | contig 12390 bp, 9 predicted proteins | sample June2016WEW_8_10_2_FD_132969 | JGI IMG/M metagenome (GOLD analysis project Ga0187855, IMG submission 132969) | Peatland microbial communities from SPRUCE experiment site at the Marcell Experimental Forest, Minnesota, USA - June2016WEW_8_10 | ecosystem: Environmental > Terrestrial > Soil >...
ATTCTCGTAGGCATCCACTTCGTGGTCCCGGCCCCACCCCGTGATCGTGGAATGCTCGGAGGCCGGAATGCTGACCCCCGCCATGTCCGCTCCGTAATACTGCTGGAGCAGTTCGATGGCGGGGAGATTGTCCGTACCAACAAAGTTGAACAGGTGCGCGGCGCCGCCGATGGCCGCGGACTCACGGCTGCTCACGCCGCGAAATCCAAAGTCATGTAGCTTGAAAGCCAAACCCGAGGGGTCGCCCGTGCGCACCAACGCTTCCCCGATAATCTGTTTGATCGCGCGGCTGAGCGTGCCAACCGTAATGGGGTACCAGATTTGAAGCAGGACCGTCTCCGCCCAGTTCGTCAGCCAGTAAAACTCGGGATCGGTATTCTCGACGGTAACGATCGCGTTTTGCGCGCCAACCACCGAGCCCTCCTTGACGGCTTTGACGCGGAGCGGCAGAACCCCGGAGTACTTTGCATACAGGTTTTTCCACCCTTCGTAATTGAAGCACTTTGGACTGTTGGAAAAATGCCGGCTGGCGAATTTTGCCGCCGCCTCGATGTCCTCGGGTGTAAAAACCTTTCCTGCAAAGTTCGCTTTCAGAATGTACTGAAGGCCGGCCACTTCGGCATGATCGAAAAAGCCGCCGCGCGAGCACACATACGAATAGATGAATCGCGTGTTGGGCGGGTACTGCCACCAATGGCTGAGCTTGTAGCTGTCGGTGTTCAGGATTGGATTGAAGCGCAGAGGCTGGATGGTGGTCTCCTATCTCCTGTGGCACAGCCCTTCCTGGCTGTGTGAGAATTCCCGTCTCTCTTCACGGCGCAGCTCTGGGAAAAACCGGGGATTCACAAAGGCTGCTCCAAAGTGAAGGAGATGAACAGCAACCGGTCGTCGCGCTGAATTTGCAAGACGACAGGAGCCCCCGGTTTGAGATTGGCCAGCGCTGTGCGCAGCCGGTCCAGCGTGGTCATCGGTTCGCCGTTGAGTGTTCGGATCACGTCCCCGGTAGCGAGTGGAACCTCCGCCCCGGAATCACTGGAACGCGCCGCGACGATGATGCCAAACGGATCGCGCAGATCGGGAGCCATTTCCGCCACTTTCTTGTCGATTTCGATGCCCAGTATGCCCAACGGCCGAACCAGATTCTTTTCCGGGTCGGCAAGCGCGCTGATCTGATCCATGCTATCGGTGTGTTCGATCACCGCCACGTCAAACGCCAGGCGATCCTTCCCACGCAGCACTTCCAGGTGGACTTTGTCGCCGGCATTCACCGACATCAGCCGGAAGGATAGGTACGGGATACTCTCGGCCATGCGCCCGTCGATGGTCAGCAACACGTCGCCGATTTGGATGCCCGCGGCCATCGCCGGACCGTCGGGAAGCACGTCGGACACAATCACCCCGTAGCTGCGCCCCAAATTCAGCGCCGCCGCCAACACCGGCGTGATCGTTTGGAGCCCGATGCCGATTTGCGCGCGATGCAGGTGGCCGAACTTCCGCAACTGTTGGTAGGCAACGCTCACCACGCTGCTGGGGATGGCGAAGCCAAGTCCCTCGTTGCCACCGGACTCCGACAGGATGAACGTATTCACGCCCACGACGGCGCCGTCCACGTTTACCAGTGGACCGCCGGAATTGCCGGGGTTGATGGGAGCGTCAGTCTGGATGTAGACCATCGGCGAATCAGGATCGGTCTGGCGTGCAACCGAAGAAATGACACCCAGGGTTACGGTATTGCGTAACCCTTGCGGACTTCCGAAGGCCAGCACGACCTCGCCTTGATGCAAATTGCGATAAGGCGCGATCGCCAGCGCCTCCAGTTTTACATTGTCCACTTTCAAAAGCGCGAGATCGATTTCGCGGCTCACTCCCACCACTCGCGCGGGCACGATGTTCGTCTTCGTGGAGAGAAGGGATTGCAACGACCCATCAGGATTGCCGGACGGCAAAACCACCTGAACGACTTGGGCCCCGGAGACAACGTGGGCGTTCGTAATGATGTAGCCATCCGGATCGACGACGAAGCCCGATCCAATCGCTCTTTGCCTTCCAATCACCACGCCGGTATTGCCGTGACTCTCCTCCACCGTGCCGTAACCCGCGACCAGGATCTGCACCACGCTGGGTGACACTTTGCGAATCAGTGCGTCCACCGACTCGTTAAACTTATGCAATGTATCGTCGGGGCGAGTCTGCGCGGCGGCTGGCCGCGGACCGTACAGCGTTGCCGCGAGGCACAATACGATCGCGGCGGAGACGGATCGAAAGGCAAGCCGGCGAATCCTGGACGTTGGCATGAGCGAAATTCTCCTGGGGCGGTCGGCCCAAAACGCGCGGGCTGCGACTGCTCATTAGACTACAACCAGCGAAAAAATAACGCGAATGAAGGGAGGTTCGCAGCGGCCCGCGCAAGTCGGTTCGGTTGCCCGGATTAGGAGTGCTCTAGCCGTGGGTCGTGGAAGCAGTTTGTCCTTGCGAACTGCGGACGAGGCGGCGGACCTCCAGGAGCATCGAGAAGGCGGTCACGACGGCGAGACCGATCAGCGTGTAGCCGAGATATTGGTTCAGGATATCAACCGTGCGGTGGTAGCTTTCGGCGGAAACTCCCGGTCTATCCGCCAGAACGACCCAGTTACCCGCTCTCAGCAGGAACAACAAAATGGTCATCCAGGCGAGACCATTGACTATCCGGAAGACGGATCGAAACCGGGCCCAGTCCGGGCGAATCAGGTTAACGCCGGCTTGCGCCATTCCCGCCAGGGCCCACAGGACTACCGGCCAGTAGAATTGGTGCCAAACAGGCGCGGGCTGGATAAAGGCTGCAGCAGGACCAAGGATCATGAAGGGAGACGCTTGTATGACCCGAAGCCAACCGATCGCGACCCCCAAGGCCACGAATTGAGCAACCGAATCAAACTGAGAGACTTGGCGTGGTTCGGGCGCGGAACTCCGCGCCCCTTTCCAGGCCGTTTCCATGCCGAAGGCCGGATGCCAGGGATGCTTTAAACCTTGGGGGTCCCAACGGTCTGCGAACTTGGTCCAATGGCGGTCCGCGATGGTAAAAATCAGCGTGATGACCCCAAATTGAATCAGGAATTGATAGAGCAGCGCCGATAAGGTATTGACCACCGTGACCGAATGGCCGCTGGCGAACAACGCCGCCAAGACAATGAGGATCACAATGCCGGTGATCCCTAGATTGAACGAGAGCACCTTGATATAGAAGGGAAATAGCACAGGTCCGATCCACTGGCGGCCGAAGGCAACGCTACGCTGGTCCTGGCGGTAGCGGCTGGCGACAACCAAAGGGTGGCCAAGCTGTCTTAGAATGGCCCGCACCTCGGCTTCGTTGAGCGGCCTGCCAAGTTCGGATTCCTTATCTTCGATCTGTGAGTGGATATTCTCAGAGAGTTCGTTGACAATGTCGTCGCGCTGCCCAGCGGGCAGGCAGCTTCGGATTGACTTCAAATACTGATCGAGAAGTTCCATAGCGCCCCTTACCTGCCAAGAATTTCGTATGCAACCAGGACGATGCGCCCAATGTCCAAGAGAAGTTGAGCCGATGCGAGCGTCGCCTCAGCGAGCGTGTCCAGAACCGACGGTCCAGCGAAAACGAGCACAGCTGCACCGAGAATCACCCACAGCCGGTGCGAAGTCGCCGCTCTTGACGGACGCGCCATGCGTGGGCTAAAGGGCTCGCTTCCGAGAACGATGTAGGTTGTATCTGTATTGCGATCAATGAGTTGCATGATGTTACCCTTTCACGATTTCGCTAAGCGAAGAATCGATGCTCTTCCACTCCGCCAGGAGCTGCTCAAGGATCAGCTTTCCGTCCCGCGACAGCGCGTAAAAGCGCTTGTTGCGCTTATCTTCCTCACGCCATTCGCTAACCAACAAACCCTGTGTTTCCAGCCGGCGAAGCAGCGGGTAGAGAGTGCCCTCGTCGATGGCCATCCCATGCTCGGCGAGTGCCTTCCGCAGGGTGTACCCGTATTGCTCGGATCGCAGCTGAGCCAGCACCGCGAGGATGAGCGAGCCGCGCCGCAGTTCAGACCGGAGGTTTTCGAAGACGTTGGGGTCGCTGGTCATATACTGTGTGCCACCTACTGTACGTCGCATACTGTACGATGCACAGTAATGGTTGTCAAGAGAAATTTCACGCGCGATTCATTTTCATGTGGATAACGTGCGCGGAGTCTTTGGCGGAGTTTTGTGACGACTCTTCCGAACGCCAGGCAGGCGGCAGCGCAGACGTGCGAGGGAACGGGAGCAGGGAGTGCGCGGGCGGCACGGCGTTGGCAGATGGCGGTGGGTGATGAAGGCTGGAGATGCGACGATTAAAATTGCTTCGGTTGAACGAAGCTCTTTAGGCGAATAAATCGATGGCGCGACTACTTACTACGGAAGACCGGCGGTTGGAAGAGGATCGAACACGGAAGAAGTATTGGAAGCGGTGGGGGCCCTATCTGTCCGAGCGGCAGTGGGGAACCGTCCGGGAAGATTACAGTCGCGGCGGCACCGCCTGGGAATATTTTCCTCACGACCATGCGCGTTCGCGTGCTTACCGCTGGGGTGAAGATGGAATTGGCGGGATCAGCGATCGTCATCAAATGATCTGCTTCGGGCTGGCGCTTTGGAATGGACGCGATTCCATTCTGAAAGAGCGGCTGTTCGGATTGAACGGGCACGAAGGCAATCACGGGGAAGACGTCAAAGAGTATTACTTCTACCTGGACTCGACCCCCGCGCACACGTACATGCGGATGCTTTACAAATATCCGCAAGCCGCATTTCCGTACGAGCAGCTCGTAGAAGAAAACCGCCGGCGTGGCAAAGCGTTATCAGAGTTCGAGTTGGTGGACACCGGCGTATTTGCGGAAGGCCGCTACTTCGACGTGTTCGTGGAATACGCAAAAGCGGATGTCGAAGACATCCTGATCAAGATCACTGCGATCAACCGCGGTTCGGAGCCTGCGGACCTGAAGATTTTGCCGTCGATTTGGTTTCGCAATACGTGGTCCTGGGGCAAGGATTTGCGGCGTCCGATGGTGCGCGCCGGCACGTGCGTGCCGGGCAGTGTCTGTGCGGAGCTACAGCATTGGCAATACGGGAAGCGCTGGTTGTTGTGCGCGGGAAAACCGGAGTTGCTCTTCACCGAGAACGAAACGAATCAGCAAAGGTTGTTTGGTGGAAAGAATCGCTCCTACGTAAAAGATGCGTTCCACGCGTATTTGACGCAAGGCGATACAGCGGCGATAAACCCGAAAAAGGTGGGGACCAAGATGGCTGCGCTTTATCCGGTCACGCTGGGGCCGGGGGAGAGCGTGACCCTGAAATTGCGCCTGATGGACATGGAACCGATCGCCTCGATGTCCGAAAATTCCGGCATGGTCGGGACCATCCCGTCGCCCGCCCACGCCGAGCGAGCCGAGGGCGTTCCGGGATCGAATGATTTTGGTCAAGGCTTCGATGGTGTGTTTGCGGCCCGCCAAAAGGAAGCCGACGAATTTTACGCCTCCCGCATTCCGAAAGAATTGTCCGACGATGCGAAGTCCATCATGCGCCAGTCTTTTTCCGGCATGCTCTGGTGCAAACAGTTCTACCACTACGACGTGCGCACTTGGCTGGACGGCGATCCCGCGGGTCCGCCTCCGCCCAGAGAGCGCCTGCAGGGACGAAACAAGGATTGGACGCACCTGTACAACGACGACATCATCTCCATGCCCGACAAGTGGGAGTATCCGTGGTACGCAGCGTGGGATCTGGCATTCCACATGATTCCGATCGCATTGATCGATCCGGACTTTGCAAAAGAGCAGCTGATCCTGCTCCTACGCGAGTGGTACATGCACCCGAACGGCCAATTACCGGCATACGAGTGGGCCTTCGGCGATGTGAATCCTGCCGTGCACGCGTGGTCCGCGTGGCGCGTGTACAAAATTGAGCGCAGGGTCCGCGGCGTGGCCGACCGCGGCTTCCTGGAAAAAGTTTTTCACAAGCTCCTGCTGAATTTCACGTGGTGGGTCAACCGCAAGGATCCCGATGGCATGAATATTTTTCAGGGCGGATTTTTGGGCCTCGACAACATCGGAGTATTCGACCGCTCTGCGCCGTTGCCCACCGGTGGCCACCTCGAACAATCCGACGGCACGAGCTGGATGGGGATGTATTGCCTGAACATGATGGCCATCGCCCTGGAGCTCGCGAAAGAGGATCCCGCTTACGAAGACGTCGCCAGCAAGTTTTTCGAACACTTCGTGAACATTGCCCACGCCATGAACGATATGGGCACGAACGGCAGATCCCTTTGGGACGACACCGACGGCTTTTACTACGACGTATTACAACTCCCCAGCGGCGAAGAGCATTTCGTCAAGATCCGCTCCATCGTCGGCCTGATCCCGCTATTTGCCGTGGAAACCCTGGAGCCCGAAATTGTAGACCGCCTCCCGGGCTTCAAACGCCGCATGCAATGGTTCATCGACAACCATGCGGACGTGCCCGAACACATCGAGATGACCGAACGCTCGGCGCGTGGCGTGCGTCGGCTGCTCTCGCTGGTCAGCCGCAAGCAATTGAAGCGCGTGCTGTCGCGGATGCTGGACGAGACCGAGTTTTTGTCGCCGTATGGCGTCCGCGCACTGTCGCGGTATCACTTGGATCATCCGTTCGAGGTGACCGTCGATGGCCATGTGAATAGCGTCCAATACGAGCCCGCGGAATCGACGACCGCGTTGTTCGGCGGAAATTCCAACTGGCGCGGGCCCATCTGGTTTCCCGTGAACTATCTCCTGATCGAGTCTTTGCAAAAGTTTCATCATTACTACGGCGAGGATTTCAAGCTCGAATGCCCGACTCGCTCCGGGAAGGAGTGCGATTTGTGGCAGGTAGCCGCCGAGATTTCGCGCCGTCTCGTGCGCCCTTTCCTGCGAGGCGACGACGGACGCCGGCCCGTCTACGGCGGAACCGAAATATTCCAGAACGATCCGCACTGGAAGGACTTGATTTTGTTCTACGAGTATTTTCACGGCGATAATGGCGCCGGTCTCGGCGCAAGTCATCAGACCGGCTGGACCGGGCTAGTTTCGAAGTTGATCGAACAGAGCGGTGAATGACGCGCGCGCAATCCGTTTTGAGCCGGCGCGAGCCGAGCACGCCGACATTTTCTTGGCCATGATGCGCGCTCTGGAATCGGCCGATCCGGGGACCACGCCGTTCGACGAACAGCGGCGCCGCGCAATTTTTCAAGAGTTCGTGCGCGACAACACCTATGGCCAGGCCTGGCTGATCCTCGAAGGAGACCAGCACGTCGGCTACGTGGTGCTGACTGTTTCGTTCAGCTTTGAATATCGCGGCTACGACGCCTTTATCGATGAGTTGTATATTGCTGAAGAGCACCGCGGGCGGGGAATCGGGCGGCGGGCGATGCAATTCGCCGAGGGCGCCGCACGCGATCGCGGTGTGAACGCCATGCACCTGGAAGTTTCTCGCGACAACCAGGCCGCTTTGGAACTTTACCGCCGCGCAGGCTATGCCGATCATGGCCGCTATTTGATGACCAAATGGCTGGACGGCGGGCAATCCTGAGTTTCGGCGATGTCGGTGCCATGCGAGATTTGCGGAGACGATAGTGCCCAATCGAGCTGAAAAATTGCGCAACAAGCCGGACTCGCGCGAATCGCAAGCCGCCGGGGACGCCCACCTGCTGGTGGTATCGACGCCTGCAAAGCCGCCGGGCAAAACCGCGCGCGCCCCGCGTAAGAAGCCTGCCGCAAGCGGAGATCGCGCTGTCGTAGCGCCCACCGCACGGATCAAGTTTGGCCGTGAAGTATGCGGAAACCTCGAAGCGGGCGAAGCTCGCGAATGGCTGGTGACCAACGGCATCGGCGGATTCGCTTCCGGAACGGTGGCGGGTTGCGTGACCCGCCGCTACCACGGTTTGCTGGTAGCCGCCTTGCGGCCGCCGGTGGGGCGCACGCAATTGGTGACCGGTCTCGACGAGGTCGTCCGCTATGCGGGCATGGAGTGCTCGCTCGCGACCCATCAGTGGGCCAGCGGCGTAGTGGATCCCAAGGGATTTCTGAACATCGAGAGCTTTCGCCTGGACGGCATGACGCCGGTCTGGACCTACGCGTGTGCCGACGCACTGCTCGAGAAACGCGTGTCCATGCGCTACGGCGAAAACACTACGTATGCGGAGTACACGCTGCTTCGTGGCAGCGGCGCGCTCGAGATCGAAGTAAAGGTGCTCGTCAATTACCGTGATTTTCACGGGTCCACGCACGCCGGCAACTGGCGGATGAAAATCGACCCGATTGAGGATGGCGTGCAAATCGTAGCCTTCGACGGCGCCACTCCGTTTTACTTGAAATGCGCGGGAGCCACATGCGAGCCGCGCCACGAGTGGTACCGCAATTTTTATTTGCCGGTCGAAAAAGAACGCGGCCTGGACGACCAGGAAGACCACCTGTTTGCGGCTTTATTTCGGACCAAGCTGAAGGTCGGATCGAGCGTTACGTTTGTGGCTACGACGGAATCGGGAGCCGGGCTCGATGGCGCTGCCGTTCGCGGGGAAAACGCCGATCACGATGCGAAACTATTCGAGTCCTGGCGTGTGGACAACCAGAAAGTTGTGGCCGACTCGCCAAGCTGGCTGCCGCAGCTCGTGCTGGCCGCCGATCAATTTATCGTGAAGCGCAGCCAGCCGCAGCATCCCGATGGCCGCAGCATCATCGCCGGCTATCATTGGTTCGGCGATTGGGGGCGCGACACCATGATCGCGCTGCCCGGACTCACCCTCGCAACCGGACGCGCCGACGTGGCGCGGCAGATTTTGCTCGCGTTCGCCGAGTATGTCGATGGCGGAATGCTGCCAAATAATTTCCCAGACGCCGGTGGCAAACCCGAATACAACTCCGTCGACGCGGCGCTCTGGTTTTTCGAAGCCGTCCGCCAATACTTCGCCGTAACCAAGGATGGCCGAACCCTGCTGCAGCTTTTCCCCGCGCTCGGCGAAATGATCGATGCCCACGTCAAAGGCACGCGCTACAACATCCACGTCGATCCCGCGGATGGGCTGTTGTACGCAGGAGAGCCGGGAGTCCAGCTGACTTGGATGGACGCCAAGGTTGGCGATTGGGTGGTGACGCCGCGGACTGGCAAAGCCGTGGAAGTGAACGCGCTGTGGATCAACGCGCTGGAAACCATGGCCGAATTCGCGCGTTTGCTTGCTCGCCCCGGCGGCGGATACGAAAAGCTCTCTGCGAAGGCCCAGAAAAATTTCCAGAAGTTCTGGAATGAGGAGCGCGGGTGTTGTTTCGATGTGATCGATGCGCCGGGCACGGGCAACGACGCCGCGCTCCGTCCGAATCAGCTGCTGGGGGTATCACTGCCGGTCAGTCCCTTGACCGAAGAGCAGCAGAAATCCGTTGTCGATGTCTGCGCCCAGCATCTGCTGACTTCCTATGGACTGCGCAGCCTGGCTCCCGGCGAACCCGGATACCAGGGGCACTACGCCGGCGGGCCGAAGGATCGCGACGCCGCCTACCATCAAGGCACCGTGTGGGGCTGGCTGCTGGGTCCTTTCGTGCTCGCCCACCTGCGGGTGTACGGTGATCGCGCCGAGGCCATGCGCTTTCTCGAGCCGCTGGGAATTTCCGTCCACATGTATGGACTGGGGACGCTGGGGGAAATTTTCGAGGGCGATCCTCCATTCACGCCGCACGGCTGCATCGCGCAAGCCTGGACGGTCGGTGAAGTTCTCCGAGCCATGCGCGAACTCCAGAATTATCGCGAATCCTAAGTAGCACAGGCACTCTTGCCTGTGCCCCCGTACAATTAGCCGAGCCGTCAGAAAGTAAACCTCCCGACCGTCCAGTTAGCCTCGCGTTGAGGGAGTTTCGTACAGCTCGATCAGAACTTTCCCCGCCGTCGCAGTCGGCAGTAAAAAGAAATTGATGCGCGTGCCGTCCGCACCCGGCCGCGTCTCCGGGTAAACCGGCGTAATCCCGAGGCTTTCCTTCAGAATCGCAGTAGCCCTATCGACATCGCCGCAGCGATATTCAACCTGCTGTATTCCTTCACCAAATTTAGAAAGATAACGTGCAATAGCGCCTGATCCGCGAGGTTCGCTCGTGGTCAGGACATCCAAGGCAACGCCGACCGGAAAGTGCAGCTCAAACTCCTGCGCGTCCTGATGGGGCGGAACATCCGCCAGCCGTGGCGAGCCATTGGCCTCGCGTATTCGATCGAAGGTCGCGGGTTCGACCGCCAGACCCACGGTGACGCTCGGGTTATCCAAGCCAAGCAGCGCTGAGAGTTCGGGATTATTCCGCCATGACGCGGTAGCTTCGTCGGCCAGCGACCGCCCGCGGCTGTAAATCTCGCTGACCGACGCGAATCGCGTGGACGGCTCCCTGGAATAGAGATTCGCGATCGCTGCGGCGAGTGGACTGGACATAGCGAAGCGGGAATTGTAGCGTGAAGGAGCCCAAAGTCCGCGAGCTGAAATTGGGTAACCGAAACGCAGGTTCTTTCATCCCAAGGGTATGCCGAAGCCTGTCTTGTTGACCGTTGATGACGATCCCGAAGTGCTCCGCGCCATCGAGCGCGACCTGCGCGGCCACTACGCGCAGAAATACCGCGTCATGCGCGCCGATTCCGGCAGCGCCGGCCTCGCCACCCTGCGCGAACTTAAAGCCCGAAACAATCCCGTTGCTTTGCTTCTCGCCGATCAGCGCATGCCGAGTATGGACGGCGTAGGATTCTTGGCCGAGGCCATGGACATTCATCCCCAGGCCAAACGCGCCCTGCTGACCGCCTACGCCGACACCAACGCCGCTATCGACGCCATCAACGAAGCCAAAATTCACTACTACCTGATGAAACCGTGGGATCCGCCGGAGGAAAAACTCTTTCCGGCGCTCGACGATCTTCTCCATGATTGGTCGGCGCAGTTTCGTCCGCCCTACGAGGGTATCCGCGTACTCGGCACGCGCTGGTCTTCGCGTTCTTACGATCTTAGGGAATTTATGGCCCGCAATCAGGTCCCTTACCAGTGGATCGACGTGGAAGTCGCTTCGACCGATCCGGAAGTCCGCCGCCTGATCGAGTCCCTCGGGCCGGAGGCGGAAAGCTTGCCGTTGATCCTGTTTCCGGATGGCCAGCGCATCCCCGAACCTTCGCAACAAGCCATCGCCGACAAGATCGGCCTGCAGACCCACGCGCAGACGAACTTCTACGACCTCGCCATTGTCGGCGGAGGTCCCGCGGGTCTTGCGGCGGCCGTGTACGGCGCTTCCGAGGGCTTGCGCACGGTGATGATCGAACGCCAAGCGCCCGGCGGCCAAGCCGGCCTGAGCTCGCGCATTGAAAATTATTTGGGGTTCCCAGCCGGACTTTCCGGCAGCGATCTCGCTCGGCGCGCCGTGGCGCAGGCGCGGCGCTTCGATGTGGAAATCCTTTCGCCGCAAGAGGCCATCAGCGTCCGCGTCGACGGGCCGTACCGCTACCTCAAGCTTGGCGACGGCATCGAGATTTCTTGCCATGCACTGCTTTTGGCCATGGGTGTTCAATGGCGAAGCTTGGATATTCCCGGCATCGAGCGTTTTCAGGGCGCCGGCGTTTATTATGGCGGCGGAACTTCCGAAGCGTTGTCCTGCAAGGGCGAGACCGTATACATTATCGGGGGCGCAAATTCCGCCGGCCAAGCCGCCATGCATTTCTCGAAATTCGCCGGCAACGTCATCATGCTGGTGCGCGGCGAATCGCTGGCCAGCACCATGTCGCACTACCTGATCGAGCAAATTGAGAAAACTCCCAACATTGCAGTTTGGCTGCAAACCGTCGTCACCGAGGTTCACGGAGACACTCGACTGGAAGCCATTACCATTTGCCGCGGCTCCGTCGGCAGGCCCGAAAAACTTGCGGCCAGCAGCCTGTTTATTTTTATTGGCGCGCAGCCGCGGACGGAATGGCTGGGCGATTTGATCGAGCGTGATGAACGAGGGTTCGTGTTGTCGGGCCCGGACTTGCTTCGCGATGGCAAGCGGCCCGCGTCCTGGACGCTGGATCGCGACCCGAGTCTGCTGGAGACCAGCGTTCCGGGGATTTTCGTGGTGGGCGACGTGCGTCACGGTTCCGTCAAGCGCGTGGCTTCCGGCGTCGGCGAAGGCGCGGTGGTCGTACAATTCATGCATCAGTATTTAGCCAAGGTACAGTGACGCGTTTGCCGGGGTTCCGCGGTAGCAGTGTCGGCTTGAGAGTGACCAACGAATGACGGACATGCTAGATGACACCGCAGATCTGTACGGCACGTTGAAGCTTCCAAGCCATCCATCGGACAAAGCGACCATCTTCACGGCACTTCGCAAGGTACCCGTTTTCACCGATCTC
>Ga0187855_10003070_pt1 | contig 12389 bp, 7 predicted proteins | sample June2016WEW_8_10_2_FD_132969 | JGI IMG/M metagenome (GOLD analysis project Ga0187855, IMG submission 132969) | Peatland microbial communities from SPRUCE experiment site at the Marcell Experimental Forest, Minnesota, USA - June2016WEW_8_10 | ecosystem: Environmental > Terrestrial > Soil >...
AGGCCGCCGGGGATACGGCCGTGCTGGAATCGCGTGGGCGGCGCGCCTTGCGGGTGCACCTGGGTAGTGACGTGGGAGCTGGATTGAAGGCTCTAAATACAGCATTTAGCACCGCTCTAAGCTAGGAAACTTTTTCCCCTGACCCGTGTTTCAAGTAAGTAACAGGCTCGGGATTGATCCGTCTAATTGCCTGAGTCCCGGGATCTATGGTTCGAAATTGGCGTTTTCGCCGTGACTTTTGCCGGCGAAAATCATCTGGAGAATAGAGGAGAAATGAAGATGAATCGCACGATGCTGAAACTGATGGCATGGAGCGGGGTAGCAGTTCTAGGCGCTACCATGGCGATCGCGCAGGATGCCGCGCCTGGGGACTCTTCGCAAGCGCAAGCGGCGGCACAGGCTCAAGGGCCGCGCACCGACGGGCAGATTGAAATGGATGTCGTTCATGCCCTCGACGCCTCGGCGGCGCTCAAGAACGATCTGATCACTGCGGCCACCATTCAAAGCGAAGTGACGCTTTCCGGCACGGTGTCGAGCGATGCGTCAAGGCAGTTGGCTGAATCGATCGCGGCCCATGTCCAAGGCGTCACCAAGGTTCACAACAATCTCAAGGTTGGCAATCCCGGGGCAGATGCGCAGAATATGCCTCCTGCTGATGCCGGCGCTCAGGAGATGCCCGACAATGGGCAGCCCGAAGCGACTCCGGGCTTGCCGCCTCCCGCTCCGGCCCCCGATCAGCAGGCCGCAAATCAGCCGGCTCCCAGCATTGCGCAGAATCCTCCAAGCCAGTATCCACAACAGCAGCCTTATCCTCAGCAACCTTATCCGCAGCAGGGCGGCTATTATCCGCCTCCTCCTCCGCAGCGGCCGCAATATGGCAATCCGCAGTATGCGCCCGGACCGAGCTATCAGCCTGCTTCGGGACCGGTGACGGTTCCCCAGGGGACGTTGATATACCTGCGGACGAGCGAGCCGATCGAGAGCAAGCACGCCAAGGACGGAGAGCCGGTTCAATTCACAGTGATTCAGGACGTGGCTGTAGGTGGCGTGTTGGCGATTCCGCGCGGAGCGACGGTGCACGGTGTCGTCACCGAGAGCAAGAACGTTGGCTCTGGCGATTTGGCCGGAAGCTCGGTCCTGGCGCTCAAGCTGGTATCGCTCGATCTGGGTGGACACAGCTATCCTCTCGATTCCGATCAGTTCAAGGTGAAGAGTCCGAACAAAGCTGGGCAGACGGCGGGCAACGTCGTCGGTGGTGCCCTGCTTGGCACGATCATCGGTTGCGCAGTCGGCCGTGGGGCCGGTTGCGCCATTGGCGCGGGAGCCGGTGCGGCAGCCGGAACAGCGGCCTCGGCCGCATCACCCGGACCAAGGGCCTGGATTCCCGCTGAGGCGCTCGTCAAGTTCCATATCGCCGCCCCCGTAACGGTAGATCCCGTAAGCCCGCAGGAAGCGGCGCGTCTGGCAGAGGGGCTGTATCCCGGTGGACCGAGCCTTTACCGCCGTGGTCCCTACGGATCACCGTATTACGGCTACGCCGCATATCCTTACGGCTACCCAGCGGTCTACTACCGGCCCTACTTCATGACCGGCGGGTTTTACTACTGGCGATAAAAGACAGGGTCGGGTCAGGTGTCAGGGCTCAGAATTGGGCATCCGCGACGGCGGATGCCCAATTATTTTTCCGACGATCTGCGTGCGTCTTGTCGCTGAACCGCGCCGGCGGCCTTACCAGGAGTCGTCGTCTATAATCAGAGAGTTGCACCGAGCGAAAATAGGCAGGCGCAAGCCGCTGAACGCCGTATAGATTCTTGTCCGCCGGCATCCCATAGAGCATGCGGGCGCACTGAGGGTTAAAGTCCATCCATGATTCGTTTTCTGCAAACTGACAATCGCGTAACCAAGGCGCTGCTGGTGGTCATTATCGGCGCCGCATCGATTTCGATGGTGGTGTACCTGATTCCCGGCCTGACCGGCGCCGGCTCGGCTTCGCCCAACACCTACGCCATCGTCTATCCGCACTGGTACAGCCGCATTCTTTCTTCAGGCGACACTGTGACCCAAAATCGTGTGGAGCAGGTTGCCAGGAACGAGCTTCGCCAGCGGAGCCCGCAGTACGCCAACAACCCCATGCTCCTGCAGTTTTTCGAGCAGCAGGTAGGCCAGCAATTGGTCCAGCAGCAGGTGCTGCTGCAAGAAGCGCACCGGCTCGGCATCAACGCGACCGATGACGATTTGCGCCAATACCTGCAGACCGGCCCCACCGGCGAGGTGCTGTTCCCGGGCGGCAAATACATCGGCGATCAGGCGTATGCGCAGCTGATCAACGACCGGCTGAACATGTCGGTCAAGGACTTCGAAGATGGGGTCAAAGACGACATTACCGCGCGTCGTCTTGAAGCGCTCATCACCAGCGGAGTCACTGTCAGCGACCAGGAAATCCGCGATTCCTATCGCAAGCAGAACATCAAGATCAAATTTGACTACGCCGTCATTTCATCTGACGACGTGACCAAGACGATCAATCCCTCCGATAGTGATCTTGAGGCATTTTTCAAGAAGAATGCCGCGCGCTACGCCCAGGCTGTGCCCGAGCAGCGCAAGATCGCCTACTTCGCGTTTACAGCCAACCAGATCCCCGGCGGAGTCTCGCCGCCCACTCAGCCGCAGATCCAGCAGTACTACAACGAGCACCTGACCGAATATCAGGTTCCCGAACAGGCCACCTCGCGCCACATTCTTATCAGCCTGCCTGAGGGCGCCGACGCCAAGACCGACGCTGCGGCCAAGGCCAAGGCAGAGATGGTCCTGAAGCAGCTTCAGTCCGGCGGAAGCTGGGCCGATCTTGCCAAGAAATACTCCGACGATCCCGGAAGCAAGGACTCCGGCGGCGAGTTGGGTCCGGCGCAGCGCGGCAAGATGGTGCCTGCGTTCGACACTGCGATCTTCACGCAGAAGATCGGTGACATCCAGATCGTGAAGAGCAATTTCGGCTATCACATCGTCCAGGTGGAGTCGCGGCAAACTGCCCATACCAAGCCGCTAAGCGAAGTGCAGGCCGATATTCAGGCCGCGCTGGAACGCCAGAGTTCTGCGGCCGCGCAGCAAAGCTACGCTGAGACCCTGACCTCCGAAGCCATCAAGAATGGCTTGGAAAAAACTGCCGCAACGCACCATTTGGAACTTATAACCACTCCGCCGGTGGGGCGCGATGGCGTGATTCCCGCACTGCCCGACAGCGCGCAGCTCCTCACCAAGGCATTCGTGGCCAAGCAGGGCGATCCGCCGCAGTCGGCCCCTACGGGCGAAGGCTACGCCATCTTCCAGGTCACGGGTATTGCGCCGGCGCATGCACCCAGCTTTGCCGATTGGAAATCGCATGTGCTTGACGACTACCGCGAGCAGCAGGCTCCCGTCTTGCTGGCTCAGAAGACCAAGGACCTCGCCGACAAGGCGAAATCGATGAACGACCTGGCCAAAGCGGCAAAGGCCGACGGTGCGGCTGTGAAAACCAGCGACCTGGTGGGCAGTACCGACCAGGTGCCTGATTTCGGCGAAGTGAGCCAGGTGGCGCCGCAACTCTTCGACATGAATGCCGGCGCCATCGTCGGGCCCATCAACACAGGACGCACCGGCGTGGTACTCAAAATTATCCAGAAGCAGGAACCCTCGGCCGACGAAATCGCGAAGAACCTCGACCAGTCGCGCGATCAGCTTCTGAGTGAGCGCCGCAACGAAGCCTTCAGCGTATTTATGAGCGGCGTGTTCAACGATTACAAAAAGCGCAACCTCATCCGCATGAACGCCAAGCCGCAGCAGCCGCAGCCGGGAATGTAGTTCGAGGCCGCGCAGGCTCCTCGCGGTGGGCGCGAAGTATCGGGGCACGAGTCGTGCCGCCGGAAGGAGCAGGGGTCTCGGTGTCCCTTAATTGCAGATGCCAAAGGGAAGGCCTTTGGGCCGGGAGCTGTTCTGGAGGGGCACGGCTTTTACAGCTTGCTGAAAGCTCGTACCGAGGGCTCTGTAACAAGGGCACGACTTTAGTCGGGCCGATAAAGTAAGCAGAATGACGGTGGGCTTTCAGCCCCTGCTGTCTTTCCCTTTCCAAAATCTCGTTCTGCTCGTGACTTTTTCACCGAGCTGTTTAGCCGTGCCGATCAGGTCAGTGAAATGGCTCGGGGCTTCTTAACCCCTGCACACTCACCGCAAGCCAATCGCAGCAAGCGGCAATCCAGTCTCGGGCGAGCGATCCGGCTGTGCTTCGAGATCCGGCGCGACGGCCGCACCGGCGAACGAGGCGGGCTTAACCGTCACGTTCCATCCGTCGACCAGGACCAGAACTTGTTCGGGAACGTCGTCTCCTAGCTCCGCACCGACTGTGATGGTCGTGCCTTCACCGGGAACGAGCGAAACATAGTTGTCGCTGTAGTAAACCGGCAAAACGCGTTTACCCGATTTATGCCTCAGTTGCACATGCGCCATGAGGGCGATATTCGGACCCGGATTGTTGAGGGTTACACTCAGCTGCTCATTGTTGTCACGCCTCACCGTCGCCGTCAACGTCACCATCGGCAACTGATTCAGCGCCGTCAGATCGTCCTGGCGATCGGGCTGCGCGTGCCAATAGAAATTAGAGGAGAGAAGCTGACCCGTCTTGTCGCGCAGTTCGAGCTTGACGAAATGTACCGCCGAGACTGTCGCTGGAAAGTCGATCGGCCCCAGATCGGTGGCAGCATCAGGCTCGGCTGTCAGCTTCATCTCGTGCTCGTAGGCTAGCGAGCCATCGAGGTTATAGACAGCCACATGCGCGACTGCATCTGCAACCGGCTCGGGCCTGTTGTTGATCACCTGCACGTGACCGCCCATGGCAGAAGTCGACTCGTTGAACTGAATGTGTACCATCTCTCCCGCATGCATCACCGCGAAGTACGACGACATCGGTTCGAGATCGTAGTGATAGACCTGCCACACGAAACTGGGCTGTGCCGGATTGCTCATCCAGGTGATGATGGCCGTGTTGGGATGAAAGAGCATCGCATTGCGCCCCTCGTACATGGCGCGGAACGCTTCATAATTCGCCAGCTGCGCCTTGCGCACGAAATCTGCCAGGTTGCGAATGCCCCCGTAGCGGGCGGCAATTTCCTCTGGATACTTGTCAGCGCCGGAGTTCCCTTTGGCAAAGTCGTGCTCGGCCCAGGCGTCGTCGATCGTTTCCCAATCTTTCTCGGGCATCATGCCGTGGATGGACTCGAGCGTGGGCACAGAAACGCTGCCGGTCTCCGTCTTGAAGTAGTCGTCGTTGATCTCGTAAAACTTCCGCGGCTCGCGCCACGAATAGGGTCCGTGAGAGCGCACGCCGGCGCCGTCGGTCGAGCTGGGCTGGTAGCGGCGCGATGGCTCCAGTTCCGCCAGAACCGCACGCAGCGCCGCGTCGATTTCGGGTGGCGGATCGCCCTCGTTGCGCGCGCACCACAACACGATGGACGGGTGATTGCGAAAGCGTAGAATTTTGTCGCGAACGTTAGCAATGTAGGTCTTGAGATCGTCAGGGTCCGGCCCGTCCCCCGGATTCGGCTGAAAGAATTCATCCCAAACCAGGATTCCGTACTTGTCGCAGAGCTCGTAGAAATCCTCGCCCGTACTCTGCCCGACCCAGTTGCGAATCAAATTCAGGTTCGCCAACTTGTGCAGCTTGATCTCCGTCTCCAGCCGATCGAGCGGAATCCGCTTCAACCCTTCATCCAGTCCCCAGTCGCCGCCGCGAATAAACACTGGCACGCCATTCACCGAGATGGTCAGAGTTTCGACACCGGGAACCGAATAGGTGATTTTGCGGACTCCGAAGTTCACATCCTGCGCGTCGCTCACGGTCTGGCCGGTTGTGAACTCAAGATGAAGGTGGTACATGTTCTGTTCGCCGTAGCCGTTCGGCCACCACAGGCGAGGATGCTCCAGGTGCAACCCAGGAGTGTTTTTCGCGTCAAAGGTGATTGGTTGTGTGCTGTGCGGCGCGAGCTCGGCGGTCCGCGAGAACTGGATGTTTTCGATGGTGCCGCGGACTATCCCTTTTTGGGGTTGGTCGCTGAGATTGGTGAGCGTCGCTTCGACGGTCACGTCTGAAGAGTCCGTCTTCGGCAACGGCAGGTCCGTGGTAACCAACGGATCCTCGATCGTCACCGGACCGGTCGCGGAGAGATAAACCTTCTGCCAGATTCCCGTGTCGCGGTCGCGAATGGCAGGAATCCAATCCCACCCGATCGTGCATAGAAACGTCGGCCCGTCGATTGCCGTGATGCCGCCGTTTGGGCCCACTCCATCGCGAATGGTGTGCTCGTGAGGAACGCCGGGATGCGGCTGCGGCGAGACGAGCAAAGCGACCACGGCCTTCTGGCCCGGCTCGACATGCTGGGTAATATCGAAATTCCCGCGGATAAACGCGCCGCGTGTTGTCCCTACCTGCACGCCGTTGACCCAAATCTCTGCGGAGTAGTTGATGCCGTCGAAGTTCAGCCATACACGCCGGTTCTTGTAACTCTTGGGAATCACGATCTCTGTGCGGTACCAATACGAGGTGTGTACCAGGCTTTCGGGGATGATTTCGGGGCGATTGTTCTCGCCGTAGAGCGGTTCCGGATATACGCGGTTGTTCACCAGCGTTGTGAGAACCGTGCCTGGAACTGTGGCGGCGTACCAGCCTTTTGCCGCAAATGTGGCAGTTGAAATCTGCGCTCCCGATTCGGGAGCCTTGGCCACGTCCTGCAACTGCCAGCCGCTCGAAAGAGCCACGGGCTGGGGAATCGCGGCGGCCCGCACCGCACTGACAGAGAAGATCGCCCCAAACAGCGCCACAGCCAGAACAAACAACTTGATGACGCGAGTTTTCACAAAAGCGCTCCTGAAAATCCCGATTCGGAATCCTTAGGTGACACGGACATATCGGACAATTCATTGATTATCGCAAAAGTGCTTGCGGAGTGGCGTCTGCACACGCGCGTCGACAGGAGCCTTCGCAATCGATCGGAGCCTTCAGTCCTCGATAACCGCTTGCAGACGTCCATAATAGACGCATATGGAATTCCAGCGTTCCTCCGGCGTTCTGCTGCACGTCAGTTCTCTGCCTTCCTATGGAGGCATCGGCGACCTCGGCCCAGCCGCGCACGAGTTTGTGGATTTTCTCGCTCGCTCCAGGCAGCACATCTGGCAGGTGCTGCCACTCTGCCCCACGGGGTTTGGCAACTCGCCGTACGCCGGCTCGTCGGCCTTCGCCGGTAATCCCTCGCTGATCAGTCTCGAGGTACTTGCCGACTGGAATTGGATCGACAAAAAGAGAATCGAAGGGCTTCCCGGCCACTCCGGCGCCGTCAACTTCGACGAAGTGGAACGCCGGAAATCTCCCCTGCTCTACGAGGCCGCCGGAAACTTTCTCGACCGCGCGCTCGACAGCGATGAGCTTGCCGGCCAATGGAAGGACTTCGAAAGTTTTCGCAATGCCGAGGCCTCCTGGCTCGACGACTACGCGCTCTACGCCGTGTTGCGCCGCGAACTCAAGACCGGCGCGTGGACCGAGTGGCCCGAGCCTCTGCGGCGGCGCGATTCGCAGGCTTTAGGCCAATTCACCGCGCAGCATGAGCGCGCTGTGGCCCTCGAGCGCGTCCTGCAGTTTGCCTTTTTCCTGCAATGGAACCAGCTTCGCGATGCCGCGGCGAGCAGCGCGATCCGCATCCTCGGCGACGTCGCGATCTTTGTGAATATGGATTCGGCTGACGTCTGGGTTCATCCGGAAATCTTCGAGCTCGACGAAGACTTCAAACCCATCCATGTTGCCGGCGTGCCGCCCGACTACTTTTCCGAGACCGGGCAGCGGTGGGGCAACCCGCTCTACCGCTGGGACGTGCTCGCCGAGCGCGGCTTCGATTGGTGGATCGATCGCGTTCGCCGCGCCACCCGCCTTTACGACATCATCCGGCTCGACCACTTCCGCGGGTTCGAGGCCTACTGGGCGATTCCAGCCGAAGAGGAGACGGCGGTAAAGGGCGAGTGGGTCATGGCGCCGGGGCTCGAGCTCTTTCGCACTCTGGAGCGTGCTCTCGGCCCGCTGCCGCTCGTGGCCGAAGACCTGGGCCTGATCACGCCCGAGGTCGAAGCGCTCCGGCACGATTTGGGAATGCCAGGCATGAAGGTCCTTCAGTTCGGCTTCAGCAACAAGGGCGCTCACATGCATCTGCCGCAGCAATACACCACGGATACCGTAGCCTACACCGGCACGCACGACAACGACACCACGCAAGGCTGGTGGCAGTCGGCGAGCGATGCCGAGCACAAAGCCGCCGAGGCGCTCGTGGGTCCGGTACACGGGCAGCCCGTCTGGCCGCTGATTCGTGCCGCCGAGGGCAGCGTGGCCGAAATCGCGGTTGTCCCCGCGCAGGACCTGCTCGAGCTGGGCTCCGAGGCACGCATGAATACGCCCGCCGTGGCCGCTGGAAATTGGAGCTGGCGCGCGCCCGAACACTGCTGGACAGAGGAACTGGCCGACCGGCTGGCTGCACTCGCCGAGGTGACCGACCGCGACAATGATCCGCTGGGAGAGCCGGAGAACGAGGGAACAAGCTGACAAGCCAGCGAGGGGCAAGGGAACAGGGAATCTTTCTCTTTCCCTTGTCCCCTGGTTCTAGAAGGGTATGTCTTCGTCGGAGATTTCCGCCGATTGCGAGAAGTCGTCGTGACCGGCCGGCTGGCGCTGATCCATATTGCCCGTGGCGCTATTGGCCGCAGTGCCCGACGAGCGGCTGTATCCGCCCGCTGAATCGTCGCGCCCCGAAAGCAGCGAGATGTCGTTGACGATGATCTCTGTCCGGTAACGCTTGGCGCCGGTGTCCTTGTCGTCCCACGATCTCGTCTGGATCTTTCCTTCGACGTAAAGCTTCGAGCCTTTCTTCACGTAATCTCGAACAATCTCTGCCAGGCGCTTGAATGCAACCAGGTTGTGCCATTCCGTGCGATCCTGCCAGTTGCCCTGCTGGTCCTGAAAGCGGTCGCTCGTGGCCAGCGTGAAATTCGCCACCATCGTGCCGCCGCCGGTCGACCGGATCTCCGGGTCCTTCCCTACATTTCCTAGCAGAATGACTTTATTAACGCTCTTAGCCATCTCGTGTCTCCCGTCTCACTCAATCTCTTCGTGTCGCGTGCCAAAAACCTGGTGTCAAGCCCGGCCAAAGGTCTCGTTCCGTGCAAAAACCGGTTTCCAGGACCGCTCATCTCTCCCCGGCACACTCGATCGCTGCAGTGCAGAACTCCTTCTCGCGATGCCATTCAGGTCTGCCGGAAGTATAAGCGAGCGACCGAAGTTGTTCCAACGGCACATGCCGTCAGCCCAAGCATCGACTCGAAGCTCCCTGATCGTTGGCTGCAGGGCCGAATTGGTTGACCCTTTCGCAGAAACAAATTTACTTTAGTAGCTACCAAGAAGGCATCGGATGCAGAGGGTTCTTGCCGACCATTCATTCTGGAATACACGAGGTTGGCGCGTGGCCATGCAGCGGCATCACCAGGAATTGACGCGGAGCATACAGAGGTTTAGGCCCAGACTGCTTCTTTTATCGGCTTTACTGATAGCAGGCACTGCCCCATCGCAGCAGATCGGCCAAACGCAATGGTCTGCACGTTCGCTCGACAGTTTTATCCTGCGTTGGCCCCAGGGCGCCCTCGGAGGTGGAAAGGCTCCAGCGACCTGGAACTACCAGCTTGCCGTTCTCCTCAACGGAGTTGAAGCCATTGACGAGATCTCCGGCGATCCGGCGGCGCTCGACTACATTCGACAAACCGTCGACGGACTCATCCTGCCGGATGGTTCCATACCAACCTACGACCCAAGCGCAGCTTCGCTCGACGACATTTCGCTGGGACGATCGGTATTGCTTCTTTACCGGAAGACCGGTGACGCGAAATACAAAATCGCTGCAACACATCTTCGGCAGCAACTCGCAACTCAGCCAAGAAATGCCTCCGGCGGTTTTTGGCACATGCATAAGTTCCCGAATCAGATGCTGCTCGACGATGAATACATGTTCGCACCGTTCCTCGCAGAATATGCGACCCTCTTTCACGAACCAAAGGACTTCGCAGACATCGCGAGTCAATTTGCGCTGTTAGAGCAACACACTCGGGACCCGAAGACTGGTCTGCTGTACCACGAATGGGACGAGCCTCATTCCGAGGCCTGGGTCAACAAGACCACCGGTACGTCCGCCAATTTCTGGGCTCGTGGCACCGGCTGGTACCTCATGGCGCTGGTTGATACGTTGCCCTATTACAGGAAAGACGATCCCGATCGAGCGACACTCCTCGCGATCTTCCAACGGACCGCCGCAGCCGTGGCTGGCTACCAAGATGCGCAAAGCGGCTTATGGTATCAGGTTCTCGATAAGCCGGGGCAACAGGGTAATTACCTCGAATCCTCGGCCGCAGGCATGTTCATCTATGCCCTGGCAAAAGGCGTGCGGCTTGGTTATCTAGCGCCGCAATATACCGGCAAGGCCCAACGCGCCTGGGCAGGCATGTTGCGGAACTTCGTCAAGCTCGACAGTGATGGCGCGGTTACGATCTCCCATACCGTCAAAGCGATTGAACTCGGCACTGAGCCGTCGCACGATGGCAGCTTCGAGTACTACACCTCGGCGCCTGTGGTCGACAACGATCCAAAAGGTGTCGCGGCGTTTCTACTGGCTTGCAGCGAAATGGAAAGGGAACCGGTTTCTCATCCATGACGCGGCGCCATCGCATTGACCGCTTAGGCGGCCACCGGGCACGGCATCACCGCATCCTGCCAATCTCCCGCAGTTGATGCGCCACGGCTTCAAGAAACGTCTCCACGCTCACGTCCGGTGCGATTGCGAGGCCCGATTTGGCCGAGAGCGCCAATGCGATCCGCTCGGCCAGCGCGGCCCGCGTGGTCAGATCCATATCCAGCCGGCGAGCGAAAAATCCCTCCAGCACTTCGAGATCGCTCACTGATAACTTGGCCAGCGCCGATGCGGGCAAAACCAGCCCAAGGTGCGGAGGCGGAATAGGTGAATTGGCGCTCAGTGCCGGGCCGGTGATGGTGCGCGAGGTTGACGTGCTCCAGTGCGGCTGCTCGGTGTCGCGGTCGCGAACCACAAGAGTTCCGGCCACCATGTCGCCCAGCCGTTGGTTCCGCTTGCTGGCAAACATGGCCACGATGCCCACCGCATAAAAACTTGGCAGCCAGTCAATAAATCTCACCAGGTTGCGCGCCAGCGACTCCAGAAAGCTGACGCCTCGCCCGGACTGATGGATGACGCGGATCTTGGCCGCCTGCTTGCCGGGCGTGCGCCCGCTGTGGAACGCCTCGAAAAGCGAAAAGTATCCCCACTGCGCGACAAACATGATGAGAAAGAAGATGCCGACGGCCCAATTTGCCGAGACTCCGCCAAACATGTGGAGAGCCGGAACGATAACCACGAACAGCAAGACGAGAAGAAGAAAACACGCGCCGCAAAGAAGGTAGTCGATGAGGATGGCGATAAAACGGCTTCCAATCCCGGCCAGCGAGGCTTCAATGGCCACCAGCTCCGGGGTGTCGATGTTAAGCTGTTCTCGAATCGGCTCCATGGCCATCGTTCTCTCCAACCACTGGCTTGATAAGCGCCGGCCTTACTGGGAACGGCTTTCTGCGCTGCTCGGGCAGGCAGGCGCGACCGGAATCAGGCAGCTGAATCGCGCCGAATTGCGCGAAACCGCCCTCCTCTATCGGCAGGTGGCAAGCGACCTCTCGACGCTGCGCCAGGACCCCACCGCGCGCGTTTACGCCGAGCACGTTAACCAATTATTGGCTCGCGCCCACCATATCATTTATGCAGGCCGCGGGGCCACCGTTCGCAAGGTCTTTCATTTCCTGCGCGACGACTATCCGGCCGTCTTCCAGCGCCAGATCAGCTATGTTCTCGTATCCCTCGTCATCTTGCTCGCCGGGGCGGCCCTGGGCTCGGTGCTGACCCTGGCGCGCCCCGAGTTCATGCGCCACATGCTGGGGCCCGATATGGTTGCCACCATCGAGCGCCACGAAATGTGGACCCACTCCATTGTCGGCATGGAACCCCAGGCCAGCAGCATGATCATGACCAACAATCTGAGCGTCTGCTTCATCGCCTTCGCCGGCGGCATCTTGTTCGGGCTGCTCACCGTTTGGTCCATGTTCTTCAATGGACTGTTGCTCGGCGTGATCGGCGTGGCCTGCCAGCAGCACGGAATGTCGCTTGATCTGTGGAGCTTTGTCGCACCACACGGCTCACTCGAGCTGCCATCGATCGTTCTCTCCGGCGCGGCCGGATTGCGTCTCGGCCACGGCGTTCTCTTTCCCGGCGTCCTTCGCTGGG
>Ga0187855_10003077_pt1 | contig 12363 bp, 13 predicted proteins | sample June2016WEW_8_10_2_FD_132969 | JGI IMG/M metagenome (GOLD analysis project Ga0187855, IMG submission 132969) | Peatland microbial communities from SPRUCE experiment site at the Marcell Experimental Forest, Minnesota, USA - June2016WEW_8_10 | ecosystem: Environmental > Terrestrial > Soil >...
AACAGCACCGCGACCACGACCTCGCGGCCCTGGTCGTAGATCGCCTCCGCCTCAGCACGCTCCACATATCCAGATTCGACGCCGCCCGATCATGTCCCCCAACCCACTGAACGGTTACAAAAAGGTCCTGATTTGCAGCGATTTCCAGAAATGGGCCGTCCGGGAATCGAACCCGGAACCTTGGGCTTAAGAGGCCCCTGCTCTGCCGGTTGAGCTAACGGCCCGCGAGAATGCTCATCAAGGGGGCATCCCTGAGGAGGTGGCATTTTAGCCGAGGTCGTCCCCCAGGCGCGTCCCAGGCCTCACGCGCCCCTCAGAAAACCACCGTTCGACCGCGATCGGCGATCACGCGGTCATCGAGGTGTAGTGCCACGGCGCGGGCGAGCACCATGCGCTCGATGTCGCGACCCACACGTTCGAGGTCGGGAATGCTCTGACGGTGATCGACCCGCTCCACGCCCTGTTCGATGATCGGCCCGGCGTCGAGCTCCTCCACCACGTAGTGGGCGGTGGCGCCAATCAGCTTGACGCCGTGCTCGCGTGCGCGGCGGTAGGGCTCCGCGCCTGGGAACGCAGGCAGGAAGGAGTGGTGGATATTGATCACCGGCGCGCCGAGGCGCTGCAGAAACTCGCCGCTGAGGATCTGCATGTAGCGGGCCAGCACCACGAGGTCGGCGCTACCCGCCAGCAACTCCAGCAGCCGTGCCTCAGCGCCCGCCTTGCCGCCGGGCTCCACCGGCACGTGGTGGAAGGGCACGCCGACTCCGCGGGCTTGGGGCTCGAGGTCGGGGTGGTTGGAGACCACCGCCACCACCTCGGCGTCCAGCTCGCCGCGACGCCAGCGCCACAGCAGGTCCACGAGGCAGTGATCGCGCCGGGAGACGAGAATCGCCATGCGCCGGCGCTGGCCCCAGAAGCGCAGCTCCCACTCCATCTGAAACCGCGCCGCCACTTCCCTGCCGAAGCACTCCCGAAGATGCTCCCGCGCACGCGTAGAGTCGAGCAGATCCTCGAGGAAAAACTCGGTGCGCAGGAAAAACCGGCCGCCGGTCGGGTCCGTCGAGTACTGGTGGGAGGAGACGATGTTGGCGCCCAGCTCAAACAGAAAGCCAGAGACGGCCGCCACGATCCCCGGTTGGTCGGGGCAGGCGACCAGCAGGCGCGCGGCGTAGCGGGGGGGCTCCTCCGGCGGCGGGGAGGCCGGAGCGTCCCCTTGCCGAGCAGCCGGTGCGTCCTCTGGCGAAGCGGCCATCTCAGAGGTCAGATCGGCCAGCGAGTCTATTTCTTCCCGGTGCTGGAAGTGGCGGTGCCGGTGGTATGTCCGGCGGCCGGCGCGGAGGGCGTCGTGCCGGCCTTGGCGGCACCGCTCGTCGCCGTCGCCGCTGGGGTCGCGCCGGTTGTCGGAGTCACGCCCACATACCCGCCTTTGCCGTTGGACTTCACGGTGTATGTCTTGCCGCCCTGCGTCGCGATCAGGGTCCCGTTTGCGCCTTTGCTGATCGTGGCGGGTGTGTGGCTGAGCGGGTTCTTCCTGAGTTCGGCCAGATACTTCTTGACTTTCGTGCGTTCGGCGGCGGGCGCCAAGCTGACTGTCTTGCGCGCCGCCGCGTCGCCGACCTTGAGGTTGTCGGCTTTGTACGCGGACACCGCCAATTCGGAGTACAGGCGCACCGTGGGGTTGCCTTTGACCGCCACCTGAAGGGCCTGCATTTCGGACGCAGGCTGGGCAAGGCCCTGTTCGCCGAAGATGCGGGCGATTCGTGCCGCCAGTTCGGTGTCCGGATGGCTGGTTTCGAGCTTGAGATAGGTGCTCCACGATTTGGCCAGCTTGGCGAGCAGCACCTTCCCCTGCGCCGTGTATTTTTCGGTTTCCCCAACCGTGGCGATGTTGCCGGGTTCGCTCGCCTGATGGAACTGCGCTTCTACGAGCGACTTCCATGCCGCCGGGTCGGTGGGATGTTGCTTGGTGCGCTTCTGCGCGGCTTCGACCTTGGCAGCAAAGCTGGCGCTGTTGGAGCCACCGTTTTCGGTGAGGGCGTTGAAGATGCCGCCACCTCCGCCGCCCACGCCGACGCCGAAACCGACGAAGCCCAGCAGGAACAGCACGGCGAGGCCCAGGTACACAACCTGCACGGTTTTGCGCCTGCCGCGAGCTCGCAGGTCGAAGAGCATCAGTCGGTGAGCTTCCTGTTCATGTGGTCGATTATGGCGTTTACGCTTGGGTCGCTGTCATTGTCCGCAGTTGTCGCGCTCGACTCCGGGGGGTTGGGGGCCGCTGGGCCGCCCCCACCGGGAGCGGCCGGCCCACCCCCGTCGGCGTCTGTACCCGGCGAGGATGGTGGATCCCGCCGAGCGCTCCCAGTCGCCGCCTGCGCTCCACCCCTCGCCGCGTCGCGTCGCGCAACGAACGATGCCATCAGGATACTCGCCTCGTAGAGAATGTAGAGGGGAACCGTCTCGAGCAGTAGCGTGACCGCATCCCCCGGCAGGAAGGCGGCGATAGCCGCGCACGCCACGATCGCGTAGCGGCGGCCTTTGCGCAGTTGGTCGGGCGTCACGATTCCCGCACGGGTAGCACCCAAGATCACGACCGGCACCTGGAACACCAGGCCCATCGCGAGCAGCACGGTTGCGGCGAATTGGTAGTAGGGGTTGGCCTGCACGATAATGTTGAACTCGCTGCTGTTGAAGTTCACGAGGAAGCGCAGCGCCGCCGGCAGCACGACGAAGTAGCCAAACGCCACGCCCGTGGCGAACAGAAACGGAACCGCCGCAAGCAGGGGCCTCACCGCGCGTCTCTCACTCGGCTGCAGGGCGGGCAGCACGAAGCCGTAGAGCTCGTACAGGATCACCGGCAGCGAGATGATCAGCGCGAAGAAGAAGACGACCATGAGCGTCGTCGTGAACGACTCGCCGACCCCCAGCGTCGTCAGCTTTTCCACCGGGGGGACGGTCGGGATCGCCGCCGTGGCAGCGCGCAGGCTGGCCAGCTCTGCGGTCAACTGCGCGCGAACCGCCACCGGCAGATGGGCATCCGGGGCGGAGAGGATCCGCACGAGGGTCTGCACATCCCCCGACACTTTGAGCACCGCCTGCTGCGCCAGCACCGCCTGGCCGGTGGGCCCCTCGCCCGAAGCGACCTGGCCCTGCTTCTCCCGTTCGTAGGGCCGGTTGATCACGTGTAGCAGGGCGTGGTTTTGCCACATACAGACGCCGAATACGACCGCCAACACCACGCCGCTGACGATCAGACGCGTGCGCAACTCTTCGAGGTGCTCAACGAGACTGAGACGGTCCTCGTGGCCGATGGTGCGGATCGCGGTGGCCATATCTGCTCCTCAACATATATCGGCCGCAGCCAATGCGCGGGTTGTCCGTGCCCGGGGGTGGGCAAACCTCGGTATTCGTGCGCACCCGCTAAAGACAGCCTCAGGGGCAGTCGATGACTCGTCCTAGAGCGTGGCGCAGTCGCCCCACATACCGGCGATTACTGCCTCTCTCCAGTCAGGGAACAACGCAAATGCCCTCCGACAAGAGCCATCAAACCCGCCACCATGTGCAGCTGCCCAGCGGCAAGCAGATCGAGGTCGTCTACCTCGACAATGCCGTTCCGCCCTCGCTCGGGGCAGCGCACGGAACTGGCCAACGACACGCCGACCCGGCAGCGGAGCCGCTGCACGTCTGCTTCTACTGCGGCGGGGAGCTCGTCCACCCGATGGATTGGTCGGAAGCCGGCGAGCGGCAGTGGCGGATCCTGCTGCGCTGCCCGGAGTGTGAGGCCACACGCGAGGGCGTCTTCGAGCAGACCGCCGTGGAAGCGCTCGATGACGAGCTCGACCGCGCCGCCGGATCGCTGCTGAGCGATCTGCAGCGTGTCACCCACGCCAACATGGCGGAGGAGATCGACCTCTTCATCCGCGCGCTCGACGCCGACTTGATCCAGCCCTGCGACTTCTGACGGGTCAGCGGTAGCGCTCGACGACCGCGTCCGCTACCAGATCCAGCAGCGCCGCGCGACCATCGGGAAGGATCGCCGGCAACATCGCCTTCGCCTCTGCCACCAATGCCAGCGCCTGTTCGCGGGCCTCCTCCAGCGCTCCGGTCGCCGCGATCCGATCGCACAGCTCGGCCGCCTGCTCGGGGCCGCCCAGCAAGGCGAGGTCAACCGCGGACAAACTCTGATCGCGTTCGCGCGCAAGGATCAGCGGTAGCGTGACGGTACCGTCCAGCAGATCGGTCCCGCGTGGCTTGCCGGTGCGCTCGACTGGGCCGGAGACGTCGAGCACGTCGTCGAGCAGCTGAAAGGCCAGACCGATACGCCGAGCGAACGCTCCGAGCGCCTCTGCCAACTCGGCGGCGGGGGCGGGCAGGCTCGGATCTGCGCCCTCACCGGCCACGAGCGCCCCCAGACGGCAGGCCGCCTCGAACAGTGCGGCGGTCTTCAGCTCGCAGCGGCGCAGATAGCGCTCTACAGCGACCTGCAGGGCGTAGGCATCCTCTCGCTGCAGGAGCTCCCCCTCGGCCAACGCTGAGCTGGCGTCCGAGAGGGCCTGCAGCTGCGCCAGCGATCGATTGCGCGCAAGCTCGGCGAAGGCCCGCGAGAAAAGCAGGTCTCCGGTCGCGATCGCCATGCGCCTGCCGGCCCGGGCGACGACCGAGGGATGCCCGCGCCGCAGCTGCGCACCGTCGATCACGTCGTCATGTACCAGCGTCGCCGAGTGCACCAGCTCGACCGCAACAGCGGCTCGTACCAAGCATCGCTCGTCCCCACCCAGGTCACCCGCGGCGGTCGCGGCAAGCACCACCAGCAAAGGGCGCAAGCGCTTGCCGCCCGCGAGCACCGTGGCGGTGGCGTGCATCGCCAATGGGGCGCCGGCTTCGGCCGCCACCCGCTCGAGGTGCTCCTCGGTGCGCATCATCCGCTCGCGCAGCACCGCCCCGCCGCGGCGCATGATCTCCGCCACAGCCTCTTCGTCCCCTGCTGCCTGCGCCTGTGCAGTGGTGCTGCTCACTGTACTCATCATGGAGCATTTCTCGGCACCGTGCCGGCGTGGATGGCGATGATGCCCCCAGCAGTCAGCAGGTAGCCGATCTCGCCGATGCCTGTCCGCTCCATCTCGGCGGCGAGTATCGCGGGCGCCGGAAAGCGCTTGACCGAGTTGGGCAGGTAGGAGTAGGCGTCAGAGTCTCCCGCCAGCCGTCCCAGCAGCGGCACCACCCGGTCAAACCAGAGCGCGAAGAAGCTCGACAGCGGTGGGCGCGTCGGGGAAGTCATCTCCAGCACAACCACCCTGCCTCCCGGCCGCACCACGCGCGCCATCTCCGCCAGGCCGCGGGCGAGATCGGAGAAATTGCGCGCGCCAAAGCCCACCGTTGCCGCGTCGAAGGAATCGCTCTCGTAAGGCAGCTGCAGTGCGTCGGCCCACTCGAAGCGCACCGACGCCGGCGGGGAGGGCAGCGACGGCCTCTCCCGCTCCCACTTGGCGCGCGCGCGGGTGAGCATCTCCTCGGAGAAGTCGCTGCCCACCACCTCACCGCGAGGCGCCACGCGTCGCGCGAGCTCGAGCGCCAGGTCGCCGGTGCCGGTGGCGAGATCCAGCACGCGGCTGCCCGGCCCAACCCGAGCGAGATCCACCGCGCGCTCGCGCCAGCGGTGGTGCAGCCCGGCGGTCATCACCCCGTTGAGCGCGTCGTACACCCCCGCGATGCGGTCGAACATCGCCCGCACCTGCTCGGCCTCAGGTTCCACCAGGCCCGCGCCCTGCCGACCCTGAGGAGCCTCCCGAGCCATGTGTCCTACGCTACTTCAACTGAGAGAGGAACTCGACGGCCGCTTCGAACTGCTTCGGCGGCAGATGCTTGAACGAGGGCATCGGCTGCGTCGGGTTGACCAGCGTGCGCGCGATCCCCTGACGGGGGATCCGCGAGCCGATGTGCGTCAATTCGGGGCCCGGGCCGTTGTTGCCGTTCTCGCCCAGCTTGTGGCACGCCAAACAGCCGCTGGAGGCGATCACGTTCCTGCCGTCTTCGAACTGCGCCAGCTCCTGGCCGCCGGCGTGGCGTACCGCTGCCGGGGTGGCGATTTCTACCGAGAACGGCGAGCCTGTGCTGGCGCCCTCCCAGGTGAGGTAGAACATCGCCCCGATCACGAACAGCGCGGTGATTGTGGCGATCGGCCGGCGCTCGGGCCGGCGCTCGGGACCGCGGTCGTAGAAGGGCAGCAGGAACAGCAGGATCATCGCCAGCGTCGGGATCCCGATCGTCGCCATGCCGACCATGCTGGGCGGCTTGATCACGCGCAGCAGCTCGAACAGGAAGAAGAAGTACCACTCCGGGCGCGGCACGTAGGTGCTGGTCGTCGGGTTGACCTTGGAGCCGAGCTCCGCGCCTAGCACCAGCGACATCGTGATGATGCACGCCATCACGATGCACGCCATCACCGAGTCCTTGACGACCGCGTAGGGGAAGAACGGTTTCCCTTTGGCCTTCAGGAGCGCATACTCACGGAGGTACTCCTCCTTCTCGCGCTGGTTCATTGCCGCATCACGCCTCGGACTCGCGCAGCTCGGGGTCTTTCTCGGCTTTCGACCACGGCGGCGCGGTCGTTCCCAGCTTGGCCACCAGGTAGAGATGCGCGCCGATCAGCGCCGCAATCAACCCCGGTACGAGCAGCATGTGGATCGCGTAGAAGCGCGACAGCGTGGTTGCCCCGATTTCCGAGCCGCCGCGCAGGAAGTCGCTCAGATAGGGGCCAACCAGGGGGCCGGTGCCGTTGATGTTGACCCCCACCTGCGTCGCCCAGAAGGCGCGCTGGTCGAAGGGCAGCAGGTAGCCGGTAAACGACATCACCATCGTCAGGATCAGCAGCACCACGCCGATCACCCAGTTGAGCTCGCGCGGGTACTTGTAGGCGCCGAAGAAGAATGTGCGGCCCATGTGCAGGAACACCAGCACGACCATCACAGTCGAGCCCCACTTGTGCATGCCGCGCACGAACTGCCCGAGGAACACGTCGTTGGTGACGTAGCGGATCGATTCGTACGCGCCGCCCGAGGCGTCGGGGCGGTAGTACATCGCCAGAAACACACCGGTGACCGCCTGGTTGAGGAAGGCAAACATCGTCGCCGAGCCAAGGGTGTAAAACCAGTTGGTGCCCTTGGGCACCTTGCGGAACATCATCCAGCGCGCTGCCCCGCTCAGCGAAGTGCGTTCGTCGACCCAGTCGACCACCGCGGTGCCGGCGTTGGCGGCATGATCGACCGGCCGGACGGCACCGTTGCTCTCCTGCGGTCGCGGCGGCGGCGCCTTCAGCGGCGCGGGGATCGGGGGGGCAGGGAATTTGGGCACGGTTTAGCGCCGGATCGAGGGGCGGGATGGATAGGCGTACTGGCCGAGCCCGTCGATCGGCTCGCCGGGGTCACGGGGGGAGAAGCGGCGCAGCTCGCTGTTGACGCTGAAGCGCGAACCGATCTGCACCATGCCGTCCACCACACGGGTGTAGAAGCGGTCCAGCGGCCGCGGCGGCGGCCCGGCCACGCGGCGTCCGAGCAGGTCGTACACACCGCCGTGGCAGGGACAGATGAAGCGCTCGGCGGCTGGCACCCAGCGCACCGGGCAGCCGAGATGGGCGCAGCGCGAGGTGAGCGCGATGTAGGGGGTGTGCTTATCGTAGGGGTCGGTGTCGATCGCCGGGTTGCGCTGGCGCACATACACCAGCCCCTTGCCGGCCTCGCCGATCCCGGGGGTGAGCGTGATCACGGTGGGGATGTAGTTGTTGTCGGGGAACATCTCCTCCGGGCCCACCGTTTCCCACGTGTGGGGCTTGCTCTTGAAGATCGGGCCGATCGCAAAGCCCAGCGCCGGCAGTGTGAAGGAGAGCGCCGCGACCGCCCCGGCGGCGTGGGCGGAGCCGGTCATGAAGCGTCGCCGCGTGACCGTCTCGCCCTCGAACGCACCCGGGATTTTGCGGTCGACGGTGTACTTGGAGGCGTGCTTGTCGTGCTTGCTGGCCAAGGGCGCCTAAGAATACCGCCTGCGGGACGATGCCGGTCGCGCAGTTCACCCCACGGCGATGGTGCGTATCGTCACAAATACTGCGGGATTGGGTGCCTGAGACGCTCGAACACGCCCCGCGGACACGCCCGTGTGGTCAGCCCGGCGATTGGTCCCCGGCTTCAGCCACCGCCCGCATCGCTTGCAGTGCCCCGGGGTCCCGCTCGTGGACGAGCGTCTTGGCGCGGCGATGGGAATCGCTCGAGCCCCACCCAACCGCGCGCGCGCCCGCTGCCCATACCGCAAGAGCCAGGTCCTCGCGGCCCTCTCCCTGGGCGAGCGAGGTGAGCGTGATCACGTCCGCGAGCTCCTCCACGGCATCCAGATCGCCGAGCGCCACCAGGCGCGCGAGTCCGAGCGCGTAGAGCTGGTCGCCAGCCAGCAGACCGAGGTCGGCCTCCGGCGGGCGCACGACGCGGGGTGTGCCGTAGTGCAACAGGTAGCCCTCGAAGATCGCCTCGACCAGCAGCTCGTACTCCTCGGAATGGGCACGCGCGCGCGGGCCCCTCGCCGCGATCTGAGCAGGACCCGCTCCGTTGGGGGATCGCTCAGAACCGCTCTCAGCGAGGGCGATGGTGGGGGGGGGAGGAGCGGCTGACGCCGCCTGTGGTTGGGTGACCGCGAACAACACGCCCTCCTCGCTAAGCAGGCTCGCCATCAGGCCGCCCTGTTCGCGCAACAGCGCCTCCAGGCGTGCAAGCACCGGCGCGGCACTCACTGGAGATCCCCAAAAGCCGCGGTGGCGGCGGCCACGGTGCGCTCGATCTGCTCGGAGGTGTGGGCGAGCGAGGGAAACCACGCCTCAAACTGCGAGGGCGGAGGGTATACACCGCGCGCCAGCAGGCCCCTGCACCAAGCAGCGTGCGCCTGCAGATCGCACGCTTGCGCTCCTTCCAAGTCGTGCACGGGGCGCTCGCTGAAGAACACGGTCATCAGGCCCGGCAGGCTCGCGATCTGGATCGAGCGCTCGGACGCACGCTCGCTTGCCGCTTCACGCAGTCCGGCGGCCAGCTGCTCGGTGATCCCCGCCAGGCGCGCATATGCCGACTCGTCGAGCAGCTGGAGCGTGGCGATGCCCGCCGCTACCGCCAACGGGTTACCCGACAGAGTGCCCGCCTGGTAGACCTCGCCGGAGGGCGCCAGCAGCTCCATCAGCTCCGTGTGCCCGCCCACCGCCGCCGCCGGCAGGCCCCCGCCGAGCACCTTGCCCATGATCGTGAGATCGCCGTGCACGTCGGTGAGCTCCTGCGCGCCACCCCGCGCCACGCGGAAGCCACTGATCACCTCGTCGAGCACCAGCAACGCCCCGCTCGCGTCCGCCTGCTCGCGCAGCAGCTCCAGGAAGCCTGCGCGCGCCGGCACGAGGCCCATGTTGGCGGGGATCGGCTCCGCCAGGATCGCCGCCGGCTGGTGGCGGCCCACCGCCTCCACCAGCGCCTCGGGATCGTTCCACGGCACCACCACTGTGGCGGCCGCCACGCTCGCGGGCACTCCTGGGCTGGTGGGGATCGCCTGCGTGGCGAGGCCCGAGCCGGCCTGCGCGAGCAGCCCGTCCACGTGCCCGTGGTAGGCGCCCGCAAACTTGACAATCCGCTCGCGACCGGTCGCCGCGCGCGCGAGCCGCAGCGCGGTCATCGTCGCCTCGGTGCCCGAGGATGTCATGCGCAGCATGTCCACACCGGGCATCCGCCGCGCCACCTCTTCCGCGAGCTCGACCTCGCCGGCTGTGGGTGCGCCAAAGCTCGTTCCCCGCTCGCTCGCCGCGTGCACCGCCTCGATGATCTGCGGGTGGGCGTGGCCGTGGATCAGCGGCCCCCACGAGCAGACGTAGTCGACGTAGCGGTTGCCATCGACGTCCACGAGCTCGGCGCCCGATCCGCGGGCGATGAACAGCGGGTCGCGTCCAATCGCGCGCATCGCGCGCACAGGCGAGTTGACGCCGCCGGGGAGCACCCGCTGCGCGCGCTTGTAAAGCTCCGCGGAGCGGGTGTCGGTGAGCGAGAGAGTCACAGACCGTGGGTCAGGTGTTTTGTGCTTCCCACCGCTTGTAGTCGTCGGTGAAGTACAGCAGGCGGATCTTCTTGAACTCGGTCGACGAGTACAGCGTCGCGCGCTCCTCGATCCCGGTTTGCTCGGCGATCGCGGTGAGGATCGCGTCGCACTCTCCCTTGGAGCGGCCGTGGGCCATCGTGAAGACCGAGTAGGGCCAGTCCTCATAGGTGGGCCGTTGGTAGCAGTGGGAGATCCCGCGGTAGGACGCCATCCGCGGGCCCAGCTCCATGATCCGCTCCGGCGGCACCTTCCACACGCCCATCCCGTTTGCGGAGAAGCCGGCGCGGCGGTGGAAGAGGATCGCCGCCACGCGGCGCAGGAGGCCGCGCTCGCGCATCCCCACCATGCGCTCCAGCAGCGTCTCGACGTCCATGCCGAGCCGCTCCGCGGCCGGCGCGTAGGGCTCGCCGATCACCGGCATGTCGCCCTGGGTGGCGCGGATCACCGCGATGTCGCGCTCGTCGTAGGCAACCGACTCGAGCACCGCCTCCTGCTGTGGAGTCCCCTCACTGGCGAGCGCTTTGGTGTCGCCCTCCATCTCCAGGTCCATCCTGATCTTGAACAGCTTCAGCGTCGGCAGCTGGCGGATCGACTCCGCGCCGGTGAGCCGCTGCAGCACCTCCAGCGTGCCCTGCAGGCCGAGCGGTGAATCCGGCTCGGTGGCGAGCGTGAACCACATGTTGAAGTCGTGGTTGCGCAGGTAGTTGTGCGAGACCCCGGGGTGGGAGTTGACGATCTTCGCCGCCCGCCATGGGTGCTCGGGATCGACCTTGGCCGCCACCAGCATCGAGGAGTAGCCGAGCGCACGGGTGTCGTAGATCGGGGTGACCTGTCGGATGATCCGCTCTGCCAGCAGCCGCCGCACGCGCTCCAGCGCCTGCGTTTCGGGTATCCCCGCCTCCCGCGCCACCGCCGCGTAGGGCTTCGACTCCAGCGGGAAGCTGCCCTGCATCAGGTTCAGGAGCTTGCGGTCGAGCTCGTCGAGCGTCACGGCCGCCCCGCCGGAGCGCCGACGGAGCTTGGGGATTGGAGAGTTCTCTACTCGGCTAGCCATATGGCGGCGTCCTTCGCGTGGTAGGTGATGATGACGTCCGCGCCCGCCCGGCGCAACGACATGAGAATCTCAAGCACCGTGGCGCGCTCGTCCAAAGAGCCCGCCGTAGCAGCTGCCTTGACCATTGCATACTCTCCGCTCACGTTGTAGGCGACCACCGGCAGACGTGTCTCGCTCCGCACCGCGGCGATCAGGTCACCATAGGCGAGGGCGGGCTTGACCATCACCATGTCCGCCCCCTCCTCCACATCGAGCAAGGTCTCACGCAACGCCTGCCTGCCGTTGGCCGGGTCAAGCTGATAGCCGCGGCGATCACCGAACGCGGGCGCTGAAGCAGCAGCGTCGCGGAAGGGGCCATAGAAGGCGGAGGCAAACTTCGCGGCGTAGGCGAGGATCGGGGTATCGGTGAAGCCCTCGCCGTCCAGCTCCGTGCGGATCGCCCCGACACGGCCATCCATCATGTCCGATGGTGCCACGATGTCCGCACCGGCACGCGCATGGCTGACCGCCGTGCGGGCAAGCAGCTCCAAGGATGTGTCGTTGTCAACACTCGAATCTTCGCGCAGCACTCCGCAGTGGCCGTGATCGGTGTACTCGCACAGACATACGTCCGTGATCACCAGCAGCTCTGGCAGCTCCCGCTTGAGCGCTCGCACACATAGCTGAACCACCCCATCCTCATCCCACGCCGAGGAGCCCTGCGCGTCCTTCTCAGCGGGGATCCCGAACAGCAACACAGCCGCGATTCCAAGCTGCGCCGCAGAGCGTGACTCGATCACGGCCTCAGAGATCGAAAGTCGCTCAACGCCCGGCATCCCGGCGATCTCCACACGGGGCGGACCGAGCTCTGAGACGAACAGGGGCATCACCAGCTGCCCGGCCCGCAGGTCGGTCTCACGCACCAGGTCACGTAGTGCGGGAGAGGAACGCAGCCTGCGCATGCGCGTCTGGGGAAAGGCCATCACTGTCGAGGATACTCGTGCTCAATCCAGCCGCCGCAGCCCGAGGCGTGCCAGAGCCGCGAACAGCGCGGTCAGCCCCAGGAGGTGCACCAGCGAGATCGCGAGGCCCGGCGAGGAGCGGTTGACGGCCGCGTCGAGCGCCTCCAACGCGGCCTTGTAGGGAAACACGAACGAGATCGCGCGGATCGCGCCGTACAGCCCGCCCGCAACTGCGCCCGCCGGAACGAGCGCGAGGAAGGCGAG
>Ga0187855_10003078_pt1 | contig 12361 bp, 12 predicted proteins | sample June2016WEW_8_10_2_FD_132969 | JGI IMG/M metagenome (GOLD analysis project Ga0187855, IMG submission 132969) | Peatland microbial communities from SPRUCE experiment site at the Marcell Experimental Forest, Minnesota, USA - June2016WEW_8_10 | ecosystem: Environmental > Terrestrial > Soil >...
CAAGCCGACGCGGGGACTCGAACCCCGGACCCCCTCCTTACCATGGAGGTGCTCTACCAGCTGAGCTACGTCGGCGCGGACGATCAATCCTAGCGTTCCGGGGGCCGACCGGGTAGGATCGGACTCTCGATGACCACCCGAGACTCCCCGTCCTCCTGGGGGTGTTTTGGGGGGCTTCCTGGGGGCATTCTGGGGGTGTTTGACTTCCGGCAACGGTCTCTCGGGGTCCTCCCAAGCACCGAAAACCCAGACGGGACGGGACCTCACGAGCCCAGGAGGGCCTCCATGCGCATCATGGTAAGGCGGAGGTCTCGGGTTCGACCCCCGACGTCGGCTCTTTTCGCGGCCGGTCCGGAGCCGAGTCGCGTGGAGGAGAGCCATAGACAGAGCGCTGCGAAGCAAATGGTTCGCAGCCCCCGAAGCCGACGACCGGCAGCTCGGCGGGCAGCTTCGGCAGGCCCCCCCGCGAAGTCACCCTACTCCAGACCGCCGCCCCCACCAAACCAGGGGCAGATCGACGAACTCCATGGAATCGGGGGGCAAATCTGCGTGGGCCTTTAACTCCATCACATCAGTCGAGCCGCACTCCTGGCACTTGATGGTCTCGATGGACATTTGTGTCAGAGCCGTCGGGGCGAGCCGTCTCCAGCCTAGACGCCATCGCGATGAGGGCGTCGGCGGTGAGGTTTCCGGGTCTCGCGAGGCCGTTACGTACGGCGATGCGACCATCGGAAAGGATGCACGCGTCCTCCCGTGTGCGTTCGTCCACTCTGCGACCGTACGTCTGGGTCGAGCTCCGGCGAAATCGCCAGCACGGCATCGCGGGGTCTTTTGTGCGCTTTCCGAGGAAAGGGCGGCTCCATGTTTCCGGGTCGTACTCGTCGTTGGGCAGCATGCCTGCGTCAGTCGCACGTTTAGCAAACCAGCGGGCGATCGCACTACCATCCCAAGGCGGATCGTTGACGAAGTCGGATATGATCGGTGGGCTGCTCCACAGCTCGGGGCAGATCTCAGCGAGTAGATCTCCGGGCAATCCGGACCGGCCTTGGTCTTTTCCAAAGGGTGTCCTCGGCCGCTCGTGCATAAGCTCCTTTAGTGCGACGCACAGGCGCTCGTACGGGTCTTCGATCAGTCGAAGCTTCTGCTTTGCCTCTTCTGCCAGCCTCTGCCCGTCAGCAGCCCGTTGTAACCTAGCCGCACTCTCGGTAGCCCACCTTGCCTTTGTGGCCTTCGTTGTCGCGGCGAGGGCATGCTCGCTGCATAGCCGGAGGCTGCCGACCAGCCTGCTGCAGTCCGAGCAGATGGGTATGTGGCACTCTGCGCACCGACCAACGGCGAACGTGCCGCACAAGCAAGTCGCCGTGCCAGACGGATCGACGTGCTTGAAGATCGCCTCGCAGTGCCCGCAAACGTACGTGCCAACCTTGAACTCCGTCACGTCGGCCGAGCCGCACTCCTGACACTTGATCGTCTCAACGGGCATCTCTTTACCACATCAGGAGTGGATGATCTCATCGCGACGGACAAGATAGGGCACCGTGGCTCCGGCCAAGCATAATATACCCATCAAGATCATTTCCCTCAGGCGGCGAGGAGTTCACGAGCGCCAATGGACTATCCTGCTTCCCGATGTGCAGACATGCGTCGCAGCCGGCTTCGCCGCAGCACGGGCACGTGGTTGTTGGAGCTTTACCACAGTTCGGGTTTCCGCAGATTGTTTGATGAGTGGATGGCAGATGATGACCCTCGCATGCGCCACAGATACCTTTCTGACACAGGCCGCACTGCACCTGCACCGGATTGCCGCAGTCACAAAACGCCGACTGCTGTACGACGGTCATCTGGGTCGGGCCCATGTGCTTGAAGACGCCTGCTCCTCCTCTGGGGTTCGTCGCGGCCTCTCCAAGGGCGATGGCGCTCTTGTAGCGCAGATATGTCTCCATGTCGCCGATCGCGGCCATCCCGCCGCGCTCGTCGATCCGGGTCTGCACCTCCTCCGGCGGCGTGATCGACCCAATTACGAAGTCCACTAGCTCCGTTCCAAGCGCTGCGAACTCATCGGCCACCCGAACCTTCGTCGCAGTCGATAGTTCGGCGTAGCGCACCGCGAGGTCAAAGATCGTCTCGAGCACCGTGCCCACCGTCTGCGCGAGCGCGCTGACGACCAACGACTTCAGGAACCCCTCGATGTCCTTCGTCGCGTAGATCCCCTTGGTCCCGACGACCTTGTTGACGAACGTCACGGGGTCGCTGATACGGATTGCCATCTCACCGTGGGCCCTCAGGCGCACCAATGACAGCTCCTTGTCTCGGTAGGCGATCGGGTCGCGTGTCCCCCACTTGATGTTCAGGAACACCTTCTGGTTGACGAAGTACACCTCCGCCTTGAACGGCGACTCGCCGAACACTCTGTCTGTGACACGCTCCCGAGCAGCGACAGATTCAGCGTCGAGAGCGTGTGTCTGCCCGGCCCGAACGTGTCGTAGCACTTGCCGTCGCGAAAGAACACGCCGACCTGGCTCTCACGCACGATGACCTGTGCGCCGAGCTTGAACTCACCAGAACCCGCACTCGGGACCCTTCGGACCATCTGGGTCGCCCCGCCGTCGAGCGTTTCAATTACATCGATCGCCATTGCATCCAGCCTTTCCGTGTTTCAGCCGGGCGCCACGCGCCGAGGATACGCCGTCGCTACAAGCGCAGCCGCAACCAACCAGGCAATCTCGCCTCACCACCGCCTCTACCTCGCAGTCGCCCAAGCCACGGCGACGACATCGCCGCGCCTGGCCGGTTCTCGGGTGATGGAGGGATCGGTGAGAGTCAAAACGACCCCATCGTTGGTGACCCCGCTGCACGGACTGTGAAAGTACTGACTCATCTGTCCCTGAATCCGCTCGATCACTTGTTGCCGGCGCGCTTCGTAGCTGCGTATATGACGGCGTGGCCACGAAGACTCGGCGGCGGAATACAGCAGATCCGAGATCTCTTTGTTGATGTGCGTCAGCGATCTGTACACATCCGCCGCATCCTGGAAGCACCAATTGCCGGCAGAGGTCCGTGATCAGCTGCGTATCGGTGATCGTCTCGGCGTCGTGGGCCTGCAGCTCCACCAGCTCCTCCTCGCGCACGGGATTGGGCGAACCGAGCGGTGCGTACCCGTGCGTCGCGAACCGGGTCCGGTCGGCCATCGTGGAGAGCCGGCTGCGCAGACGCTCGACATCCTGGGCGCCGCTGTGGTCCCCGCGAGCGATCAAGGTCCGCTGCGTCCCGACAAGGCAGCCGTTCGCGTCCTTGAGGCGAACGACGCCGGCGTCGCGGGACTGCTTGGCCGAGGCGCGCTGGTGCTCGAGCCCGGAGTAGCGCTGGTAGGACCGCTGGCCCCATCTGGCGACGGACACCACAAGCACGACGATCGCGACCAGGACCGCGAGGAGCAGAAGAATGATCAGGGTTTTCATTGCAGGGCGAGATCCCGGTCGACGACGTGCAAGGCTACCTGAGCAGCGCCAACCTCGGCGGACGGGACCCCGTCGTCCTCGATGCCGTGGTTGAATTGGTGCGCGGATGCACAGCAGGGGTAGTAGACGAGGTACGGGATTACTGTGCGGATCGCTTAGGCGCGGTCCACGTCGGGGGTTCGTCATGGTGCGGAACGACACGCTGGACGCAGGCGACCTGGCGGCTTGCGGGCAACTCACCTCAGAGTCTCATCAGCGAGCAGCCAGAGGGCAGTCGATACGGGATATCGGGTTGGGCAGCCCGCTCGTACCCTCCCGTATGATCGGATGAACCTATATCTTCCGTTTCTTGGAAAGATGTAGGTTTGAGATAGAGTTGCTTGGATGGTTTGTCGGCTGAGCAGCGGGCTCTTCTGCCGTTGCGAGCGAGGGGTGTCGGTGCGTGGGTAGCTCCGAGCGTACGGTGGTGGGTGTCGCCAGGGGTGTGCTTGGCGAACTGGATGTGGAGGTTGTCCTCGAGCGGGTGGTGCAGGCCGCGCGGGAGTTGACGGGTGCTCGTTATGCGGCGCTTGGTGTGTTGGCGGATCGCCGCGGCGCGAGGGATAGGATCGGCCTCGCGCGGTTCATCACGGTCGGTATGGATGATGAGGCGCGTGCTGGGCTTCCTGATGCGCCGCGTGGCCTCGGGGTTCTTGGGGAGTTGATCCGTGATCCTGAGCCGCTGCGGTTGGAGGATGTGAGCGCTCATCCGCATTCGTTTGGGTTCCCGTCTGGGCATCCGCCGATGCGGACGTTCTTGGGTGTGCCGGTGTTCGTCGCGGGCAAGCCGTTTGGGAACCTGTATCTGACCGAGAAGGCAGGCGGGGAGCAGTTCACCGAGCGCGATCAGGAGGCGGTTATGGAGCTTGCGGAGCTCGCGGGTGTGGCGATCGATAACGCGCAGCGTTATACGGGGTCACACCAGCGCCGGGAAGAGCTCGAGCGGTCGATCGCCGCGTTGCAGGCGACGACTGAGGTGGGCAAGGCGATTGGGGATGAGACGGATCTCGATACGGTGCTTTCGCTGGTCGCCAAGCGCGGCCGGGCGCTGGTGTCGGCGCGGGTGCTGTTGATCGAGTTGGCGCAGGGTGATGAGCTCGTGATCGCGGCCGGCGCGGGCGAGGTCCCGGAGGGTCTGGTCGGTCAGCGGATGCCGCTCGCCGGCTCTTTCGCCGAGCAGGCCATTCGCGTTCGTGGGGCTGTGCGGGTCGAGGATGAAGTGAGCCGGGCGCGCTTCAACGAGGTCGGTGTCGGCCGGCTCGGTATCACCGCCGACGCCGGGCTCGTGGTCCCGTTGTTGTTCCGTGAGCGGGCGTTCGGCGCACTGATCGCGCTCGACCCGCTGGCCGATGGTCCAATGTTCTCGGATGAGAACGCTCGCTTGTTGGAGGCGTTCGCGACGAGTGCGGCGACTGCTGTCGCGGTCGCGCAGACGGTGGCCGCGGACATCGAGCGGCTCGCGTCGGTGGTGCGCTCCTCCCCCGATGCGATCGTCACGATCGACGAGCACGGGGTAATCACCAGCTGGAACCCCGGCGCGGAGGAAATCTACGGTTACACGGCCGCGGAGACGGTGGGCCGCCCGGGGGCGGAGGTAAGCGCGATGGTCGTGGCGCCCGGCGGCGAGGAGGACGTCAGCATCCTGCCCCGCGTGCTCGCCGGGGAGGTCGTAAAACACCACGAGACCACGCGTGTGCGCAAGGACGGCACCGCGGTGGAGATATCCCTCAGCGTTGCCGCGATCCGCGACCCCTACGGTCGCCTCACGGGTGTCGCGTCCGTCGCGCGCGATGTCACCGAGTACCGCCAGACACAGCGAATCCTTGCGCAGACCGAGCGCTTGGAGAGCATCGGGCAGCTCGCTGGTGGGGTTGCGCACGACATGAACAACCTGCTGACGATCATCCTCAACCACCATCGCTTCGCGCTCGACCGGCTCTCCTCCCAGGATCCCGCCAGCAGCGAGATCACCGAGGCCCAGGGTGCCGCCGAGCGCGCCGCGACGCTCGTGCGCCAACTCCTGCTGTTCGCTCGCGAGGAAGCAACGAAGACCGAGACGCTCGACCTGAACGAGATCGTCGGCGGGCTGCTGGGGATGCTCACGCGAACGCTCGGCGAGCACATCACGGTGCGCACCGACTTCGTGCCGAGCCCCCGGCCGGTCTGCGCGGATCACGGCCAGGTCGAGCAGGTGATCGTCAACCTCGCGGTCAACGCACGTGACGCGATGCCCGAGGGAGGGACCCTGACGATCGCGACCAGCAACGTAACGCTCGATGGGCAGCAGTTGGCGGCGCACGCGGGAATGAGCGAGCCGGGGGAGTATCTCTGCCTGTCGGTGAGCGATACGGGCAGCGGCATGGCCCCGGAGGTGATCGCCAAAGCGCTCGACCCGTTCTTCACGACCAAGCCCGCGGGCGAGGGTACCGGCCTCGGCCTGGCAAGCGTCTACGGCATCCTGCGCAAAGCCGGCGGGCACCTACACATCGCATCCGAACCCGGAGCGGGCACCACGATCGAGACCTACTGGCCTGTAGGCGAACTCGCCGAGGAGGCCCCTCCTGTGGAGCAGCCACAGGAGCCCTCGCCGCAGCGGGTTGCGGCCGGCGAGAGAATTCTGCTGGTCGAGGACGAGCAGTCACTGCGCCGGCTGACGGTACGCATGCTGCAAGAGCACGGCTACGAAGTGCTGGAGGTGAGCAGCCCGAGGGAAGCCCAGGCGATCGCTGAGCGTCGCGGGGAGCGCATCGACCTGCTGGTCACCGATGTCGTCATGCCAGAGATACACGGGATCCAGCTCGCTGCACAGATACGAGCCGCGCGCCCCCGGCTTCCCGTTCTATACACCTCCGGCTACATGCCCAACCCCGACGAATTACCGGCCGGCGCCGCCTTCCTCGCAAAGCCGTTCAGCCGCGAGCAGCTTTTGGCAGCCGTCGCGAACGCGCTTGACACTCAGCAGGCAGCGACAGGATAAGCGGTTACCCGCTCGTCGCAGTCGGGTGATGGCTTAATGTATTAGGAGGATTCGCGGCAGGTATGAGTACCGCGACGACCGACCCATAATGGTTCATGGGTAATGGGCTTGGGGTTGTAGACGCACACTCAAGCAGCAACGGCGCTATCCGGATATCGGGCCGGTAGACCGTGCAACGGACCGGGTCGCGCAGGACATGCACTTGAAGCTCGCCGTGCTGCCACTCGCCGATGGCGTCCACGAATGGTTGGCGCTCAGGGTGGCGACCCTGGCTGAGGAGATGCACCTCGAGCCCGGGCCCGACGAGTGCGCGAACGGGATAGGCCATTTAGTAAATAATCCATTGTATGCGAGTATTTGGTCTAATGGAATATCTGCGGGGGTGGTGTTATGCTGGGCATTCTCTGAGGTATGGACGCTTCGAGGCTTACCCGCGTTTGGCTTGGCGCTCTGGCAGTGGCCTCGTCGCTGATGCTGTTCGCGCCTGTTGCGGCGTCTGCGAAGACTCAGCATCCCGGTGGCCACGGCCGGCATCGGCTGGCTCGCACGCACGATCGTCGGGGCGTGCATCGGCGTGGTGGGCGTGTGCGGCGGGCGTGGCCGCATGGTGGCGGGGCTCCCAGGACGCCGCTTGAGCGGTGGCTGGCACGGCAGGTCGGCCCACTGCGCGCGCTACCGTGCAACAGACGCCACTCCAAGGGTCACGCCTCGTGCCGGCGAGCGCATAAGGCATCGGTTGCCCTCGCGAACACGGCGGCGGTCGAACTCGGCTCCTCGACCGTCACGATTCCCACCGCCAGCGGCGGCGAAAAGCTCGCGCTGGTCCGCTCTTATCAGATACCTCCCGGTGACCCTTCATATACGCGCCTGTTGAATATCTCGTGGACGTATGACTCGGCGGTGTCGGCCGCCGCGTTCGTCGCTGCGGGTGCGCAGGCGCATGCGCAGCAGCTGCTTGATCAGCTCGCGGCGTTGCAGAACACCGACGGGTCGATCGACTATGCGTTCAACGTTTCAACCGGTGAAGGTACCCCGCTCTACCGTTCGGGCACGATCGCATGGCTGGGGCTGGCCGAGACCTCCTATGACCTCACGTTCCACACCAACCGCTACCTGGCAAGCGAGAAGCTCGCCGCCAACTATCTGCTCTCCCTCCAGGGCGCGAACGGGCTGATCCGCGGCGGCCCAGACGTCAAATGGGTCTCCACCCAACACAACCTGATCGCCTACACATTCCTCGTGCGCCTCGGCAGCGACCTCACGCAGGCCAGCGCCGGCAGCGAAGCCGCTCGCTACCAGGCCGCCGCGGCGCAGGTCGCGGCGGGCGTCGACTCGAATCTGCTCGTGCTCGAAGGCTCGACCGCGTACTTCCGCGAGGGCCTCGAAGATAACATCCAGTCGCTGGACGTCCAAGCCCTCGGCGCTGCCTATCTCGCCGGCCGCGGGGAGGGGAACCTCGGTGAACTCGTGCTCGCACACGCCCAGAGCGCATTCGCGCTCAGCGGCCGGTCGATCTCGCTTTCCCTGGAACCCGCGAGCTACAACGAAACCTACTCCTCCCCCGGCCCCTTCACAGGGTACGCACCCTATATCGGAAGCGGCGCACCAAACGTGCTGTGGTTTGAGGGGACCGCCGAGATGCGCCTCGCGACCGCGCCCTACGGACAGAGCACGAGCACACTGGAAGAAAGCATGAGCCGCTGGGAGGCCCTCACACAGAGCGAGGACGGCGCGCCGCTGCAATCAGACCAGACCGTGAACGACTCCGCCTACGGTGTCGAATACCACGTCTGGCCAGCCGCCGCGGCGGCCGCGTGGGTGATCCTCGCCCAGAGCAACCCGAAGTTCTTCGCCGCGCCGCTGCCGCCCGGCACCACGCAGGTCACCGAATGGAGCAAGGTTCGTGGCGGCAACCTGATCACGACCACCAGCACTGGGACCGTTGAAATGATGACCGTTGGCGGTGAGCGGCGTGTGCTGGCAGGCTCTGCGAGTGGCGCCAACTACACCGTGACGACCGATGCGACGCTCTATGCCGGGGAAGGCTTCGGGATCTGGCTGCGTGCGAACAAGGAAGCGAGCACCGCCTATAGCGTGCAGGTCGACCACAGCTACAACGGCGGGCGGATCATCCTGCGCGAGCGCCAGGAAGAATTCGAGCTCTCCGGGCCGCTCGCCGAAGCAACCCCGCCGCCCGGGTTCGTGTGGTACGGGCAGCCACACCTCCTCAGCGCAACGATCATCGGCAACACGCTCACCGCAAGCATCGACGGAACCCAGGTGCTGAGCGCCAGCAACCTAACCGCCGCGTCGGTGACCGCGATCAAATACTCATACGGGGTGACGATCTCGATCGTGCCCCCGGTGGAAGGCAGCTACGGGCTGCGCGCGTGGGGCAGCTCCACCGTGCGCTTCTGGCAAACGACCGCCGGCCCCCCGATCTAACCCGGCAGCGCAGCAGAGGGAGCCTGCCAGCTTGTCTGCGGATACATTGCTGGCGGTTTGGGAGCGCCATCGCCCGGAAATGCTCGAGCGTGTCGCGGTGATCGAACGCGCCGTCACCGCGCTGATCACGGGGGATCTCGACGCGGGGCTGCTTGGTGGGGCCCGCAGCGCGGCGCACACCCTCGCGGGGACAGCGGGCACCTTCGGGTACGTGCGTGCCTCACAGCTCGCACGGGAGATCGAGAGCGAACTGGAAGACGCCGGGGTTGCGAGCGTGCCGGGTATCTCAAAGCTGACTTTGAGTCTGCGCGGGGAGCTTGAGGCCGAGGCAGCCGCCACGATGAGCGCGCCGCACGCACCGGTGGACAGCAATGAGGATCGAGTGCCGGTGCCGTTGCAGGCAACGCGTGCGCTGCTGGTGGACGATGATCCGGCGGCACTCGACGCGATGCGCGTGCTGTTGGAGGGACACCGGTTCGAGGTTTTCACCCTCGCCGACCCTCGGTGCTTCTGGGAGACGCTGCAGGAGGTCGAGCCGGAGCTTTTGCTGCTGGACCTGGACATGCCCGGTGTTAACGGGCGTGAGCTGTGCAGCGTGGTGCGCGGCGACGCGCGCTGGAGTCATCTGGCGGTGATCGTCGTGACCGCGCACAGCGACCCCGAGACGGTGGAGAGCCTATTCGCGGCCGGGGCGGATGACTACATCGCAAAGCCGCTGAAAGGTAGCGAGCTGATCACTCGAGTGTCGAACCGTTTGGAGCGGATTCGCCTTCACCGCCGGCACGCTGAAAGCGACGGTTTGACCGGTCTTGCGACCCGCGCGAAGGCAAGCGAGATGCTGGGGCGGCTGCTGTTGCTGGGGGAGCGGTTTTCTCAGCCCGTAGCGGTAGCGATGCTCGACCTCGACCGGTTCAAGGCGATCAACGACACCCAGGGGCACGCGGCCGGGGATAGCGTGCTGCGCGGCCTGGGTCGGCATCTCGCGCTGGAGTTCCGCGGGGATGACGTGGTGGGCCGCTGGGGTGGGGAGGAGTTCATCGCCGGGATGTACGGCATGGCCCGCCAGGATGGTGTGAACCGCCTCGCCGCGATACTGAGGCGCTTCAGCGAGGAGCCGTTCCAGGGTGGGCGGAGCACCTTTTGCGCGAGCTTCAGTGCCGGCGTCGCGCAGTTCCCGCTCGACGGACGCGACCCCGATGAGATCCTCGCCGCGGCGGATGAGGCGCTCTATAGCGCCAAGGCCGCCGGCCGCGCACAGGTGCTCGCCGCGGAGCGCCGTACACCAAGCGAGCGCGTCGATGTCGTATGCGTCGAGGATGACCAGGCGCTCGTGGAGCTGCTGCTCTCAACGCTCCAGACGCATGGGTACAGCGCCCGTGCGATCGGTGACGGTGAGCAGGCCCGCGGCGTGCTGTGCGGCAGTCATCCGGTGCTGCGGTGCAGGGTGCTGCTGCTCGATGTCGATCTTCCCGGTCTTGATGGTCATTCGCTGCTGCGCCAGTTCGCGCGGCAGGGCCTGCTGGGGTCGATGCGGGTAATCATGCTGACCGCCAGGGCGAGCGAGCTCGAGACCCTCAAGACGTTGGAGCTCGGCGCGTTTGACCACGTCGCCAAGCCGTTCAGCCTCCCCGTTCTGATCCACCGCGTGAAGCGAGCGATCGAGGCATGAACGTCAGCGTCCACATCGCGCTCACAGCACTCCTCGTGCTGGCCGGGCTGCTACTGCTCAAGCTCGCCGCGATCGTTCTGCTCGGTTCGCCGTTGGCACCTCGGATCAGCATGCTTGCCCCGGCGACCCGCAGCGGGTTCACCCCCGAGCAAACCATCCCCACAATCCCCACAACATCGCAAACCGGGCCCGTGGTCACCGGAGGACACTGATGCCCACGACGGCCAGCGTGCTCGAGCAGACCGTGTGGCCACGCGGCACGCGCTCGCGCGCGGCGATCGTGGCGCTCGGCGCCTACATGCTGCTCTACCTCACCTGGCAGGTCTGGCACTGGACCCCAGGCCGCCAACAGTACGGCCAGGCGTTCCTGCCACTGATGGACGCCGCCGCGCTCTACGCGACGCTCATCGCGGTACGGCGCTGCGCGGGCTCGGCGCGAGTGCGGTCCTTCTGGCGGCTGATGAGCCTTGCCATAGCGGCACAGCTGATCGCCGACATCCTGCTGCTGGCGAACGTGATCAAACACAAGGTGCCACCGTTCCCGAGCCCCGCGGACCCGTTCTTCCTCGCCTTCTACGTGCTGCTGTTCCTCGCGCTGCTGCGCGTACCCGTCGCACCCGTCAGCAAAGCAAGACGCGTGCGAATACTGCTCGACGGTGCGACGATCGTGATCGGCGGCGGCGCGGTCGTCTGGTACTTCGTGCTCGGCCCCACCGCGATCGCCGGCGTAGAAAGCACCCTCGCGAGCATCATCTCGATCGCCTACCTCGTATCACAAGCCACCCAAACCGTCCAGGGCACCGCGACACTCAATCGAATCAACCTCCAGCGCCGAGCTACAGAGCATCAGCCCAGTCCTCGCGGCCGGCGCTGTGCTCATCGTCGAGGACGACCCATCACTCGGCCGCATCCTGGAAGAGACACTTAACCACCAAGGCGTACCGACACAGCTCGTCCGCACAGCACAAGCCGCCGTCGAGCGGATCCGTCACACCAAACCGAAGATCCTGCTGCTCGACCTGATGCTCCCCGGCGATAGCGGTTTCACCGTAATCGAACGCCTACGCGGCGAAGGGCTCCTCGCCGACACACCGCTGCTCGTCTACACCGCGCTCGACCTCAACCTGCAAGACCACGAACGCCTGCAACTCGGCCACACCGAGTTCTACTCCAAGGCAACCAGCACACCCCAAGACATCCAAGCCCGCGTCAGCGAACTACTCACCCCGGCTGGAGACCACACCAGATGAGCCGACGCCTGCTACTGGTAGACGACGAGGACGCAATCCGCACCATCGCGCAAATCAGCCTCGAACGCATCGCGGGATGGACCGTCATACCCGTCGCCTCCGGAGAAGCGGCGATAGGAGCCGCGGAAAACGACGGGCCGTTTGACGCAGTGCTCCTCGATGTGATGATGCCCGGCCTCGACGGCCCCACCACCTACCGACGCCTACGCGACGGGCCACTACCCCCACACGTACCCGTCATCTTCCTCACCGCGAAGATCGCCGCCGGCGACCGCGAGCACCTGCACTCACTCGGCGCCGCCGGTGTCATCGCCAAGCCCTTCGACCCGATGACCCTACACGAGCAGGTCCAGCAAATACTCGCCTGACACAAAACCGGTCCCAGCGAAGCGGCAGCCCGCTAGCCCGGATCGTGCAGTAGGCGGATGAGCGTCGCTGAAATCGGCCGTTGGGTATGGCAGGCCGCGCTGAGGGGGTGATGGGGCTGTGAGAATCGAGGGTCGTGCTGTCACACGGGCGGCGA
>Ga0187855_10003083_pt1 | contig 12351 bp, 8 predicted proteins | sample June2016WEW_8_10_2_FD_132969 | JGI IMG/M metagenome (GOLD analysis project Ga0187855, IMG submission 132969) | Peatland microbial communities from SPRUCE experiment site at the Marcell Experimental Forest, Minnesota, USA - June2016WEW_8_10 | ecosystem: Environmental > Terrestrial > Soil >...
CCACGTCGATTCCGGCCTGAGCCGCGGCGCGAGCAAGGCCCATCGCCACAGTTGTCTTGCCCTCGCCCGGTATTGCGCTCGTCACCAGCACGGTCTTCACCACGCCGTCCGGGGCAAGCAGAGAGAGGCTGTTGCGCAATATGCGGAAGGGCTCGAGCTCGATGTCGCGCTCCTTGCCGATCAGCGCGCGTGCGCGCTGCGGAATGCCGGCGAGCGCCCGAACGCCGTATAGCTCCTCGAACCCCTCCAGTGACTTGACGCCGGTGCTCAGAAGGTTGAGCAGGAAGGCAAGCCCGACGCCGACCAGCAAGCCGAAGACCAGGGCAACGACGGCAGTCGACCTTCTGTTCGGCGAGCTTGGCGACCCGGGAACGGGCGCTGTGTTTGCGACTTTCGCGTTCGCCGTCGCCACCGCCTGCAGCAGCAGCAGTTTCTGGGAGAGTGTTGCAAGATTGGCCCGATCGGCCGTGTCGCCGGCCGGCAATTGCGCAGAGCGCTGTGCGAGCAGCTGCTGGCCCTTGACCAGCTGTTCTTCGTTCTGCTGCTGACTATAAAGGACGTACTGGTGGGCGAACGAGTTGGCGATCTTCGCGGCGAGCTGAGGGTTGCCGTCGGTCGCCGCGATATCGACGATGTAGTCGTTCTGTGGATCGCTGGCGCTGATCTGGCCCAGCAGTTCGGTGGGGGTGGTGTGCAACCCGAGCTCTTTGATCACCATCGCCGCGACCGGGGTGGTCGTCACCAGCTGGACATCTGTGTTCTTTTCCCCTTCCACGTCAAGCGACTGGCCGCTGCCGACACCCGCGAGCTGACTTGGAATGGAGTTGGTCGTGAATTGCAGCGTCGCGGTCGCCGTGTACTGGTTGGGCTTGCGCTCGACGTAGACCACGCCCGCCACGACCGAGACGACGGCGCAGAGAGCGATGACCCACCACCGTTCGCGCAGCACGCGGAGGGCCTGCACCAGGCCGGGCGTGTCGGCCAGTTCCGCCTCTTGCTCAGACATCGGGCCTAGCAGCTGGGCTGTTGAGAGAGCAGCATCTCCTGCGATGGTAGCCGTCCACGCGGCCTGCGCGACAAAGCCGCCCACAAATCGGCTGGTGTATGTGGGGCAAAGCTCCTCAAGGCTGCTCAGGGCGGCCCATCGAGGAGACCCAGCGCACGAAGATTTGCAGTGCCCGCGTCCGCACGGGTGCCCGTCGTTAAGCTCCGTACGATGGCCACTCCAACGCCTCTCGTCAAGCGAGTCGGTCGCCTGGATCGCGCAACCGTGGTGACGGTGCTTGCATCGGTGCTGCTCGCGATTCTCACTGGGCTCGCCGCAGCGAAGCTGGGTAGTCTTCAGCATCAGCTGAAGGCACTCCTGATAGTCGCCGCCGCACTGACCATGGTGATTGCCGCGCTTCGGCCCGACATCGGCCTGCTGATCCTCTTGGCCCTGAGCCCGTTCGAGCTCGCCTTCTATGGAACCAACTCCAACGAGGTCATGCTGGTGCTGCTCGCGCTCGTGCTGGCATGGCGGATCAGGGCGCGGGCGATACCGTGGTGGATATCCGCAGGCGGGCTGATGGTCGTCGTCGGTGGATTCATTGCGGTAATCGGTGCCCACAGTCACAGCCTGGCGCTGGAAGGGGCGATCGACTGGCTGTGCGCGATCGTGATCCTGTTCGTGGCGCTCACCGTATTGCGTGATCGGGCAGACGCGTCCCGCCGCATGGTTGACATCTTCGTCGGCTCTGCCGTGATCGTGGTGTTCTTCGGCTTTCTCCAAAAGGCGGGCGTTTACGCAATCGTCGGCGAACCGTTTGACACGGGTGTTCCCAACTCCTTCTTCTCCTACTACACCGTATATGCCGGTTACATCGCCATGGCTTCGACGCTCGCGACCGCCGAGATCCTCGTTGCCCTTGAAGAACATAGGCTGCTTCGCGTAAGCGCGTTCGGAGCAGCGATGGTCTTGATGTTGGTGGGCCTCGCCGCGTCGACTTCGCGCGGCGGCTTCGTCGCACTATGTGCTGGATGGGTTATGCTCGCGGTGCTCAACATGCGGCGCGCCTCGGTGTTCGGCAGAGTCATCGTCGTCATCGCGGTATTCATCGTGGCCGCGTTCGCCGTAACGCCACATTCCGAGATCGTGACGCTCGAGCACCGCGTCGCTCAGTCAAATGGATCTCTGGGCGAGGACAAGACTCGCTTTGCAATACAGAAAGCCGGCGAGCAGGCGCTGACCAATCATCTATTTGGACTGGGCTACGAAAACTTCCACTATTACGTCACCAGCTACGTCCGTACCGCGTACGTCCACCAGCCCTTCTTTCACGCTCAAGAGACGTCGGTTCAGATTGGCCTGGACACGGGATGGCTCGGACTGGCCGGTTTTTGGCTGCTCATCGCCTCTCCGGTCCTGCTGGTGATCAAACATGGCAAGGGCGGCTCCTCGGCCGTGCGCGCGTCCGGGTTCGCCGCCGCGCTCGTCGGGTTCATGGCCCAAGGCCTCTACGATTACCTTCTCTGGGACCTCGCGTTCCTCATCTTCTTCGTTGCGATGCTGTGGGGCTGCGTGCATGCGCTGCGGATCGACGAGCTGGCAAGCACACCCGAGGAGATAGATCTCTCGAGCCCCGGCAGCCTTCCGGCCTAGCCCGCCCCAGCGAGCGGTTCTTTGCGCAGCACCGACCGCAGCTCATCGAGGCTGAGCACGCCCAGAAGCATCAGGCTCGGCAGATAGGTAACGGCGGCGATCGCCACGAGCCCCCCCAGCGGCACGCCAGCCATGCGAGCCAGCCACACGGCCACGCCCATCGCCAGCGCGCAGAGCAATACACGCGCCAGACGCCGCAGGCGCGGGCGCATCTCGAGCGCTCGCAGCACCCTGCGCATGCTCATCGACATCACCGTCGCCTCGGTGAGCAGCGTTATCCAGGCGGCCGCCAGGAATCCGTAGTGCGGTATGAACAAGAGGTTGAGCACCACATTGATAGCCAACCCGATCGCCGCAAAACGCAGGAAGAGATACTGGAGCTCGAGCACCACCACCATGTTGCCCACGAGATAACCAAAGGAGATGGAGACGAACGCGCCGGCCAGAACCGGCAGCGCCGGGGCCGCCGGGGCGAATTGCCCGCCGAACAGGAGGGTCACGATCGGACGCGCGGCGACGATCGTGAACGCCAAAATCGGCAGCGATGCCATCGCGAGGTACTCGGCGGCCATCTGGAGCAGCTCGCGCACCCGCTCACGGTAGGTGGGATAGGCCGCCGCTATCAGCGGAAAGAGAGTGGTCATCAGCGAAAGCGGGATGAACTGGATCTGGTCGAGCAGCCGGTAGTCTGCGGCATACAGGCCCGCCTCATGGCTGCCCGCGATCTCGAAAACCAGGATCTGGTCGAGCTTGACGTACAGCGTCACGAGGATGCCGGCCGCGCCCAATCCGAGCCCCACGCGCAGCAGCGGACGCCACAGGCGCCGGGTGTCGCGCAATCGCACGACGGCCGCCCGTGAAGCCACCACCGCGGTGAGGGTGTTGGTGAATATCGAGGCGGCGAGGAACACCGCGGCAAATGCGACGATGCCCCCGGACAGGATTGCCACGACGATCACGCCCCCACCCCAGACGATGCTGTTCACGGTCATGATCGCCATCGTGATGTGGTTGCGCACGCGCAGTTGAAACACGACGCCGAGCGTGCCGAAGGCGCCCACCAGCAGCACGAGCGAGAGCAGCGTCCCGGCGATCCGCCCCTCGTGGCTGGAGACGATAAGGAACACCGCAACGATCGAGGCGACGGTGATCGGAACCGCGAGCAGCAGGCGCAGCGAGAGCAGGCTGCCGAGCCACTCGGGCTCGAGATCGGGCTCGCTGGCCGCACGGCTGATCGCGATCTGGGTAAGGCCCAGTTCGCCGAAGCTGCTCGTGATCTGGGTGACAGCGAAAAGCGTCGACCACAGGCCAAAGCTGCTGCTCCCGAGCGCGCGCGCGAGCACGAACGTCACGACGACACCCAGGGCGAGGTTCAGGATGCGCGCGACGATCTGCACGGCGACGTCGAGCGTTAGTCGCCGTGAGCCGATCCGCAGCGGCTCGCTCGTCGGTGGGTTCGGCTGGTCGTCCCCGATGGCCGAAAGCCGCGGTCCCGGCGAGTGTTCGCTCATCGACAGAGCCGACCCGTCGCCCACACACGGGGAGGGTTGTTGAATCCATCGCCGCAGCGCACGGGCACGAGTGGATCGTAGAGGCGCGGCTAGACTGCCGGCGTGGTCACGGACGAGCACGGGCGCATCTCCCTGGTGCTGCCCACCTACAACCGAGCCGGTGCCCTCCGCACGAATCTCGGCGCGATGCTTGCAATTCGCGGCGTGACGGAGGTGATCGTGGTCGACGACGGCTCGACCGACGACACCGCCGAGGTCTGCAGGGGATTCGCCGACGAGCGGCTGCGGGTGATCAGCCACCCGCAGAACCGGGGAGTCGCGGTGGCGCGCAACACCGGCATCGACGCGGCGCGAGGCGAGTGGGTGCTGTTCGGCGAGGACGATTGCCGCTTCCCCTCCGACTATGCCGAAGTGCTCCGCCGGGAGGCCGAGCGCTTCGGCGCAGACATCGTGGGAGCCCCGATCCTGCACATCGACGGCACCGATGCGGACGCCGCCGAGCTCGCCGCACGCGCTCCCCGTCGTGCGGGCGCAGTCGCGCTGGACGAGCCGCGCACGTTCCCGCTCCACGCCGTTCGGACGCCATTCCTGCCGGCACTGGTGCTCGTCCGCCGCACGGTCTTCGACCGCGTCCGCTTTTACGAGGGTTTTCCAGTGAACGGCTACCGCGAGGAGACAGACTTCTTCGTGCAGGCAGCCAGGGCCGGCTTTCACTGCCTGCTGACTGGGGAGACCTACGCCTACCAGCTGAATACGTGGGACGGCGGCCAGCACCATGCAACCCCGTTGCGCTACGAGTACTGGACGCTGAGCAACAACTGGCGCTTCTTACGTCGACATGGATCGTGGCTGGCCTCACAGGGCTACATCGACGCGGTCCCAAGCGCCCAGCTTCGGTTTGCCCGGCGCCGGGCTCAGACGGTCGCGGCGGGGATGGCGCGGGCACGCATCACCACGGCCCGCCGAATGCTCGCCGGCGGCGGACCCACGGCACACAGTTGACACACCCGATGCGGCACGCGGTAATCGTCTCGCCCAACGTCTCCAACGCGGCGGGCGGAGTCGAGCGCATGTGCGTGCTGCTGGCACGCGTGCTCGAGCAGCAGGGCTGGAGCGCGACCATCGTCGGGCCAGAGCATGAAGTCACCCGCTTGCAGTTCCGTCTTGGACTCGGCCCTCTGAGCACCTCCCGCTCCGGCAGCCGCGCGGCGCGCGCCCAACATCCAAACCTGATCGTCACCAACGGCTATCTGGGCGTCGGCTACAACAGGCGTATTCCCCGCATCCACGTCTACCACGGCACGGCCGTGGGCGCGGTACGTGCCGTCGGCGCCGACGTCCCGCAACGCGAACGCATACGCCACGTCATCGGCTACGGGAGCACCGAGGCCCTGTCGGCACGCGGCGCGCGGGCGGTGGTATGCGTCGCTGACTCAGCCGCCACTGAGGTGCGCCGCTTCTACCGAGTGAACGACGCAACGGTGATCCCCAACGGGATCGACACCGTCACCTTCTCGCCGATCCCCCGCGCGCAGGCCCGCGCGCAGCTGGGACTGTCCCCTGAGGGACGCTGCGCCCTGTTCGTCGGACGCCTCGACCACGGCAAGGGAGCGCGGCTGATCCTCGATGCGAGCAGGCGCGCCGGGTTCGAGCTGGTGGTGGCCGGCCCCAACGCGAGCCCCGATGCGATCAACCTCGGCCTGCTCGAGCCGTCGAAGCTGACGGTCGCCTACTCGGCGGCCGACTGCGTGCTCTTCCCCAGCAAGTACGAGGCCTGCAGCTACGTCGTGCTGGAGGCGCTCGCCTGCGGCGTTCCCCTGATCACCACCCGCGTCGGTTGGATGCCGACCCTCCTGCGAGCCGTTCCCGCGTACGAGGCGCTGTGCGTGGAGCCAGCGCTTGACGAGCTCGTTGCGCGCCTGCGCGCACTGGAGGAGATCGATACCAGCCAATTGACCTCACGCGCCCGCGCGTTCGTGCGGGAGCACAACAGCCTCGAGCGCTACGGCGAGCGTTGGCACGCGCTGCTCGAGTCACACATCGAGGGCGGATAGCATGAGTGAGCGCGTGGGCACCCCCGCCGCCCCCAGCCAGCCCGCCGGAGAGCACATACCCCCAAGCCTCGCGGAGGGGTCCTCGCCGTGGAGTCTGCGGCTCGCAGCATGGCGGCAGCCAAGCTCGGCCGCACTCATAGTCGCGGCCCTCACCCTGCTCGGAGCGGCGCTGCGCTTCGGGACGCTCAACGTTCAGAGCATCTGGCTCGACGAGTCGGCCACGCTGGTGCTCGTTCACCGCGGGTTCTCGGGGATGCTCTCCAACCTCTCGGCGAGCGAGTCGGCGCCGCCCCTGTACTACACCCTCGTGTGGGCCTGGACAAAGGTCTTCGGCGCCGGGCCACTCGGCTTTCGCTCCTTCTCGGCGCTCGTGGGCACGCTCACGATCCCGGTGCTCTATCTGGCGGGCCGGCAGGTATCGCGACGCGTGGGCGTGTGGGCGGCGGCGCTCGCGGCCGTCAACCCCGCGATGTACTACTACTCCCAGGAGGCGCGCGCGTACGCGCTGCTGATTCTGCTGAGCGCCGTCGCCTACCTCTTCTGGCAGCGTGCGCTGCAGGCGCCGCGCGGGCGGCATCTGGCGCTGTGGGCGTTGGCGTCGGCGCTGGCCCTGCTCACGCACTACTTCGCCGCCTTCCTGTTCTTCGCCGAGGCGCTAATCCTGATGTGGCGTCTCGGTTGGCGGCGCACATGGGCGCCGATCGGGGCCGTGGTGCTCGTCGGGCTGGCGCTCCTACCGCTGGCTGCCAGCCAGATCGAAAGAGGGAAAGCGCAGTGGATCGAAGAAGCGTCACTTTCCTCACGGGTCTCCGAGACGGCCAAGCTCTTCTTCGTCGGCGTCTACGGTCCCCTGGAGATCGTCTCGGCGCTGCTCGCCGCGCTGCTCGCCGCGGGCGCCCTCGCACTGCTGCTGCGGCGCGGGGATCGACCCGAACGACGGGGAGCACGGGATGCGGGGCTCGTCCTGCTCGTCGCATTCGCCGTGCCCCTCCTGCTCGCGGTCACCCACTTGGTGGACGTGTACGACGGTCGCAACGTGATCGCCAACTGGGTGCCCTTCGCGATTCTGATCGCCTGCGCCCTGGGGATCACGCGGGCCGGCCGCTACACCGCCCTGCTGGGTGGCGGGCTGTGCGCGATCTCGCTGGCGGTGATCGCGGCGATCAACCTGGTCCCCGGCTACCAGCGCGACGACTGGCGCAGCGCCGCTCGGGCCCTCGCGAGCCCGCCGGCCACCCGGGTGATCGTCACCGAACCGAACAGCTACCTGCCATTGTCGATCTACCTGGGCGGGCTGCGGCTAGCGTCCGCGAGCACGGTCACAACCCGCGAACTTGCATTCGTGGCGTTGCGCGTGCGCCACAGCGCAAGCGCACCTGGCCCGGCGGTCGTGCCGAGCAGCGGGCCGCCCGGATTCCGTCTCGCGGGAGTGACCAGGAGCGAAACGTTCGCGGTCGCGCGCTTCCGTGCCGCTCGGAGCACCACTGTGTCGACCCGCGCGCTGCGCCGGATCGGGCACGATTCGACCGCCGAAGTGATCATCCAGCGCTGAGCTGTGCAAGCGACTCGACAGCCGAAGCCATCACCCAGCGCTGAGCCCGTCCGCCGCCACCCCCAAAAGCACGCGGCGCAGGCCCTCGGTAAAGAGCCGCTCGTTCAGATGCTCGCCGGCCCACGCTCGGCCGGCGCAACCCATCTCATCGAGCCGACCGCGATCTGCCATCGCCGCGGTCAGCCGCTCGCTCCAGCCGCGCACGTCACCAGGCTCCACCCACCAGCCGCAGCCGATCTGCTCGATATCGAAGTCGAAGTACGGCGAGCGCGTCAGGATCATCGGCCGTGCGCACGCGAGCGCGTCGACGACCTCGGTGAGCCCGGCCAGGCGATCCGTGCTCGGCAGCGGGATCGCCACGACGGCGGCCGACCGCAGGTCGGCCATCACGGCGGCGTCATACCTCAGCGGCGTTCCCGGCTCATCGCGGGACACCGGACGGACCGTCACGTGCGCGGGGATCGGGCCGGCGCGGCGCGCCAGCTCGTCGCGATCGCCGTAGATGTGCGCCGGCAGCCCGGTCGCCCGCAGCGCCGCAATCAGGGTGCGCATGTCGCGTTGGGTCTTGCCCGTGGCAACGACCGGAGCGTCCGCGGCAGCCGGCCCCCGCGGCGCAAACCCGGCGAAGTCGAGATCCGCCCCCCAGCCGAGCGAGGTGATGCGCTCCGGCGCCACGCCCGCCTGTACCATGCTGCGCCGCGTGTGCTCGCAGAGCACGATCACGCGATCGAAGCCCTGCAGCGGCCACCCGCGGGCGAGGCGGCTGGTTGGAGCCCAGTGGAAGACTCCTACGATCGGTGTCGCCACCAGCCGCGCGGCGCGCAGGCCCGCCAGGCTGCGCAGCTCGGACGCGGCCGCGGCGTAGACGACGGACACCGGCCGGCCGCACCGGGCGGCTGCGACCTGCTGGCCGATGTTGCCGAGCTTTCCACGCGTCAGCTCGGTGGCGCGCGCCATGGCGCCGTCGGTGCGGAACGGTAGGTCCACGACCTCGAACTCGCTGCCCAGCCGTGCCGTGCCGTACAGGTGGTGGCTGGGATATGTGCCGGCCCGCCATCCCGCGCGCGCCCGGGACATGTCGTAGTTGTTGGAGAACAGCAGCGGGACGGCATCGGGGCTCATCGGCGCCACCACGTTACGCCACGCGCCAAACGGCGCCCGTCGCGCACGGGGTCAAGCGGCGTCCGTCGCGCGCCGATGGCGGGGATAGGATCGCTGGTGTCACGTCCGTTGACATCGGTGACTCGACGGGCGGCACGGCTGCGACGCGTAGACCAAGGAGGGACGCAGATGGGCGACACGACACTGATCACAGGCGGCAGCGGCTACATCGGCGCGATGCTCGTGCGGGAGCTGCTCGACGCGGGGCACGAGGTGCGGGTGCTCGACTCGCTGCTGCACGGCCAGGAGGAGATCGCCGCCGAGCAGGAGCGGGCGGGGGTGCTCGTCGTGCGCGGCGACATCCGCGACGCCGAGGCTCGCCGGCGGGCGCTGGAGGGCGTGGAGAGCGTGGTGCACCTGGCGGCGATCGTCGGCGACCCCGCCTGCGCGCTTGACCCCGCCGTCTCCGACGAGGTCAACGTGCAGGCCACCGAGAGACTCGTCGCCGACGCGGGCGCGGCGGGCGTGCGGCGACTGGTGTTCGCCTCCACCTGCTCCAACTACGGGCGCATGGCCGACCCCACCGTGCCGATCACCGAGGCGGGCGAGCTGCGCCCCGTGTCGCTGTACGCCGAGCAGAAGGTCGGCATGGAGCGACTGATCCTCGGCGGTGGCGGGGGCGACGGGCTGAGGCCGACCTGCCTGCGCTTTGCCACCGTGTACGGGGTGGGACGGCGAATGCGCTTCGACCTGACCGTCAACGAGTTCACACGCGAACTGTGGGCCAACCGCGAGCTCGAGGTGTTCGGCGAGCAGTTCTGGCGTCCTTACATCCACGTCCGCGACGCCGCGCGAGCCGTCCGCACGGTGCTCGAGGCGCCCGCCGAGAAGGTTGCTCACAACGTGTTCAACGCGGGCCGCTCCGGCGAGAACTACCGCAAGCTCGACCTCGTGCAGGAGATCGGCCGGCAGATCGATCGCGGCAAGGTCTCCTACGTCAAGCGCGACGAGGACCCGCGCGACTACAAGGTGAGCTTCGAGAAGATCCGCGCCGAGCTTGGCTTCGAGACGCTGATGACTGTGCCCGACGGCATCGCTGAGATCATCGCCGCGCTCGACGCCGAGGCGTTCGGGGATCCATTCGACCCGCGCTACAAGAACATCCCTTGAGCGCCACCGTCGTACAAGCTTGCCCGGCCACCACCGCAACACGATCTCGCGCGAGCACCGCCGCAGGCCCCCCGCCCTCGAGCGCCATCGCTGGGCGCCCACCTGCGATCGGGTAGATGGCCGGCGCCGAGACCTTCCCCGAGCTGCCGCTGTTCGACCTGCGGCTGCAGCCGCAAGACCTGGAGGCGGTCGCGCAGACGCTGCGCTCGGGTTGGTTGACGCTCGGCCCGCGCACTGCCGCGTTCGAGGAGGCCTTCGCCGCGCAGCTCGGCGCGCGCCACGCCGTCGCGCTCTCCAGCTGCACCGCGGCGCTGCACCTCGCCTACCTGGCGGCGGGGGCCGGCCCCGGCGACGAGGTGATCGTGCCCGCCTTCACGTTCGCGGCGACCGCCGCCGCGGTCGTGTACTGCGGCGCCACGCCGGTGTTCGCGGAGATCGTCTCGCGCAAGCGCCCTTCCCTCGACCCGGATGACGTGGAGCGGCGCATCACACCGCGCACGAAGGCGGTGTGCGCCGTGCACTACGCCGGTTACCCCGCCGCCGTTGACCGCCTGAAAGAGCTGTGCGACACACACGGCATCGCGCTGATCGAGGACGTGGCACACGCGCCCTCCGCCACGCTGCACGGGCGCAAGCTCGGCACCTGGGGCCTCGCGGGCGCCTTCAGCTTCTTCTCCAACAAGGTCCTCTCCGTCGGCGAGGGCGGCCTGCTGTGCACCGACGATGACGAGGTCGCCGCGTTCGCGCGTTCGCGCCGCTCGCACGCGATGACCAGCGGCACGTGGGATCGCCACCGCGGGCGCACCGACACCTACGACGTGGTCGGGCTCGGCTTCAACTACCGCCTCGACGAGCCGCGCTCGGCGCTGCTGCTCTCGCGCCTGGGGCGTCTGGAGGCGGAAATCGAGCGCCGCCGCGAGCTGACGCTGCGCTACCGCTCGCTACTCGCGCAGGTCGAGGGGATCGTGGTGCCGTTCGAGGACGCCGACGTGCCGGACTCCTCCTGCTACGTGATCCCGATCATGATCGACCAGGATGGGCGCCAGGCGGAGGTGTCCAGTCGCATGCGCGCGCGCGGCATCCAGACGAGCATCTTCTACCCCTCCCTCCACCGCTTCTCCGCCTACCGCGAGCGCTTCCCCGATGTGTCGCTGCCGATCACCGAGCTGGCCTCGCGCACCGAGCTGACGCTGCCGTTCTACCCGCACATGACCCACGACGACCAAGACCGCGTGGTCACCGCGCTGGCGGAGGCGCTCGCGCGATGAGCTGGCGGATGGGCTTTCACTCGCTCGCATGGTCGCCAGGCAGGAGGCTCGGCGACCGCCGCCGTCGTGGTGAGCCGGCCCACGCGGACGATCACCCCAAGACACCCCTCTTCATCCCATGAGCGAGTGGCGCGTGCCCCTCACCGAGATCGCCGTCCCCGAGCAGGACGTGCGTGCGGTGCTCGACTGCTTGGAGTCCGGCTGGCTGACAATGGGCCCGCGCACGAAGGCCTTCGAGCAGGCGCTCGCCGCGTTTGTGGGCACGCCGCACGCGGTGGCGGTTTCGAGCGGCACCGCGGCGCTACACCTCGCGTGTTTGGCGGCGGGCATCGGCCCCGGCGAGGAGGTGATCGTGCCGGCGTTCACGTTCGTGGCGAGCGCCGCCGCCCCGCGCTACGTCGGCGCCGAGCCGGTCCTTTGCGACGTGCGCAGCCCGCTCGACTTCAACATCGACCCAGCGGACGCGGCACAGCGCATTACGCCGCGTACGCGCGCGATCGTGGCAGTGCACTTCGCGGGCTATCCCGCGGACGTGGCCGCGTTGCGCGCGCTGTGCGACGAGCACGGTCTGGTGCTGATCGAGGATTGCGCGCAGGCGATCGGCGCGCGCGTGGATGCGGGCGGACGCCAGGTGGGCACCGTCGGCGAGCTCGGCGCGTTCAGCTTCTTCTCCAAGAAGCAGCTGTGTGTGGGCGAGGGTGGCATGGTCACCAGCGCCGACGAGCAGTTCGCCGAGCGCGTGCAGCTGCTGCGCTCGCACGCGATGACCAGCAGCACGTGGGACCGCCACCGCGGCCACGACCCCGCCTACGACGTGGTCGACATCGGCTTCAACTACCGCCTCGACGAGCCGCGCGCGGCATTCGGGCTGAGCCGCCTGGGGCGGCTGGCGCAGAGCATCGAAACGCGGCGCGCGACGGTGCGCGCCTACCGCGAGCGCCTGGCGGAGATACCCCGCATCGAGCTGCCGTTCACCGACGCCGACGTCGAGCGCTCGTCGCACTTCGCCTTCCCGGTGCTGCTACCCGACCGCCCCACGCGCGATCGCTTTCGC
>Ga0187855_10003089_pt1 | contig 12330 bp, 10 predicted proteins | sample June2016WEW_8_10_2_FD_132969 | JGI IMG/M metagenome (GOLD analysis project Ga0187855, IMG submission 132969) | Peatland microbial communities from SPRUCE experiment site at the Marcell Experimental Forest, Minnesota, USA - June2016WEW_8_10 | ecosystem: Environmental > Terrestrial > Soil >...
GCCTCGCCCGGGAAATGGCGCCCCATTTTCAGTCCCCAGGCCTCGACCCGCGTCTCCCAGCCCCAGGGGAATTGCGGATCGAGGCCTGGGAACTGAAACTGGGCCGCCATTTCGCGGTCGAGCCGGGTTTCCAGTATTACGGCCAGCCCGGTCCGCTCACCCGGTTCGCGCGCTGGAACGGCCAGGACAATCGCGCGGGGCCGCAGCTCTTCGGCAAGCTCTTCAACATCGGGCCGGGCACGCTGGAATGGAACGGCGGGGTGCTGTTCGGCCTGACCTCGTCCGTGCCCCGGATCACGCCGCGCTGGCAGCTGGAATACGAGATTCATTATTAGGATCGAGTTCCTCGGGATTCCTCGCCCGCCGCTCCGGGTTGCCGGGCGCCGCCAAATAGGCTAAAGCTCCGGCCCATTCCTCCCCCCGATAGGCAAACCACGAGGCGCGTCATGGACGGCGATTTGAAGCGGCATAAGATCGGCTGGATCGGCACCGGCCGCATGGGCTTCCCGATGGCCGAGCGCCTGGCCAAGGCGGGCTGCGATCTGACCGCCTATAACCGCACCCGCGCCAAGGCCGAGCCGCTCACCAAATCGGGCGCCAAGATCGCCGCCAGCCCCGCCGATCTGGCGTCCTGCGACATCGTCTTCACCATGGTTTCGGCCTCGGACGACCTCAAGGAAGTCACCATCAGCCAAGGCGGCGTGTTGGCGGTTTCGGGCCGCGCGCCCAAGATCCTGGTCGATTGCTCGACCGTGTCCGAGGAAGCCTCGGCCGAAGTGCGCGTGGCGGCCTCGAAGCGCGGCACCCAGATGCTGGCGGCGCCGGTTTCGGGGAACGGCAAGGTGGTGAAGGTGGGCAAGCTCACCATCGTCGCCTCCGGCCCCAAGGACGCCTATGACGCGGCCCGGCCCTATCTCGACGCCATGGGCAAGGGCTCGAGCTATGCCGGCGAGGGCGAACTCGCGCGCATCGTCAAGATCTGCCACAACGTTTTGCTAGGCGTGGTCATCCAGAACCTGGTCGAGATCACGGTGCTGGCCGAGAAATGCGGGGTCAAGCGCCACGCCTTCCTCGATTTCATCAACAAGAGCGTGATGGGCTCGCTGTTCACCGCCTACAAGACCCCGGCGCTGGTCAATCTCGACATGAGCCCGACCTTCACCCCGGTGTTGCTGAAAAAGGACCTCGATCTGGGCCTGGCCGCCGCGCGCAAGACCAACACGCCCATGCCGGTGACGGCGGCGACGCGCGAACTGGTGCAGAACCTGATCGGCCTCGGTTATGCCGACAAGGATTTCGCCACGCTCATCTTCCAACAGGCCAAGAACTCGGGCCTCGACATCAAGCCCGAAAACGTCGAAGTCCCGGACGGGCTGCACTAAAACTTTGGCTTCGCACGACGCCTCGGGCCTAAAGCTTCGGCCCTCGGCTGTGCTACGCAGGGCTTTTTTCGCTTCGCACGTCAGATGCTACGCGGTCACAACACCGGCAAATCCGGCGGCAGGCCTAGCGCCACCCGGCCGTAGAGCGTTCCGGCCATGTCCCAGCTCATCAGGTAATGCCCGTTGGCGGCGTGCACGTCGCGCCAGATGCGCTGCAACGGGTTGCTCTTGTAGATGGCGTTGCCGCCCGCGCCGGCGAACAGCAGATCGACCGCCTTGGCGCACATCCCCGCGCCATAGGCGGCGTCGCGCCGCCAGCGCACCCGGTCCTCGAGCGCGGGGATTTTCCCGGCCTCGGTTTGGCTGGTCGCTTCCTCGCAAGCCGCGATCATCGTCTTCTCGGCGGCGTCGGAAAGCGCGGCAGATTCGGCCAGGCGCAGCTGCAGCGTGGCCAACTCGGCCAGTTTCTTCCCCGCATAAGTCCCGGCGCGCCCGCGCATCGATCGGGTGAATTCCTCGATGGCACCCTGCGCCAGCCCCAACGCGACGGCGGACAGGATGAACGGGAACAGGCTGAAAACCGGCAGGCGGTAAAGCGGCCCGGGATTGGCGGCGCTGCCCGGGGTTTCGCCGCCGGAGATCTGCGCGGGGTTCAGGCTGCGGTGGTCGGGCACGAAGGCGTCCGTTATCTCGACGTCCTTGCTGCCGGTGCCGGCCAATCCGGCGGCGTGCCAATTGTCGATGATGGTGTAATCCGTCGCCTTGACGATGAAGACGCGCGGCTCGAGTCGGCCCTCATCCTCGGCCAGCGCGCCGATGAAATTCCATTTCGACGGGTCGACGCCGCTCGAAAACGGCCAGCGTCCTTTGAGTTGATGGCCGCCTTTGACCTTGACGGCGCGGCCCGCGGGAAAGGCGAAGGCCGAGCCGATCAGCACGTCCGGCCCGTCCGCGCCCCAAATCTCATCCTGGGCCGCTTTGGGCCACATGCCGAGCATCCAGTGATGGCTGGCGAGATTGGTCAGCACCCACGCGGTCGAACCGCAGCCTCGCGCCAGGATCGCGCCTAGATCGACCATGGCGCGGTAGGGCAGCTCGCTGCCGCCCAGCCGCTTGGGCTGGAAGGCGCGGAACAATCCGGCCTTATGCAGATCGGCGATCGATTCATCCGGCACGCGGCGCAATTCCTCCGCCATCGCCGCGCGCGCCCGCAACGCCGGCACCAGCTCGCGCGCCCGCGCCTTTAATTCGTCCAATCCCGGGGGCGTCGCCATGTCAGCGTTCCAATATCCGGGCGATTTCCTTGGGCATGCCGTCGAGCATGGCCGACACCTTGGAGGCCACCACGCGGTCGATATCCTCCGGCACCTTCAGTCCGTAAATCCAGCGCCGCACGCCGATATAGAAGATCGACGCGAACAGGCCCCAGATCAGCTCGGCCTCCAATTCGGTCATCGGCGCCTTGCTCAAGGGCGGCAGGCGGTAGGAATGGCGGATTTCGGCCAGCACCGCGGTGAAAATCCGCTTCCGCATCGTCCGGAGGAAGCGGGCGTTGATGTCGAGTCCCTTCAGCCCCGCGAATATGTAGAGCCGCACCCGGTCGTGGCCGATCGAGGCATGGGCATGGGCGATATAGAATTCCTGCAAGCGCTGTTTCAACGGCCTGGAGCGGTCGGCGAGTTTCTCCAGCCATTCGGGGAGCCAGGGATCGACGAACACCTCGCGATAGACCCGGTCGATCAGCGCCTGCTTCGACGGGAAATAACGGTAGAGCAGCGGCTGGGCGACGCCCAAGCGCCGCGCCAGCTCGCGCGTCTTGCCCTCGAAGCCGCGCTCGGCGAAAAAGCGCACCGCCGCCTGGGTGATCAGGTGCTCGCGCGCGGCCGGCTTGAGCCGGCGCTGAATCGGACGCGCGGGCGCGGTCTTCGGCTTTCGGTTCTTCGACTTTTTCTTGGCCATCGGGCGCGACATCCTCCCCCGGAAGCCGCTGTCGATTGACGACGGCGGCCGGAAACGTCCATTCTTGTTGAAGCCGGAACATCAAGCAACCGGCGCGGGGGAGGCCGGGCTGAAGGCGCCGCGATTCCGTTATCTGAAGCCGCATTCGCTCGCCGAAGCGCTGGATATGCTGGGCGGCAACGCTTCGGGCGCGCGCCTCCTGGCCGGCGGGCAAAGCCTGGTGCCGGCGCTCAACATGCGGCTCCTCGAGCCCGAAGCGCTCATCGACATCAACGGGCTCGGCGAACTGACCGGCATAACCGAGCGCCAGGGCGTGTTGCGCCTGGGCGCGCTGACGCGCCATGCCGAGCTCATTTCCTCGCCGCTGGTGGCCAGATACGCGCCGCTTCTGGCCAAGGCCGCGCCTTTCATCGCCCATGCGGCCATCCGCAATCGCGGCACGCTCGGCGGCAGCCTCGCCCACGCCGATCCGGCGGCCGAGCTGCCGGCCTGTGCCGTGGCGCTCGACGCCGAGATCGAGATCGCGGGCCGCCAAGGCAGCCGCCGCGTCAGGGCGCGCGATTTCTTCACCGGGATTTATCAAACCGCCTTGCAACCGGGCGAAATCCTGGCCGCCATCGAGATACCGTTTTCCCCGCCGGGGCGCCGGAATGTTTTCCTCGAACTCGCGCGCCGCCAGGGCGATTACGCCCTATGCGGCCTGGCCTTCGCGGCGGAGATCAAGGACGGGACGATCGCGGCCGCGCGCGCGGTCTATTTCGGCGTGGGCGCGAAACCGGTCGAGGCCGGAAAGGCCGCGGCGATGCTCGAAGGCCAGACGCCCCGCGCCGCGCCCGATGCGGCCTGTGCGGCGCTCGCGGCCGAGCTTGCGCCCTTGGGCGATTTCAACGCCTCGCCGGTTATGAAACGGCATTTGGCGCAGGTTTTGCTGCGCCGCGCGCTTGCGCAATTGGGCGCGCCATGAGCGGCGGCACGGTTTCCATCCGCCTTTCCATCAACGGCGAAAGCGTCACGCGCGAGGTCGAGCCGCGGCTCAATTTGGTCGATTTTCTGCGCGACGAGCTCGGCCTCACCGGCACGCGCTGGTCCTGCGAGCACGGCGTGTGCGGCGCCTGCACCGTGCTGATCGACGGCGCTTTGGCGCGCGGTTGTCTTGTCTTCGCGGCCCAGCTCGACGGCTCGCGCGTCGAGACCATCGAGGGCCTGTCGCGCTCGGGCGTCCTCGCCGATCTGCAAGCGGCCTTCCAGCTCCATAACGCGGTGCAATGCGGCTTTTGCAGCGCCGGCATGTTGCTGTCCGCCGAAACCCTGTTGCGCGAGAACCGCGCCCCTTCGCGCGCCGACATCCGCCACTACCTCTCGGGCAATTACTGCCGCTGCACCGGCTATCACGCCATCATCGACGCGGTGGAGGAGGTCGCCAAATCCCGCGCCGCCAAAGGCCCATCGCGGAAAGAGGGGGCGCCATGAGCATCCTCTCCTTCCTTGACCGTCCGGCGAGCTATATCGGCAAGCGCGTGCCGCGTCCCGGCGCCAAGCGGCTGTTGGCGGGCGGCGGGCGCTACGTCGATGATCTGCGCCTGCCGCGGCTGGTCCATCTGGCTTTCCTGCGCTCGCCTTACGCCCATGCGCGCATTCTCGCGATCGACACGGCCGCGGCCTCGCGCGCGCCCGGCGTGGTCCGCGTGTTGACGGCCAAGGATTTGGAAGGCCGTTACACGCCCTGGGTGGGCGTGTTGACCCATTTCAAGGGGCTCAAATCGCCGCCGCAGCATCCCCTGGCGCGTGAGCGGGCGACCTGGCAAGGCGAGCCCATCGTGGCCGTCGCCGCCGAAAGCCGCGCGCTCGCCGAGGACGCGGCGGCGCTGGTCAAGATCGAATGGCAGGAATTGCCCGCCGTTACCGACATGGCGGGTGCGCTCGCGCCCGGCACCCCGCCCATCCACGCCGAGCTCGGCGACAATCTCGCCTTCACCCGCTCGGTCGATGCGGGCGAGGTCGATGCCGCTTTCGCCAAGGCCTTCGCGGTGGTGGAGGAGGAGTATTCCTTCGCCCGCCACACCGGCGTTTGCCCGGAGCCGCGTTCCATCCTGGCCGATTACGATCAAGCCGGCGAAAGCCTGACCGTGCATTACTCGAACCAGGCGCCGCACATGATGAAGGAAATTTTCGCCAAGCATTTTGGCTTGGCGGAAAACGCGGTGCGCGTGATCTGTCCAGATGTCGGCGGCTCCTACGGCATCAAAATTCACGTCTATCCCGACGACATGACCACCGTGGCGGCGAGCCTGCTGCTGGGCCGGCCGGTCAAATTCGTCGCCGACCGGCTCGAATCCTTCGTCTCCGACATCCATGCGCGCGAGCACCGGATCAAGGCGCGGCTCGCCTTGACCAAGGAGGGGGAAATCCTCGCCTTGGACATGGACGATCTGACCGGCATCGGGCCTTATTCCACATACCCGCGTACCAGCGCGGTCGAAGGCAACCAGGTGGTGAATTTGACCGGCTCCTGGTACCGCCATCGCAATTACCGCGCGCGGCTGCGGGTTGCGTTCCAGAACAAGCCGCCGACCACGCAATACCGCGCCGTCGGCCATCCCATCGCCGCCGCCGTGACCGAGGCGATCATCGATCGTGGCGCGGCGCAGTTGAATCTCGATCCGGCCCAAATCCGCCGTATCAATCTCATTCCCGATGACGCCTATCCCTGGACCACCGCCTCGGGCCTCAAATTCGAGAAGCTCTCGCACCAGGCGGCGTTGGAGAAACTGCTGAAGCTGATGGATTACGACGGCTTGCGGCGCGAGCAGGCCGAACTCCGCAAAAAGGGAATCCATCGCGGCATCGGCCTCGCCGCTTTCGTCGAACTCACCAATCCCGGCCCGGCTTTTTACGGCGTCGGCGGCGCGCCGATCTCGGCCCAGGACGGCGCCACCATCCGGCTCGATCCCGGCGGCAGCGTCACCTGCGCCTTCAGCGTGACCGAGCAGGGCCAGGGCACCGAGGCGATGGCGGCGCAGGTGGCCGCTTCGGCTTTGGGCCTGCCGATCGAAAAGGTGCGCATCGTCACCGGCGACACCGAGCGCACGCCCTATGGCGGCGGCACCTGGGCCTCGCGCGGCGCCGGCATCGGCGGCGAGGCGGTGTTGCAGGCGGCTCACGCCTTGAAACAGAACATCCTGGCGCTGGCCGGGATCATGCTGCAAACGCCCCCGGAAAATCTCGATCTCGCCGATGGCTGGGTCACGGACAAATCGGGCGCCCGCCGCATCGGCCTGGACGAGGTCGGGCGCGCGGCCTATTTCCGCGGCGATACCTTGCCGCCGGGGACGCAGCCGGAAATGTCGGCGACGCGCCATTACATGCCCAAGCTTTATCCCTTCGCCTTCACCAACAGCGCGCAGGGCTCCTATCTTGAGCTCGACGTCGAGACCGGCTTCGTCCGGCTCCTCAAGCATTGGGTGGTGGAGGATTGCGGCCGCGTCATCAATCCCATGCTGGTGGACGAGCAGATCCGCGGCGGGGTGGTGCAGGGCATCGGCAGCGCGCTGTACGAGGAATGCCTCTATGACGGTTTGGGCCAACTGCTGAACGGCAATCTCGCCGATTACCTGGTGCCGATGGCGGCGGAAATGCCCGACATCGAGGTCGCGCATATCGAAACCCTGACGGCGGATTCCGCTCTCGGCGCCAAGGGCGCGGGCGAGGCCGGCACCGCGGGCGCGCCGGCGGCGGTGATGAACGCGGTCAATGACGCGCTCAAACCCTTCAAGGTCCGGGTCTCGTCCCAGCCGATGACGCCGCAACGCATTCTCAAGGCGCTCGCGCGCGCCTGAATGGCGCTCGGCCGTCTTGCGATGCTTTCGCTAATGAAAGGTTGCAGAGATTCGGGAAATATCCCTATCCTCTTGGCCGACCAAAACACAATAAAGGGCCGCAGTTCAAGCCGGCCCGGAACACGGAAAATAGGGAGGGGTGCATGTCGTTAAAGCTCAATCGCCGCAAATTCCTGGCGGGTACGGCGGCCGTGGCGTCCACGGCGGCGTTCCCGATGCCGTCGATCGCGCAATCGGCGCCGGTGAAGATCGGCCTGCTGTGCGATAAGACCGGCGCGCTCGCCGAAGGCGGCTTCCAGATGGAGCAGGGGGTCACCGCCTATCTCAAGTCGAAAAACATGACCCTCGCCGGCCGCAAGGTCGATTTTGTCGTCGCCGACACCGGCAGCAGCCCGGCCATAACCAAGACCAAGGCGCAGGAGCTGGTGGAGCGCGACAAGGTCAACATCATCCTCGGGCCCTTGGCCGCGTTCGAGATGTTTGCGATCTCCGATTATATCGTCCAGACCAAGACGCCGACGCTGTGCCTCGCCGGCGCCGACGATCTGACGCAGCGCAAGCCCAATCCGTTCCTGACCCGCTGCTCGGCAACCTCGTCGCAGGCGGAGCACGTGATGGGCGACTACGCCGCCAAGGTGATGGGGCTGAAAAGAGTGGTCTGCCTCGATTTCGACTTCGCCTTCGGTTACGAGCAGCAGGGCGGCTTCCAGCAGGTGTTCGAGGACAACGGCGGCAAGGTGCTCCAGAAGGTGTGGGCGCCCTTGGGCACACCCGACTTCACGCCCTTCATCGCCCAGATCCAGGCTTGCGACGGCGTCCATCAGGGCTTCGCCGGCGCGGCGCCGGTGAAATTCATGAAGCAATACGCCGACACCGGGTTGAAGCTGCCGGTGTGCGGCGGCGAGACCGCGGGCGACGACGCGCTGCTGCCGCGCTTCGGCGACGAGGCGATCGGCCTGGTCAACGCCTGTCCCTACACCATCGACCTCAAGAACGACGCCAACGACAAGTTCAAGGCGATGATGGACAAGGAGTATCAGGCGATCCCCGGCTTCTATGCCGCCAGCATGTACGTCTCCGTCCAGGTGGTCGAGGCCGCGCTCCATGCGCTGAACGGCGATTTGTCGAAGCCGGAGCAGACGATCAAGGCGTTGCGCGCGGTCAGCCTCAAGGACACGGTGCGCGGGCCGCTCCGTTTCGACCATTTCGGCAATGCCGTCGGCAACATGTTCGTGCGCAAGATCGTCAAGCAAGGCGGCAAGCTCACCAACGTGACGCAGAAGACCTACGAAAACTGCGGTCAGTTCTGGCCCTACGACGAGGCGAAGTATCTCGCGCAACCGGCCTATTCGCGCGACTACCCGCCCGTGAAGACCTGATTGCCGCCCGCACCCTTGCCCTCTCCCGCATCGCGGGAGAGGGTGGGGGTCGGGGGCCGCGCCGACGGGAAGGCCTGTCATGAGTTTGTGGGGAATACTGGCCATCAACAGCGTCGCGTTCGGTGGCTTGCTCTTCCTGTTGTCGGCCGGGTTCTCGCTGATCTTCGGCCTGATGCGGATCCCCAACCTGACGCACGGCTCGATGTTCATGCTCGGCGGCTATGTCGGGGCGAGCCTCTATATGACCTGGCACTTGCCGTTCTGGCTGGCGGCGCTGGGAGCGGCGGCGGTGGTTGCCGTGTTCGGCGGCGTGATCGAGCGGCTGCTGCTGCGCCGCCTTTCGGGCTCGATCCTGGCGCAAGTGCTGGTGACGCTCGGCATCTCGTTCATCGTCGCGGATTTCTGCCTGCTGACCTGGACCGGCGATCCGATCTCGCCGCCGACCCCGCCGGTCCTCGCCGGCGGTGTACGCGCCTTCGGTCTCTTCTTCTCCATCTACCGCATGGCCATCATCCTGGTCGCCTGCGTGGTCGCGGCGTTGCTCTGGACGCTCCTGGACAAGACACGGCTTGGCGCCATGATCCGTGCCGGGGTGGACGATCCCGAGATGGCACGGGTGGTCGGCATCCGCGTCTCGCGGCTCTTCACCATCGTTTTCTGCCTGGGGGCGGGGCTGGCGGGATTCGGCGGCATCATGGGTGCACCGATCCTGTCGGTCTATCCTGGCCTCGATACCGATATGCTGCCCCTGGCGCTGGTGGTGGTGATCCTGGGCGGCGCGGGGAGCCTCTTGGGCTCGCTGATCGGCAGCTTCCTCATCGGCCTGGTGTACAATTTCGGCCAGGCGATGTTTCCCGAACTCGCCTATTTCGTGCTCTTCCTGCCGATGGTGCTGGTGCTGGCGCTGCGCCCGCAGGGACTGTTTGGCAGGCAGGCGTCATGATCCCACCGCGTCTTTTCGTCCTGGCGCTGGCGCTGGCGGCGCTCATCGCGGTGCCGTGGTGGGTCCCGGGCGACTATTACATCAGCGTCTCGAGCCAGATTCTGATCTACGCGATCTTCGCACTCGGCGTCGACGTGCTGATCGGCTATGCCGGCCTGGTTTCGCTGGGACATGCCGGGCTTTTCGGCCTCGCGAGCTATGCGGTGGCGGCCGCGCTCGCCGGCGGCAGCAGCCAGTTCGGCGCGGTGGTGTTGGCGCTGGCGGTTGCGCTGCTCGGCACCGCGGTGTTCGCCGCGCTCAGCCTTCGCGCCACCGGCATCGGTTTCATCATGATCACGCTGGCGCTCGGCCAGATCATGTGGGGCCTGGCCTACCGCTGGGTCGACGTCACCAACGGCGACAACGGCGTCGGCGTGGCGGCGCGGCCGATGCCGTTCGGGCTCGATCTCGAGATCGCGTCGAACTTCTACTTCGCCACGCTCGTTGTCTTCCTGCTTGCGCTGTCCGGCGCATGGATATTCGTCCATTCGCCCTTCGGCGCGAGCCTCAAGGGCACGCGCGACCAGCCGCGGCGCATGACCGCGCTGGGTTATAACGTGTGGCTGATCCGGTATTTCGCCTGCCTGTTCTCGGGCCTGCTGACCGCGGTCGCCGGGATTCTATTCGTCTACTACACCAAATTCATCTCCCCACCGACCCTGGTGCTGACATCCTCGGCCGAGGTGGTACTGATGGTGATCTCGGGCGGCTCGGGCACGCTGTTGGGGCCCATCGCCGGCGCGGCTTTGGTGGTGATCGTCAAGAACCTAGCCAGCGCCTATATCGAGCGCTGGAACATGCTGCTGGGCGCGATCTTCGTCGCCATCGTCGTGTTCATGCCGGAAGGGCTGGTGCCGGGCTCGATGCGCCTGGCGCAGTGGGCGTTGAAGGCGATCCGTCCGCCCTTGCCCGCCGGCGGCAGCCCGTCGGGCAAGGCGGGGGCGCCATGAGCGCGCTGGCGCTCGCCGGCATCGACGCCTTTTACGGCGACAGCCACGTGCTGCACGGCGTTTCCTTCGCGCTGGGCGAGGCGCGGCTTCTGGGCCTGTTGGGGCGCAATGGCGCCGGCAAATCGACCTGCATGAACGTGGCGATGGGCATGCTGCGCCCGCGCGGCGGCCATGTCACGCTGTTGGGCGAGGACGTGACCGGCAAGCCACCCGAGGATTTGGCCGCGCGCGGCTTGGCGCTGGTGCCGCAGGGCCGCCGCATCTTCCGCAGCCTCACGGTTTCCGAGAATCTGATCGTGGCGGCGCGCCGGATCCAGGGCAACGGCACCCACGCGCCCTGGGATTTGGCCACGGTGACGTCGATGTTTCCGCGCCTCAAGGAGCGCTCCCGCCAGATCGCGGGCTATCTCTCCGGCGGCGAGCAGCAAATGCTTGCCATCGGCCGGGCGCTCATGTCGAATCCGCGCGTGCTGCTCATGGACGAGCCGTCCGAGGGGCTGGCGCCGCAGATCGTCGCCGAGGTCATGGCCACCATCCGCCGCCTCAAGGAGCAAGGCCTGTCGATCATCCTGGTTGAGCAGAACGCCAAGCTGGTGTTCGATATCGCCGACGACATCGTCATTCTGAACAGCGGACGGGTGGCGGTCATGGACACCAAGGACCGGCTCGTCAAACGGGGTCTCGATCTGCATCAGCATCTCGGCATCTATTAGAAAACACCGGAACGGGAGACGGAAAAATGGAAGGCACACGCCGGCTTCGCATCGAGGACGCGGCCCTGCTCAAGGGCCAAGGCCGCTTCACCGCCGACATCCGCGAGCGGGGCCAGGCCTTTGCCGTTTTCCTGCGCGCGCCGATGGCGTCGGCCGAAATCCGCTCCATCGACACGGATCCCGCGAAAAAAGCCCCCGGCGTGCTGGCGGTGCTGACCTCGGCCGATCTCGCCTCGATCGGCAGCCTGGCCGCGCCCATTCCGATTCCCGGACGCAACGGCTCCAAGACCGTGGTGCCGCGCTGGCCGGCGCTGGCCGAGAAACGCGTCGTCCATGCCGGCGAGGCGGTGGCGGCGGTGGTGGCCGAAACCTGGGCTCAGGCGATGGACGCGGCCGAGCTGATCGCCGTGGATTACAAGGAAACCAAGCCCGTGGCGGATGTGCGTGACGCGGTCAAGCCGGGCGCGCCGCAGGTTTGGCCCGAGGCTCCCGGCAATCTCGCGCTCGATTTCGCCTGGCCGATGGACCCCGGGGGCGCCAACGCCAAGGAAGTCGAACGGCTTTTCGCCGGCGCCGCCCAAATCGCCAAGCTCTCGTTGACGCAACAGCGTCTCGCCGTCGCCTCGATGGAGGCGCGTGCCGCGACCGCGCTTTACGACTCATCCACCGGCGAATACACGCTGCGTTGCGGCTCGCAAAGCGTCTGGCTCATTGCCCATCACCTGGCCGGAATCCTCGGCGTCAAGCCCGAGCAGATCCGCGTTATCTCGGGCGATGTCGGCGGCGCCTTCGGCATGAAAACCGACACCTATCCGGAATACGTGGTCGCACTGGCGGCGGCGAAGCTGCTGGGCCGGCCGGTGCATTGGCATTCGCTGCGCGGCGAGGCGTTCCTCTCCGACCACCAAGCGCGCGACATGGTGACCGACGGCGAACTGGCATTGGACAAGGACGGCAATTTCATCGCCTTGCGCGTCAAGGTGATCGCCAATCTGGGCGCCTACGCCGCCGGCGCCGGGCCCTTGACGCCCACGCTCAACCTGGCGCGCTGCTTCCCCTCGGTCTATCGCATTCCGCGGCTCTCCTGCGAGGTGCGCTGCGTCTTCACCAACACGGTGCGGACCGGGCC
>Ga0187855_10003091_pt1 | contig 12330 bp, 14 predicted proteins | sample June2016WEW_8_10_2_FD_132969 | JGI IMG/M metagenome (GOLD analysis project Ga0187855, IMG submission 132969) | Peatland microbial communities from SPRUCE experiment site at the Marcell Experimental Forest, Minnesota, USA - June2016WEW_8_10 | ecosystem: Environmental > Terrestrial > Soil >...
ATGCCAGGTTGAGCTGCACGAAATGCAGGTCCTTCGACTCCGGTCGCTTGCGCGACCTTCGCTCAGGATGACCAGTGCCGGGGTGAGGTTCGTGCGATCCCACCCAAGCGAAGCTTGAATCCACCCCACAAACGAAGACCTGTCCGTGGGGGCCCCGGGGGATGGGGCACCCATGTTCGTGCTGGGTTGAGCTGCACGAAATGCAGGTCCTTCGACTCCGGTCGCTTGCGCGACCTCCGCTCAGGATGACTAGTGCTGGTGAGGTTCGTGCGATCCCACCCTAGGCGCAAGAACAAAGGTGCGCCGAGGGTGGGGCACCCATGTTCGCGCTGAGTTGGGCTGGACGAAATTCAGGTCCTTCGACTCATTTTGGCGTAAAAGCGCCAAAATTCGCTCAGGATGACTACCTATTTTGGGTGCGAGCCTCCGACTTACCGCGCCGGGGCGTCGACCTTTACTCGCCGCCGAGGCGCTTGGCGAAGGCGTAGAAGAAATCGAGCGACTTCCAGTACGAATCGATGGGCAGGCGTTCGTCGCGCCCGTGCGCGCGGACGTCGTCGCGCTCGAGCGCGATTGCCGAGTAGCCGTAAGAGGGAATGCCGGCCTGGGCGAAGTAGATCGAATCGCTGGCGCCGTTCTCCATTTCAGGGGTTACGGGGATTCCCGGCCAAATCGCCTGCGTCAGGCTGACGAGAGGCCCCCAGACTTCCTGGCTCGGCGCGGGCGGAACAATGGCCTTGCGGTCAGGCGCTGAGGCGGTGACATCGCCCAGGCTGGAAATGTAGTCGACACTGAGTTGCGCGTCGCCAAAGACGGAAATCAACTGTTTGCGGATCTCCTCGGGCGAGTAGCCGGGCAGAATCCGGCAATTAACGATGGCCTGCGCGGTTTGCGGAAGAGCGTTGTTGGCGTGCCCGCCGCTGAGCCGTGTGGCCACGCAGGTGGTGCGCAGCCTCGCGTTGAATTCGGGCTCCGCGCTGAGGCGAGCAGCCGCTGCCATGTCCGGCGGCTTAGCCAGAATGGCTTGCATGTCGGCCGCCGTCTGGCCCTTCTCGTTGGCAGCGATGTTCTTGAAATAGGTCCGCGTCACTTCATTCAGCTCGAAGGGAAACGTATAGGCGGCAAGATGGTTGAGCGCCGCCGTCAGTTCGTAGATGGCGTTATCGGGCCTGGGCAGGGAACTGTGGCCGCCGCGATTGGTCGCCGTGACCTGGTAGTCGGCATACAGCTTCTCGGTGGCCTCGACCTCGGCGGCCACGGGCCGTCCCTGCTCCAGGTCCACGCCGCCCGCGTCCGGGTTGATCACGAACGCAGCGTCGACCAGGTCGCGATGTTCGCGCACCAGCCAGTCGGCGCCGTTGAATTTGCCGCCTTCCTCGTCTGCGGTGAGAGCCAGGATCAGGTCGCGCTGCGGCGTGTAACCCTCGCGATGCAGCCGCAGAAAGACTTCGACCAGAGCAGCGTCGGAGTCCTTCATATCCTGGGTGCCGCGCCCGTAGTAGTAGCCGTCCTTCTCGATGAACTCGAAAGGATCGGTCGACCAGTCGGAGCGCAGGGCTTGCACCACATCGATGTGGCAGAGGAAGAGAACGGGCTTTTTCGCCGGTGTTCCAGCGGCGCGGATGCGCACTACGAGATTCTGCTTGCGCGGGTCCGGACCGAGCAGGCGAACGTCTTCCGATGCGAAGCCGGCGTCAAGAAAACGGCGCTGCATGGCGGTCGTGGCCGTGGTGACGTTGCCCAGCGGCGTGTCGGTGGTGTTGATCTCGATGAGCTCTTTGAAGATGGCTAGCGCCAGCGCGCGGTCGTCGGCGGGCGACTGGGGCAACGAGTTCTGGGCCGTGGCGATGGAGCCGAAAACGGATGCCGCGCACAGGACACCCAGCCTGATGAGGAATCGCTTCATGGTCGCACCGGGTGCCTCAAGATGAGGGTCTGTTGATTGCTTAATCGAGACGCGGCGTGCCGCGGCGGAGCACTAGACCGGTGATGCCGAAGAACGCGATGAGGATGAGCGCGAGGGCGAAGTAATAGGCCATGGGATGGACCCATCCCGGGGAATACTTGAGGTCCTGGCCGACCCAGAGGAGAAGAATTGTAGCGATCACCGAGAACTGGCCGGCAATCACGAGAAAGGTGTGACCAAGGTCACGGCGTTGATCGAGGGCCTCGACCTGGGCGGGCGTGAGGTTACGCTCATCGGGGGGAAGCAAGGCATTTGGCATCGAATTGTTTCTCCTTACCGGACTTGCGGGGGACCTCCGGTCCGGGACTCCTAGACTCGATTCAATCACAAGCGACGGGAATTGCGCCAGAGGGTGGCTGCCATCCCAGCGCCCCGGTCCCCAAACACGAGATACGGGGGCACACGCATTTTCACTCGCGATATGCGGGGTGCAGCATTTCGGAGGCCGGCGCTTCTTCGGGTGCCGACGGGCTGAAACCGAATCGCTCGAAGATATGAGCGAATTCGCTTACGATCTGTTCCCGCGTGAAGCCCATGGCAGAGTAGCTGTACTGGTGCGAACTTGTGTGGCTTCGTGCCGCCTCAGCGGCGTCGCGCAGCAGGCCTTCGAGCGCATGGCTCTGAGGGTAGTCAAAACGGCGATAGACCGAGCGCAATACCGAGTCGGGAGATCGAATCAGGTCGTCATACTTCACAATCATGCAGCGATCCGGGGCCTGCCTGTCGATGACCTCGAGCGGATGGTCGTACCAATATTTTGTCCAGGCGAGAATCTTGTCGCAGTGCGGGTATCGCTCCTGCGGAGCGCTGAAAAGCCGCCACAGGTAGGCGAAGAGCGAAACGGTGGAAGGCAGCATCTCGAGGGGATTGCGAACGAGATAGATGATGCGCGCGTCGGGAAAAATCTCGAGCAGAGACTGAATTCTGGCGCTGGAGAGAGGGTTCTTGGCAAGGTAGTAGCGGCCGCCCCCCGCGTAGAGGTGACGCTGTATGCAGGCGCGGTAGAAGGCCATCATCCTCTGCCGGTCGGGGCGGGGAATCGCGGTATCGAAATACTGGTACGGGGGCAGCTCATCAAGATAAGGAAACGCGAACCCCGCGAGGAACGTGCTCCAGGCATAGAACATGAGGTGCTCGTCTTCTTCGGCATCGAAGATGCCAAAGGGGTGGATCTTCAACTGGCCGAGAGAGAGGGAGTCGAGACGGCGCAGCATGTTCTGGCCGCGGTGGCCCAATCGCCTGTCGACCCAGGCGAGGAGACTAAGAATGCGACGCTGCGTGATGGAGGGCATGAGATAGATGTCGGCGGTCGTCATCGAGGAGAAGACAGCCTTGTCGCGAGCCAGCGTGCGTTGCACAAAGGTTGAGCCGCTGCGGAAGTTCGATACGATGAAGAGCGGCTTTTCGACGGATTGCTTGCGATAGGCGGGGAAGAAGATTTCATCGAGCGCCAGGCCGATCCAGCCGCAGAGCAACAGGCAACCCCAAAGCGGGTAAAAGAAGAGCAGGAATGTCAGCCGGTCGCGGTTGAGCGGGCCGTCTGTGCCGCCGCTTCGAATAAAGGAGCGCACGGTCATCCGCCAGAACAACCGGAAGTTGAAAACCATCGGCGTTCCATCTCCTGATCGAATGCGCATTCGACGAATGTGAGAGTGCGCCGATCTGCGCGCAGGTTCTCGATGTTCCGGGGCGTCGTTTCCCTCACGATCAAGGGATGGCACGGCCCGTGTCAAGAAAGATGTGCGGGGGCGTGGGAGGCTCGCGGCAGACCTCAGACCAAATCCGGGGGCGCTGCAATTCGATGGAATTGCAGATCAAGGTGGTTGAGGGGAAGTGGGCGATCGAGCGCCATAAGAATCTGCTCGACGCATTCTTCCGGGGTCTGGAGAGTCGTTTGAAGATGAACTTCGGGAGTGAGCGGAGGTTCGTATGGGCTGTCGATCCCGGTCAGGTCCTTCAATTCTCCCCGTCTGGCTCTGGCGTACAGTCCTTTTGGGTCGCGGCGTTCACATTCCGCCAAAGGAGTGTCCACAAAGATTTCAAAGAACTCTCCCGCTGGGAACAGCGCCCGGACGCAATCACGCTGCGCCCGGAAGGGGCTAATGAAAGAGACGATTGCGATGAGCCCGGCATCGACGAGAAGCCGAGCAACCTCGGATGCGCGACGAATATTCTCGATACGATCGGCTTCAGAAAAGGCAAGGTCCCTATTCAAGCCGCGCCGGACCTCGTCTCCGTCGAGGCGATAGGTGTGGCGGCCGACGGCATACAAACGTTTCTCGAGGGCGATCGCGATGGTGGATTTGCCGGCGGCAGGAAGGCCCGTCAGCCAGAGACAGGCCGGCCGCTGTGCCTTTTGCATGGCGCGGGCATTCTTGTCGATTCGCATCGTTACCTTCTATCGGTTTAGGCGATGCCAAGCATTCCAAAGCAGTGCTGACGAAGATGTCGGGGGGATGTTTCCCAGTATAAGAGCGATCCGTGCGGGAGCGTGGCGCGAAAGCCGTGCAGACGAGCGGTTCGCAATCCTGCGACGGCCAGCCGCTGCTTCAATCGATCAGAATGCCCAGTTCCGACCTCCATTTTCGCGCTCGATTCAATCACAAGCCACGGGAACCGCGCCAGAGGGGTTTGCCACACGCAGGAGTTGGCAGCCCTTATTTGGCCCGGCTAAAAGCGGAGCCCGGGTCACAAGGCCCAGAGCCGAGTTTAGGAAGCCTTGCGCCCTCGCGGATTTATTGCGGCGGATAGCCGACGGTTTGGAGATAAAGCACGGTTTTATCGGGGCTGAGGCCAAGCGTCGTGTTGATGTCGGCGGGATGCGAAGCGTAGAACCAGGCGTTCAGGCCCTCGGACGCAGCGAACAGGTAGACATTCTGGCCGATGAAGCCGGTGTCGACCTGAGAGAAGTCGTCTTTGACCGGGCCGACGTAAACGATAGTGACGGCTGCGTGTGCAGCGGGGGCCGGCGCGATGGCACCCCGCCGGTCTCCTGTGACGACCGGACGCAGCAGATTGTGCTCCGCGTCATAAATGTAGATGCCATCAGGCAGCACGACATCGAGATCTATGTCCTGGGTGTTGCGGGCCGAGGGCGCGGTGCGACCCAGGCCGGGCTTCAGGTCACGCGTGCGATTGACGCCGAATGCAGCCCAAAGAAGATTCGAGAGCATCTGGGACGGCAAGGGGCGATCGGCAAAGGCGCGCGTGGTTTTGCGCAGCGCGAGGGCCTGCATGAGAGGCATGCCGCCGGAGATTTGTGGCGCAGGAAGGGGGATGGGCTTGAGTTCCGCAGCCCGGACGGGCATGGTGTTGCGGCGAGGACCGACCAGGAACCAGGCGGCGCAGAAGATGAGGATAGAAGCGAGAACGGCTGACCATGGGACAGAATTGGGGGCGGAGATGCGCATGATTTCACCTCGAGGAGAACGTTGAGCGCGCCCGCCTCCAGAGGTGTGCAGAAAAAGGGAAGAGAGACGCAATGCGGCGAAAGCGTGAAGCAGTTCAGTCGATCAGAAATGCCAAGGACTGCAGCGAGGTAATTTCGAAGGGCTTGCGGCAGCGAATGTTGGCGCACTGGAGCTTGTCGTCGCGGCGGACCATATAGGATTGCGCCTTGGCGAAACGCGCCCGGTCGCGCTCATCGGCGCCTCGCGGCACCTGCTGGCGTTTGCGACGAACGATCCAGGAGACCTTATAGTCGGCAGCCTGGCCGCACTTGGGACAAGTGAGGCTATGGGTGCGCTGCTCGGTGGTCTCGTTGAAGAAATCGCGTTCTTCCATTGCTGCTCAGTCCGACCTCCATTTTCGCGCTTTCAGGCGCGGGTGTCTATGCGAGCCCTTTGGGGGTATGGTTCTGAGCGCCGGCGCTTTCTTGACTCGCGGGCCTTATGATTCATACTCATGGTTGTGACGGTGAAGCGAAGGAAAGCCGGATTCTCGGCCACAAAGGCAGTGAAGGCCAATGCGCGCGAGCGCGTGGGCCAGCCGAAGCCGTCGCGCGTGTTGCCGGACGCACCCAGGACGGGGCGCAAAGCAAAATACAAGCCAAAGCTCGATGAGCTGCGCGAGGAGGGATAGGCATGGCAAAAGCAGTGGGCGTGGGTGGGGTATTTCTGAAGGCGCGCGACCCTGAGGCACTTGCGCGGTGGTACGCGGAGCACCTGGGCATTCCGACGCAGGACGGCGGGTCGCTGGCCTTCGATGGGCCGGAATCGACCGGCATGACGGTGTTTGCCCATTTTCCCCTGGACACAAAATATTTTGGCGATGGGTCGCAGCAGGCGATGGTCAACTTTCGGGTGGACGATCTGGATGCGCTAATGGAGAAACTGGACGCGGCAGGGGTGCGGATCGATCCAAAACGCGACGACTATCCCTATGGCAAGTTCGCCTGGATCTGGGATCCGGAAGGAAATCGGGTGGAGTTGTGGCAGCCGCTGGCGGGGTAGACGCTACAGTCTCTAGCAGAACTGCCGCCTGAAGACACAGGGATGGCAGAAGTCCCTCACCGGTTTCCGCAGACTTATGCTCAATTTTTCGTGGCTTGATCGACGGGCAGCGCCTGGGGGTTGCCGCAGTACTGCTTTTCCTGTTCGGGCGTGAAGCGGTGCGCGTCGCACATGGCCTTCACGTTGTCGGTGGATGCGGCCGCGGCGGCGGGGGTAGGAATCGGAGTGAAGTCCGCGTCGAACTTGTCTTCTTTTTTGGGATCGTCGGCGCGGGGAATGTAAACGTGGAATGAGCTTCTGCCGGCGCCGATGCGGTGATCGGGTTCGGCGCGGAAGGCAAATCTGTCGCCGTGCTTCAGGCCGTCAAGGAGATTGGGCCGGTCGCTTTTGAAACGCGTCGGCATCATGTTCATGGTGTGCGCGAGGATATCGCCGCCGTCGGCCCAGGTGACCAGGCTCCATGTGCCTTCTTCGGTTCTCACGAAGTACGTGCGATGCAGGGTCGATCCCGTGCCGTTGGTGCCGTCGGGCTGCATCTCGTCGCCCAGGTAGGTGCCGATCAAAAACACCTTGGCGTGATCCTCCGCTGGCGCAGCCAGAGGCAGCACCATCAGCAGAAATACAGAGATCGCAAAGCCGGCGTTTCTCATTGGGGGAGACTCTTTTCCTTGAGTTCGCAACCGGGATGGAGTCGATTTTAGGGTGGGTCAAGGCCCGGCACAATGAACAGCACGCAGCAGCGCGTCCCACGAAAGTTGCAGAAAAACAGGGGACACGGGACCGAGGGAACGAGGGATCGAGGCCTGCTGGTTGAACGCTGGTGCATCGGGGTATTCTTGCCGCATGCTTCCCGGTCGCCGGGTGTACCGCGCTTTCTGGTCCATTGCGCTCTTGATCACGGTCGCCTCTGTGTTCCACGCACAGACGGGAACACCATCGACGGTGACGCCCTTCATTGTCGATGGCCTGGGACGGGGGACAGTCACACTCGACGGCCCGTGGCAGTTCCATATTGGCGACGACATGGCCTGGGCGAATCCGGCATTCGATGACTCGAGTTGGGAGCAGCTCACCGCCGATAGGCCCTGGGGTGAGCAGGGCCATCCGAACAATGGCGGGTACGGCTGGTACCGGCGCCACATCAGCTTCGCGGCCGGCTCTGGAAGCGCGATACCGCACCTCGCAGTGTTCTTTTCCGCGGTGCAGGACGCTTACGAGGTCTATTGGAACGGCGCGCTCGTCGGGAGCTTCGGCAAGCTTCCGCCGCACCCTCACGTTTACAGCTTCAAAGGCTACGGCCAGGCGGCGTCGCCATTTGAGCTGGGACCGGCGCGGAGCGGAGTTCTGGCGGTGCGTGTGTGGAAGTCGCCGCCCGTCACAGACGGCACGCCTTTCCAGGGCGGGCTCGCGAGCCCGCCGGTGCTGGGCGATGCGGATGTAGTTGCGCGCTACCGAAACTCTCTCGAGTACGAATGGTTGCGCAGCTCCCAGTTTGACTTCGCTTTGAACTCACTGTATGCACTGGCTGCTTTGCTTGCCTTTGCCGCGTGGCTGCGCGACCGCAAGCAGGCTCTGCTGTTTTGGATGACCGGTTATTGCTTCTCTTACCCGCTCATGTTTTTGGCTTTTCTCGCACATCTTCCGCTCACCCGCGGCCAACAGTTGATGGTGTTTGGGGCTGCCACGGGGATCAGGGATGTTTCTCTCTGGCTGCTGCTCTTGCTGCTTCTGCATCTCGACGAGAAGCCAACGCTAGCGCAATGGGTGCGTGGGCTCGCGTGGTTGCAGCTGGCTTGCACGACTGTCGATGGGCCCGTTTGTGTGATTGCGATGAGCGGCGCCGCAGGCTGGTTCGGCCCTGCGCAGACGCTGGATGCGATCCTCACCATTATTTACACGCTGCACCGATGCTTCCAGAACCCGGCAAGCTGCTGGCGGAAATCAATGAGCGCCTTGCGGGCCGGCTGCAAGGCGGCTTTGCCACGGCGATCGCCCTGCGGCTCGACGCAACAGGAAGCTGCGTGCTGGCGTGTGCGGGTCATCCGGCGCCCCATCTCAACGGCGGCGAGATCGTCGTACCTGGAGCGCTTCCGCTGGGTTTGAGAAGCGGCGCCTCCTACCCGGAAACCGCGCTGCGGTTGGGGACGGGCGACCATCTGGCCCTTTACACCGACGGCCTGCTCGAAGCCCGCAGCTTCTCGGGTGAACTGTATGGTTTCGAGCGGATTCAGGCGCTTTTCGCCGGACGTCCCACTGCCGCGCAGGCAGCCGACGCCGCCGTAGCCTTTTGGCAGGACGACGACATCACCGTGCTCGCCCTGACCCGGCTGGGAACTGAAGACGAATCGGCCGCGCAGTACGCGGCTCCGATCGTGTCGCCGGCGTAGTTCCTCAGGGCCGCGGTGATGCTCTTTCTTCAATTGAGGTTCAGCCTTGCGGTCGCGAAGGGGGCCTCGGTTGAAGCGGTGAGATTTTCGGAATCCTCTGCTTATTCTGCGATGAGGGCGTTGAGGATTTCTTCGGCGAGGTCAACCGGCCGAAGAAAGAGGAGACCGCGCCGAAAAGCTGCCTCGCCGTTGTCTCGAATATAGAAGTGACAGGAACCGTGCTTGACGCCTTTGCCGAGATAGCCTGAGAACTCCCAGCGCAGGGCGGGTTGAGTGGTAGTGGGCTGAAACTCGATCTTTACGTTGGTGATCCGGTCAGAGAATTGAAATTCCAGGTCGAGCCTACTGTTGGTTTTGAATTTGGGCCTGATGAGTGGCGATCCATAAACCCTGTTCAAGTCGGAGGCCAAGGTCTCAACCGATTCCGAGAGCGCCTTCCACAAGAGAGTGCCCTGCTTTTCGAGGAAGCTTCTCGATTCGGCTTCAAAGTCCTCGTATCCGGCTTGATGCAATTGCCTTTGGCGAATCATCTGTGCAGCTTCAAGGCCCCAGCTCACTGCTCTACCCCTCTCTTGAGGGTTATCGGCAGGGGAAAAGGCAGGGATTAGGGGCTGAAGGCTGCAGTTCGTGGGGTTCGGTATCCCACATCTCAGAAGCGAGATGCGGGGCGTCCGGCGAGGCATCCTGGGCTATTTTCGGTTCTCCCTGCGGGAGAAGATGCAGGTCCTTCGGCTCGTCGCGTCAGCGACTCGCTCAGGATGACCGTGCCAGGGGGCGGTCCGATCAGACAGACGGACGATTCTTATGCCGGGCTCGGCGAGAGCTCAGGCGCCGACACAAACACGGACTCGCCGGCTGAAGCGGAGTGGAGTTTGAGGGTCAGGACGGTGATGTCGTCTTCCTGCCCGAATTGCCGCGCCGCCTGAGCGACCGCTTCGGCAGAACCGTTGGCAATTGCCGCGGTGCGCTCGAACCCGAAGAGTTCTCTGGTTGCGTTGCGCGCCCGCCTGGATGGAGCGTCAGTTCATCGGCGATTCATCCAGCGTGCCGTCGGACCAGCGGGGAACAGGAATCATGAATATGCTCATTCGGTCCTGGGGTGCGTCGGCTGCCATGACTGGCGATCCGTCAAGATTTGCGCCCCAGGCCGCGGCTGCCGCAAGCGGAACGAAGAACATTACATGGGGATGCCAGTGCCCGGCTTTGTCGTCGAGGTACTGTTGCTTCGATAGCATGTAGCACATGGCGTCGCGCTCCGGAGACGGCAATTCTTTCTTGTCGAGCGCAGACTCGATGGCGCGGAACATTTCGGCCTTCGATTTTCCGGCCAGGATCAGCTGGGTTTTCATGAAGGTATGGGGCAGGTAAGATCGCACCGCGGCCGCGTTGAAGCAGATGGGACCGCGTAGTTTGGGGTTCCAAAAGTTGGGATCGTCCTCCGGGGCGGTCCACCCGCGCTCTACGATGCAGAGAAATCCGTTGGTGCCTTTGGCCGCGGTTTCGTAGCCCTGCCGGGTGAGGACCATGACCTCGGCATCATCGGAGATGGCACGCGGCGCCGCGCTGCGCGCCAGAGCGATCTCAGCACTGCGATCGGGCATGAGATATTGCTCCAGCGGGGCCATGTTCGGATAGGGAGCCGGGGCGGCGGGCTGCTGAGGGCGCGCTGCGCCAGACGCGAAGGCGAGAATCAAAATCGGAAATGTAACGATCGGCGATGACATGGTGCGGGCGATCTTTCCCTTCATGGGTCTCTCCTTTGAACCGGGCCTGTAAATGAGGCACCTCAGTCAAGCCTTCCGTCCGGCTCACTCGATCTTAAGCGCTGCCGGAAGCGAGAGGGTCGCCATCATCTCTTTCATGGCGTGCTCGTCATTGGCGATTGCCGAGAGCAGACGTTTCTTCAGTTCCTCTCGTTTAGAGTAAAGCCGAAGCGGTTCGGGCGGACGATGAAGTAAATCTTTTTTGACCAGCGCGCGAACGATGAACGGCATGTAAGTGGAGTAGTCGCCCTGCATGCTTACCGTCTGCGTGGCGTAGGTTTCCGGGTTGACCTTGCCCCACGACACCGCTTCTGCCGGTGCGCACGATGACAAACTGCCATCCGTCACTGGCGATGAAACGATCTGGGCGTCGTAGTCGTATCCCCGAATGTTCTGGAGAAAGAAAATCTGCGAGAGCATCGGCTCGGGCTGCAAGGAGTAGTTCTTGGGAACGCCGCCTCCCAGAATCAGAATGGCAAGCGATTTCGCATTCGAGTCAAACAAGCCCCAATGGTGGTAGGCGCAGGATTCGAACACGTCCTCGTGAAGATCGTAATCGAATCCATAGGAAATCTTCCCCAGTCGAGCCAGGGTCCATAGCTTGACGGAATTCAGGAACAGGCTTCCATCCGCAGGCGCACCGATGAAGACCGGCAATTCAAGCTCGGCGCATGTGCTCAAAAGCCCTGGCGCAATGCCCAGCGCTTTTTCCCGTTGGGCATAATGCCTGCCGAGCAGATAGTTGCGCTCGGTTGTCGTCATCCGCTTTTGGAACTCGGCCCCCTGCAGTATCTCGGTGGTTACGGCGTCCTGGTCGAAGAGCACCTGTTCCTCGAAGCCGGTATCGGCAACGCGAATCACGCCGTTCTTGCGAAGCTCACCATCGTCGCCGAAGAGTTCCACCTCCCGTATCGGGCGCTCCGCGCTCTTGCGGAGGCAGTCATGTCCATCGTGGTAGCAAATCGCATCGGTGGCCGTGATGTAGGCCGTGTTTGCCGCGCGGACAAGCGGAATGAGCCAGGCGCGGTGCTGATCTGAAACCGTGATAGGGCCGGCGCAGGTGACGACCAGCGGAATGCGTTTTTCGATGACCGCCTTCATCGCGTCATAAACTCGCCGCAGGTAGGCGCCGCCAAAAGCCGGAAGGGATGCGGAAAAGACCTCGTTCAGATCTTCGCATTGTGTCACCGGTTTTCCAGTCACGGCGGCGCCCATCAGCCCGTTCGTCGGGGAACAATCATTCATCGCATCAGCCTCTTCTTAAGTTAACTTTAGTTTCCAGCGTGCGGCAACCGTTCTGCTGAAAAGATCCCGGCCAGGACGCCCTCGATGTTGATAAATTCACAATAGGAGTGGGGTGGTCAGCAAGAAAGTGAAGAAAGTGAAGAGAGTGAAGAGAGTGAAGAAAGTGAAGAAGTGAAGCAGCGAAGCAGTGAAGGAGTGAATTGGGACTGAGAGCGCGGCATCGGACGGCGATCGGGTTGGTGATGGGGCTGGCAGCAGTCTGCGTAACGGCGCAGGCAGGCGCGCAGGAGGATCGGGGCTACTGGCGCGCAGCAAGCTCGAATGCGCTGGCCATCACGGGCGACGTGAATATTGGCGAGCTGAAGGTGTCGATCAATTATGAGGCGTTTCCGCTGGCGCCGATTCGCAGATTGAAGCCGGTGGAGGTGAGTGCAGTGTTCGACGCCGACGTGCGGGCGGGCATCGAGGGGTCGCTCTACCGGCTGAAGGTTCCGGCGGGCCGGTACATTGTGAAGAAG
>Ga0187855_10003094_pt1 | contig 12329 bp, 13 predicted proteins | sample June2016WEW_8_10_2_FD_132969 | JGI IMG/M metagenome (GOLD analysis project Ga0187855, IMG submission 132969) | Peatland microbial communities from SPRUCE experiment site at the Marcell Experimental Forest, Minnesota, USA - June2016WEW_8_10 | ecosystem: Environmental > Terrestrial > Soil >...
ATCGATCGGCTCCGGCTCGTTTGCGCAAGCAGTGCGGTGGTTAAGGCATCTGATTGAGCAACGGTCAGAGTGAATTGCGGCATTTTGACGCTTGCGCCGAATGCTCGCGGCTGACGAATCTTCGCCGCGATGTAACTGGAGAGTGTATGCTCCATCCCCGGCAGGAAAAGGATCTGTGCAAGCGGCTTGCTTGCTATCGTACTGAGTTCCGGCGCGAAATTCTCGGGTTTCTGGACCCCATTGATTTCGTGGCACGCCGCGCAACCCAGCTCGACGATGAGCTTTCTTCCGCGGGCAACCTGCGCCGCATTCCACGGGTCCAAATGAACATTCGCACCGTAATCTGGATCCGACTTATTCTGCAAATATCCGGCCAGAATCGTAACCTGCTGTGACGTGAAGCGGTAATGAGGCATGGGTGTTGTCGCGTCGTAGGTGCGGGGATTCTCGAGCCATGCCAACAGCCATTCGGGCTTTGCCTTGTTGCCGATTCGTGTCAGTTCGGGGCCTAGGTTGCCGCCCACAAGGTTACCAGCCGCATTCTGAACGGCGTGGCACGATGAGCAGAACGACTCGCCATAAAGGCTGGGCCCAGAGGATGAATCGGCGCTCACGGCAGGCTTGACGTCGAGTGCGGCAGAATCACCCGGCAGCGGCGTGCTGGTGCTCACCAAATACGCCGAGATGTCGCTCGCATCCGCGTCGCTGAGCTTGAAGTCGGGCATCGTAGTCGATGCCGAATACGCCTGGGGATCCTTGAGCCAGCTAAAGATCCACTCACGCGTCGTTTTGTCGGCAATGTGATCGAGCGATGGAGGATGGTCTATGGCCGCCACCTTAGTGCCGTCGGGGAGCGTAATAGCGTGGCAGTGTACGCAACCGTAGCGCCTCAGCATGCTTCTGCCAAGGTTGAGTTGAGGTGTTCCCGGCAATTGATCCTGGTGGCATTGGCCGCAGCCGGACTCAATATAACGCGCCGGAAGAATTGGCTCCTCGCCGGCCCGCACGCTCGAGTGTGCCTCGGAGACCGTGGTGGCCGCACCTTGGCCGCCGTGGCAAATCACGCAACCAAACCCATCTAGTGAGTGCAGAATAGCCGGGTGCTTGCTGAAGGGCTGCTGATGCACGTCGGCAAGACCAGCTTCATTCAATCCGAGGTGGCACGTAGTACAACGGTCGACAACACCCAAATCCGGCAGCCAAATCTGATGAATTCCTGGCTTGAAGCGGCGTCGCAGGCTGACGGCATCTCCGCGATCGCGAATTAGATTCAGGTACTGCCGCTGATAGCGATGCCACTCGCTGAAGTGTTCTTTTGCCGGCGCGATCGCGAGAGCAATCAGCAGAACAAGGCTGACAACGCCGAAGGCTCGGACCGGATCGCCGAAGATTGCCGTCCATGCCGAGGAGAGGATTCTTCTTATTCGTTGCACTTAACTCCTCCAGGGCCAAACCCACGACCATCCCGGGCCGCGGAAGAATGTGCCAACAGCAGTGAGCACAATCAATTCAAAAAGAAACCACGTCATGATCCAGTAAGCGAATGGCTTCGAGGCAAGATAACGCCGCAGGCGCGAAGGCGATTCGGGAGTGCTGTACGCCGCAATGATCATGCCCAGGGCAACGATCACAGTCGGCGCGACGGCCACGTAGACATGGAATAGCATGAGAAAAATTAACATTCCCGCGGTGGCGAGATAAAAGATCAGTAACCGCCGCGCCCGGTCCTTCAGAAACATTCCGCTGGCTTCAATGTTGATGTTGAAATACGGAATAACGACCAATGAGACGATCAATAGAGTTGGCGCCAGGACTCCCGCCACTACCGGCGGGAAGTAGTGCAGAAGCTCCTGTAGGCCGAGGAAATACCATGGTGCTTTTGCAGGGTTCGGCGTGTGCGTGGGATCGGCGATTCCCTCCAGTGGGGCGTTGAAGAAGAGCGAGAAGATGACCAGCAAAATCGCAAGCAACTCGATCGCAAGTGCCGCCCGGAAGAGCACTTCCGGAAAGGTTTGCACCTGATCTTCCCGAGCGACCTTCACCTGCGCTGATGTGCGGCGGGTGACGAAGACAACCCTTGTTGGAGAACGCCGCTGGTCCGAGTCGATACCGGCGACAAAATCCTTCGGAGTGCTCATTTCACCTCCTGCGCGGGCTCTATGCTGTCACTGGCTCTGGATACTTTCGGCTCCGATTGCTGCACGTAAAGACCGCCGTCTTTGCGAATGCGCCAAAAATGCACGGCAATGAAGAGGACTGCAGCAATCGGCAGAACGACGCAATGCAATACATAAAAGCGCAACAAAGCGTTGGCATTTACCTGGTTGCCACCCAATAGGAGGAAGTGAATCTTGTTGCCCACCAGCGGCACCGCGGAAGAGAGATTTGAACCAACAGTGATGGCCCAGAAGGCAAGCTGGTCCCAGGGAAGTAGGTACCCTGTGTAACTCAGGAGGAGCGTAATAAGCAGCAGGACGATACCGACGACCCAGTTGAATTCGCGCGGTGCCCGGTACGCGCCCCGATAAAAAACCTTGAACATGTGCGCGAAAACGAGAAACACCATGAGTTGCGCCGACCAGCGATGCAAATTTCTCAGAAAGAGTCCTGACGACACGACAAACTGCAGGTCCTTCATGTCGGCGTATGCCTGCGGTACGGACGGGTGATAGTAAAGCATGAGCAGAATGCCGGTGATCACCAAAATCAGAAAGGTGCCAAACGTCAGCGTGCCCAGAAACCATGTTGCGCTGAATCGCACCATGCGCTTGCGTACTTTGGTGGCAAACAAGTGAAGGAAGATATTCTGCTGGATCGCTAATGCCCGGTGAAGCGTACTGTTGCCCGTGCCACTGCGGAATACCGATCGCCATATCCGGCTCCCGCGCACTTTCTCGATGGTCTGCTCGGCATTCAGAGGCATGCTCATATCCTCAGATATTGCAGTGGAGGAATGTTTGTGGAACGATCGACCAGCAGATCGCCGTCGTCGCTCACCCAAGTCTTTAGCCATGGAAGAGGCTTGGGTGCAGGGCCCTCGATCTTCTCGCCCGTTCGCGTGAATTTGCTGCCATGACAGGGGCACACGATAATTCCAAGGTCCTGGTTCCATGCGGTCAGGCAGCCCAGATGGGTGCATATCTCGCTGAGTGCAAAGAAACCCTCTTCCGCCCGGACCACATAGATTGCGGAATTGACGTCCATGGTCACCGAATTGACTGCGAAGTCTTCGGGCTTACCGAGGTTGACAATCGCTGAGGGCTCAAAGAGGACATTAGGTGAAAGAAACTCGTAGGTGAACACAATTGTGCCGGCGGCGGCGATGCCCAACGACCCAAGTCCAATCCTGGTAAAGAAGGCTCTTCGATCGAACTCCGTTGGGAGTTTCTTCGTCACAGCTAGTGATTCGTTGGGCATGTGTTACCTCTTTGGCGTGTCCATCAACGCCAGTCTGGGCCTCAGTGGACGGTCGATGGATTCCACGGAAATCAAGCCCGTTGGATCTGCGGATACAAGATTGAAGGACTCCATGGTGATAGTGCCTGCGGGACACCGTGCCGCGCACAACCCGCAACGGATGCAGCGCGACTCGTCTTTCAGCATTGCCGACCCGGCGATCAATCCCAGCTCATCTGCCTTGATGTCATCCAACTCCACCCCGAGCAGTTGCCGGACTTCCGCGAGTTGCCCGGTTGTCGCTTCGTCGAAGGAGATGCGGTCGAGCGAGACAAGCTCCAGGCAGTTCTCGGGGCAGACGTCAACACAGCCGCCGCAAAGAATGCATTCAGTGCCGTCTTCCGGTATACCTTCGAAGACCGTGTTCACCCAGCAGTGCAGGCATCGCTTCGCTTCCGCCATTGCGGTCTCGGCGTCGTAGCCGATTTCCACTTCAGTTACCCCGGTGCGTCGATTGAGAGGCAGCATGGGAATCTGCGGGCGTGTTAGGTCCAAAAGATTCAGTGGCATGCCATGGCGCTCAAGCACCTCGACTTCCACAATGGGTTCCGAGTGACTTGTCCCGCGCAGGTATTCATCGATGCCCACCGCTGCCCGCTTGCCGTCGGCAACGCTGTCGATAATCAACCGCGGACCGAACACACAGTCGCCGCCAGCGAAGACACCAACAGCGGACGTCATCAGCATTTGGGGGTTGATGGCGATCAGTCCACGCGGTGAAACATCCACTCCATCTTCGGGAGTAAGGAACGCCAGATTGGGCGCTTGGCCGATTGCCATGATGATTGTGTCGCAATCAAGCCGTGTCTCACTGTTCTCATAGAAAGTAGGATTGAACCGGTGATTCGCATCGAACACCGACTTGGTTTTGACCACCTCAAGCGCCACGGCCCGCCCCTGCTCACCGATAATCTGCTTCGGACCAAAACCGGGATGGATGATGATGCCCTCTTCTTCCGCCTCCTCAATCTCTTCCAGCGCAGCCGGCATCTCGTTGCGATTTTCCAGGCAGACCAGATGCACTTCCTGTGCACCAAGTCGCAAGGCGGAGAGCGAGACGTCCATCATCTCGCGGGCAGCGACTGCATCGAGGCTTCCTTGGGAGGGCTCGAAGTTCTCCACACCGCCTGGATGCTGGCGCAGTACTTCGCGGGCTGCCGATCGGGCCACATCCATCGCGACATTGCCCCCGCCGATGACGAGAACCTTCTTTCCAATGGTGAACCGGTAACCGAGATTCACATTAAGGAGGAAATCGATTCCCTTGTACACGCCGTCAAGGTTGACGCCTGGGATGGTGAGATCCCGGCTGCGGTGCGCACCAACCGCAATCAGAACGGCATCGAAGTCCCGCCGCAGTTCGGCGATCGTGAAATCCCGGCCTGCCGCCTGGCTCAGTTTCAAGGTAATGTCGCCCGTCGCAAGAATCTCGCGCACTTGTGCTTCCACCACGTCGCGAGGCAAACGATATTCAGGCAGGCCGAGATAGAGCATCCCGCCTGCCACCTGGGATGCTTCGAAGATGGTGACGGCGTAGCCCATCAGGGCAAGATCGTGAGCCGCAGAGAGCCCCACCGGCCCCGCGCCCACGATCGCGACGCGAAACGGGAGTTTAGCCTGCGCGCGTCCAGCGTTCACATTTATGGGGTGCCGCGACTCGGGGCCGAATTGCTCGGTGAGGAATCGCTTGAGAGCACGGATCGCGATTGGCTTATCGATCTCACCGCGACGGCACGCCGTCTCGCAGGGATGAGCGCAGACGCGCCCGCAGATGCTGGCAAGCGGATTGGGCTCGCGCGCGTAGCGGTACGCTTCCTCAAATTCGCCCTCCGCAATCAACTCAACATAGCGGCCGGCGTTGGTGTGCGCCGGGCAAGCCATCATGCAGGGGAAGTTGGTGTTGAGCCAATCCCTATCTACCTTCTTTTCGACGAAACGTCGCTGCATGGATGGTCTTCCCCTGCGAGTCGGAAAGGGCGGAACGGCAAAAGGCCATGCCTCCGCCCGCAGAATTACTTTGTGAGCGTGAAATCTGCCGCTGTGTCTCCAGAAACTTTCACTGGGAAGGATTTGCTCTTTGCTCCTTCGTGCCACACAGTTACGGTGTAGGCGCCGTCCGGCACATTCTCGATCTTGAATTCTCCGGAATTGTCTGTCTCTACGAAGTACGGCGTAGGCGAAACAATCAAAAAGGCCGACATGTCCGGGTGGACGTTGCAAAGAAGGGGAACGATCCCTGGGTTATCGAATTTGAAGCTTTGCCGCTGGCCCTGAGGCCAGGTACCCAGGTTATGTCCAAGCTTCTTGTCGCCGTTGATTGAGGGCCAAAAGACGTTGTGCGCAACGCTGTCGCTGTTGAGAAACTCAACCGTCGTGCCCTTCTGGATGACCACGATGTGCGGCACGAACATCAGACCCTTCTGATTGATGGTGACGTGTTGTGCGGGAGCGGGGAAGTCTTTTCCGGCGATAGTTTCCACGTAGACGACAGATTCACCTTTGACTCCGGAGACTTTGCCGTGAATCGTGCCGGCAAAGGCCGCCGAGCCAAAAGCGCTCATTGCAGTGAGCATTGCAATTGCGATGGGTTTCATAGTTTCTCCTGATTGTTAAAAACGAGAGTCGTTGACGACATTGCAGACTTTGCAGCTGCCATCAGAAAAGAAATCGCGCGAGCAAATAGACGGTGTTGTTATCGCTGGCGGCGCGTCCTGCCCCGTCATAGTTAGTGGCTGCGCCGTTAAACCGGGTGTAGACGGTGTACTGAACGGCTAGGTCGAGGTTCTGCATCGGCCACACAGAGAAGTTCGTTGTGAATCCAGTACTTCTGGGACTGCCGTTCGCACTGCCTGTGAGGGCAGCTTGAGAGTAGAAGAGGGGATCCGTCGTTCCGTTGGTCAGAAACCACCCGAATGCACCTGAGTACCGATTCCCAAGATGATATTCGGCGTTGGCGTTACTGGCATTCAGATGATGTGGACCGGGATCCGCTGCTTCGTTTGCGACACTCGCTACCAGCGCGGAATTCTCCCGAACATACGTGCCACGCAGCGAAAGAACATCCTTGCCGATGGTGCGGTCGTACTGGATATCCGGGCCAAAGTCCGTATAGCTGTCTTGTGGCCCGGTGATCAACTGAGGCGTTGATTTAACATGCATTCCGTAGAAGCCGACTTCTAGGTTGGCCGTCCGTCCGGTTTGCTGCAGCGCCAATCGCCAGTAGGGCGCTACGCCGCGGATGTTGTAGGAATACCCCTGCCCTGTTGTGGGCTGAGAACTGCCGACGTGATTACTGCGGTAAATGGTCCCGGCAAAATACACGTGTTGGTCCCACATGGTGTAGGCGCCTATTCCCGCAACGTCCTGAGCCAGAAGCCCATTAATCACGGGCGCCGCAATAGGAGTTGGGGCCGAGCTGGAAGCAATGAATGGATACCCCCACGCAGGCGTGCTGTTCCAGAGATCTTCCAAAGTCGGGTTATTGTTCAAAGTGAGACCATAGTCCAACTCTTTGTTGGCTACTTGTTTCTTGTTGGCGTAACGAATATCGGTGTTGTCCATGCTAAAGTGATCGTTTTGTATTTCATACGTCATCTGGAGAAAACTTCCGATGTGCGAGGCCCAGGCTCCGGCGAGGAAAAGCGAGATGTCCTGAGGAAACTCAAAGTTCCAATTCTGGGTTGTTGGCTGCGGAACTTTCGTGCCTGTCGTCGAGGTCTCGAGAAATGCGCTCAGCGGTAGAGAAGCAAGGATGTCAAGACCTGAGTGCCGCTTGTCGGATGAAGAAGTGATGCTGGTGTTCTGTGACTTATCTGTGAAAGCCAAGAGCTTGAAGAGTCGCCCGGCCGAGTTCAGTTCTGGCGGTGTGGTATGGCATCCACTGCAAGGCAAACCGGTCTGGCGAGCATAGCTGGGTAGTGCCATCGCGCTAGGAGCCAAACCCCAGAAAGCAGCAATCGATGAAACCACACAAGTTGAGAACTTACGAGTCATGAATCCTCCCACTGAGAACCGTTATCGGGTTTCATGTTCATAGCGTGTTTCTCTTGCGTTTACGCAAAACGCGTTTCTCTCAACTTGCAGGCGAGGTCATTGCGTTGCGGAAAGCCCAAGCTGTGGGAGTTGCATGCCGGCGCGAAGATCGGGGAATCTCGATTTCCGAGGTTAGAAGCGAGACGGGTACAAATGCCGACAAAACCGCCAACACGCATGTGAAGGCACCGAAGAGCCGGTTGCTAATCATGGGCAGGCCTCAGTGATTTAAATCACAGCCCGAGAACTTGCATTGAGCGAGATTGTGAGCTAGCTCACTTAGCTATGGATGTGACGGCAATCACACTACGTGACGCAGTGGTGACGTCTGTCGGAGAACCAAAGGACGAGAATCAATCAGTGTGGAGCGACTTGCTAGGGCCGGAGGTCAAAGACATAAAGATCTTCATCTCTGCAAAGCTTCGTTGCATGTGAATGAGATGGTGACCTTAGCTCTCAAGGAGCGCGTTGCGTGCAGCCCGGACCTCCGCTGCGAACACCTGAAGCACGTATGGATAAAGGGATGGCTCCGCTTGAAGCATGTCTTCAAAACCATCGCGAGGCACGAATCTAACCTCGGAGCCTTTTCCCGCCACGGCAGTCAGGCTGTACGGCTTATTTCCGATGATCGCTGGTAGTCCAAGAAGCGACCCGGCACCTGCGTGGAGGCGCATCACCATCTTGCCTGCCTCCGATATCATGACAAGCTCAGCTTTTCCCCTTTCGACAATGTAAAGCCCGGTTGGAGCGTCTCCCTGACTGAACAAGATGCGGCCATCATCGTAATGGATGGGGTGAGACAGTTTCTCCAACGCCAAGATCAATCTGCGGCCAGCCTTGAACGAATTTTGGTTCATCAACGGTCCTTGTGGTAACTGCTGGAGCAGCAGCATGAGTATTCCGGGGGACGATTGCAGATCGTCCCAGTTTTGGAACAGGGGTGTATGTGATCTGCGTCACCGACAGGCAAGTTCAGAGAGCAAGGCACGTGCTCATGATGATCGATCTAATTCGCTTCGCTTTGTAGGAATGTAGATAAGCAAGAATCGCAAAATCTGGGGCAAAGGTCATTGGAATGATGAATAGAACCTTTCGGAATGCAGCAGTGGACGATGCCCAATCGAGTTCCTGGACGCAATCCGTCGTTCCGAACGTATCACGGGCAAGACGGAGTTAGCCCGGAAAATGGTGTTCTGTCCGGATCGGCGACCAGTCACCCGGAACTCGAAATTATGGCACCAAGGCTCGCTGCGCGCATTGCCTGTTTGCAACAACTGACGCTCCAATCTTCGTGCCGTCCGTCATCCGGTGACGCAGAGACCGTCTTTACGAAGCAGCGATTGCACTCTGCTACGGATTTCATCTCTTATGACGCGAACTCCCTCCATGGGCTTTCCCTTGGGATCGCGGTGTGGCCAACGTTGCGAACGTAGTGAATGAGAGGTTCGCCATTCAAAGATTCTCCGGATCAAGTCACCGACAAACCTCTTTGCGGGAGCATCATGGGTCTCGACACAAGCGGTCTGAGAACAGGCTCCCACGCTCCATTGGGAGTACTACACGATCAAATTCACCGCCGATCAGATTCAGGGTCAACCCGAAGGCGAGCTGCCCTACTGAGGCTTTTCAGGATTTTGTTGCGGATGAAGTGCCTTACCCACATGCCTTGCGGAGGTACCCAGCGCATGTTTGGTGTGCTTATAGCTCTTCTGAATTGCATTGCCAGTATCGTCTTGCGCAACCGAAATAGCCACGTCCGCGGAGGTTCCTGCTTTGGAGAGGGATGACGTTGTGTGGCTAGCGCCACCTGCCAACATCTGCTCAGTGGAACTGCTCTTGGCAATGATTCCCTGAGCGGGATGCTTCCCTGCGTTAAACCATGCTATGTCCGTATCTGGCATGTGGTTGAGACGAGCAATCGGCTCGGGCGGGAAGTCGGTGTTGCTCATTTTGTCCATAAGCGGCCATTCGCTCGATGCGATAAAGACGGAACCGTTCATTGGTTGGCCTGGCTCACCGAGATTGATGATCCTGCCGGGGCGAAGTGCCACCATATCGACGCACTTGTCTGCGCCACACCCGGCTTGGCAGAGCGTTTCATTCAAGTAAGAAGCGTGTTTGCCAGGCGAGATCCAAACCTTGGCACCGCTCTCCTCAGCATGAATCGTAGAAGCACGCGTAATCTGGCTCACGTCGCATACCGTGTTCTCGTGGGCCGCAGCATACCAGTAGATGGCTTTCCATTTTGCGGAATCAAGATTGCTGTCCGACGCACTCACCAGTACAGCCACGTGCTCCGTGTCGAGAGGATGCCCGTGAGGACCGCAGTCGCGCTTCCAAAGATGATAATAGTGAATCTCCGCAGTCGGGAGATCGTCCCTTGAAGACTTTGCCGGAAACACCTGGCCGTAGATCGTCCCGTTTTCGGCTTCCACAGTGGGAGTCTTCAAATTCGGAGCAAACTCTGCGGGAATTTCTGAGCAGTCATGCCGCGCGACCATGAACGTCGGAGCAAACTGAATCAAGAGAGCCTGTTCCAGCGCATCGCTCATGCCGTCACGGTCGGAATCAATGGCGAACTGTGCCTTCTGCTCAGACCCCTGGGCGGCTCCATTGCGCGATTCCGTGGGGATAAGCAATGCGACGATAAAAAGGAGGGGAGCGAACCACCTGAAGGTTCTCATTTGTATCTTTCTGTCTCCGGTCTGATACGGACAGTTTGCGCCCCGCGCAAGATGAGATGCATAACCCGGCCCGACTTGGTTCTTTCCGAATCTCAACTTGTCTTCAGTTTGATAATTCTGATTTGCCATGTCTCGCTCCTCTCTTAACTCCGTTAAGCTTCTCCCCTCGCCAACACTAAGGTTCTAGGATGTTGAATGGAGAAAGTTCTACCTGCACTCCCGGTTGACGGGAAATGATTCTGCTAAACCCCCTCCACGCTTTGCCTAGCCGATCCGAAGCCATGAAAATGCGCCCGGCAGTGAGCGTTCCCAGCACACGATGGTGACCCACCGCCGCCAATGCCATCGAGGCGATGCAGCCACACTGTTCGCAAGCAGGGTCTCCGCCGAACTGGCAGGGAGTAATCGGCGTCGTGAGGTCGATGGAAATCGTCTCTGTAGTTCTCGCAAAGATGCATTCTTTCGGGCTCCTGGGTGGATGCTCCATCTCCCGAAGGAGTGCCTCTAGCATTTCAAGCGTGGGATACTTCAGCCGCAATTGCCGCAGATCTGCGAGAGTAGAAGCCCGTTGCGAATCCGTCAGGATTTCTGGATTGGTGGCTCCGCGCTGGGGAGTAAAAATGCTGAACCATACCCTTGTAACCTCCGGTCGACTGGTCCAAAAGCGCAGAAATTCGTCGAGGTATCCGGGGCGCCCCGCCATTTGCGACGTAATCGTGCAGTGAATGGTTACTCTGGCCCCGTTGACGTTCTTGAGAATGCGGTCGTAGGTGGCCGGTTTGCGCCGAGCGTCGTGCTCCGCCCGCAGGCCATCGACTGATACCACGACATTCAGTTTCTTGAAATCCTTCCAGGCGCGTGGGATTACTCTGAAAGCGCTGGTGACGATCTGTGTATGCACGCCGCGGCTTTCAATCTGCGGCAACAGCAGCTCGAGCTCGCGATAGCGAACCAGCGGATCGCCGCCCACGAGGGAAACGTGGATTGGCCTGTGCTCATCGATCAGCGCAAGCACTCTCTCGACAAGTTCGTCGCCCTCGAAATCTGAAAGCTCGCGCAGTTGAGTCGTGCCTCCAAGATGTGCAGCATCGAAGGCGTAGCATCCGGGGCATCGCAAGGGGCACTCTTTTGTAATTTCGATGGAAAGCGAGGGCGCGCGACCAGCCAGGATCCTGGCCCAGGCGTGCAGAACTTCTGATGTTTTCATAATCTCTCTGCGTCCGATGTAACGGAATTGAGTGGCGAACAACGGGCTTAAGACAGCTCTGTACGAGCTATCCATCATGAACGCTGGCAGAGGTGACAGATCAGATCAGAAGAGGAGGGTTGTAGATGCCTGAAGTTGGATTAGGCACTCGCTCACTGCGAAAAGCCATGATCGCCTCGCCTGGCGCAGTACTGGCCAACAGGCGGTCGTCGCAGATGAGCGAGAAAAGCGGACAAGTGGCGAGCAGGCGTTTCACACTTTGCTTGCAATGTTGAGCAAGCAGGAGCACCAAGCATAGCGTCATGAGTAGCATGAGCACGCTGAACTCGAAGTCTTGACCGCCGTGCAGAAAATGATCCCATGTCCAAATGCGCTGCGTCAGCGGCGCGGTAATCAACTGGACAGCGGTCAGCATCAGCAGAAAGCGACCGATCTCCGCATATACCCGAGTCGGACATGCGAATGCATTGAGGTTTGACGGGTTTATGTTGGAAGTGCGATTCAAGAATTCCACCGCCCTATCTTGAGTCTACGCTTTTCCGGAGGATGGGGTTCGAAGGCGCTGAATGTTAGATGCCCGTGGTATCGCCACCCCGCCGCCCGTTACCAACTGCTGTTTCGGCACGCAGGTCAGAATTCGGAGTATCAGCGCTGATTTGACGAATTCAGAGAGAAATAGTTGGCAGCTCAAGATTAAACGAGGCGCCGTGCAGTTTTAGATCGACGAGGAATCGCCTTGTATTGAACTCACCGATCCGCAATTCAAATCAGGGGAATGGCAGGGTAACGGCTCCCTGTGGATTATTGTGGTCGGATCACCGGCCACACGGAAATGTCGTTAGCAAGTAGAAATGTCCGCTTTTGGTAGCAAATGAAGTGTCCGGTTTCATAATTTCAGCCAGTAGCCGTCGAGGCGGTGGTAAAGTGCGAATCCCGCGTAGTATGCGGGA
>Ga0187855_10003100_pt1 | contig 12321 bp, 6 predicted proteins | sample June2016WEW_8_10_2_FD_132969 | JGI IMG/M metagenome (GOLD analysis project Ga0187855, IMG submission 132969) | Peatland microbial communities from SPRUCE experiment site at the Marcell Experimental Forest, Minnesota, USA - June2016WEW_8_10 | ecosystem: Environmental > Terrestrial > Soil >...
CTCGTGCGTTGATGGCCAGAGTCATGAGGGCGAGTTCGATTTGACCGCGATCCATGCGGACCCGGGCGGCCGGATGTCGCGGAAGAAACTCCGTGGCCACATTCTCTCGAAGCAGGTGAGGAAGCATCTTCATAAGCTGCTTGATCACTTCGTTCAGGTCCATGGTGCGCAGATCCTGGGGCTGCTTGCGGCTAAAGGCCAGGAGCTGCGTGGTCACGGCCGATCCGCGGTCCGCTGCTTGTCGAATTTGTTCCGCGTACTTGCTGATGGACTTGTTCTCACCGGCCTGGAGCAGGACCATTTGCGCGCAGCTGTGAACGATCATCAATAAATTGTTGAAATCGTGGGCGACGCCGCCCGCCAATTGCCCGACGGCTTCCATCTTCTGCGCTTGGCGATACTGCTGCTCGATGGCGCGTTCGGAGCTGACGTTTCGCGCGATGGAGGACATCCCTACGATTTTCCCCGAGAGATCATGGATCGGTGAGAGCGTGAGGGATACATCCAGGATCTTGCCGTCTTTGGCGCGACGCTGGGTCTCGCAATGGCGAACTAGTACGCCGGAACGTATGCGGTCTGGCACCTCTTCGAAGTCTTTTTCGCGCCCAGGGACAGCCAAGAAAGCAATGGGCTGGCCCACCGCTTCGCCCGCCTCGTATCCGTACATTTGCTCGGCGCCGGAATTCCAACTGGAAATTGTTCCCTCGAGATCGATGCCGACGACGGCGTCCTGCGAGGATTCCACAATTGCCGCCAGCTGACGAATTTGTTCACCGGCCATGCGTCGCTGCGTAACGTCCCGTGAAATCGAGGAGACGCCAACGATCTTTCCGGTAGAGTCGCGGATCGGCGAAGCTGTTAAGGAGACGTGCAAGACTTTCCCGTCTTTTGCGCGATGCTGCATGTCGAACTGACAAACGCCATCGCCGCGGCGCGTGGTGCTGAGAACATCGTCGAAGGCGCTTTCCTGACCGGGGACCGCGAGAAAACCAATGTGGCGGCCGACGGCCTCCCCTGGACTGTAACCGTACATGTTCTCGGCCCCGGCGTTCCAGGTGGTGACGATTCCTTCCAGGTTCTTACCGACAATGGCGTCGTCCGACGATTCCACGATGGCCGCGAGCCTGCGAATCTGTTCCTCGGCGCGCCGGCGTTCGGTGACGTCAAAAAAAGTGACGACCGCGCCTATGTTTTTGCCATCGCGGACCATCGGATAGGACCAGTATTCCGAGGGGAAAGACGTTCCGTCTCGTTTCCAAAATACGTCCGATTTGCCATGAAGCGCATGGCCCGTTTTCAGGCTCAGATGAACTGGACATTCTTCAATGGGATACGGGCTGCCGTCCTCACGGCTGTGGTGCATCAGCTCGTGCATGTTTCTGCCAATCAATTCCGAGGGATGGTCGTAGCCGAGCACGCGGGCACAAGAGGGATTGCAGAGCGCGCAGTTGCCGTCGCTATCGTTTGCGAAGATGGCTTCCGCGGTGGAATCGAGCAACAAGCGGACACGCTCCTCGCTTTCGCGGAGGACGACTGCGGTACGGTCACGCTCCGCGATTTGTCTCTCTAATTCCTTGGCATAGAGAACGCGGAGTCCCTCGGCGAATTGCCGCTCGGAAGCGTCGTGGGCGCAGATTAAGGCGAAGACTTGGCCATCAAAATTGGCATACGTGGCGACGGTTTCAAACGGGCGTTCCTGGCCGGTACTGGTTCTGAACAAGGAATCCACTTTTGCGGGGCCGCTGCGCTTAAGGCTCTTCAGGAATTGATTCCACTTACTTGCATTCATCGCCGGATCGATATCCCAGATTCGCTTCCCAAGGAACTCGGCGCGTACATAACCCAACGCTTCGAGCGCGGCATTATTTGCGAACGCGCATCTGCCCCTGGAGTCGATCCACATCATGAGTTGCGCGGCGTGCTCGAACGCAAACCGGCTCAAGGGGCCATTGGCGTCCACCGGGCCAAGGCTTTCAAATTCGTTTGGAGGTACGCCGTGTGATGCGCGCGAAGTGTGGACGGGTTTCCGATCGAGTGCGGATAGGTACGACGGATGAAGTGGGGCAACGCTTTTCGTAAGACTACGCCGAATACTCTTAGCTTGTTGATTGTCTTGCTTCCCAAGTTTGCGCACTTGACCAACCTTCGAATGCGGAAGATTTGCTGGGACACAGATAACAAGAGAAGGAGAAAAACACAGACATAGCTAGACTAACGAGCCTGCAAGAAATCGCAATTAACATCGCGGATCAATTTGCCGTATGCGCCATACCATTTTTGCTCAGACGCGTTGTGTCTGAATTCGAGACGGAATTCTGTATTTTGGACAGACACGTTCGCATTGGAGCGGCGATCTCTACCGCGAACACTGCATTGACACGACTTCGTCGCGAATCCTCTTTGGTACCTCGTGTGCACGACCAACAGCGCGTCGGGCGGCTCAGAGGCTGCCTCTGGCGTGGGGACTTCGGCACGGCTCTTGGCGGCTTCGAGAAGCTCGGTCACTTCGAGGGGATGCGTGACGCTCGCAATCGTCAATGGATCTTCGGATGACAGAAATCGAACGCTAAGAATCTGCTGAACGGAGCTCACGCAAACAATCAAAGCGAGTACGTGAACAGGTCGCGATCAAGGAGAAGGCGAGTCCGAATGGCTCCGTGGTTACCGTCTGACCTGGTGATGCCGTTAGACGAATCGGTTGACGATTTTATGACTGACGCCAACCAGACTTTGCGCTCAGAAGGTCAATCCGCGCTCGACAAGGCGGCCTCGAGCCCCGCAGCCGTCACACGCGTACTGGCTGTGGACGACGAACCTGCCGCTTGTAAGTTGCTCTCGGTCATCTTAGGTCCGCCCGCTTTTCACTGCACGACCGCAAATAGCGGCGACGAAGCCTTCGCATGTTTGCAACGACAGCGATTCGACGTAGTCATCTCCGACCTGCGCATGCCAGGCATGAGCGGCATGGAGTTCCTCGGCAAGGTTCGCCGTGCCTATCCTCTCGTGGCGTTCCTGGTCACCACGGGTGTGGACGATTTAGACGTTGGCGTCGAGGCAATGCGCAGCGGCGCCGACGACTATCTCGTTAAACCTCTACAAGAGACCGCCGTAGTGGCAAGCCTGCAGCGCGCCGTTCACAAGCGACAGCTCGAAGAGCAGGTGGAAAGCTACCGTCAGCATCTCGAAGATATGGTTGCCGACCGCACCAGCCAACTTCGTGAGGTATTGCAGCAGGTGGAGCGAAGCTACGAAAACACGCTGCAAGCGCTAGGTGCGGCGATCGATCTCCGGGACAGCGCCACGGCCGGCCACTCGCAACGCGTCTGCCGGTACTCGATCGAGATTGCTCGCTCGATGCGCTGGTCGAAGACGCAATTGGCGGTGCTCGCCAGGGGGGCCTATCTGCACGACATCGGCAAGCTCGGTGTACCCGACGGAATTCTTCTTAAGCCGGGACCTCTCACCCCGGATGAACGGAAGCTGATGCAGCGGCACTCGAAGGTGGGCTTCGATCTCGTCAAAGACATTGCTTTTCTGGCAGACGCCGCCGAAATCGTTCTGGCCCACCATGAGAGGTATGACGGCAGCGGTTACCCGCACGCGCTCAAGGCGGATGAGATCTTGCTGAGCGCGCGGGTCTTTGCCGTCGCGGACACACTCGATGCGATAACGTCCGACCGGCCCTATCGTCGCGCCTCTTCTTATGAAACGGCGCGCGAAGCGATCCGAGTCGAGGCGGGACGCCTGTTTGATCCAGAGGTCGTACGCGTATTTTTAGAGATTCCTATTCAAACATGGCCCACGATTGCAAAGGTTGAGCGGCAAATTCCTGCTTTGACGTCAGAGCTGCGTGGGCACATCACTACCGACGCGAGTCGGCGGCATTCCGCGGACCCGACACACTAAGAAATAACTTTCGGGCGGGAATTGCGGTGCGAAGTTAGTTTGCAGGGGCGGAATAGTCGGCCCGGGAATAGGAAATATTGAGTAGGTAGGCTCCTGATCGGCTCGTGGGTTGAGCCCAGGTTCTTGGATTGGCAAAGAGAAATTGACGACGAAAAAGCCCGACGCGATTGAGGATAGACCGAGCGGGAACGAGCCCCTGTCGACCGTTGGGCGCCACTTTTTTGGGCGTCATCTGCTTTTCTGTCTAGCTGTCGTTGTGCTGCATCTTCTTCTCACCCGACCCGAGGTGATCGTAGAGTCGCATATAGGATTCACGGTTTGGTTCCCAGCCACAGGACTGATTCTGGCGCTCATGCTCGGAGTGAGTCCCTGGTACTTCCCGCTGACCATATTCACCGAGGCGCTCGCAGAGGTGGTGATTTACCACCAGCACATTCCATCCTGGAGCGTGCTCGTCGCCCCGCTGCTCATATCCGGAAGTTACGCAAGCGCGGCCGCATTGCTGCGCGGGCCATTGCAAATCAACTCTTCACTGAGACAGCGGCAGGACGTGGTGAGGTATGTTTCGGTGACGCTGGGAGCGGCAGTAATTGCAACCTTGCTGGGAGTAGCGTGCGTAGCCGCGGACAACGGGATCTCATGGAGCGAGTATTGGCATTCGGCAGTGGGGTGGTACATCGGCGACGTGGTCGGCTTGGTTGGGTTTGCGCCATTCCTTCTTATTCATGTTTTTCCATGGGTCAGGAGGACGCTGTCACCACTCGACGCACCGGCAATTCGAAACGACGAGCAGGACGAAACTAGAGGAGAGCGGATAAAAACAAGGAATGTTCTGGAAGCGGCCGGACAAGCAGCCAGCATCGTTTTGGTGCTCTGCGTTATGTTTGCGCCGAGCCTGGGATACTCGGAATTCTACTATCTGGCATTTATTCCCATCATCTGGATTGCCATGCGTCACGGTATTCGACGTGTAGTAAGTGGCTTACTGGCCTTTAATTTCGGCGTTGTCATCGCCCTGAAGCTCTACCCAGTGCCGGCGGATCCTCTGGCCAAAATCAGTTTGTTGATGCTTACGGTTTCCGGCACAGGTTTACTCGTCGGAGCAGCCGTCACCGAGAGATATCGCATGGCCAACCAGCTTAGAGAGCGCACCGACTTTCTAAATTCGCTCATCGAGAATACTCCCTTGGGAATCGTCGTTCACGATCGATCGGGCCGCGTGCAACTTTGCAACCAGGCCTTTGTCGACTTATTTCTTTATAGCCGTGAAGAGCTTCTCGGAAACCTTCTTGATCCTTTGATTTCAAAGCCTGGCAAGACCGCCGAAGCCAATGAGTTGACGCTTCTTGCCACATCGGGAAGTGCGCTACATCAGACCGTAAACAGGAGGCGCAAAGACGGAACGACGCTCGACCTGGATTTACACGCCGTCACTGTCTCGCTGGATGGGCAAGCGGATCGGGCGTACGCAATCTACAAAGACATATCCGAACAAGTAAATGCGGCTGCGCGAAGCAAGGAGTATTCCGACTCCCTCGATCGCTTGGTGAAAGAACTGCAATTGCGAACCGCGCAGATGACCCTCCTCAACGAAATGGGCGATTTGCTGCAATGTTCCGCGAACAGCATGGAGGCTCATGCAGTAGTTGGCCAGATCGCCAGAAAACTCTTCCTCACCTCGACCGGGGGTTCTCTGTTCGTCTTCAAGTCATCGAGGAACTTACTGGAAGCCGTGGCCAGTTGGGGGAATATCGAGTTTTCGGATCAGTCCTTCACGCCGGATGCGTGCTGGAGCTTGCGTCGTGGCCAGCCCTACTGGAGTGAACAGCCGGGCGGGATTATCTTGTGCTCTCATTTGAAAAACCCCGCTCCGGCGAGCCACCTTTGCGTGCCGTTGGTGGCCCAAGGCGACACGCTGGGCGTGCTGAACATTCACTACGACATGGTTGAGAGCAGCAAGAGAAACGAGTCCTTCGAAAGCTGGCACGAATCCCAACAGCGCCTGGCAGTCGCCGTGGGGGGACGCGTTGCGCTGTCGCTGGCCAGCTTGCTGCTGCGCGAAACGCTTCGCGATCAATCGATTCGTGACCCTCTCACGGGGTTGTTCAATCGGCGATTCATGGAAGATGTTCTTAGAAGGGAGTTGCTGCGGGCCAAGCGAAAGAAGCATGCGCTTGTGGTCGTGTTCCTCGACCTCGACCATTTCAAGCGTTTCAACGATATCCACGGTCACGACGCCGGAGATGCCGTGCTGCGTTCGATGGCAACACTTTTCCTGGAGCACTTTCGTGGGGACGATGTGATTTGCCGCTATGGAGGGGAGGAATTTGCGTTCATTCTTCCGGAAGCATCGATCGAGAACGCGTTGGTGCGCTTGGAGGAACTTCGCCAAGCCACCAGAGTACACAAGATTACCCACAGGGACAGAATGCTCGACGCCGTCACGTTTTCCGTGGGAATCGCCGCGTATCCGGAGAACGCGGAGACTGGCGCAGATTTGTTGCAGGCTGCCGACAACTGCCTCTACGAATCGAAGGCCAGCGGGCGCGACCGCGTGACCATTGCTGCCCCGCGTAACGCACTGAAGCTAACTTGAAAAACTGCGGACCGGCGCCCCTAAGCCGGGTTCGCTTCCCGAGTGGGCGATCTCTTCGGATCAGATATGCTTGCCGACACCCGCGTCTGTGATATAGCTTCTACCCACTCATGCGCCTCACATTGCAATCGCAGCGGTTGTCCGGGGTCGCCGTGATCCGGTGCAACGGCCGGATTGTGGTTGGTGAAGAAGTGTCACTGTTGCAGCAGGAAGTGGAAAAGCATCGCCTGGAAACGCAGAAATACCTGCTGGAGCTGGGCGAGGTCAGCTATCTGGACAGCGGCGGTTTGGGCGCGCTGGTTCGCCTTGCGGGGATGCTGCGGGCGCGCCGCGGCGATCTGAAGCTCTGTCGAGTCTCGCCGTTCGTCCATAACGTTCTGCGGGCGACAAATATGCTGGGAGTCTTTACCGTTTTCTCGACGGAGCAGGAGGCGCTCGCCTCCTTCGGGCACCATCCCGCGCCTCGCGAAGAACATGGCAAGTCCGCGAGAACCCAAATTCTCTGCATCGATCCGTCCAGCGACCTGCTCGCCTACATGACCACAGTGCTGAAGCGCGCCGGATTCGAGGTGACTGCTTCCTGTCACCTCTCCGATGCTTCCACTCTGGTTGGCGCCATGAAGCCAAGGGCGGTGGTGTGTGGCCCCGGCGTGGTGTCGACTGGACCTGCGTTTGAAAAGTTTCGGCGTCTCGATTCGCGCACTGCGCTTCTGATGCTGCCGGCCGATTTTCACACGTCACACGCTTCAGACGCGGGAATCGATTTGGTCAACCAGCTGCAAGCATTGCTTCAGTCTTAAAACAACACCACCTCAGATAGATGAGACTCATCGCGGATTGAGACCGAGATAATGGACAGCCCCAAGGAACTAAACGAGATTGTTCTTCCGCAGACTGTGGTGGGCCCGCTCACACGCGCGGCGATTTTTCTGGTCGTCTGCATTCGCGCGGAGCAGGACAACTATGCAACGCTGCGATCGTTCTGCGCGGACCTCTCCGGGCTCGTGCGCGCTGTGGAGTTTCGAGGCGTGGAAGCAGGTCTTACTTGTGTCGTCGGATTCGGCTCCGATGCCTGGGACAACCTCTTTGGCTCACCTCGCCCCGCCGAGCTCCATCCATTTCGAGAGATTCGCTCAGGAGGTCGTCATGCCGTCTCCACTCCAGGTGACGTTCTCTTTCACATTCGAGCCAAACGCGCCGACCTCTGTTTTGAATTGGCCACACAGATCATGGACAACATCGGCGATGTAGTTTCGGTAGCCGACGAGGTTCACGGATTCCGCTATTTCGACGATCGCGATGTCATCGGGTTTGTCGACGGCACAGAAAATCCGCGAGGTGATGCAGCTCACGATGCTGCAATCGTCGGTGACGAAGATCCAGCCTTTGCGGGCGGCAGCTACGTCATCGTCCAGAAGTATCTTCACGACATGAAGGGATGGAATGCTCTCCCGGTTGAGACGCAGGAGCGCATTATCGGCCGGAAGAAACTGTCAGACATCGAACTGAAAGACGCCGAGAAGCCGCCATTCGCGCACAATGCGCTTACGGTGATCGAAGAAAACGGAAAAGAACTTAAGATTCTGAGAGACAACATGCCTTTCGGGCGGCCGGGCCACGGGGAGTTCGGGACCTACTTCATCGGTTATAGCCGCACTCCGCGCATCACCGAAACGATGCTTCAGAACATGTTCGTGGGGCGTCCCCCCGGCAACTACGACCGTCTGCTTGATTTCAGCAACGCAGTCACCGGGAGCTTGTTTTTCGCGCCGGCATCAACGTTTCTCGACAACATCAGCGGAGACGCACCAAACTCCGCCGCGACCGGGGCATCACTGAGATCGGACGCGCCTTCGGCTTCGTCCGTGCGTGAACCATCAATCGGAACGCTCGGAATAGGATCGCTTAAAGGACAGAAAGATGAATAACCTGCATCGGGAGTTGGCTCCAATCTCTGACGCTGCGTGGTCGCAGATTGAGGAAGAAACCACCAGGACGCTCAAGCGGTATCTAGCCGGGCGACGGGCTGTTGATGTTCCTTCGGCCGGAGGACTGGCTCTGCCCGGGGTTGCGACCGGCCATCTGCGATCGATCTCCGCTCCTGCAGACGGCATCATCGCCAGACAACGAGAGGTCAAGCCGCTCGTGGAGTTGCGTGCGCCGTTCGAACTATCCCGTCAGACAATCGATGACGTCGAGCGTGGATCGGATGACTCCGATTGGCAGCCAGCAAAAGACGCCGCGAAGAAACTCGCCTTTGCCGAAGATCGGGCCATCTTCAACGGATACCACGAGGCGGATATCCAAGGCATTCGGGAAGGCACCAGCAATCCAATCGAGACGCTTCCCACGGATGTGCGCGACTACCCGGACGCGGTGGCACGCGCATTGAGCCAGCTGCGTCTCGTCGGAGTGAACGGCCCCTACTCGATCTTGCTCGGAGCCAATGAGTATACGGCCCTTGCCGAAACACGCGATCATGGATACCCCGTCCTGGAACACGTTAAGCGTATCGTAGACGGTAACCTGATCTGGGCGCCAGCGATCGAAGGTGCGTTCGTCTTGACTACGCGGGGCGGCGATTTCGAGCTCAACATCGGGCAGGATGCTTCGATCGGCTACCTCAGCCACACCGATTCCGAAGTGAGGCTGTATCTCCAGGAGACATTCGTTTTCCGCGTCCTTACCAGCGAAGCCTCTGTTGCGCTGTCGCCATCACAAAAGTCTTCGTGAGCCTATTCCGCATAGTCTGGCTGCGTTGAAGCAGATCGGTGGTTCGCGAAAAATGGCGGGCGAGCCTGCAAGCCGGATTCGCAGGCGGTATTGCGAACACACAACTTGTTTGGATTCAATCGCCCTCGACTGTCAATGATGTCAACGAGCAGGTCCGGCGTCACAATCACTGCACTTTCGCGTATTCCGTCTTGGCGTGCTTCAGAATGGGGATGTCGGGGTCGGCGTCCTTCCAGATGGTGAGGAAGTCCTGATAGGCGGCTCTTGCTTTGGCGGTGTCGCCCTGCGCCGAGTAGGAGCGGGCAAGGCCAAGATGTGCCAAGGCACCGATGGGTTCGTTGCCCACCACTCCCCGATGGTCGATGACTTTCTGGAACTCGATTCCCGCCTTACTGCCATCGTGCGCTGCCAGATAGGCCTCACCGCGCACATAGATGGAATACAAGGCCACCCAATAGTTACTCGCGCTGGGCTTACCTAACTCATAGGGAGTGGCGACGCTTAGGCCCTCAATGGCCGCAGAGGCATTTCCCCGGCTGACCGCGAGCCTTGCGCGGAGGGTCGGCAGGTAGTTGAACTGTACGATTGTGGTTTCCGGAAACCTCTTGGCCAAATCGTCGGTGACAGCTTGCAGCGTCTCATCGTCCCCCGCATACGCCGAGGCGAGCCCGGCGCAGTACTCCTCATCGCGGCCGGTGGTGCGCCCCAGTGCGGAAGCGACGCGCCGTCGCGCTTCGTCAGCGTTGCCGAACAAGGCTTCCCACAGTCCGGATAAGGCAGAATACGTTGCGGCGGTTTCTTTCTTATCCGCCCGTTCGGCGGAATCCAGCGCCCGGCGCGAAAACTCTCGTGCCTCCCTAAGCCGTCCTGAATAAGCGGCGGTATTGGCTTCCAAGTCCAAGAGCCAATCTTCCACTCCGGGCTTGTCCGTGGACCATTCCACCTGTTGCGCCATGGCTGCCGCATCGCTCTGCAAGAAAGCAATCTGATACAGGGCATAGTGGAAGAAAGCAAAGTCCATTTTGCGTTCGAGAGCTTGCCCATAAGTAGCCTTGGCTTCATCGAGGCGACCGAGAGCAGTGTAGTTGAGCATGAGGTTGGCGTAGGCGATGGGAAAGTCCGGACCCAAACGGACTGCCTCTCTGGCTTGTTCAGTGGCTTTCTCATATTGTCCCAAAGCTGGGTAAATAAACCCCGCCAAGAACGCGTGCGGGGCCAGAGAGCGCGGATATGCCTGAATCCAAAGCTCGGCGGTTTGCTCGGCCTGCTGCAAGTTCCCGGTGACGACTCCATAGAAGGATACGGAGATGAAGTACTTCTCCAGCTCACTGGTCCGGTCGCGGAGTTCGTAGGCCTTTCGGGTGTATTCGGCGGAGAGGCCGTATTCTTTAATATCCCCATACACGCGGCCCAACAGGGCATAGGCAAGCGCAAAATTCGCGTCGAGTTCGATGGCCTGCTTGAAAAAGGGAATCGCTGCGGCCGACTCTGATCTGGTAGCCACTTTATAGCCTGAGCTGAAGGCTTTAAGGGCTTCCAAGGACGGTGTGGTGGCTTGTTGAAGAGGGGTATCAAACTTCTGCACCGTGCTCAACGACTCGCCCAATTTGTTGCGAATTTCCGAGGCTGTCTCCCCCAGAGCATCGAGCACATGATTCTTGTCGCTGGCCTGAGCTTCCGTGCTCGCCAGTGATTCGCCACTCGCGCAGTTGACGGCCTTGACGGTCAGAAGATATTGGGTGCCAATCTGCGCGATCGAACCGTCCAGGACAGCGGCGCTGCCCGTCCGCTGGCAGAGTTCCCGCGCAATCTCCGGCGTGAGCTTCGCATCGGGCTTTTGCCCCATCATCGCCAAGGTCTGCTGGATTTGCTGGTCAGAGATAATGCTCAGGAAAGGAGATTGTTCGAGCTGTACGGAAAGCCCCTGCCGCAGCGTGCCGTCAAACACCGGGTCGCCCGTCGTGTTGGTGAAATCGGCGAGGACGATGGTGTCTTTGTCCGTCAGTGCATGTGTCTTATGCGAGAAAAAAAGCCATCCGCTTAACGCTAGCCCAATGACGACCACTGCTGCGGCAGCGACCGGCACCCATCGACGCCGCGTGGGTTTCAACTCGACTTGCTTTGTCGCGGTCGATATGCGAGCCGGCTCCGTATCGCGCTTGAGCCGTTGCAAATCGGTACGGATGTCGGCGGCGTTCTGATAGCGCAGCTTCCTGTCTTTCTCCAGCGCCTTGGTTATGATTTTCTCGGTGTCTGGTGACAGGTCAGGGTTCAGCCGCACAGGGTGAACGGGATTGCGATTCAGTATCGCCTCCGCAATCACGCCAGAGGTCTCACCCCGGAAGGGCAGGACTCCGGTCACCATCTCGTAGAGCACCGCACCAAACGAAAATAAATCCGTGCGGGCATCTAGCTCCTCACCCCGCACCTGCTCTGGTGACATGTACGAGATGGTGCCAATCGCCGTGCCCGGTCGAGTAAGTTGTTCTAACTCGCTGACCGTGGGCATCGCCGAAAGATTCACGGCACCACCAGCCGGTGCCAGCTTCGCCAGACCGAAATCGAGAATCTTTGCGCGTCCGCGCTCGGTCACGAATATGTTGGCAGGCTTGACGTCACGGTGAACGATTCCTTTGGCATGAGCGGCGTCCAACGCGTCGGCGATCTCGATTCCCAACTCCAGCACTTGCTCAAGCGGCAGCGGCCTGCTGGAAATGCGGTGCTTGAGCGTCTGGCCATCGAGAAACTCCATCGCAATGAAGGGCTGGCCGTTGTGTTCGCCGATTTCATAGATGGTGCAGATATTTGGGTGGTTCAAGGCGGAAGCGGCTTGTGCCTCACGGTCGAAGCGGCTCAGAGCTTGTAAGTCTGACGCGAGCCCGTCAGGTAGGAATTTCAATCCAACAAAGCGATGTAGCTTGGTGTCCTCGGCCTTGTAAACCACACCCATCCCGCCGCCTCCGAGCTTTTCGAGGATGCGGTAGTGCGCAATGGTCTGGCCAATCATGAGCAGCGACTGGCGCAATCTTAGGGTTTTGCTGTTTGCCAAGTCAACGTGCTGATGGGTTGAAACCGCTTCGACACAC
>Ga0187855_10003101_pt1 | contig 12313 bp, 8 predicted proteins | sample June2016WEW_8_10_2_FD_132969 | JGI IMG/M metagenome (GOLD analysis project Ga0187855, IMG submission 132969) | Peatland microbial communities from SPRUCE experiment site at the Marcell Experimental Forest, Minnesota, USA - June2016WEW_8_10 | ecosystem: Environmental > Terrestrial > Soil >...
TCCGTGGCTGCCTCGGCTCTGTTCTGCGGGTTCACGTACCTCCGCCCACTGTCGCTGTTCTTCGTATACCGCTCGGTGCATGTCGGCAACGGCGTGAATCCCGTCATCCCGGCGCTGCTGCTGTCGATTGCGCTGCTATGGTATGCATGGGTGCAACTGTATCGCATCCATCTGTGCCGGGGAGCCGTGGAATTGCCATCCTTCGTGGAATTGCCTTCCTCCCCGGGCGGTGATATTTACCTGTCCAGCGTCGCCAAGGTGAAGAAGGAAATGTTTGAGGCGCTCGAAAAATGGAGGTTCAGAAAGTCGTCCTGGACGGTGCCGGCGGTGCTCGGTCTCGGCATATTGCTGCTGCAGCCGATGCGTTCCATCGAGACGTTTCCCTTCGAGTGGCCTTATGCCGCCGGTCTGTGCTTGCTTTTCGCGGGTTTGTGGTTGGGTTGCCTGCGCTTCTTCTATATTTGGTGGCATCTGCGAAAAATCCTGCGGATGATTGAGTGCCATCCTCTCCGGGAGGCATTCAAGCGGCTGCCGCCGGATCTGTCGCCCAATACGGTTTGGCGGTGGCAAGGCAGCCGGACCGATCTTACGCTATCCCGCTCGATCGAACGGCTGCGAAGCCTCCCGGTGGTCGGAATGTCTTGCCGGTTCACTGATGACCGCGATTTCACGGCGCACCTGGAGGATTTGAGAAATGATGCCAAGAAACTGATTGCCGCCGATGTCGTGGGAACGGTGCCCGAGAAAGAACTCAAAACGGTGGCCGAAGTGGTCACGTTCTCGGATTACCTGCTCAAAAATGTGTTGACGTCCTACTGGGAGACGGGAAACGCGGCGGACGTGCCCCAGGCCATGGCAGCCGCTGCCGTCGCGTCGGGCGCGTCACAGCTCAGCCCGCTGCCTGCGGTCTCCAAGAGCACAGCTTTGGCGGCCGAAGAATACGTAGCGCTACGCTTCGTGGCCCTGTTTCGCTATGTGACGCTGCACCTGAAGAACCTGCTGGAGTTTGTGGCAGGCGCCCTGATCCTGGCCCTGGTATCTTTGCACTCCTACCCGTTCCAGCCGCTTCATTGGATTAACACCGCGATCTCGGTCTGCTTCTTCGCGGGGGCCGCGGCTTTTGCCGGCGCGTTGATGCAAATGAACCGAAGCCCGATCATGAGCTATCGCGGCGGCGGGAAAGCGGCCAAGTTGGATCCCAACCTGCTACACGTTCTGTCGTTCGGGGCCCTGCCGCTAATCACGGTATTGGGTTCCCAATTCCCGTCCATCGGCGGTTTTCTGTTCGCCTGGGTCAAGCCGGCGCTCGAAAACTTGCGGTAGCGGTCCCGCCCGAGCGCGCTGCGCTCCCTCCCCGGCGCGCTAGAATAGACTGACTTCCGCCATGCTCCGCCTGTTTTTCGTATTCCTTTTGGCCGGCTTCGTTGGGGTTAGCAACTGCCAGCAGCCATCCGCCGCGGACCGCGGTGTGGATCTGGCGCTCCAAGGGCATTGTACAGACGTCATGCCGCTGCTCGACGCCGCCATGCGCGACAGCGCCAACGAAACCAGCGTCAAGCGCACAGTCAGCTTCGCGGGAGTGCATTGCTCGATGCTGCTGAACCGGCAGCCGGACGCCATGAGGTTCCTGGCCTGGCTGCAAGACGCTTACCCGAACGACCCCGAAGTCTTGTCTAGCGGTGCACGTGTTCTCCGACCTGAGCCTGCGCAACTCGCAGGAGCTCATGAACACCGCGCCCGATTCGCCGCTCGTCATCCAGCTCAACGCCGAGAATTTCGAAAAGCAGGGCGACCTGAACAAAGCCATCGCGGAATATCGCACCCTGCTCGAGCGGGTCCCCGATAAGCCAGGAATACACTACCGGATCGGCGGCCTGCTGATGTCGCAACCGGGGGGTGCTAAGGCCGCCGAGGCGCACAAGGAGTTCGAGGCCGACTTGAAGATCGACGCGCGCAGCGCCGGCTCGGAATACTACCTGGGCGAATTGGCGCGGCAGGCCGACCAGTTGCCCGAGGCGATCCGCCGCTTCGCGCGCGCCACCGGGCTGAATCCGAGCTTCGCGGAGGCATACTACGGGCTCGGGCGGTCGTTGCTCGATTCGGGCAAGGCCGCCGACGCCGCCGCGCCGCTCGAAACCGCGGAGAAGCTGGCGCCGGAGAACCCCACAGTGCACTTCGCAATCGCCTCCGCTACCAGCGCCTGGGACGAAAACAGGACGCCGCCAGGGAGTTCGCCTGCAAAAGAGCACCTCCGAGAAACTCAACCAGACCACCAAGACGCTGCGCAAGAACGTGTCGGGAGCGGGCAGTCCGCAGCAGTAGCTTCCGGGAGGCATGCCAGATCTGGGGATGGACTTGAGCCGGTTGCACAAAGCGATCCGGTGGCGTTTCGGAGCAGCCGCTGTGGCGGCGGCCACGCTGTGGTACGCCGTTCTGGCCGGTCAGCCGACCCCCAAACGCCCGCACTTCACCGACATCGCTCCGAGATCGAAGTTCGCGTACGTCACCAGGAACGACCTGTCGCCGCGCAAGTACTTCGTGCAGCCATGGCCGGCGGCATGGCCATCTTCGATTTCGACAACGACGGTAAGCTGGACATCTTCTTCACCAATGGCGGGAAGCTGCCCGAAATGCGGAAGACCGGCCCTTCGTTCTACAACTGCCTGCTCCGCAACAAAGTAGACGGCACATTCGAGGACGTCACCCGCAAGGCGGGGCTTGCCGGCGAAAACCTCGACTACAATCTGGGCGTGGCCGTTGGCGATTATGACAACGACGGACACGAAGACCTGTTCATCTGCGGCGGACGCAACGTGCTATACCACAACAACGGCGACGGCACCTTCAGCGATGTCACCAAGGAATCCGGCATCGGCGTCAAGCCCGCCAATACATTGAGCGTCGCCGCGGCCTGGTTCGATTACGATAACGACGGCCTGCTCGACCTGGTAGTCTCCAATTGCACAATCTGGAACCCCGCGACGGACAAGCGTTGCAGCGCCGCGGGAGTGGAATACTACTGCGATCCGCGCCTGTTTTACGATCCCGTCCCGCACCGGCTGTATCACAACCTGGGCCACGGCAAATTCGAAGATGTGACCGAGAAGTCCCGTTTCGGTAAGGCGGCTGGCAGGGGCATGGGAATTACCATCGCCGACTTCAACGATGACGGATGGCAGGATGTCTTTATCGCCAACGACACGGAGGCCAATCACCTGTTCGTGAACCTGGGCGATGGCACGTTTGAGGAGCGCGGCCTGCAGCTCGGCATGGCTTACGACGACACCGCCAAGGCGGTCTCTTCCATGGGCAGCGACGCCCGCGATTACAATAACAACGGCCGCGTGGATATCTTCACCAACAACCTAATGGGCCAGACTTGGGCGCTCTTTCAGAACGGTGGCGATTTCTTCCGCTACGTGTCGCCCAACGTCAAGCTGGCGGAGCTCAGCCCGCCCTATTCCGGCTGGAGCAACGCTTTCATCGACTACGACAACGACGGCTGGCAGGATCTCTACAGCGCCAACGGCGACGTGGACAACATCAAGCCCAACGCCCGCCGGCACGACACTATGTTCGAGAACCTGGGCGGCAAAGAGTTTTGTGACGTATCGCGCGAAATGTGTAAGACGTCCTGCATCGGGTCGTCCACATCGTCGCGCGGCACGCGAGCTAGCAGGATGCCATGCACCATACGGGCGTAACGGTCGTAAAGGCGGCCGAATGCGGCGCGGCTGCCGTGGCGGGCGGCGCGGGCGAACTCGGCGTCATCGGAGATCGAAACGACCGGCGAGGCACGGATGCGCTCGTTGGAAGATCGGCGTTCAAGGCGAATACCGTGTCCACACGCGACAACCTTCCAATGATAAGATGCCGCGGCGGGGCGGAATGTTAACGCGTGCTGCACGGCGAATTGAAGTTCGCCGCGGCACGCTAAAGCGCGCTGAAGCGTGCGCCACGGTCAGCGAGTCCAGTGATACACACCGTTGGAGCGATCGACGCGCAGGACTTCGCGGCGCTCCAGGTACTCCAGGTGCGCCAGCACCTCAAAAATGGCAAACCGGTAATGGAAGGGGGAGAGCTTACGATTCCAAAGCCGACCGGCGATTTCGTGGGCCGTGCGTGCGCCGCCATCGACCAGCGACACGATGCGGGCGCAACGCTCGGCATGGTGTTCCTGTGTCTTGCGGACCCAGGCGCGATGTCCGGAGAAAGGGGCACCGTGGGAAGGCAGGATGAGATCCACTTCAAGGGCGGCGATGAGGTCCAGCGAGGAAAGGAATTCGCCCAAGACGTCGCGGCCAGGCTGCCAGCCGATGTTGGGCGAGATGTGCTCCAGGATATGATCGCCGGAGATGAGAACGCGGCGGCCCTGGTCGTATAGGCAGACGTGGCCGGGAGAGTGGCCCGGCGTCCAGATAACTTCCAGGGCGCCGTGCGGGGTGGTGAAGGACTCGCCCCCCGACAGCAAGCGATCCGGCGTCAGGCGCTGGAAGCTCTGTTGGATTTCAAGCAAGGACGAATGCACGAGATCGCGCATCTCTGGGGTGACGCCGGCGATGGTCAAGACTTCCTGCTGCCAGTCGCGGTGACGATCGGGATCGGTGATGTCGGCGAGCAGTTGTTCGTCGGCCCGGTGCAGATGGAGAGGGGCGCCGGTGAGCGCGACAATCCTGGAAGCCAGACCCATGTGGTCGGGATGGATGTGGGTGAGCAGGATCTGGCGAATATCCGGCCACTCGACCGACAAGCCTTCGAGAGCGCGGGTCAGCGCCTGAAAGCAGGCTTCGGTTTGCATGCCCGTGTCGATGAGCATGTAGCCGGATTCGAGGCGGACCAGATAGACGTTCACTATGCCCAGAGAGAAGGGGAGCGGCAGTTCCAGCATATGGATGCCGGGCACAACCTCGCGATAGTCGCCGCCGATTTCGAGGTAGGGGGTCAAGAGGCGATCCTAGGGGTGTACGGCGAACTGAAGTTCGCCGCGGCACGCTGAAGCGTGCGCCACGACAACGGCTTGCGGCATACCCACACTAGTGTTGCATCCTTGAGCGGCGCAGAGTGTACGCCTCGGGATTTATGTTCTCGCGCTCGAGGCGCCGCCAGTCGTCATTGACGTGAATCAGCTTGCCGCTGATGTGGTTGGAGCGTTCGGAAGCCAGAAACAAAGCGAGCTGAATCTGTTTGTCGGGGTGTGTGCCGCCGGTGAGCCGCACATCCTCGGCTTCCTCGATCTCCCGGCTGCCGGCGCGCTCGCCGGAGTGCAGGATTTCGTCGGTCATGTGCGTGTAGGTGCCGCCCGGGGCCATGCAGTTGACCTGCACGTTGCAATCGCGGACTTCCTCGGCCAGCGTCTCCACGAAGCGCACCACGGCTGCTTTCGAAGCCGCGTAGGCGGAGAACCTGGGCCGCGCCGAGGCGGCGCCGCCTCCGCCGATCACGATTATTTTCCCATTGCGCCCGTCAATCATCTGCGGCAATACCGTCCGGCAGGCGTGCATCGCTCCCATTAGATTGGTTTCGATGGTTTCGGCCCAGGCGCGCGGCTTGATCTCGATCAGCGGTCCAATCGGGCCTTGAATAGCGGCGGCCGCGATCAGGATATGCACGTGGCCGAAGACCGCGCCCATGCGATCCACCGCGGCGGACATCTGCTCGTAGTCTCGCACATCGGCCCGGATGCGCAACGCCGTACCACCGGCGTGCTCGATCTCAAGTTTGGCAAGGTCCAACTCGGCCTGACTGCGGGCCAGCAATCCCACGCGCGCGCCTTCCGCGGCAAAGCCGATGGCCAGGCGCTTGCCGATACCGCGGCCCGCTCCAGTGATCAGGACGACCTGGTCCTTGAGCGGCCGCATGTGTTAGATCTCCCGTCCTGGATACGGTTTGGCAGGAAGCCGTGAAAAGAACAGTTGGCAGGCGAAAGCGCCTGCCCCACATGTCTGCGTGGGACAGACGCTTTCGTCTGTCAACCCAGCAGGACGCCCATTGTATCCACAGCTTCTAACGGGAGGGGCCACACTAGTTCTCCACGCGCGCGTCGAACACCCCGGTCTCGACCTTTCCGCCGCGCTTCACCTGCACGTAAATGCGGTAGTCGCCGGGCTTCGGAAAGCCGTATGGAAACGATACTTCGGAAGACAGAGGCTGCATCATGGTGTGATCCATCCCGGCCATTCCCGCCATTCCGGCCATTTGCGCCATGCCGCTGCCGGCGGCGTTCTGCGTGAGGCTGAGGGAAGCCATAGGCACCGATCCCGAGGGATGAACGTGGGCGAATACGCTGCGGTCCGCGGCCACGAAGGCGGCGTGTCCCGGCATGCCCATATAAAGTTCTACGTTCTGGGCCGGGGCGCCATCCGCGTCTTCCAATTTAAAGCGGAAGAACATGGCGCGCTTCGCGTGTAGCGGACCGGGGTCGCGCTCCCAGGCCATGCGAGAACCGTCCGGCAATTGCTCCACGGTGCGATTGGGGTCGGCCTGCGCGATGGGCGGACCGGCGCCTCCGGAGTCATCGCCTTCCATCGGCTTACCTGGAACTTCCGGCAGAATCACCTCCGTCACTAGTGTTTCCGGCAAGCCGTCGGAGTGTACGATGTCGCCGTACAGCACGTATCGTCCGGCTGGCATGGGCGGCAGATCCTTGGCGAACAACCCAGCCTCCACGCGGTCCGGATGCAGGTGCCACACCTTGTCCATGCCGGGCAAGCTGATGACGTACAGGTGCATCAGGTGATTGTGGTCGGGAACCAGATCGTCGATCTTGCGCCAGCGCGCCCAGCCGGGGTCGGTCAGGTGCAGCATCAAGCGGCTGCCGTTCTCCAAGGTGGCCGACATTTGCAGGGGCTTGAAGATGTGCGCGTCATAGTCGCGGGCATCGCTCCGCCACCAGAGTCCGCCGAGAGCGGCCAACCCCAGCACCAGCACGGCCGTAGCCGTCATGGCATCCGTCGCGCGCCGGACGCGCAGGCGCGTTAGGATTGATGCGGCGATCCCAAGTAGTGCGCCCAGTCCCCAGTAGGGATGGCCAACTCGACCCAGGGCATACATGACCAGGGCGTCCAGGATAACGATCACGGTAACGATGTAGACACCCTCAGGGCGGCTCTTGATCGCAAAATGGACGGCCACTACCGCACAAGCCAGGATCGCGAGCAAGAGATACAGATGCGCAGGGCTGAGGGCCGCGGCCAGCAACACCAGGACTGCCACTGTAGTCTTCATGGGGGCGCGCTGCAGATTGGGCGTCTTGCCCGGCTCGAGTTGCCCTTCGCGCACACCAGCGCCGACGATGCTGACCGCTCCTACCAACAGGACCAATCCCAGGGCTGCAAGTACAATGCCGATGGGCGCCTGCATGGTTTTCGTGCTGGAGGACAGCGCGGGAACGGGCACGGAAATCACGCCTTTTCCCTTGGCGCCTTCCGCGGTGACGCGCACCTGCCAGGAGCCCGAGGTCATCATCCACAGCGATCCCGTGAAGAACTGCGGATCGTCCTTGGAACGCTGCGCGAGATCCGGCACGGGAGCGAACTTGGCTCCCGGCCCGGTGAGCGGCGTGGGCACGATGTGCACCACGTCTACGTCGTTGGTGGCGCTACGGACTTCGATCCCCGCCACGCCAGGGATTACCGAGGGTGTACGGATCGTGACCAACAAATGGTACGGGCCGGCCTGGGCTTCATAGAAGACGTCAGGACTACCCACATGCGCCCAGCCGGTGGCGGCAGCCAGCAGGAGGAGACTTAGGCAGGTTGGCAGGCGGAAGCGCCTGCCCCACGCGAACGGGCTAGCGGGCGACCAGGAGATTGTTGGCAGGCGGAAGCGCCTGCCCCACTTAGCGGCGGACACGGCGCATCCAATCGCCCCACGCAAATCCCAGCCGCGTGGTCACCATACCCAAGACCGCGGCGAGCGCCATCTCCCTCCAGAACACGGACGGCGCATCCGGGGGGACGAACACGTGGCGCACATTGATCGAAGTCGGACGCGCGTTGTAGTCGTAGACATTCGTGTGGAAGAACCAGTTCTTCGACCAGTCGGATTGCAAGAAATCGGAGAAGGGCCACTGCACCGCGATCAGCGCGACCAGGAACAAGACTCCGGAAACGGCCGCCACCTTCCACAGGTTCCAATCGCGCGTCCGGTTCCAGAAGAGATCGAGCGCCAGCGCCGGGACGAAAAGCAGCATGGGAAACTCCGGCGGCACGAACTGGGTGACCTGGTGGTAGACCGGGCCCAGTTTCGGCTCTGCAGGAAACAGCGGCAGAATCCAGCCCATGCCCGCCCAGAAGAGCCAGTAAACAACGGCCACGGTGGTGGCGGCCCAGCGTTTCTCGGAGGCGCGCGCAACTCCGGCCAGCACGAGCGGCACCACCATGCACACCACGCGGTAGTAAATGCCGCTATGCATTAAGGCGTGCCACGAGAATTCCATGATCATGAGCATCAGGCCGATCAGGACCACGCCGCCTTCATAGAGGAACAGCCAGTTGAGCCGGTCGCGGAACTGGTCACGTGCGCGGTTCATGATCCCCAGGACGAGGACCAGCGTTCCGGTGTTGACCGCCAGATTGCCAAGAATCAACAGGACGTGCGGCGGGCTGAGGATCTTGACGTCCAGCCCGTAGGCGCTGTGCCACCAATCGTCGAAGGGCGCGGAAGCGAGCATGGCGACGCCTCCCCAGGCGGCGATGAAGGCGCCGAGCGGCGCTTCGAAGCCCCACATTTTCACCGAACTACTGCGCAGGTGGGAGAAGTCGCCGAAAGTGGTAGCCAGGATCAGGTAGCCGCAGGAGATGCCGGCCAAGACGCCGCACAAATAGATGGCGATGTGGGCGGGCGTCCAGAAAGTGTCGCGGCCGATGGAGCGGTGCCATGAGATATCCCACTGGCCGCCGATCATGGCGGAAGTGACGGCGAAGATGGAGCACCAGACGTACCAGGGCACACGCTCTACAGCGGCGCGCACGGACGAAGCGGAAGAAATTGAAGCGGTGGTAGTGGCCATTGTCCCTCTATCTGACCAATTATATCCCGCTTCTGGGGATTGGGAAAGCTCAGGAGCGAGAGCGCTGCGTTGACACGGGTAGCGCTCCCGGTGTTTGCGTAGCCGGCCCGCGCACGCTAATGCATACCACTCGAACCCCTGTTCTTAGCCTCTTAGCAGGCAGTGCTGCCCACGGGGTAATCATTTACGCGCGTGCTGTAATTTCCCGCATGCCTGACGGCGGGTGTTCTTACTGCACCCAGATCGTGACGTACCAAACACCGCTCTGGGGATTCACACTGACAGTGTTCGCACCGGAAACCGCGCCGGCGGGGACTTGCAGGTTGATCTGATCGATTCCCGCCCAGTCGAACGGAGCGGCGCCGGCATATTTCACGGTTGCCGGGATCTGATTCATGGTTATGGTGAGAGGTGTCGTCGCCGCAAGCGGCGAAGCCGTGGTAAACAAGGTACCGCTCACACCTGGAAGTTGGGTCTGGCCAAAACCCGTGCCGTAAAGGGCGATCACCGATCCAACCGGCGCCGGGTGATCGGGCCCGTTGATCGTGCCGTCCTGATTGATGGCAGCCGCCTGCGTGGAGGTGTCGTCCAGGCGGAAAAACGCTCCGTTAGACCCTCCGTTTTGCGAGCCGGACGCCACCGGCATCGACGTCGACCCGATCGTCATCCCGTTGTAAGTAACGCTGACGGTGGCGGTGGTCTCGGGCTGGAGCGTGAACGGCGCGAATGCGTTGATCTGTTCGGATTGCACATAAAGCAGCGGAGCGGCCTGTCCGTTGACGAGCACCTGCACGCCGCCGATTTCGGTGGGCAACGTGTTGTTCAGTGTAAGTTGGGCGGTCATCCCGGTCTCGGGTCCCAGACCGAAGCCAGTAAGGGTGATCGCCGAGCCAAGTGCAATCCCGCCATACGACGGGGGGGAAAAACTCGCCGCGAGGAGAACTTCCGTCGAAAGGCAAGACGGCGGCGGCGTCATGCCATCGCCGAAATTGAGCTGTGCGATAACGGGCGTTTGGGTTAATAAGCCGACCGAATGTTCCGCAGGCATAACTAATCCGATCGGGAAACTGTAATTCGGGTAGCCGAAGTGCGTGCGATCGACCAGGCTGCCATTGGCGCCCAAATGCGTCACTACGGTATCCTCACCGTTCTCACAGGGCTGGGGCGCCGAAGCTGTGACGGCCAGCCCGGGGTCGCCCAGTCCTGCCACGTAAACACCGCCGGACTGGTCCGGTATCATGCTGGTGACAGCATAGTATCCCGAGTTAACCGCATTGCCTACGATATAGGTGGAAAAAACAAGTGCGCCATCGGAGGACAGCTTGGCCGCAAAGCCTCCCGGTACGTTAGTCGAAGGGGGCAGCGCCGCCTGGGGCAGATAGGCCCCGGGGGTGGTCGGGAAATTGAAGGAACTGGTGAAGCCGGCTACATAGATGTACCCGGACGAATCCACTCCTATGGCGGTCCCTTGATCGGATTGACTGCCGCCCAGGTAAGTTGCCATCACAACGGCGCCCGACATGCTCAGCTTTTCGACAAAGGCGTTCTGTTGGCCGGCGAGTTTGGTCTGGGCCGCCCCCGGTGTGACCGGCAGAGACGTCGCGACGGTCGAGCCAGTGACATAAGCGTTGCCGTTTGTGTCGACGGCGATCACCGTATTCGGGTTGCTCCCCGCGAGCGTTGTGTTGTAAAGAGCGGCGGAGCCCTCCGGGTTCAGTTTGATGACGAAAGCGCCGCTCCCGGCACTCCCGGCGGCTGTCTGGCCGGTGACATAGGCATCGCCTTCCGAGTCGACCGCGATCGCCGGGGACGGTACGACGGGCGCTATCACGCGGGTTCCGAGCGCGGGAACTTCTCCAGGAATGTGGGTGGAGTACAGGAACCTGCTTCCATCGGCGCTCACTTTTGTCACGAACATTCCGGGACCAGCATTGGCTATATAAGCGCCAGGAGTGACCGGGAAGTCGCCGTTGGTATACCCGGTGACGTAGACATTCCCCGCGGCATCCACGGCGATGCTGGTTCCGCCATCGTTCGCGTCGCCGCCCAAATAGGTTGCCCATACCACCGCACCCGTGCTGGCCTTGATCTTGGCAACGAAAGCATCGGTACACGGGAACATCTGGAAGCCCTCAAGCTCGCCGCAGGTATTGCCGCCGCCTCCATATTGCGCCTGGGCTGCCCCAGGCGTGACGGGAAGTCCACCCGTGGTGATGCCCGTCAGATAAATGTTTCCTTGGTTATCGGCGGCCACGGCGGAAACTCCGCCCAAGCTGGCCGGGAGATTTGCAGTCGACAGGGAGGGTGCGGCGCCTTCGCAGCTCACGCAGTAAATCGCCAGGTAGGATAGGGCCAACGCGACGGAATGGCGCAGTCGCATAAAATATCCTCTGGGAGCAAGTGTAGCACTTAAGCGCCTGTTCGGCCTAGCGCTTGTGCGATGCCGCAGGCGCAACCACGATGCGAGCGGCGGGCGCGCCTTTGCTTCGTTGGGGGTATATCCGGCGCGAGTACGGCGCTATTACTTCGCCTGCATCTCTTCGAGGTACTTCACCAGATTGTACACGCGGACCGCGCCGAGGTCCTGTGATCCCATGTGCTGGAAGATGCTTCCCCACACCGGCATATCCTTCGAGCCGTGCGCGACCGGCACGTCCGCGTCCCCGGCGATGATGTGCTGGATCTTGGTTTCAGGGAACTTGCCACCGTTCCTGGCGGAAATCTGAGTCAAATCCGCTGGCGGAGTTTTGAGCGCGCTGGCTGCGGGACCATCGCCTTTACCGGCCGTCCCATGGCAGACGGCACAGAATTCCCGGAACAGATCCTTGCCCGCGATGGCCTGTGTGGAGTGGACGGGCACTTTCTTGACGGTCTTGGGCGGCTCCTGCGCGCGGGCGGCGCCGCAGACCAAGCCGGCCACCAGCAAGCACCAAAGAAGACTTCCAGGTGTGAATATGCGTCTCATGGCTATATGATATGTCAAATCCCGACGCTACGGAAGGGGAGGTGTGGAATTTCACGGCAAATCCCGCCGCGCGACAGTTCGCCATTGCGTCCGGCAAGTTGGGCTCCTGACTTGATGCGCGGCGGCTCAGCGGGCGCGGGACAGGGGCGAGCCTGTTCGCCTGGCAATCTCCGCCAAGGAGCGCAAGGCTCGATTGACAGCCCGCCCATTGGGAAAAAGATCGGCAAGCTCCGGATCGATAACCACTACGTTCGAACTGGTTTTGAGCCGGTTGACGTATTTCCCCCGCATCAAAATCGGAAAGTCCGAGCGTTTGTATTCAGGCCGCAGATCATCCA
>Ga0187855_10003102_pt1 | contig 12313 bp, 13 predicted proteins | sample June2016WEW_8_10_2_FD_132969 | JGI IMG/M metagenome (GOLD analysis project Ga0187855, IMG submission 132969) | Peatland microbial communities from SPRUCE experiment site at the Marcell Experimental Forest, Minnesota, USA - June2016WEW_8_10 | ecosystem: Environmental > Terrestrial > Soil >...
CCGCTGCTGGGCTTCGATCTGCGCGTGACGAATACGGACGCGGAACGTGTGCACACGGTCGCCTTGCGATGTCAGATTCAGATTGAAGTGACACGGCGGCGCTACAGCCCGGAGGACCAGGAGCGCCTCGCGGATCTGTTCGGCGAACCTCAGCGTTGGGGCCAGACGCTGCACAACATGATGTGGGCGCAAACCAGCGCGGTCGTACCCGGATTCACCGGTGACGCGCGTGTCGAACTCCAGGTGCCCTGCACATTCGACTTCAATGTGGCCGCGGTGAAATACTTCCATGGTCTGCAAGACGGCGAGATTCCGCTCTGCTTTCAATTCAGCGGCACCGTGTTTTATGAAGCTGGCGACGGCGGCTTGCAGGTTGCGCCGATTTCCTGGGACAAGGAGGCGCGGTTCCGGCTGCCCGTGAAGCCTTGGAAAGAGATGATGGACCTCTACTATCCCAACAGCGCCTGGCTTTGCCTGCGCCGCGATGTTTTCGAGCGCCTCTACCAATACAAAGTCCAAATGGGAACTCCGACCTGGGAACAGATGCTCGAGAGCCTACTTCAAGGCGTAGAAGCGGAGATGCAACGATGAACCTGGAGTTGGTCGAGCGCCTCGCGAACGCGATCCTCTACGAGGGTTATATGCTGTATCCGTACAGGCCCTCGTCCGTGAAGAACCGGAGGCGCTTCAACTTCGGCGTGCTGGTTCCGCCGGCCTACAGCGCCATTCAGTCAGGCAGCGAGACCTCCACCATGCGGACGGAGTGCCTGGTGTGCGGGAGTCCGGAGACGATTGTAGATGTGAGAGTCAGGTTTCTGCAGGTGATGCTTGGCTCATGGCAGGAGGCGGTTGAAAGGGAAATGAGCCTGACGGAGTGTTGCCTGGGTGACCTAATGGCCCAACCGCGCGCGGCGGAGTTGTTGGCAGGCGAAAGCGCCTGCCCCACCATCCACGGCACATTGACCGTGAGCGCGCGGCGCCTGGAGGAGGGACTATTCCAGCTCTCGGCGCATGTGCTGAACCGGACGTCGATCGAGCGCGTGGACCAGTTGAGCCGGGACGAGGTGTTGCCCTATTCCCTGGTGGCCGCGCACACGATTCTAGCGGCGCGGGAGGGCGAGTTCGTTTCGCTTACCGATCCTCCGGACGCGTTCCGTGAGGCCGCATCGCAATGCCAGAACATCGGCGTATGGCCGGTCTTGGTGGGGGAACCCGGAGCCCGCGACGCCATGCTTTCCTCCCCCATCATCCTCTACGATTATGCGCAGGTTGCGCCGGAAAGCCCTGGCGATTTGTTTGACGGCGCCGAGATTGACGAGATACTGACGCTGCGCATCATGACTCTTACCGACGAAGAGAAGCAGGAGGTGCGCAACGGCGACGCGCGCGCGCGCCACATCCTGGAGAGGACCGAGATGCTGCCGGACGAGCACTTGATGAAGCTTCACGGCGCGCTTCGGGGATTGCGTCCGGTCGAGGAATCGAAATGAACGAATGGGAATGGCAACTCCTCGAAGACAAGACTCCCGTGGAAAGTCTGCCGGTCGGCGGAGTGGAACTGCGGGCCGGCGATCGAGTCAGGCTGCGCCCGCGCAAGGGCGGCGATGTGTTCGACCTGGCGCTCGAAGGCAAGACCGCCACCATCGAGTGCATCGAGCAGGATTACGACGGCAAGTTCCATTTTGCGGTGGTGCTGGATGAGGATCCGGGGCGCGATATGGGGCTTTTGCGCCAGCCCGGCCACCGTTTCTTCTTCGACCCGGAGGAAGTGGAGAGCTTGAAATGAGCGCACCGCGCATACTGGTGGCGGGCATCGGGAACATTTTCCTGGGCGATGACGCTTTCGGCGTCGAAGTCGTGCAGCGAATGGCGCGGCGCGGAGTGCCGGAGAATGTCCGCGTGGTGGATTTTGGGATCCGCGGCCTGGACCTGGTGTATGCGCTGCTTGAGAACTACGATGCGGCCATCCTGGTGGACGCCGCGGGGCAAGGCGAAGAGCCCGGCACGCTCTACATTCTGGAGCCCGAGGCATCGGATGCAGAGGGCGATTGCCCGCAAGCGGCCCTGATGGCAGGCCACGGCATGAATCCCATGCGCGTGCTGGAGACCGTGCGGGCGATGGGGGGAAGGCCCAAACGGGTTCTGGTGGTCGGGTGCGAGCCGGCCTCGCTCGGAGACGAAGTTGAGGGAGCGATGGGTCTGAGCGCTCTGGTGGAAGCGGCGGTGGGCGGAGCAATCGGCATTGTCGAGTCATTGATCGCGCAGATCACGGAGGAGCATCAGGCGGTCATGGTGGCGTGAGGAGTTTTCGGAAAGGAGACGATTTCGCATGGCACACACACAGCATAATTCAGACGAGGCAGAGGCGCGGGACACCCTGTTTATGATGGCGGGCGTGTCCTTGGTGATCTTCGGCGCGGGGCTGATCTTGGCTAACCCTATCGTGAGGCGCTTGATGGGGCAAGCGGGATTGGGCGGTATCAACTTATTGCAGGCCGCCGTTCCAGACCTCGAAAAATACATGAAGTTGCGGAATATGTGAGCCGGGTGGGACAGACGCTTTCGTCTGTCAACTAAAGAGCCTGAATGGGACGTTCCACCCGGTTGACAGACGAAAGCGTCTGTCCCACCTCGACTAAGGAGGCTGCTATCGCCGACTATCTGATCGATCCGGGAATAAGCCGGTTCACCGTCCGCGCCTTCGCGGGCGGATTGTTGTCGGGACTGGGCCACAACCCGGTGATAGGAATCCGCGACTTTAGCGGAGAGGCGCGCTGGGATCCGGCAGCGCCGCAGCAGGCGTCGCTGCGCCTGAGAATCCGCGCCGAATCCCTGACTGTCGAAAACGACACGAGCGACAAGGACCGCCGCGAAATGGAACGAGCCATGCAGCAGGAGGTGCTCGAAACGGCCAGCTATCCGGAGATCGTCTTCGAGAGCAGCGCCGCCTCGATGAACGGGAACGGCCGCGTGCAGATCGACGGCAATCTGACCCTGCACGGGGTGACGCGATCGCAGCGAGTGCCGGCGCAGTTGGCGGTCACGGGCGATATACTGCGCGCGTTCGGCGAGTTTTCCGTGCGGCAAACCGATTACAGGATCAAGCTGGCGTCTGTCGCGGGCGGCGCGCTCAAGCTCAAGGACGAGCTGAAGTTTACGTTCGATATCGTAGCCCGCCGCAAGCCGGAGTAGAACATATGTGCTTAGCCATCCCAGGAAGAATTGTGGAGTTGCTGGCGGAGCGGGAGAACCTGGCGCTAGTCGAAGTCGCCGGCGTGCGGCGCAAGATCGATGTGGGGCTGCTCGAGGAAGACCCGGCCCGGGCGGGCGATTGGGTCCTCATCCACGTGGGCTTCGCCATGAGCAAGATTAGCGAGGCGGACGCCACGGACCAGATGCGAATCCTGCGCATGCTCGGCGAAGATGAGGCGGCTATGCAGGAGATCGAAGGCTACGGGATGGGAGAAACAGCCGCGCGGCCGGCGAGTTGAAACTCGCCGCGGCACGCTAAAGCGTGCGCCACGAGAGCCATGAAATTTGTCGACGAGTTCCGCGAACCCGAGCTGATCGCCAAGACGGCCCATGAGATCCGCCGCCTGGCCGATCCCCAACGGCATTACCGGATGATGGAAGTCTGCGGCGGCCACACGCATGCCATCTATCGCTTCGGCCTGAAGGACCTGCTTCCTCCCAACATCGAGCTCATACACGGGCCCGGTTGTCCGGTGTGCGTGTTGCCTATGGGCCGGATCGATGACGGGCTGTCCATGACCGCGCAGCCGGATGTAATCTTCACGGCATTCGGCGACATGATGCGTGTGCCGGGCACGCGCGGCAGCCCGCTCGAATATAAGGCCCGCGGCGCGGACGTGCGCATCGTGTACTCGCCCGCCGATGCGCTCAAGCTGGCGCAGACGAATCCCGACAAGCACGTGATGTTCTTTGCCATCGGCTTCGAAACCACGGCCCCTTCCACCGCGCTGACACTGATGCGCGCGCGAAGCCAGGGCATACGGAACTTTTCCGTCTTCTGCAATCACGTGACGATCATCCCCGCGATCCGCGCGATCCTGGATTCGCCCGACATGCGCCTGGACGCGTTCATCGGGCCCGGCCACGTCTCAACTGTCATCGGCTGCCGGCCCTATGAATGGATCGCGCGCCATGAGCGAAAGCCCATCGTGGTCTCCGGCTTCGAGCCGCTCGACATGCTGGAATCCGTGTTGATGTTGCTGCGTCAATTGAAGGAGGGGCGCGCGGAGGTCGAGAATCAGTACAAGCGCGTGGTTCCGTGGGAAGGGAATCGCGCGGCCTTGAAGGCCATGGCCGAAGTTTTTCAGTTGCGTCCCTACTTCGAATGGCGCGGCATGGGTTTCATCTCGCAATCGGCGTTGCGCATCCGCGACAGTTACGCGGAATTCGATGCCGAACAGCGTTTCAGCGTTCCCGGCATTCGCGTGACGGATCCGAAGGCCGCCCAATGCGGCGAAGTGCTCAAAGGCGTGCTGAAACCAGCCCAGTGCAAACTTTTCGGAAACGAATGCACGCCGGAGCGTCCGGTGGGCGCGCTGATGGTTTCCTCGGAGGGCTCGTGCGCCGCGTATTACAATTACGAGCATCGTAAGGCGGCCCTGGTGACCGAGGTGGCCGCCGCATTGTGAAGGCGGGATGCGCATGCAGGCCTCTCCCAAGATCCGTTTCCGCGACGCGCAGATCGAGATGGCGCACGGCGCGGGCGGCAAAGCCAGCCGCAGGCTGATCGAGGGGTTGTTCGCGCCCCTGCTATTCGAACCGTCAGCCGGACCCTTGGGCGACGCCGCGCACGTACAGGTGAATGGCACGCGCATCGCCATCACCACGGACAGCTTCGTAGTGAAGCCTTTGCGCTTTCCGGGCGGCTCCATCGGCGAGCTGGCTGTCAACGGAACCGTGAACGACCTAGCGGTATCGGGCGCGCGCGCGGAAACGCTCGTCGTAACTTATGTTCTGGAAGCCGGACTGCCGACCGATATTCTCGAATACGAGGTCCGCGCCATGGCCGCCGCGGCGCGCAGGGCTGGCGTGGTCATCGCCGGCGGGGATACTAAGGTCGTCGAGCACGGAAAGGCCGACCGCATGTACATCAGCAGTTGCGGAATCGGCCGGTTGATCGAGGGAGTTCAGATATCGGCACAGTCCGTGCGGCCCGGAGATCGGATTCTGCTGTCGGGTCCCATCGGCGATCACGGCATCACGATTCTGCTGGCCCGTGGCGAGCTCGACCTCGAGGCGGAGATCTGTTCCGATACGCGCTCGGTGCTTCCGCTGGTGGAGACTTTGGCAGCAGCGGCGCCCGGCGGCATACGCTGGATGCGCGACCCCACGCGCGGCGGCGTGGCCACTTCACTGAACGAGTTGGCGCGCGACTGCGGGTTGGGAATCTGCCTTTCGGAGGACCAGATCCCCATACACGACACCGTCAGAGGCGCCTGCGAGTTGCTCGGGCTGGAACCTTTGCACATCGCCAACGAAGGACAGTTTCTGGCGGTGGTAGCAGCGGACGCCGCGTATGCCGCGCTCGCCGCGTTGCAAGCCGCGCCGGGAGGCCAGGCGGCGGCCATGATCGGCGAAGTGCGCGAGCAACCGGCCTGCACGGTACTGGTTTCGACTTTGTATGGTGGCACACGGGTGATCGACATGCTGGTTGGCGATCCGTTGCCGCGCATCTGTTAGGGTGAGGTCCGTGACAAGTAACTGCGATCTGGCGAAGAGCGTAGAGGATCGGCTCCTGGAACGCAACCAGCTTTGCGAAGAATTCTTCGCGCGGGAAGCCGGCCGTCTGGCGTACGCTTGCCGCGAAATGTCGGATCGCTTCCTGCGGGGCGGCCGCCTGCTGGCCTTTGGACGCGGTTCCTATGCGACGGATGCGCAGCATGTCTCGGTCGAATTCGTTCACCCTGTAATCGTCGGCAAGCGGGCTTTGCCGGCGCTCGACCTATCGATGCTGTACCGGCCGTGGCTCGAAGCTATCCTCCGCGCCGACGATATGGTTATGGGCTTTGGTCCTCCGGAGGGCGATCCCGATGTGTGGTCCGCGCTCGATCTGGCGCGCGCGCGGCGGGCCATGACATTCGCCCTCCCGGGGCTAGAAGGCGATTACGCGGTCACGGCCCACACGCAGCATCCCTTCATTCATCAGGAGATGATCGAGATGCTCTATCACGTATTGTGGGAGACGGTGCACGTGTTCTTCGAACATCGCGAGTTAGGACTCGATACCGGCGATGCGGCTTTCCTCTATCCGTTTCTGGGCCAGCAAAAGCAGGATACGGACGATGTGGTGGCCGAAGTCGCCGAATCGATTCGCCTCAAAGTGCAGGATGATGCCGGTCTTCGCGTGCAGGTGGCCGCTACGCAGTCGGAAGCCATCAGCCAGACGGCGCAGGCTATGGGGCAATGTGTCCGGAATGGGGGCAAGCTGATTCTGTTTGGCAACGGCGGCTCGGCGACCGACGCCAACGATTGGGCGCTCGACTGCGTGTGCCCGCCCGAGGGCTACCGTCCGATTCCGGCCGTGTCGCTGGCGCTGGAGCCTGCCAACATCACGGCAGTGGCCAACGATATCGGCACGGATGTGATTTTCCTGCGGCAACTCATCGCGCAAGCTCAACCCGGAGATATGGCGGTGGCGATTTCGACGAGCGGGGGTTCGCACAACATCGTGATGGCGCTGGAGGAGGCGCGCAAGCGGAAGCTCGTCACCGCGGCGCTGCTGGGTTATGACGGCGGAGAAGTTTTGCGCCGCGGCTTGGCGGATTTCCCGATTGTGGTGCATTCGGATTACATTCCGCGGATTCAGGAAGTGCAGGCTTCGGTCTATCACATCATTCGCGAAGCGTTGGTGGGGCAGGCGCTTTCGCCTGCCAACCCAGGCAACTCTTCATTACTTGAGCATGCCTAAGTACGAGCTCTACGGCACCCAGCGCTGTCCCTACACCCAGGAAATGCGGGACTGGCTCGAATTTCGGGGCTGCGAGTTCGTGGAATACGACGTGGAGAGCGATCCCGCCGCGCTCGATCGCATGAAGGCCCTCGCCGGAGGCCAGCGGGCGGTTCCCGTTCTGGTCGAAGAAGGGCGTGTGGTCGAAGTCGGTTGGCAGGGGCGAAGCTGTATCGTGGGCTAAAACACGGCTAAAACCAGCGGCTCATAATCACCTTCTGTTCCGTATAGAAAGCGATCGCATCCCGCCCGTGCGCGTGTAAGTCGCCAAAGAACGAATTCTTCCAGCCCGTGAACGGAAAGAATGCCATGGGCGCGGCGACTCCTACATTCACGCCTACCATCCCCACCTCTATGCGCGACGCATACTCGCGCGCGCTCTTGCCGTCCGACGTGAAGATCGACGTGGTATTGCCGAACGCCGAGCGGTTCACCAGGCCGATGGCTTCATCCAGATCCTTGACGCGGATCACCGACAACACGGGCCCGAAGATCTCTTCGCGTGCGATGGTCATCTCGGGAGCCACCCCGTCGAAAACGGTGGGACCCAAAAAATAGCCTTCTGGATTGCCGTTCATGCGCTCGCGCCCGTCCACCAGGAGCTTCGTGCCTTCCGCCACGCCCTTCTCGATATAGCCGAGCACGCGCTGGCGGTGTTCCGCGGTGACCAGCGGTCCCATCTCCGTGGCGGCCTCGGCGCCGTCGCCCAGCCTTAGCCCGCGGACCCTTTGCAGCAGTGCATCCAGCAGCGGGCGCACCTCGCCCACGGCCACTAACACGCTTCCTGCCAGACAGCGCTCGCCGGCAGCGCCGAATGCAGACCCCATGATGGCTTCGACGCTCTTCTCGATGTTGGCATCCGCCATCACCACCAGATGATTCTTTGCGCCGCCCAGCGCTTGCACGCGCTTTCCATGCGCCGCAGCGGTCTGGTACACATGCTTGGCCACCGGACTCGACCCTACAAACGAAATCGCGCGCACCAGCGGATGCGCCAGCAAAGCGTCCACCGCTTCGCGCGCGCCGTGCAGCAAGTTGTAAACGCCCGCGGGAAGGCCGGCTTCGTGCAGCAACTCCGCGGTACGCGTAGGCGTCAGCGGCACTTTCTCCGACGGCTTCAGGATGAACGTATTGCCGCAGGCGATGGCGAAGGGAAACATCCACATAGGCACCATCGCCGGAAAGTTGAACGGGCTAATGCCGGCGCAGACGCCGAGCGGCTGGCGTATGGCCTGGCAATCGATCCCCTTCGAAACGTTTTCCAGCGCGTAGCCCATCATGAGGCTGGGCATGCCGCAGGCTACCTCGACCATCTGTATGGCGCGGCGCACGGACCCGCGCGCGTCCTCCAGGGTCTTGCCGTTCTCGGCTGAAAGAATGCGCGCGACTTCTTCGGCGTGTTTTTCCAGCAGATCCTTATAGCGATAGAAGACCTGCACACGCTCCACCACCGGCACTTCTCTCCACTTCAGGAAAGCCGAGTGCGCAGCGCGGGCCGCGCGGTCTACGTCCGCGGACGTCGCATAGGGGACTTGCGCAATCACTTGCCCGGTAGCCGGGTTGGTAATCGGATACAGGGAACAGCCGTGTGCGTCCTCCCAGTTTCCGTTCACGTAGAACTTCACCGTCCGAACCGCAGCTTCCGTATCGATCATGAGTTTCATCGTACAACGTCCGTGGCGCAAGCTTCAGCTTGCCGCCGTGGGCTTCAGCCCACGGTCTCGCGACAACATAAAGTGCCCCACCCCCGCTACCACAAATCCGACGAACCAAGCATAATCGTACAACCAACGAAGGGCAGGCACCACCAGGCCCAGCAGAGCCGCGGCAGCGCCACAGGCCAGCGCGGCCAGCGCGCGATAGTTGAATCCACCCGAGAATTCGTAGCGGCGATGCCGCAGGTAAAGATCCTCGACCGCCAGGGCACGACGGCGTACTACGAAATAGTCCACGATCATGATCCCGGCGATCGGCCCCAACAACGCCGAATAGCCCACCAGCCAGCCGAAAATGTACGCGCTGTAATCGCCCAGCAGCTTCCACGGCATCATCACCAGTCCCAAGCAGCCCGTGATCAGGCCGCCCGTGCGAAATGAGATACGCCGCGGATTCAGATTCGAAAAATCGTTCGAGGGCGACACCACATTGGCCGCCACGTTCGTATTCAGCGTAGCCAGCAGCAGCGCGATCAGGGCCACGAATGCCACGCCGGGTTGATTGAAGCGGCCCAACAGGACCACCGGATCCCAGATGGCCTCGCCAAAAATCACCGCGGAAGCGGAAGTCACCGCCACGCCGATGAAAGAATACAGGGTCATGGCCGCTGGTAGTCCGAGCGCCTGTCCCAACATCTGCGCCTTCTGTGAGCGCGCATAGCGGGAAAAATCGGGAATGTTCAGCGCCACCGTGGCCCAGAAACCCACCATGCCGGTAAGCGCCGGAACGAAGAAGCGGAAGAACGAGGCGCCGTCGTGAAACTTGCTGGGAGCGCTCAGCACCGGGCCGAAACCGCCCGCCTTGCGCGTGACCCACAGCAGCAAGAGTACGCCGATAGCCAACATGAACGGCGCGCCGATGCCTTCCAGAAACTTGATGGTTTCGATCCCGCGCCAGATCACCACGATATTCAACGCCCAGAAGAACACGAAACAGACCGCCGCGCCGCCGTCAAAGCGGCCCCATGCCGACCATAGGATCTTCAACATGGCGTGTATGGCTTGTCCGCCGATCCAGGTCTGTATGCCAAACCAGCCGCAGGCCACCAGCGCGCGCAAAACCGCGGGCACATTCGCGCCCAGTACTCCGAACGACGCCCGCACCAGCACCGGAAACGGGATGCCGTATTTTGTCCCCGCATGCGCGTTCAGCAGCATGGGGACGAGCACGATGAGGTTGCCCAGCAGGATGGTGCTGATGGCCTGCCACCAGTTCATCCCCCCGGCGATCAATCCCGAAGCCAGCATATAGGTAGGAATACACACGCTCATGCCGACCCATAACGAAGCGTAGTTGTAGACTCCCCAGTCGCGGCGCGACTGCGGAACCGGCGCCAGATCCTCGTTGTAGAGCGGGCTTTGGCGGATATCCAGCACGGCCGCGTCGTTCACTTCCAGGCACCGCCGCGTGCCGCGCGCTTCAGAAATTGGCCGCGGCCTGCGCTGCCGAGATACCGCTCGCCGTCCACAATCACTTCGCCGCGGGAGAGCACCATACGCGCGTTGCCCTTCACCCTGAAGCCTTCGAACATCGAGTAATCCACGCGCATGTGATGCGTCGCGGCGCCGATGACGTGCTCCTTGAGGGGGTCCCAGATCACGATGTCGGCGTCGCTCCCGGGCGCCAGCTCGCCCTTGCGCGGATACAACCCGAACAGCTTGGCGGGAGTGGTGGCTACCAGTTCGACGAAGCGGTTCAGGCTCAGGCGGCCCTCGTTCACGCCGAAATGATAGAGGAGCTGCAGACGATTTTCGATGCCGGGGCCGCCGTTGGGAATCTTCGTGAAATCGTCTTTGCCCAGCGACTTCTGATCCGCGAAACAGAAGGGGCAATGATCGGTCGAGACCACCTGCAGGTGGTCGTTCTTCAAACCGTCCCAGAGCTTCGGCTGATGCTGCTTCTCGCGCAGCGGCGGAGTGAACACATATTTGGCGCCCTCGAAACCCGGGCGAGCCAGGTCGTCGACCGAAAGCAGCAGGTACTGCGGGCAGGTTTCCGCGAAGGCCGGAACGCCGCGGTCGCGCGCCTCGCGCACCTGGTTCAACGCGTCTTCGCTGGAGAGGTGCACGATATAGACCGGCGCGCCGGCGATCTCCGCCAGAGCGATAGCGCGGTGCACAGCCTCCGCTTCGGCCGTGGCTGGCCGCGTGAGCGCGTGATAGATCGGCGCGGTCTTGCCGTCGGCCAACGCGCGGCGCACGATCACGTCGATTACCCCGCCGTTTTCGGCGTGCATGCAAATGAGCGCGCCATTCTTCGCGGTCTGCGAGAGCGCCTTAAAGATGGTGGCGTCATCCACCATCAGCACACCCGGATAGGCCATGAACAGCTTGAAGCTGGCGACTCCTTCGTCCACCATGGCGTCCATGTCTTCGAGGCCCGCTTCGTATAGATCCGTGACGATCATGTGCAGGCCGTAATCGATGGAAGCGCGATTTTCCGCCTTCTTCCACCAGGTGTCGAGCGCCTCCCGCATCTTCATGCCGCGGGCCTGAATGGCGAAATCGATCAGGGTGGTGGTGCCGCCGAAGGCCGCCGCGCGCGTGCCGGTTTCGAAATCGTCGCTGGAAGTAGTTCCGCCGAACGGCATGTCGAGATGCGTGTGGACGTCGATGCCGCCCGGCAGCAGCAGCATGCCGGATGCGTCGATCACCCGGCCGCCGGCCTCCACGGGAATTCCCGCGGCGATCTCGCGAATCTTCTCGCCGTCAATCAGTACGTCGGCCGGGAAGGTGCTCTCGGAAGTCACTACCGTGCCGTTGCGAATGAGTGTGGTCAATGCGCGCCCTCTCTTGAAGCCATTATCATCCCTTATTGGATTGGCAGGTATTCGATCCTTCCCTGCCACTCTTCCTGAGATGTCGACCGGGCAATTAATTCAGTCTAGAATTGTTCCAACGACAGGTTCCATTGCAAATCCGTGGCGCGCGCCATCCACCGCGGATGGCTGCGCAAGCACTCGACGCTACTAAACAATCGGGGCGACACACCGATTACGGAGCCTCCTATTTCACTTGCTCTCGGAAGAGCAGCAGGTTCGCCGCAACGTATTCTACTCAAAGGTCGTGAAGCTAAGCACGGGCCCATACTGGTAGGTGACATTGTTCCCGTCCCTGAAGGCCATCTGGTAGTAGTAGATCGTCCCGCTCGCCAAGCCGCTTAGCGTGGCGGCGAAGTTCTGTGCGGTGAAGTTCACAACGACAGGCACGTAGCTGGTCTTGGCGCTGCCCAGCGTCAGATTCGGAGTCGTTCCCCACAGAAAGAAAGCGACCCCCGATGACCCTTCCGGGTTGACGCTCCCGTTCAGGCCCGCACTGCTGCTTGTAATAGAGGTCGCCGGCTGGGTAACAACCACCGGCGCCAAGGTCGTGAAGCTGAGGACGGGTCCATACTGGTAGGTGACATTGTTCCCGTCCCTGAAGGCCATCTGGTAGTAGTAGATTGTCCCGCTCGTCAGTTCGCCTATCGTTGCCGCGAAGTCCTGCTCCGTGAAGTTCGCAACAACAGTCTGGTAGCTGGTCTTGGCGCTGCCCAGCGTCAGATTCGGAGTCGTTCCCCACAGAAAGAAAGCGACCCCCGATGACCCTTCCGGGTTGACGCTCCCGTTCAGGCCCGCAC
>Ga0187855_10003104_pt1 | contig 12306 bp, 16 predicted proteins | sample June2016WEW_8_10_2_FD_132969 | JGI IMG/M metagenome (GOLD analysis project Ga0187855, IMG submission 132969) | Peatland microbial communities from SPRUCE experiment site at the Marcell Experimental Forest, Minnesota, USA - June2016WEW_8_10 | ecosystem: Environmental > Terrestrial > Soil >...
CAGGCCCGAAAATAAATCCGCGGGACACCAGCGGATGCAGCCAGAACCCTTCCCGAATCACAAAATCACTAAGACTGGAGAGAATCTAAGTCGCGGAGTCCATTTTTCCGCAGCCTGCTAGAGAGTGGCATGCCGCGCACAGCGTAATCAAGTTCTCCAATGCGTCGGCTCCCGAATGGCTGCGGAATTCTCTGTGGTGCACCTCAAAATTCGATATCGTTTGCCATGCCAGTGGGGCGTCGAATTCTCTTGAGGAGGGTAGGGTTTCTGAATTTCCAAATATAATTAATACAAATGCACTACAACTAATACAAATGACAGATTTTGAGTTACGGCAGAGAACGTTCATCCGATTGCCTGGTACTGACTCGTGTAAGTTCTACGGCAGGTCGCCGCTCGTGGAAGTCTCCTCAGAGAAGCGGGTATTGAAGTTTGCACCGGTTCGAATTCCGAAAATGCCAGTTTAGTGTGCCTCGGCCAACGCAAAGCCTAGCAGGTTGACAACGGTGGCGCACAAGCCTAGCATCGTGATTGAGCAAGTTACGTGTTTCTTACTCGTTCAGGTTCTCTGAACTAAGTCAGCCCATCTGAAGTTGTTCCTCTTAGCTTGAAGTTCCGGGTTTATATCGAGTTTGTGACACATGTCACGGGCAATCGTATCTCCGATCACATATTTGCCGAGACAATTGTGTGCCCGATCACATTCTTGGCGAGATCAAAAAGAGTAGAGTACTTTTGGAAATAGCTACCCCCGAGCAAAAGCGGGCGTTGTGTATGTACTTCATCAAGGCCACTACGTCTGGTTCTGGGCTGAGTTCACCGCATTGCGCCGGCACACTCCTGGCGCTGAATTTCCGGCGCGATCCGACCAGAGTTCCCGTATTTTAGCTTATCGGTTTCGGAGTAGTTATATGGCCGTACAGAATTCTTCTTCTCCTCAACACAAGACAGATGCAATTCGCGTACGCGTGGCCGATAAGACACTCATGGGCAACCAACTGTTGGCTGCTGCACTTAAAAGCAATCGGCATTTCTGGGTGGTTGGAATTGCTGAGACCTCGGAGCAAGTCTCAGCCGCTCTTCGGAGTCCTCTCGACGTTGTCGGTCGTTAGCGCAAGCATCGGGAGTCGGTGCTCAAGCGGTTTTCATCTGACCCGTCGCGTACGTGCGGATCATCCCGATGTACGGCCATCACGGCGGAGCACTTGGTTACGGAGCTCCTCGTACAACTGAAATCCAGCCGCAAGCGCGCTGGTTTTGGGCCAATCGAGCTCACGAGGACCTTCTCGCTCAGGCCTCCAAGAAATGCCTGCCGCTGCTCTCCGGGCAGAAACTTGAAGAACCTCGCCATCGCATACAGCAGCATCTGCGGATCTTCGTTTTCCAGATTGGCTCCGGCTAGGAAGTCGGCGCAGATCATCTCCAGACGGTAACCGCGGGATTTGTCCGTACCCAGCATCCTCGCTGCCGTCTCGATCGCCTGCTCGATCACCGGGATCTGGGTAGACCTTGAAGTAGATCAGCTCCGACGGCTCCTCTTCCCTTCCCGTCAGTTCCTTCTCCACCTCCCGCCTGAACACTTCCCTTGGCATGGAGCGGGCTTTGTGCACCCAGGGTGCACAATCGACCCTCCACCCGCGTCAGCCTTGAACACAGCGGTTCCACAACTGCCCGTAATTTGCGGCAGTTACGGCTCGTCGTCTTGTTCGTCGAGGATTATGTCTTTCGGCGAGCATGCGTTGATGAAGAACGCGCGAAACCATGATGCCTTCAGGTTCCTGCCGGTAAAACACGACGTGCCTGCCATGCTCATGATGGCGCAAACCGGGGCGAACGTCATCACAAAGTCGGCCTAACGCCGGATTGTCGGCAAGCGTCTGGCAACAAACTTCTAGCTCGTCGATGTAACGAGCGGTTTGGGCTTCGCCCCATTTGTGAAGGGTGTATTCGCCGATGTTCAACACATCAGTCCCGGCGCGGCGCGAAAATCGAAACTTGGCCAACAGTTTAGGTTTTCACGGGAAGCTTGAGGGCCCTACGGACCCGACCGAAGACGTTGCCGTCGGTGATACCGCTGGCGTCGCCTTCGTCAATCGCCGTTCGCAGCGCGGAAAGCTTCGCTTCGTACCGTTGCTCTTCGCGTTCCAAAGTCCGCAACCCCGCACGCACCACCTCACTGGCGTTTTCGTAGCGCCCGCTCTTAACCTTTTTGGCGACGAAGCGGTCAAGCTCGGCTGTCAAATTGACGTTGCGGGTGGGCATAGCAGCGGTCTCCCTTCTATAGATAGCATCGTGAGAACATCATAGCATGATTGGCAAAGATTGCCAAGCTAGAATTCTGCGGCAAGCGCTGACCATCCGCTTGCGCTAGCGCCAGCTTCTACCTAGAACAGTCTTGTTTCAGGAGTGATGTGCTAAGGCGTGGCACGCTGTACACAGCGTGATCAGGTTCAACTCGGAATCCTCGCCGGACTGGCTGCGAAACTTTTGATGGTGGACTTTCTAATCATCGTGCCATAGAACCGACGAGAGCGCGGCCAGGAGCTACACCAGGCACGATTGCCCCACCATCGATCACCACAGTTCCGTTTACCATGAGATAACGCACGCCGGTGCTCGGGACAGCGGGCTTCTCAAAGGTGGACTGGTCGCGGAAGGTTTGTGGGTCGAGGATCACCAGGTCGGCATCGGCGCCGACTTGAAGGCGTCCCTTCTTGCGGGCTTGGGGAGTGCTGCGCTCTAGGCGAAGCGCGGGCATGTAGGACATCTTGCGTATGGCGTCCATCAGGCTGAGGGAGCGGCGTTCGCGCACGTACTGTGCGAAGGTACGACCGAACGTGCCAGCGTTCCGCGGATGATCGGGTACACCGTCGCTCGCAATCATCACCAGTGAATCGGCAATTACCCGGTCCACCATCGCCTGCGTGTTGTTGAACATGATGATGGTCTGCGGCTGTGGAGATGCGTGCAGTTCCTCAAAGCGCTCCTTGGTCAGGCGCTCACCTGTGCTCGGAATCATGAGATCGGAGTACTTCATGTCGAACTTCTCCTGCCAGCCGGGATTGAAGAGCGCTGAATTGATTTGTGTCATGCCGGCAATATAGGGATAAGCCTCGGTAGTGACATCGAGTCCACGGGCACGCGCGCCGGCCACCATGCGAAGACACTCGGGAGCCTCACGCAGGCAACTGCTGTTGATATGTACGATATGCAGCGGCGCACCGGTGACCGCAGCCGCAGCGATGACTTCGCCCACCGATTCGACACGGTCGCCCCGACTGTGCACGAACACTGGCACTGCGCGTTCGGCCGCAACCCGAAACATCTCAATAACTTCCCATCGCGTGGCGCCCGGCGTGTATTGAATCCCCATCCCGACGCCCAGACCGCCTGCACTGAGTTCGTCGCGCAGGCGTCGCTGCATGCGCTCTATCTGTTCCTGGGTGGCTGGGTTATTTGTCGCAGGGCCAGTGGACGGCACGAGCGCCCCCTCTACGCCGGGCTGGCCGAAAGCGGCAGCGCGAGCCCAAGGGTGGCTCGCCGAGGTTCCGTAATTGATGAGCGTGCCGTTACCGCGCTCGTCCAAAAACTTACGTACGTCGGGCGGGCCGATCTCGAGCTCCAGTGCGGTGGTCACACCGTCCATGGCCTTCAGGCGGTACCCCGAAGCGGTCTGGTCGTGATCGTGGAGATCGATGAAGCCGGGAGCAACGATGAGACCCGAGGCGTTTATCACACGTGTGCCAACCAGCGGCTGTTCGCTCATGGCGGCGATCTGGTTGCCGCGAATGCCGACATCGCGCACCGCATCAAGCGATGTCTCCGGATCGAGGACGCGTCCACCTTGGATCACCACGTCATAACGGGCTTGAGCGAAGGCCGTGCCGCAAACCACGAAGGCAAACAGCACCAAATGGATCAGAACCACAAGGGAAGAAGGTCTGCATCGGGACATTTCAGCACCTCGCTATTTCAGTCATTGTCAACAGGATATTGGCAGCTCCGAGTATAGCGGTCGGCCGCGCATTTCCATCTGCCATGGAACTGCTTTTTCAGAACCCAAGAATTTCCAGGATTTGACGGAATCTCTTTCTGTGCCCATAGGAGAGAGAAGCAGTCTAGCATTCTCGCTGACATGCCAAGGCTCAACGGTTGTTGCCGGGCAATTAGGAACGAACTGACGTTAGCACAAGCTTGCGTCGTCTGTTCGCTTTTTTGGCGTCAATGAGTGCAATCGAGATTTTGCGACAACAACCCTATTGAGGTACCACCAACTCCCCGGCGTTCATTGACGCGTCGGCGAAGTCAGGTTGGCTGCGGATTCAATCTGTCAACCGTGTGGTTGCTCTGACACTTACGGTGGACTTCCAGATTCGACATCGTGCCGCATGATTGACACCTCCAACCATCGCGACGCGGACCTGCTGGCGCAGACTTTCGTACGACAAGGGATCCAGCCGCGTGGGAGCGGCTTTGGGGCGAATCATTCTCAGGATGCCTTCTCACGCAGGTTCTCGAGGAAAGACTGCTGCTGTTCCCCGGGCAAGAACCTGTAGTAGCGTGAGATCGAGTGGAGCAGGATCTCCGGGTCACCATTGTCCAAGTGCGCGCCCGCCAGGAAGTCAGCGGAGATCATCTCCAGACAGTAACCGCGCGATTTGTCCGTACCCAGCATCAGAGCTGCCGTCTCGATCGCCTGCTCGATCACCGGGATCTGGCTCTTGTAGACCTTGAGGTAGATCAGCTCCGACGGCTCCTCTTCCCTTCCCGTCAGTTCCTTCTCCACTGCCGCCTGAACACTCCCCTCGGCATGGAGCGGGCTTTGTGCACCCAGGGTGCACAATCGAAGCCGCAGCATCATTTTCAAAGTAAGGAGCGCGTGTGGTAAAGTAAGGAATATCGGGGGTGAGGTATTGGAGAAACAGGCGAAAATCACGAGCAAGGGGCAGATTACGGTACCGCGCGAGGTTCGCCGTGTGCTGGGTGTTCGCCCTGGCGACAAGTTGTTATTTGAAAGTGATGAAAATGGCGTGCGAGTGCGACCCGTCAGGACGAAGAGCCCGTTCGCGAAATTCAAAGGAATCGGAAACCCAGGAATTGGTTCCGGCAGGGAGGGAATTATTCGGTGGGTTCGGGAGTTGCGTGGGCAGTGACGACAGCGATTGACACTAATGTCATCGTGGCGCTCTGGGATCGGGATCCAACGCTTAGCTCCGCTGCCCAGTCGGCGTTGGACGCTGCACTGGGGCGCGGAACCTTGGTCACTACTGCCGCGGTCTTCGCTGAGTTGATGGCTGCCCCTGGCCGCAGTGAATCGTTCTTTGATTCGTTCTTCCGAGAAACCGGTATCAGCATTGACTGGGCCTTGGATCAATCGGTCTGGCGGACAGCGGGCCGAGCCTTCCAGGGTTACGCTGCACGTCGAAGGAAACAAAGAAACGCGGGCCCCCGCCGCATTCTGGCAGACTTCCTGATCGGCGCCCATGCTCTAGAAGGCGGCCACTCACTGCTCACGCTCGACGATCATCTCTATCGCACAGCATTCCCGCGTCTCGCTGTAGTAAGGGTCTAGTCACCGTCATCAGTCGCGTCCAACTCCTCGGCGGTGATGCATATGGGCGTGGCATGTGGTGCAGAGTGTGATCAGGTTTTCTTCGGAGTCATGGCCGGAATGGCTGCGAAACTCTTTGTGGTGAACTTCCAAGTTTGACATCGCGCCGCAGGATTGACAGCTCCAGCTATCGCGACGCAGAACCTGCTGCCGCAGGCTCTCGTACGACAAGGGATCCAGCCGCAAACCGGGAGCGTCGGGGCACATCAGGCTCATGACACCTTTTCGCTGAGTTCTCCAAGAAATGCCTGGCGCTGCTCTTCGGGCAGAAACTTGAAGAACCGCGTGATCGAGAACAGCAGCATCTCCGGATCTCCGTTGTCTAGGTTCGCTCCCGCCAAAAAGTCCGCGCAGATCATCTCCAGGCAGTAGCCACGCGATTTGTCCGTACCCAGCATTAGAGCTGCCGTCTCGATCGCCTGCTCGATCACCGGAATCTGGCTCTTGTAGACCTTGAAGTAGATCAAATCCGACGGCTCCTCTTCCCTTCCCGTCAGTTCCTTCTCCACCTCCCGCCGGAAATCCTCCTTCGGCAGCTCTCGAGCTTTGTGCAACCAGGTTGCACAATCGAAGTGCTGACCGTCCCGGCGCGCGATTTTCGCCAGCTCCAGCCCCTTTGTCCATCCTACTTCCTTTAGGTCGCGTCTGGCCTGCGGCGGCAGGTGCTCGTGGATGGACATCAGGTAGTACGCCTTTCTTCTCGATTCCGGAAACCGCCTCGCCAGGAACTCGTCAAACGACTTCAGGTTCTCCAGCCTCCAGTACTGTCCCGCCCGCACCTCGCACAGATACCTGCCAAGCTCGACAAAACGGGTGTCCCGCTCTGCCTCTTTCTGTCTTTCCCATGCCAAGATTTCGTCGATCTTGGTCAGAACAAAGAGGGCACGCTTGCGATTGAGCTTCGGGGGCATCGGTGGCCACCTAGTAAACAAGTTCGTCAAACAGACCAAGATCGACTCCTGGCTTGCGCACGAGTGCAGCTTCGACCAAGTCACGCTTATCGAGGCAGAGCCCGATGAAGGGGCAGGTCGTGCACGGATTCTGCGGAAAGCGGATGCCGCTGTGCGGCAGGAACAGCCCGGACTCGATCCGTCGAACTGTGTCATCGACCAGGGTTGCGAACTCCTGCCGCTGCTCGTCAGAAATGATGGCTCGGAGGTACTGCACTTCGACCAGGCGCTTGCGTACGAAAACAACCTGGGCCACTTCGTCGATGCCGGTCATCCACGAATAGCAGATGAGCTGCGGATCCAGTGCGGAAATGCCGGCGGGCTCTTCCGGATATCGTGCAGAGGTCGTTTTCCATTCCAGAACGCATGGTGTACCGTCCAGTTCACCAATGGCGTCGACGTAAGCCACAAAACTGTTGCTGGAAGCCAAGGTCCGATTGAACTGTATCTGTTGGGTGGAACGAGGGCGCCGAATGCGAACGCGATCGTCCTGGGCGAAGCGCTCGAGCAACTGGATGCCTTGTTGCAGCATGCGGTCCCAGGTGTCGTTGCCGGAGTAGGTCAGACCCATGTCCTTGCACGCACCCCACTGCTCGAACAGCACAGCCGCCGGGTCTTCACGGCGAAAAAGGGCGGCGACGGCCTGTTCGAAAGCTCGGCCGAAAAGCATGGGTGCGCGAGTGTCTTTTTCCTGCCATCCGTCGAGATAGCGGTGCCGGTAACGGCGAGGACAACTGAGGTACTGGCTGATTTGCGTGTAGGAGTAAGTCATCGCGTTGCCTCCTCGGTGCTGGAGCGAGAAGAACTCGATAACGGAGCTGCGGACAGTTCTTCCCACTGGCTGGCTGGGGCGAAGCCGTCGAGGTTGATGAGCGAAATGCCGTTGATCACGGTGTGGCTGATCTTGACGACGCCGCGGAGCCCGGGCAAAGCCTTTTCGTCTACCTGTTCGTGGGCGAGCAGTTCCGGGTCATAGAGGAAATCCCGCAGAAACCAGCCCAGCTTCCACATCGCCTTTTGCGTGCAGTAAAGACGGCCCACCATGGACTGCCCGGCCAGAGTGCGGGGTTCTAGGATCGAAAGTCGGAGGACATAGAACGGTTTGTGGGCGTGCCAGCGGAACTGGGCGCCATCGACGCGCACGAGGAAGATGCCGTCGGGAATCTCCGGACGGGAATCGCGGGCAGTTTCGGCGAGGCCTGGGACTTTGCGTTTCATGCGGCCCCCTCCTGCTTCGGTTGCGAGTAGCTGTTGAGTTGGCAGAGCAGCGCATTGCGGTCCTTCTCGGCCCAGTCGGCCAGTTGTTGGACAAAGTTCTCGACCTGTTCCCTGCGGGCATCTCGGAGCGTCTTCGTACCGCAGAAGTCGACGGCGTAGGCCTTCACGAGTTCGGGATCGAGCTTGTGCTGGCGGATGATCTGGCACAGCCGGTCCCGAACCTTGGGTCCACCGCCGTTGCCGTTTCCATTTGCGTTCCGGGGAGGAAGCTTTTCAACCGGACTCGGAAACGTTCCGATCTCCTCGACCGAGCAGATGCCGATCCCGTAGGCCTTGCGCAGGGCACGATTGACGGCTCGCGTTTCCGCCACCCGCATCTCTGCCCCGCGAACTAACGAGGACACATTGGATGGGTCGGCGTCGCCGTAGCCGACAAAACCCCTGCACTGTTTTGATCTATAAACCGTTCCCTTGAACGCCCAGCGTTGTGAACTCGGATCGCAAAACTTGTCGACAGGCGAAACCCTAATGCCAGTGCAATGCTTACGTCGGGCGAGCCGGAGCAGGCCTGCGTGTGTAACATACCAGCCACGATTCAACAGAAGCAGGTCGCCATGGCTTACGGACAGCTGATGCTCCTCGATCAGAGATGCCAAGCTGCTCAACATTTCAGGAGTCAGTGGCCCCCACTTTTCTCGTGCTATTTCTAGGTCGGCTTCTACTGTGCTTGGTTTGGTTCTCATTGTGCCTCCAGTGGGAACATACGGATGACAAAAGGATGACATATACCGGAACAAATGTCAACAACGTTCCCAGAAGCGCAATGGTGGGAGTGCAGGTCAGGTGCTAAGATTTCTGCGGATGAAAAAGGATACCCGACTGACTTTTAGAGTCCGCTCTGATTTAAAGAAGGAGCTTGAGACAATCGCGGCACGCGAAGGGCAGAGCGTCGCCCGAATTTGTGAAGCCTTTCTCTTGGCTGGTTCGGACGCATACAAGAAAGACGGAACTAGATTGCTGCAGCGACTGATCGGTCGGCTCAGCACAAGATCCTTGGAGTGAGACGAAAGACATCACGGAAAAGTGCCTAGTGGTGCAATTTGAATTCGAACACACCACTACCGAAAAAGTCCCACAGGGGCCTGCAAGACAAAACCTGATCGCCGCGAAATCCCTTCCCAAGATTGACCATTTGTACTCCGGGAAACTTCTTATTACCGGACCGGGGCCTGGGTGTGTCTGGTCCGGGTATCCGTTGCGTTTGGCAGGAATTATTTCGCGTGCTCTTCCAGCACGGCGGCCATGCGGGTCTGATAACCGCGGCCACCGGCCTTGTACGCCTCGACCGTGCTTTCTTCAAGGCGCAGAGCGATCAGAACCTTGCGTGGTTTTTCTGCGGGCCGCGCTATTGACTTTCGCCTTATGTTCCCCTATTATGGAAGCGTGCGCAACTGGCTGCCATACTCGATTTGGATTGAACCTTTACCCGAGCGTGGCTCCCTAACCAATGCGGCCCTTGTCGTCGACACTGGTCTTGAGCGGAAGAGCGTACCGAGCCCCAAGTTTGTGTAACCCGGTTGCACAGCGACGACCAACCGAATCCAAGTGAGTGAAATGCTGCTGCACGAAGGGGTCGAGGCCTACAAGAAGGATGGGCCCAAGGTCATGCAGCGCCTAGTCGCCAAGCAGAAGGCCAGGGTCAAACACCCATGATCTGGGCGGGATAGACGTCGCTCTCCATTTCCACCGCGGGGTTGGAAGAGCGCGTTGGTAAACGGCGACATGAGAATCCGATTCTCGCCATTTTCCGCCAGGTGGACCAAGCCTCAGTGATCACTTGAAAAACGGCCAACAGTTGTCACTGCACTACGGTCTCTCCTCTTCAAGGGCCTCAATCCACAGACGGAGAGTGAGGTCTTCGCGCTCGGGATTGCCAAGCTGCCAGCGCAACTCTTTCTGATACCGGTCTCTTAACACTTCGAGATCAAGGGGGACAGTTCGCGCCAAGTGCTTTACATCATCTCGGTCACGCTGGATGTTTCGTTCCAGTTTTGACAATGCAAGGTCGTAGGGGTCAAGGGCAAAGAGTCGAAGATGCTTGAATGCTCGAGGAAACATCTCGATGAGCCGATCTTCGTAGTTTTCCGGCACATGAGCCACGCCGACATGGTCAAGGTAGATTTTGTATTTCTTGTGAAGCAGACCGCCCTGCATACCCAGCTCTAGCATGCGTCGGCGGGCTTCCCTTGGCGTAATCTCCAGCACGTCGAGATCTCCGGTTGGGCGTGAAAAGCCGTACACCATGGTGATGACAAATCCACCCATGCAATCCAACCGGACTTCCTCGCGCACCGCCGAATCCAGCTCGCGCAGGAACGAGAGCCAAGGTTCCGGTGCTTCTTTATTGAGACGCGTAGGCAAGATCTTCTCCCTTCATGTCCGTGAGGAGATTCCAGTGGGCAGCGACGGTTGAGCGATGTTCGCGAAGCCACGCTCGTTCAACTTGAGTCATTGAGTCGTGGCAAAAGGTATCTTCGCGCACAAGCCGCGCACTCTCCAAGACTTCCAAAGACTGCCGAAGCTTTCTCGCCCGCTCGCTGTCGTTCTTGCCTTCTGCCACTTCATTTGCCAGAGATACTGCAAATCCCAATCGGTTCTGCCGGTCTTGCAATTTCGCGTTCCGAACCAACCAGTCCCAGTCCATGTCAACGTAGGTGAGTGCCAACCACGGCAATCCTTCGGCAACCCGCGCATCGAGGTTTGGCTCGCTCAGCGCCTCCAGCAAGACTTGCGCAGGGTTGCGTCGCCTTCTCGCTCGAAGATAGGACAACCCTGGATAACCGAGTGCGCCCAGCTCCGCACTGAAATCGCGCTGCTGCAAAGATCTCCGCATTGCTGCTTGTTCCGATTGCAGCGGCAGCGCGGTGGGTGGCAGATCCAGCACCTTGAGAGCCTTGCGAACGAATGGTTCTGAGGTAACGCGACGCCCCTTTTCAAGCATCGACAGGTAGGCCTGTGTGACATCAAGCGCCACTGCGGCTTGCACTTGTGTCCAGTTCTTCCTCAGACGTGCTTCCCTCAAGGTCGCTCCATCCATGGCGGTAGCTTTACCTCTTGAAGTGCTATCAGTAATATAACACACTTAGTTATATTTCCGCCTGTTTTCCCCCAGAATCCCTGTATCTCCGGTAACCCGCCCGGCCAGCTAACTGGAGACACTTTGCTATCTGGAAATGACCAAGCTCCCGGATGAATCGTTCAACATCACCGTGGCGATGGTGCTTGCAGTTCTTTACGAACTATACTATAGTCTGACTAGTCAGACTAGTGCCAGGACTGGAACGATATGTCGAAACAGAGAACAACGCCGAAGAAACCGCGCCGCGCTAAGACGGCAGATAAGCCACCGGCACCGCGTTGGCAACTGCAAACCGCAAAAGCCCGCTTCAGCGAAGTCTTCCGCCGTGCCCGTTCCGAGGGCCCGCAGTGGATCACGCGCCAGGACCGAGAGGCGGTTGTCATGCTACCCGCGGAGGAATTCGAACGCCTCACTGGACGTGACAAACAGCCACGGAGCCTCGCCAAGTTCTTTGCCGAATCACCTCTGGCAAAGGTGCCAATCGATCTGGAGAGGACGCCGGACTACGGCCGCCTGGTTGACTTGTGAGTGGATTCCTGCTTGACACCAACGTTGTTTCCGAGCTCGTGAAGCCCAGGCCTGAGCCCGCAGTTACGAAGTGGATCGATGCCACTGATGAAAACCTCCTCTGCCTGAGCGTCCTCACCTTCGGCGAGATTCGCAAGGGCATTGCTTCCCTGCCTGATGTGTCTTCTCGCCGTGTCTCTTTGGAAACATGGCTAGACCATGAGCTCGCTCTGCGTTTTGCGGGCCGCATTCTGGCCATTGATCAAGCGGTCGCCGATCGCTGGGGCGAGATTACGGCAAAGGCACTCGCCGCGAAGTCCCCGCTCCCCGTGATTGACGGCCTTCTTGCTGCTACCGCCCTGCAGCACAACCTTACTCTGGTCACACGCAACACCCGGGACGTGGCGATTACGGGAGTCTCAGTATTCAACCCATGGACCTCGTGAACGCAGCCCAGCGCTGCAACGATGTCGAAGTTTTCTTGGTTCGGATGCGCGTGAAAGGGCTACTTACGTCAATCGCGTCGGCCTGTTTTCAAATCAGCGGACGTGTCGCATGATTGACACCGCCAGCCGTCGCGACGCAGGATCTGCTGGCGCAGACTTTCGTACGACAATGGTCGAGCCGCCGACGGATCGGCATTGGGGCGAAGCATTTCAACAGGAAGGCCTCCGCCGCCTACCAAGTGGACATATCATCTTGCAATATACAATAATACAGGTTATTGTTCTTGCATTATGAGCAACACCGAGAAAACTATCAGCTTCCGCGCCGTTGCCGAAAAGATCGACACGCTTGATGCGCTGGCCGCCGCGCAGGACCGTTCGCGCAGCTATCTCATCAACGAGGCGATCACCAACTACATCGATCTGCACGCCTAC
>Ga0187855_10003107_pt1 | contig 12294 bp, 10 predicted proteins | sample June2016WEW_8_10_2_FD_132969 | JGI IMG/M metagenome (GOLD analysis project Ga0187855, IMG submission 132969) | Peatland microbial communities from SPRUCE experiment site at the Marcell Experimental Forest, Minnesota, USA - June2016WEW_8_10 | ecosystem: Environmental > Terrestrial > Soil >...
AAGCGAGCCCGCCATAACTCCTACCGCGTCAAACGACCCGGTGACCACGGCATCCGCCACAGCGGACCCGCCACGATCAGCCTGGTCAACCACCGCAACCTCACACCCGCAGCATGATCAACTTAGGCTGAGTGGCATTGGGTCCGGTGGTGTGGCCGGCTTGTTCGAGCAGCGGCTTGATCTGCCGTTCGGCTGTGGCGATGGTTCCCTTTGCGACGCCGAACAGCTCGGCCAGGACGGTCTGCGGTACTCCCAGGCGCTGGCGCATGATGGTGACCAGGGTTTTCTCGGCGAGGCTCAGTGCGGCGGGGTGGCCTCCGGCGGGCCGGCGGGCTGCCGGGCCGCCGCGGGCGATGTGCCGGCCGGCCTCGAGCTGGGCCTGGTAGGGGACGGCGAGGGCGTCGGTGAGCTGGTCCCAGGCGGCGGCGGTCATGCCGGTTAGGGCAGGGTGCTCCCAGCCGGGCCGCTCGCCCCGGCCTGGCCGGGCCGCGGGGACTGGCGGCGGGGCCGGCGGCTCGGGGCGGAGGGTGTAGTTCCAGTCGCCATGCCAGTCGTGGCGCCGCATGGGGAGCGCGGCTACCTGCTCATTGCTGATCTTCGCGCCTGGCGGGCAGGTTCCGGTGTCCAGCCCGGCGCGGACGGTGAGCCCGCCGCGGGTCGTGGTGGCGGCGATGCTCGCCACGATGACGTCGTGGCTGGTCAGCGGCCTTCCCCGCCAGTTCATGGTGATGTGGGCGAACAGCCGGTGCTCGATCTTGTTCCATTTGGAGGTGCCCGGCGGGAAGTGGCACGCGGTGATCTCCAGGCCGGTCTCCAGGGCGAGCGCGGCCAGCTCGAGCTTCCATGCGCGGCCGCGGCTGCTGTTCGAGCCGCCCGAGTCGGCGGTGATGAGCAGGCGCCGGGCACCGGGGTAGGCATCGCGGCCCGCGTCGTTCCACCAGCGGCGGATCGACTCGATGGCGAAGGCGGCCGTGTCGTGGTCAGTGCCGACGTTCACCCAGCCCGTGTTCGCGGCCAGGTCGTAGATCCCGTACGGGATCGCCTTGCCCAGCTCCTGGTCAGGGAAGTCGTGATCCTTGACCAGGACCGGATCGCCGGCGGGCCGCCATTCACGGCCGCCGTTGCGGTAGTTGCCGGCCAGTTCCTTCTTCTTGGTGCCGGCGCTGACCACCGGCTCCCCGGCGTCACGGTGCTCCCTGGCCTGCTCGTTCAGGTACCGGAACTGGGCGTCCCGGTCAGGGACCTGGTTCCCCTCGATGGTCTTCGCGTTGCCCCGCAGGCTGAAGCCCTCTTCATGCAGCAGGTCAGCCAGCGTGCCCGGGCCTGCGCTGTGGCCCTGGCGGGCGAGCTCGGCGGACAGTGCCCGAAGCGATTTCGTCGTCCACCGCAGCGGTGACAACAGGTACCTCTGGCTTGCCGTCGGGTTACTGCTGCTCTTCGCCGGATCCCTGGTGGCGGTCCTCCTCCTCTTTGCCGCTAACACGAGCGAGGACAATGCCATTAACCTTGCGTTCCAGGCCATTGCCGCGTTCGCGGCGCTGGGAAGCTGTGTCTCTGTCGTCGTCGGGAAGAACACGCAAGGCAGCCCGCCGAATCCGACGCCAGGGCGACCCTTGCCAGATGGCGGAACTATCCGGGTAGCGGCGGGAGAACGCAGCCAGGAGGTCTCTTTCAAGTCATATCTGCGCCAGATGGAGCATCGGCTGGTCAATCTCGGAATGAACCACTCATCATTCGTTCCGCTTACTATGGTCAAGGGCCCGGCCGTAGAACAGACTGTCACTCCTGATTTCCTGCCCGATCTTGAATGGATGAGAAGGCGCACAGATGCGCAGTACTTCGATGCCGAGCCGGAGAAGATCGCCCTGCTGGATATTCCCAATCGCTTTGACCAGACGGTATTGCTTGGCGAACCTGGGTCGGGGAAGACAACATGCCTTCAGAGGCTTACGCTCGACGTGCTCGAAAGCGCCTCGGCATGGCTGAAGAACGAGGAAAGCAAACCCTCCGGCCTGGATGGTAATTATCCTCAACTACCGCTCTACGTATCCCTCTCAGAGTGGCGGCAAGGAACCCGGGCGCTGGAGTTCCTTCGTACGCAACTGCAAGACCTCCTCGGCCCAGAGAACTACTATGTCATCCACTTCGAGACTCTCCTCGCCGATGGCTCCTTTATACTTATACTTGATGGGCTCAATGAGCTTCCCGGCCGACGGCCAAGTCCCAGCGAAGGGCGGCACGAGCAGCAAGAGGAACCCGGTCAGGCCTCACGCATGCCAGAGATGCGCGCCGCGTCCATCGACCGGCGAGAGGTCGAGCTGCGAGAGCTTGCGAGTTCCATAGGTCTCCAGTCAAAGTTCATTCTGACCTGCCGGAGTCATGAGTACTTCGACTCCCGACGTTGGCAGACGGTGCGGATTCTGCCGATGAATGCTGACCAGACCGGCCGATTTATCAGTTCATACCTAACCCCAGACCGCGCCGCCCAACTGCGCTCTTCTCTTGAATACGATAACAAGCTGGCGACGATCGCCAACAATCCTTTTTTCCTGCGCGCCATTATCAGCATCTATCAGCCTGGACTCCAGCTCACTAGCCGTGGCCAGATCCTCGCTTATCTTTACCGGACTTTGCTGCAGCGGGAGCGCGAGCGAGGCAACGAGATGCCGCCGGAGCCGGTTGTCACCGCCACCGTGGGACGCGTGAGCTATCGCATGCTTGCCGACGGAAAGGTGGGCAGCAATGCCGTGGTAGACGAACTCAACGACGCAGAGCGCGCATGCATGCGAGTTCTTGCCGGGACCGGTCTCGTGGTCAAGCGCGACGGCTTGTACTTTTTTTTGCACCAGATCATTCAGGAGTTCTTCGCGGCCCTGGCCCTCCACACGCGGGCTGTGCGGCGCAACCCCAGGACGCTTCTGGCCGACAAGCGCTGGTCGGAGGTCGTAGCCCTGTGGTGCGATGTCGATAGCGACCGCATGCCCGACCGGGTGACGGCGGCGCTACGTGCCCGGAACATGCCATGGCGGCGACCGCGGTCAGCTTGGACACCGCTACTGAGTCTGTACTACATACTGATTTGGTTCACGATAATCGTGGTAGCAGCGAGCTACTTCTGGAACTGGGTCCTCGGGCCGCCTCACTCATTGAGCTTCCCGTTCCACAGGCTTGGCCTTGTGCCGCTGGCTCTTGTGGTGGTGGCCCTGGCAATACGGGTGTTGTGGTTCTGCAGCACCAGGCACCACAAGATCACGATTAACAGCACGTACGTGCTGTCACAGATCCGCTATTACGAGGCACTAGGGGACATTGTCTCTGCCCTAGCGCCGCTGTACCACACTGAGGCGGCAGAGGTAGCCGGTTATGTGGCCCGGACGTTCGGGGTCATGGCGTTGCCGCAGGTTACGCGCGGGCTTGAGCACCGCAAGTGGCGAGTCCGCGCCGGGTGCGTGCTGATCATTGGCGAGATCGCGCGCTCCGCTCCGCGCGACCCACGTGCACTGGAATACCTGCTGGCTGTGGCGGGAGCCGGTGATCCTCAGCTTATGAAAGCGCTCGTTGAGGCCCTGGGGGCCGCAGGGATGATCGCATTCCTCGCGCAGTAGGAGAACTACTGTCGAGTTCACGAACGAACAGCCTTACGGTGCAGTACCGCCTGTCGCCGCTTTCCAAGTGGGGGTCCGGCGGTGAAGCCACCTGGAGCGAGGATGCCGTAGGGCGCTTTGAAGAACTAGTTCGGGAGAACCACCCGCCATTGCTCCGTGCTGCCGCTTTCCAGGCGATGGGGGTTCTGACGGCCACCCCTTACAGGCGCGACAAGCTCGACGACCTCATCGCCTGGCAAGTCGGGGAGACCCGGCACACCATCGCCCATCCACGCGAACGGCACCACGCTGACGGCGACGGCGACGCCCTCACGCTGCCCGAGGTCACCTCGCCAGGCGCGCCCGGCCGGCGGCCGGCACCCGTGCTGCACGTGCACCCGACCGCATACTGCTATACCGGGGACGCCAACCCGCAAGCACCAGGCGGGATGGCCGCCATTTACCGTGACTTGGCCGCCGACGAGGACCGCACCCGCCAGATCACCGCCGACGTCGCAGCAGCGCTGGCCAGAGGCCGCCACTGCCTCGTGCTCACCCTTTGGATCGCGCACCTGCAGAAACTCGCCGACGCCCTGCGGGGCATGGGCTATGACCCTGTCGTACTGCGCGGCGGCATGAATGCCAAGAACCGCTCGGCTGCCTTGGCCCGCCTGCAGCCCCAGCCCGGCGGCCCGTCCCTGCTCGCCGTGGCCACCGGGCCATACGCCGGGGAAGGTTTCGACTGCCCAGTCCTCGACACCCTGTTCCTCGCCGCCCCAGTCAGATGGAAAGGACGGCTCGTCCAGTACGCCGGGCGCATCCTGCGCCCCGACCCCGGCAAGGCCACGGCCGAAATCCACGACTACCACGACATCGCTACCGGCGTGCTCGCCGCGACACTGGCCGGGCGCGCCCCCGGATACACCAGCCTCGGATTCCCAGACCCGCGGCGTATCACGCCCACACCAAGTGCCCAGCCTCCTGTGAAGAGGGCGAACCACGCTCAAACCCTCATGGCCCGCCGCCAGAACCCATCCGGCCGGACATGACTGATCGGTTATAATGCGGGCATGGCATGGGAGGTGAGCCTCCATCCTGAGGTCGAGGCATGGTATCTGGCGGTTTGCAAAAGCGACCCCGAGACCGCCGATCTCATCGAGGACGCTATCGACCAGCTCGCCGCCGAAGGCCCTGCCCTGCGGCGGCCACTGGCTGACCGGATCAAGGGCAGCCGCTACCACAACATGAAAGAGCTCCGGCCGCCGTCGTCCGGGACGACCGAGATCCGAATGCTGTTCGCGTTCGACCCCAGGCGCGAGGCGATCTTCCTGGTCGCCGGCGACAAGGCAGGAAACTGGGACGGCTGGTACCGCGAGGCCATCCCGCTGGCGGACGAGCGATTCACCCAGCACCTGACCGAGCTGGAAGCAGAGGAATCGAGGAAGCAATGAGCAGCGGCTACGCCAAGTGGAGTGACGTCAAGGCCAAAGGCCGAGCGTCCGACCCGCGAACTGGCGAAGAGCAGGCCGCCGGCAAGGCCGCAGCCCGCGAGCACCGGGAAGCATACCTGCGCGGGCACCAGCTGGCCGAGATGCGCACCACGGCCGGAGTGACCCAGGCAGAGCTGGCCGAGGCCCTCGGCGTGTCCCAGGCCCGCATCTCCAAGATCGAACACGGCGAGATCTCCGGCATCGACGTCGTACGCGCCTACGTCGCCGCCCTCGGCGGAAGCATTGACGTGGTCGCCCGGCTCGGCGACCGGAGCTGGAAGATAGCCTGACCGGCGCAGCCTGCACATCCTTCTAGGGGGCAACGCCGAGTCCGGTGAAGGCTAATGGCCCGTATGCCTGGCACGCTATGGCGGACGGCGCGGCCATCCAGTGTGTGCCCGCTGGCCGCCCGGCCGGCCAGGGCTTGGCCACGTCTGCGCATGTCAGGGCGTTATTCGGGAATCCTCTCCGGATCTGTGTGCGCAGGTTCGAATCCTGCTGGGGACACTGCTGGGGCGCTTTCTCCTATCTGGCCATTCGGCCCCTGAACTGGCTTTATGCCGGATCACCTCGTCCGAGGGTGTGCAGCCAGATGTCTGGCCGGATACGTCGAGTCAGTTCCTCGTGCGGAAGTTCAGCAGTCCTCCAGAAGTCTGGTCGTGCAGCTACGGAAGGCCTGTCCCAGAGACGCTACGGATCCCGGACTGGCGGGCCCGTGGCGTGCCTGATTGCTTTCGTCCGGGGCCTGGCTGCCTCATCGCGCCCCGGTACGGTTCAGGGCCACCCGCCAGGATCTCCTTCTCCGCAGGATCACGTCACCGGATAAAGCCCGCGCACCTGTGCGCATGGACCAGTTATACAACTGGGATTTTTCAGCGCATACTATTCGCTCCACCAATCTTCGACCGTCTCATGCTGGCTAGCAATCGGCTTTTGTCCATCATCGGCGCCGAGGGCGGCATTTGTCTTAAGCTGGGCGATCTCGTGCTCCGCCGCGGCTCTACCGTCTTCGCGGACAGACGGCAGGCGGTTGGAATCGCGGTCGCAGTCCAGCCAAGCCTTGATCAGGTTCTCTCGGAATGTAACGACACCGTATTCAAAAAACTGAATATATTCGCCCTTTCCTGATGCCAGCGGCTCTGCTTCCCCTGTGGGAAACCCGAGCCAATCCTCAGGGGAGGACCGTTCGGCCAGAAGGTAGTCAAGCACCGCGCGCTTTACAGGCACTGAGTCAAATCGTGGAGAGTAATAGATCGCGCCGCCCTCGAACCGCTGGATGGTTCGCCCGGCGCTGCCCGCTGGCCCGCTGGTATCCGTCTCATCGGATGTCGGGAAGCCTAGCCAGCCGGCTGTGCCGTTCAGCCTTTCGTAGAGAAGGCCGTTTCCTTGCGAGACGGTATACACGCCATGCTGCGGGGAATGGTAGATGGCGGCGCCGCCGGGTCGCTCCCGATCAGACCGGCGGTCTACCACGTCTGCCGGGTAGTCCCGGGCCCCTTCGAACCGCTGGAAGTGCCCTGTCGTATCGTAGGGAGACTTCTCTGCGGCCAGCACCGGACTTACGGGGAAGCCGGTGGACCCGGCGACGTCGCCCCGGCTTTTCAGGTAGTCCGCCCATAGTCGCGGCACCCTGATCGCGCCGGTCTTATCGCTGTCGTAGACAGTTCCCGACTCAAAGCGCTGGCACCAGCCGCTGGTGCCTGCCTCGTTTATTCGGCCGGACGGTCCGGCCGGGACGGCGTCGTCTACGGGCAGCCCCATCCAGGTGCGGTCGCGCCAGCCCAATTCGGAGAGCTCGCCGATGCCGCCCCACGTCGCGTACGTACCGTGCTGCTGCGAAGAGATCACGGTGCCACCGCACTGCACGCCCAGGTAAGCGCATACCTCGAGACTGTAGTCTTGCGGTCCCTCAAACAACTGCCAGCTGCACTCAGTTCCCGTGCCTGGGTGCTGTGCCTGGGTTGCCGCGGCTACCGGAAATCCCAGCCGGCCTTCGATGCCCCCGGCGTCCTGGTGGTACTGCGCGGTCGCTCCGATCGTCGCGTACGCGCCGTAGCGCGGCGTCCAGTGGATCGCTCCGTTCGCATACATCTGCAGGAAGCCCTGCGTACCTCGCGGAGAGCTAGCCCGCGTAAACCATCCTGTGCGATCGCCGAGTGCCTTGTGTACCGTGCTCTCACACTGAGTTATCGCTTCCGCAGCCTCAAGCAGCGTTCCCAGTCCCGCCCCGGCAGGCCCCATCTCAGTTACCAAGTCCTCTGCCTTGGCCTCGCTGATGCTGGCGAAGAGTGCTACCACCAGGTCACCATCGCGCTCTAGCAGCACCTTCAGCGCCGGGGCGGCCTCGCTCGCCGAGACTCCGATGAGCAGCCGCCCGGCGCGTTCTAGTGTCTTATCAGCCTCGGCCACTGCGGTGAGCCGGCTCGCGCCTTTCCCGGCGCTGAGCGCCCTAAGAGCAGTGTCTTCGGATGACAGGTCCAGATACTGGTAGAAGTCCCTTCCGGCGACATAGGCATCCCTCTCCGGGCGGATCTTCTGCCGCGGCCCCAGCGCATGGTCTGCCTCGTCTTCGGACACCAGCCGCCTCCGGTTTCGTTCCACTGGGTGTATCCGGCCGCATACCGCACACCTGGCGATACACCGCAAGAATAGCCATCCCCTATCCATCGGGGTCCGGGCAAACCACGCAATCCTGTGAGCCGCTTCGGCGTCAGCGGCCCAGTAAAGAAGGTTCTTGCTGGCGCCGGTCCCCTGCCGGCTGGCATCTGGATCAGAACAGTCCCGCCAGCGTCCGGCTTAGATTTCGAATAATACTGACAGGACTTGGAGCTGGCAGAGAATTCGGCGGGATCCCGAAACGTGACCCTCACGTCCAACCGGGCGCCCGGATGACTGGTACCCCCTGGTCCCCAACCCCGTCGTCGAATCCCTCCTGGACCGGCTCATCAACAACAGCCACCAGGTCTTCATGAACGGCCCTAGCTACCGGCCGAACAAGCGGCCCGCGCGTGTCGTCCCGACCGGGAACACGAGCGGCAACTAAAATAAGAACACGGCCAGGAGCTGGGGAATTACCTGATCAACAGCCCTGGGGAATTACGTGAGCGCCCACAGCGGCAGCGCCTCACGGCGCACGGAGTCTGCCATCGACGCTTTCCACTCTCACCGTTTCTCACCGTTGGCCAGACCCGCCGAGACGTTGACCCAACCGCCGGAAACACACCGCTCGCGGGATTGACCCTGCGGCCGATACTAGGGGTACCAGGCAGTGTAGGCAGGAGGGCCGATGGCGGGGGAAGTGGCGGTGCTTGTCGCTGATGCGACGCCGTATCTGACGGCTGCCGTGGGCGCGTACGGCGGGGCGGTACTGGCAAAGGTGCGCGACGACGCGGCCGACGCGACGGTCGGGGTAGGGCGGCGACTGCTGCAGCGGGTGTTCGGGCACCGGGAAGAGGGCGAACCGCTGCCCGCGCCGCTTGCCGCCCTTGCCGCCGACCCGGCCGATGCTGACGCGGCCGCGGTCGTGCGGTGGGCGATGCGGCAGGCGCTCGAGGCCGACGCCGCGATGCTCGAAGAGGTCAAGACGATGCTTGCGTCCGCTCAGGGCGCAGGGGCGAAGCAGAACGTCCGCGCGGGGCGGGACGCCTACGTCGCAGGGCGGGACATGACCATCAACCGCACCGGCCGGCAAGACGGGTGACCCGGCGTCACAGCCGGCTTGAATGGATCGAGCCGGGACTTAAGTGAATTCGGCGGGGCGGCCTCCGCCGCTTACGAGTGGGTGGCGGGAGGAGCTGGCGACCTGCCGGAAGTTCGCCCGGCCGCAGCCTCTGATCCCAGCGACGGCGCTCTCTCCAGGGAACCATCTGCCGTCCGCGTGACGCCCACGAAACCAAGATCCGGAATATGCCCGGAACGGTCGTAGCGTCCGGCACACGCCGCCAGGCAAGTGGCCAGCTCACAGTGCGATTTCGCACACCGACAGAGGCGGCCCCCGGAGCCGTGTGCGTAGGTTCGAATCCTACTGGGGGCGCTTTCTCCTACCTGGCCATATGACCGCTGAACTGGTCCAGGGCGCGGTGCGGCCGGTGGGAGTTGTAGAAATCCTCGTACTCCCGCAGCAATATCATCAGGTGGCGCAGGCTCCCGATCAGGGTCCGGTCCAGCGGCTCACGTCGGCAGCTGCCAATCCACCGCTCCGTGACCACCGACCGAACATTACGGCGCGTCGGCGGACGTCCGGAGCGGCTGCGGCGCGACAGCCGCGCCCAGCGACGGCGGACGATGTCGCGATGCCACAACAAGATCGTGGCGGGAGTGACGATCAGCCGCATCGCTGCCAGCCGGTCGGCTGGCAGCGTCCCGGCGAGCTGGGCCAGCCACACCCGGTCCGGCCACGTCAACCCCGGATGAACGCGAGGCCGCTCGCGCAGGGCGCCAGCGAGCTGATGGCGCAATATCAGGATCTCGGCGTCCTTCCACCACGCCTCCCGCCGGGACAAGCCCAGCGCCGACACGGCACGGGTGACAATGAGGAAGATCAGCTTCAAGCCCACAAGCCGAAAATCATCACACGGCCGCCCGCGTGCAAACCCGCCACCAACCGCCAGCGCGGGCACTGACCCTATGGCCTCCTCGGCGCATACGCCCAGGTAGCATGCGTTTTCGGCACCCACAGGTAGCACTTTCCGTTCTGCGGGCCTGTCAGGTCCAACACCGTCATGTATCAATGTAGGTCTACAATGTAGACACCTACAGTGTTACACTGTAGACCTACAGCATCGAAACGGCGGGCCCGCGATCCCGGCGTGGCCGGAGGTCGCGGGCCGCCGCCGATGTCCCCGCCAGCGCGCCAGCGCCCGCGGGATGACCCGTGAAAGGCAGCCCCCGATGCGTATCGCCAAGAAGATCGCGCACAAAGCCGAAGCAGTCAAAGGCGGCGCCAAGAAGACCGCCGGGCGGGCCACCGACAACCCGCGCCTGGAGGCCGAAGGCCGCGGCGACCAGACCAAGGGCAACCTCAAGCAGGCTGGGGCTAAGGTCAAGGACGCCTTCAAGCACTGACCACCGGGCCCGCCATCTTGCCTCGCCCGGGTCTTGTCCCACTCGAAAATAGGATTCGGCAGGTGCCTGCAGGTCTTCCGGGCGTCAGGCGGCGCAGTCATAGTCGTTGATTAGGCCGTTGAGGACGGGTTTTCGGCGGATCTGCCGTGTGTCGATGTCGGTTACGGTCGCGGGGTGAGCGTCAGGTTCGTCGGCGGGGACGTGCTGGGCGATGCCCTGGTGTGGCCGGGCGGTGTTGTTGTGCGCCTGGTAGTCGGTCAGGACGGAGCGCAAGTGCGCCTCGCCGAGGATCAGCACGTGGTCCAGCATCTCGCGGTGCAGGGTGCCGACGAGGCGTTTGCAGATCGCGTTCATCCGGCGCGCCTGGACAGCGCCCGGGCGAAGGCCGAGGAGAACGAGAATAAAGGGATACCATTGAAATGTTGCTCCGGACCCCGGCAGCTGCACCCGCGATATCTGCGGAGGCAGCGGCAAGACCGGAATTTTTTTGCTCGTACACGGCACGGTGCCGGCAAGACGCCACGGCTAAACGACGGTGAGAACTCCCGGGAGAACCTCTTCTCCCCACCGCGATCTCCCCAGCATGACCGACTACCGCGTGCGTCACCTGGTCAATGACTTTAGGAGTCGGCAGTTCGGGGTTAAGCTCCACGGCGAACCCCCGCGAAGCATGCGCACCCGGTCGTCAGACGCCTTCGACGGCTTCCAGCCGCCCGGACCGGACAGCGGTCACGAATTCCTGGTAGTCGCGCTCGTTCTGGTCGGCGTAGCGTTCGGAGAAGTCGGTGATCGATTTGTCGAACGCCTCGCTGGCGCCCAGGTAGGCGGCGATGGCGACCGGGTCACCGGACCGGGCATGCGCCCGCGCCAGGGTCCAGCCACAGATGCGTGCGTAGAACGTGAGGCCGAGCGGTGTCATCAGCTCGACCAGCACGGACCCTTTCATGTCACGGAGCTGGCGCCAGTAGTAGTGCCGGTTCACGTCCAGCCCCTTGGTCCAGCCCAGGTAGATATCGCTGGCGGCCTGCATCATCCGCTGTCCCTGCACCACCCGCTCGCCATGCTGGTCATAACGGCTCTTGCCCAGATGCTCCTCCAGCACCGAGGCTGTGGCCTCCTTGATCTGCAGAAAGAGGGGATCCTGGGCGTCGCGTCCCTGCAGCAGGACGATGAACGCCCGGGTGCCGACGCTGCCCACGCCCACGACCTTGCGGGCCACGTCCACGATCTCGAACTGCTCCAGCAGGCGGCGCCGGTCCTCTTGCAAGGTCGCCCGGTACTGGCGGAACTGCTCCTGGATCACCGGCCTGACCTCATCCGGGGACAAGCCGAAGGTCACGGCCAGGTCGCGGCCCGGGACGATGACCGGCGGCTGGCTGACGATCCGGTACTGCCCATCAACGAGTTCACCGAGCTTGGATAGCGCCTGCAGGCTGTCACGCGTGTGCGCCTTCGCGGCGTTCTTCTCCGCCCGCTTCTCCGCCAGCTTGGCCAGCTTCTGCTCCTTCCCGTCCTTCTTCCCCTTCTTCCCCCCTTTGTCACCCTTCTTCGTCTCGGCCACCGTGCTGCGGATCGCGCCCATCACCTCGTCCTCATCGAGGTGGGCGTACCAGACATCCATCGTCGGCATCTGCGCGAACTCGGCCATGGCCTCCCGGTAGGCCGTCACCGCCGCCTGCGTCGCCGCCCGCGCGTCGGCCTTGGAGAATCCGTTGTTGCGGGCCGCGATCAAAAAACTCGCCGCCATCCGCTCCACGTCGTACTCGAACGGCCCCGGCAACGTCTCATCGAAGTCGTTCAGATCGAACACCAGGCGCCGTTCCGGCGAAGCGAACATGCCGAAGTTTGACAGGTGGGCGTCACCGCACAGCTGGGCATCCAGGCCAGCCACCGGCGTATCCTTCAGGTCCGCGGCCATGATCTTGGCCGCGCCCCGGTAGAAGGTGAACGGCGAGACCATCATCCGGCCATGGCGGACCGGCACAAGATCCGGCTCCCGCGTGAGGTTCTGCGCCTCCAGCAGGGCCACCGGATCAGGGCGATCGGCGGCCGGGCGCCACCCCGTGTGACTCGATGGAGGCGTCTGCTTGCGGGTCCGCTGACCAGCAGCCTTCCGCTCGTCGATGTTCGGATGCGAGATCACCTGCGCCGCCATC
>Ga0187855_10003108_pt1 | contig 12291 bp, 16 predicted proteins | sample June2016WEW_8_10_2_FD_132969 | JGI IMG/M metagenome (GOLD analysis project Ga0187855, IMG submission 132969) | Peatland microbial communities from SPRUCE experiment site at the Marcell Experimental Forest, Minnesota, USA - June2016WEW_8_10 | ecosystem: Environmental > Terrestrial > Soil >...
ACGGGCACCTCCTTTAGAGGATAAACGGACGCTCAGGCCGGGAAGTTACTTTGATTTTGGGATGATGGTTCTTGGTTGGCAGGCGAAAGCGCCTGCCCCACGCTGTGTGCTATACAGGACAGATCTCCGTATGAGCCGGCTGGTGTGGACCTTTCTTCTGCTCCTGATGCTCTCGCTTGCGGTTGCCGCTCAGCCCAAAACCTGGAGTGGAAGCTGGAGCGCTAACGCTGGCAATGATTCCAGGGCGTTCGGTGGGACGTGGGATGCAACTCTGGGCGACGATCCGGAGACGGTCCTCGGAAACTGGACGATGCTGGATCAGTCCGGCGCAACTTTGGCTGCCGGCACGTGGTCCGCCCGAAAGGACGAGAGAATCTGGAAGGGCAGTTGGCAGGCGCGCCTCGCTTCCGGCCAGCTTTACTCCGGGACCTGGCAAGCCCAATCCCAGCTTCGATCGCCCAGCCACTTTTCAGAGTTGTTCGAGTTCGCTCTGACCAAGGCTGCCAGCGGCGCCTGGCATATGGGTAACGCGCATTCCGGCGGCTGGTCGATCCGCACTTCCCCTGGCCAATGACATCTAGCAGGTCAATTTGAAATGGTGTTGGGCAGCCAATCTTGGCTTGCGGTCGGCTTTTCAGGCGGCTTGGACGTGCTGGAAAGCGCGTCCGGTAGGCAGGATTGCCTGCCCCACACACCAAGCCAGGTTCCAACCGGTCAACGCTGTTTCTTGTGTTCGTTCTCCGCGATCCGCGCCCTCACCAGCTTTTTCACAAGAACGGCCGGCAGAGGCTTGTCCACAGGGAAGCGGATGGCGCCTTTGGATGCATCAAAGTCCTTGAGTTCGTTCTTGAACGCCTCCATCACCGACGAACTCATAGGGTACAGGCCGCAATGGTTCGAGAACGCGGCGAACGCCAACAGCGATCCCTTGTACTTAAACGTCGGAATCCGAAAGCTGATGGCCTCCGTAGCCTCCGTTGGCACCGCCGATCGAATCACCGCGCGAACCCTGTTCAAGGTGCTGCGGGCAGGTTCCGGAACGCCTGCGAGGTATTCGCCCACGCTATTCGGCGCCACGTTTTTCGCCGCCGAACCGCGATCGCGGCGTTTTGTTTTCGAGTCCAAATCTTCCTTCAGACTACCACGCAGCCGTTCGTGACTTACTGCTGGGCGTGCAGATGCGCAACGGCGCCCCAATGTTCGAGAATGAGTGAAGCCCATGCCAAACTTCACTCACCGCGCCCGGGTCGCGTTCGTGGATACGGATGCCTCCGGACGAATCCATTTCACCGCCATGCTGCGCTATTACGAGACTGCGGAACAGGAATTCCTGCGCTCGTTGGGTCTTGGTCATCACCTCTTGCCGCCGGACGTGGGTTTTCCGCGCGTGCGCGTGGAATGCGAGTACCGGTCGGCGGTGGTCTTCGATGACGAACTGGACATCGCGGTGTCGGTGAAGCGGGTGGGCACGACCTCATATACCCTGGAGTTCATCGCGCGGAAGGGCGAAACCATTGCCGCCAACGGGGGCTTCGTGGTGGTTTGCGTGAGCCGCGCGAGAGGCCACGCGCAGGCGTTGCCGGATGTGTTTCGCGAGGCGCTCAGCAGATCCGCGGCAATTGCTCGTTGAATGGCAAATCCAGAATACGGCTGCCGCCGATTTCGGTTTTCAGCAGGACCATGCCAGGGTGCGGGCTGACGGCCTCGCCGATGATCGCGGCATCGCGCCCCTCGACGGTTCCGCGCATAGCTGCGAGGATGGCATCCGCCGTGGCAGGCGCGACGAAGGCTACCAGTTTGCCTTCATTGGCCACGAACAGCGGGTCCATGCCCAGGATCTCGCAGGCGGCCTGAACCTCCTGGCGCACGGGAATTCGGCGGGCCTGGATCTCGACACCGATCCCCGCGGAGCCGGCGATCTCGCATAACGAAGTGGCCAGGCCGCCGCGGGTAGGGTCGCGCAACGCGTGGATTTCGCCGGCTGCGAGCATCGCCTGGACCAGCAAGTGTAGCGGCGCGGTATCGGATTCGATGGTGGATTCCAGCTCCAGATTCTCGCGCCGCGAGAAGACGGCCATGCCGTGATCGCCGATGGTGCCGCTGAGGATCACCTTGTCGCCCGGCCTGGCATTGGAGGCTGAGATCGCCACACCGTCCGGCACCAGCCCGATCCCGGTGGTAGTGATGAAGAGCTTGTCCGCCGAGCCCTTGTTGACCACTTTGGTGTCGCCGGTGACGATCGTCACGCCGGCGGCTTTGGCGGCTTCCGCCATCGATGCGGTGATGCGGGAAAGCTCGTCGAGCGGCAGTCCTTCTTCCATGATGAATGCCGCCGAGAGATACAGCGGGCGGGCGCCGCTCATGGCCAGGTCGTTGACCGTGCCGTGTACGGCCAACTTGCCGATGTCGCCGCCGGGAAAGAAGAGCGGCGTGACAACAAAAGAATCGGTGGTGAAGGCGATGCGCGCGCCGCCGAGATTCAGGACGGCCTGGTCGTCCAACTTGCGCAGAAACTCGTTGTCGAAAGCCGGCAGAAAAAGATCGTGCACGAGCTGGGCGGTCAGCCGCCCGCCGCTGCCGTGCCCCAGCACGATGGTCTTGCGGGATGTGATCGGCAAGGGACAGGAGAGCGCGAAGTCTTGCATGATTAGCGCGATACCTGGACCAGGTGCCGCCCGTAGTTGTAGTAGGCTGCGCAGGCGCCTTCGGCTGAAACCATGGTGGCGCCGAGCGGTGTTTGCGGCGTGCACTGGGTCCCGAAGGCGGGACAATCGTGCGGCTTCTTGTGCCCCTGCAACACCTGGCCGCTGATGCAAATCTCGGGCTCTGTCGCGTGCACGCTCTGGATATCGAAGATCCGCTCGGCATCGTATGCGTGGAACTCGGGGCGCAGCCGGTAGCCGCTTTGCGGGATGACGCCGATGCCGCGCCAGGCGCGATCGCAGACCTCGAACACACGCCCAATCATCTTGCGCGCTTCCACGTTGCCATCGCGAGTGACGGCGCGCGCGTACTGATTCTCGACCGTGGCGCGGCCCTGCTCGCACTGCCTGACCGCCATCAGGATGCCTTCCAGCAGATCGATCGGCTCGAAGCCGGTGATGACCATCGGCACGCGGTAGCGCTCGGCCAGCGGCTCGTACTCGCTCCAGCCCATGACGGCGCAAACGTGCCCCGGCCCCAGAAAAGCCTGCACGCGGTTTTGCGGCGATCCCAAAATGGCGGCTATGGCGGGCGGCACGAGCACGTGCGAAACCAGCAACGAAAAATTCGATAGGCCTTGCGCGCGGGCCTGCCAGACCGACATGGCATTGGCCGGCGCGGTGGTCTCGAAGCCGATCGCAAAAAACATCACCGGCCTTTCGGGATGCGCGCGCGCCAGCTTCAGGCAATCCAGCGGGGAATACACGATGCGCACATCGCCGCCTTCGGCTTTGATCTGGTACAGATCGCCGTTCGATCCGGGGACGCGCAGCATGTCGCCGAAAGAGCAGAAAATCACGCCGGGTTGGCGGGCGATGGCGTGCGCGCGGTCGATCATCTCGAGCGGCGTCACGCAAACCGGACAGCCCGGGCCGTGAACCAGCTCGACCTGGGCGGGGAGCAGTTCGTCCAGGCCATATTTGACGATGGAGTGCGTCTGGCCGCCGCAGACTTCCATGAGAGTCCACGGCCGCGTGACGGTCCGGCGGATTTCGTCCACCAGGGTGGCTGCCAGGCGCTGGTCGCGATACTCGTCAAGGTACTTCATGGGGATCTTCCAGTAGCTCGCCTGCTTCCAGGTCGGCGAGTTGATCCATTTCGCGGAGCGTTTGATAGGTGCGGGCGGCTTCTTCCTCATCCACCCTGGAGATGGCGAACCCGACGTGCACCATCACGTAATCGCCCAAGCCGGCTTCCGGCAGATATTCCAGGCAGGCCTCGCGAAACACGCCGCCGAAATCCACTTTGGCCATCTTCACGCCTGGGGTATCCAGCAGCTCGACGATCTTTCCAGGTATGGCGAGGCACATCCCGCACTTATGGTAACACCGCCCCACTTGACAATCACCGTGCTCCTATCCGAAAAAGGAAGCTCGCATGACTGCGGCGGTGGGCATACTCGGGCTGGTTATCCTGGTGATCGTCCTGTGGGATGGATTCGAGGTCATCATCCTGCCGCGACGCGTGGCGCGGCGCTTGCGGCTGAGCCGGCTTTTCTATCTGTCCACGTGGGTCATATGGTCGGGGCTGGCGCGGCGGGTGCGCTCCGGCAAGCGCCGTGAGCGCTACCTCAGTTTCTACGGACCACTCTCGCTCCTGTTTCTGATCATGGTGTGGGCCGCGTTGATGATCGTGGCCTTCGCCATGGTGCACTGGTGGATGGGACCGCCCAATGTGCGGTTCAGCCACTGCCTGTATTTGAGCGGCGCCACGTTTATTACGCTGGGTCTGGGGATTCCTCAAACGCGTGCAGCGCGCGTGGTGACGGTGTTCGAGGGCGGTACCGGCTTCGGCTTCCTGGCTTTGGTGATCAGCTATTTGCCAGTCTTGTATCAGTCGTTTGCGCAGCGGGAGACCAACATTCTGCTGCTGGACGCGCGTGCGGGATCGCCTCCCACGGCCGCAGAACTCTTCCGGCGCTACGCAGCGTGCCACGGACTGGCGGCTCTCGATCAACTGCTGCGGGAGTGGGAGATCTGGTCGGCAGATCTGCTGGAGGGCTACATTTCCTATCCTGTGATGGCGTACTTCCGGTCGCAGCACGACAACCAATCATGGCTGGCGGCGCTGACCGCCATACTGGATGTTTGCGCGGTCGTGATTGCGGGTATCGACGGCCTGTCGCCCTGGCAGGCCCGCCTGACGTTCGCCATGGCACGGCACACGGTGGTGGACCTGGCGCAGATCGTGAATGCGCCGCCGCGTGCGCCGGAGCCGGACCGCTTGCCGGCCGATGCCCTGGCGCGCTTAAGAGCGGCGCTGGCAGAGGCAGGGATCAAGCTGACGAACCCGGCGGAGTTCGACGCCAAGCTGGCGCAATTGCGGCTGATGTACGAGCCTTACGCTTTTGCCCTGGGCCAGCGCTTCATATTGAACCTCTCCACCTGGATGCGGGTATCCGACAAGGTAGACAACTGGCGCACCAGCGCGTGGGAGCACAGCTCCAGCGGTTTACCGCGGTCGCTGTTCGATGGCGATGGCGACGTGCACGCGTAATAGAACTCCGCCGAACAATTTCCTATTTGACAAACGGCGCGCACGCGTTATTATTTGAGTTACTCCCCCGATTGGTCCTGAAAACCTGTGATCTCCGAACAACACGTAATCCTCCATACCGACCTGCCCGGAATCGAAGGACACGCGCAAGGCAAAGTGCGCGACGTCTACCGCGTGGACGGACAATTGCTCATCGTCGCCACCGATCGCATTTCGGCATTCGACTACATCCTGCCCACCGGCATACCGGACAAAGGCAGGGTTTTGACGCAACTATCGATCTTCTGGTTCGACTTCCTCCGGGAGATCACGCCGACGCATTTCCTGACGGCGAATGTGGACGACTATCCGCCGCCGCTGCGCGCGTTCCGCGAGCAACTGGAGGGCCGCTCCATGCTGGTGAAGCGCGCCCGGATGGTGGATATCGAGTGCGTGGCGCGGGGCTATCTGGCGGGCTCCGGCTGGAAGGAATACCGGCAGCGGGGAACTGTTTGCGGCATTCCGCTGCCTGCCGGACTGCGCGAGAGCGATCGCCTGCCGGAGCCGATCTTCACGCCCTCCACGAAGGCGCAGAGCGGGCATGACGAGAACATCTCGTTTGAGACCATGTGCTCGATGGCCGGCGCGGATCTTTCCCGGCGGCTGCGGGATCTCACGCTGGAGATTTATTCGCGCGCGGCGGCCTACGCTGAGACGCGCGGCGTGATCATCGCCGACACCAAGTTCGAGTTCGGCTTCGTGGGCGAGGAACTGGTGCTGGGCGATGAAGTGCTGACACCGGATTCATCGCGTTTCTGGCCGAAGGAAAGCTACAGTCCCGGAGGCCCACAAGCTTCTTACGACAAGCAGTACGTGCGCGACTACCTGGAGTCGATACGGTGGAACAAGCAGCCGCCCGCGCCGCCGCTGCCGGACGAGGTAGCCCGCCAGACCAGCGAAAAATACAGGCAGGCATACCACGTGCTGACAGGCAAGGAACTATGAACTGGCTCGACGTGGTGTTGCTGCTCCTGCTGCTGGTATCGATCGCGACGAGCTTTTCCAGCGGCCTGACGCGCGAAGTCGTGGGGCTGGTCTCGATGATCGCGGCGTTGGCCGCGGCCGTCTGGTTCTATGGCACGGCCGGCGCGTTTCTGTTGCCGTACGTCAGTTCGCCAAGCGTTGCGCATTTTTGCGGATTCCTGATTGTCTTCTGCGGCGTGCTGATCCTGGGAGCGCTGGTGGGCCGTGCGTTGGGACGGTTCATCAAGATGACGGGGCTGTCGTTCGTGGACCGGCTGCTAGGGGCGGGTTTCGGACTGGTGCGCGGATTGCTAATTGCGATCGCCATCATTCTGGCGCTGCTGGCGTTCAGCCCAGGCAAGTCGACGCCGGATGCGGTGGCGCAATCCAGGGTGGCGCCGTATGTCATCGGCGCCGCTCGGCTGTGTGCCGCCGTCGCGCCACATGAACTGAAGGACGGATTCCGCAGGAGCTACGACCAGGTGAAGACGATTTGGGGCAGAGCCCTCAAGAGCGAAATTCAGGAATTGCCGGAGACAGGAAAGGCCCGCACATGAAAAAGGAATTCGAAGCCCTGGTAGACCATTTGATGGGTAACGGCTTTTTCCTCGAAGAGGTAACGGAACTGCTGGAGAAAACCCTGATCGAGAGGACTCTGGAGCGCACGGGGGGAAACCGCTCAGCCGCCAGCAAGCTGCTAGGCATCCATCGCAACACGCTGCAGCGCAAGTTGGCGGAGTATCAACTTGGCGCACGCAAGACGCGGCGCAAACCCGTGCGCGCGGAAGGCCGCGCACGCCGGAAGATTGCCTCGGCGTGAGTTGGGCGGCGTGAACCGAATCGATCTGCTCATCTTCGATCTGGATGGCACCCTGATCGATTCCAAGAAGGATCTGGCAAATGCCGGTAATGCCGCGCGCGGACACATGGGGATGCCGCCGCTGGAGGACGAGCGCGTTTGCTCCTACGTGGGCAACGGCGCTCCCGTGCTGATTCGCCGCCTGCTGGGTCCGGAAGCCAGCGAAGCCCAAGTGCAGGAAGCGCTGGAATTCTTCATCGAGTATTACGGCGAGCATAAGCTGGAATATACGGTGCTCTATCCGGGCGTGCGGGAAGCGCTGGATCGCCTGCGTGAGGCGCGCGTCGAGATGGCGGTGCTGACCAACAAGCCGGTGCGCATCAGCCGCGCCATTGTGGAAGGGCTTGGGGTAGGCGCGCATTTCCGGCAGGTCTATGGCGGCAACAGTTTCGATTTCAAGAAGCCGCATCCCATCGGCGTGGAGACTCTGATGAAGGAATGCGGCGCTGCGCCGGACCGCACCATGATGGTGGGGGACAGCTCCGTCGACATACAGACGGCGCGCAATGCGCTGGTGAAATCCTGCGGCGTGACCTACGGCTTTCAGCCGGAGACGCTACAGACCGTACCGCCGGATTTGCTGGTGGACCGTATGGAAGATCTGGCGGCGTGGGTAACCGGGCCTACTTCTGCGCGTACGTAACGCTGACGGTGGTTCCGGAGCTTCCGCTGCTGTTGCTCCTCGCCGTCATCACCACGGTACGCCGGTTGGTCTCATCTTCCGCGGATACCAATCCGTTTAAGTATTGGCCGTTCTGGCTGGTGCTCGTCGCGGTAATGTGGAATCCTTGCTTCCTCAAGCCATCCTGATAAAACGCGACAACGTCCTGGGGACGGTCCTTCGTCTCAAACGTGAACGAGGCCGAACTGCCCTGCGCTCCGCTGGCACTGAAGTTGGTTCGGGGATTGGAATTGGGATACGCGGGAAGCCACGCGGGCAGGGTTCCCTGGTTGGCTCCGATGGTGACAGATCCGCCGTCCCCACTAAATGAGAACCTCCCGTTCTTCGCCTGATCGAAATCCATGGTGGTGGTCTTGCCCGTGGATTTCTGACGCAGCGTAATCGTGCCTTTCGCATCGTCCACGGTAACCACTTCGACGTCCGGATTCGTCGCGGCCAGGAGTTTAGCCATCGCCAGCCCCGGCTTGGTGCGCATCAATTCGGGATCGAGCCCCGATTCCCTGACCTTGTGAACCAGGAACAGCCCGGTGCCGACCACGGCGATGCCGCCCAGCACGAACAACCCCACCACCGCTAAGAGTATCCAGACGATGGGGCTGGTCTTGCGAGGGGCGAGCGGCGCGGCAGGGGCGGCCGGCGCAGCCGACGCGGGACTCGCGAGGGGCGGTGCAGGAGGCCCGGAAACCGGCGCTGCGGCTGCCGCAGGCGTCGAGGCGGCACCCGCACGCGCTCCGCATTTCGTGCAAAACGCGCCGGCAACCTGTGCTCCGCAATTCACGCAAAAAGGCATACTTCCTCCGACCATGTTCACTCTAGCACGGCGAGTCGGGAGGGCTAAGCCGGCGAACTGAAATTCGGCTGGCCGGCGAGCTGAAGCTCGCCGCAGCACGCTCATCTGTGACCCCATTGTCGCTCAATAAGTTAGCGGCCTCATTCGACACCGGTTTTCGGTGCGGTAACTGCGCTTGCGCGAATGCCGAAGCAGGCGAGCTTCGCTCGCCTGCGCCGACAAGAGTGTCGGCGCGGCAGGCGGGAGCGCCTGCGCCACGAGGCCAATCGCGCGGGGTCATACCCGGGTTCAAACCGGCGCAGCCGGCGGCCCTCCTAAAGCGTGCGCCACGCGCTACCGCGCGAGGTATTGAGCGGGCCGCCGAAGGGATCTCGCTGTTCGTGGAGCGCACTCCGGAACGCACCATAAATGGTTGGGAGCAACTCCGTCGGCATTCAGATGGCGTGCAATATGGAAGATCTGGCGGAGCGGGGTCTCCCGGCTATGCCGACCGCCGAACCGGAATAAAGCGGATCTCGACTCGCTGGTTCAAGGCGCCCGCGATCCTGCGCAGCATCGCCAGTGAGTGGCCTTCGTAATCGGCGTCTTCAAGCCGGCAGACTACCGATGCCGTGGTGCCAATTAACCTGCCAAGCTGAGTTTGGGTGAGGCTCGCCGCGGTCCTCAGTTCACGGATCTTGCGGGCGACCTCCTCGTTTGCGCGCGCCTCCTCCAGGTTCTTCAGCCGGGCCGGCTTGCCTGCATAGAACCGGCGGTGAAGGATTTCTACTGCGTCAATGGCGGGTTTTGTTCGCTTAGCCATGTCAAACCTCCTGGTAAGTGTGCGCAGGCGGATTCGCCACAAACCGCTTCTTGCGCTCTACGGCGCGATCAATCTCCTTAGGCGGGACCACCTGCTCTTTCACAAGGAGGTGAGACCACCGCTGCGATTGCACCGTGGAAGAAGTACAGGATGCGGTGATGAACTCCTCGAAAGCCGACCCGCGGTTCGTAGATCCCGTCCCGCAGGAAGCCGCTTCGGGCCGGCGCAATTCGTAGCCCATCTCGCGCAGCCGCTCCAGCCGGATGTAGCACTTATCCTGTACTTTTGCCGGCAACCCGTTGAACCACTCCAAGAACGGGCATGATCCGACTTCGTCCCGATACAAGAGGACTGTGGTCTTGGGCACATCGATTCCAGTCTATTCGCAATGTTGCGAAATTGCAACTTGAGCGCTGCGCTCCATAAACCCGCGCTAAGCCCGGCGAACTGAAGTTCGCCGCGGCACGCTAAAGCGTGCGCCACTTCGCAGCCAGAGCAGGTATCCCGCGCCTAGCGCGGCAAGCGCCAGCGAGATCCACTGCGAGGTATTGAGCGGGCCACCGAAGGGATTCCGCTGCTCGTGGAAGCGCACGAATTCCACCAGGAAGCGCGCGGTGGAGTACAAGATCAGGTACAAGCTGATGATGGCGCCCGGCGGGTGCTGCCTGTGGATGCGCCAATACAATACGCCGAAGATGAGGAACTCGGCCGCCGATTCGTACAATTGCGTGGGATGCAGTTTGATGCCCAGAGGCACGCCCACGAATTCGTTGGCTAACGGGTTGGTGAACGCGACTCCCCAGGGCAACTTCGTCGGGCGGCCCCAGCAGCAGCCCGCGGCAAAGCAGCCTAGCCGGCCGATCGCATGACCGAGCGCGATGCCCGGCGCGAAGACGTCCGCGGTGGGGAGCGGCGGAAGTTGCTTGCGGCGCATGTAAATCGCGGCCGCGATCAACGCCGCGATCAGGCCTCCATAGAAGACGCCGCCGGCCCGCAGACTCGCCATGGAAAATATCTCGCCGGGGTTGTGCAGGTAGTAGGGGAGATCGACCAGGAACATCATGATCTTCGCCCCCAGGATGGCGGTGACGCCGCAAAGGATCCCGAGGTTCACGACTGCGTCGTAGTTCAGTCCGGCGCGGCGCGCCAGGCGGCCGATCATCATCAGGGCCACCAGGAACGCCAGCGCCACCAGCACGCCGTAGGTGGATTGCGAAAAGCCGCCGATATGGAAAAGCTGGGGGAACATCAGGTTTGCGCCGGTTGGCGCTTGGGGCGCAGAAGATCGAGGAGCAGCAAGCCGCTGCCGATCACGATGCAGGAATCGGCCACGTTAAAAGTGGGCCAGTGCAGATCGCGTATGTAGAACTCAAGGAAATCGGTCACTCTGCCCCACACGATACGGTCGAAGAGATTGCCGGCCGCGCCGCCCAGGATCAGAGAGAGGCCGGTGGCGCTCCAGCGATCGAGGCGCGAAGTCTTCCACAGCAGCGCCGCCACCAACACCAGCGCCGCGCCCGCGAATCCGATCAGAACCGCCGTACGCCAAGCCGAGTGCGAGCCGTTCATCAGCCCGAACGCCACGCCGCGATTCTCGGAATGCACGATATCGAAGAAGCCGGGAATGACTGTGTGGACGTCGAACGCGGAGACGCGCGTCTCGACAAGCCACTTGGTCAGGCGATCGAGGGCGAATACCAGCGCCGCCAGCCCATAGGCTTTCAACCGGGTTTCAGCCATCATAAGTCTCGCTCACCACGGCGGCGCAGGCCGCGCAAATGGTTGGGAATCGCGACGCGGAACCGACGTCGGTGGTGTACTTCCAGCAGCGTTCGCACTTGGCGCCCTCGGCGCGCTCCACCTCGACGGAGACATCGCCGGGCTTCTCATTCAGCGCGACCTGCGAAACGATGAACAGCGCGGGCAATTCGCGCGCGTATTCGAGCAGCAGAGGATAAAGGTTGCCGTTGGCCGTCAAGCGCACTCGGGCCTCGAGGGGTGCGCCGATGAACTTCTCCTTGCGCGCCTCCTCGAGGCTCTTGAGTACGTCTTCCCTCACTATCATGAGACGGTCCCAGTTCTCCGCGCGTTTCCGATGCTCGTCGGGCAGGCCGGCGGCGAGCTCCGCGGGCTCGGGGAAAAGGGCCAGGTGTACGCTGCCGGGCTGCCCCAGGTGCGCCCAGACCTCCTCGGCGGTGAATGTCATGACCGGCGCCACCAGCCGCACCAGCGCGCACGCCAGGCGATGCAGGGCGGTTTGCGCGCTGCGGCGCGCGTGCGACTTGGCTGCCGTGGTGTACAGCCGGTCTTTCAGCACATCCAGGTAGAGCGCGCTCAGATCCACCGTGGCGAAATCGTAGAGGGCGTGGTAGACCTTGTGGAACGCGAATTCGTCATACCAGGCGCGGCAGCGGGCCACCAGGGCTTCGGCGCGCAACAGGATCCACTGATCCAGCTCCAGCATCTCCGCGGCCGGCACGGCATCGGTTTGCGGGTTGAAGTCGTAGAGGTTGCCGAGCAAATAGCGGAACGTGTTGCGCAGCTTGCGGTAGGCCTCAATGAGCCGCGTCAGGATGGTCTCCGACAAGCGGACATCTTCGTTGAACTCGACCGAAGCCGTCCACAAGCGCAGCATCTCTGCGCCATGATGCTGGATGATGGTCTCCGGCTCGATGAAATTGCCGAGCGACTTGTGCATGGCGCGGCCTTCACCATCCAGCACCCAGCCGTTAAGAGCGCAGGCGAGATAGGGAGAACTGCCCTTCAGACCCACGCCCATCAGCAGCGAGCTGTGGAACCAGCCGCGATATTGGTCGCCGCCCTCGATGTAAAGGTCGGCAGGCCAGGGAAGGTTGTTCTGCGGCGTGAGTACGGCCAGGTGGCTCGATCCGGAATCGAACCAGACATCCAGAATGTCGGTTTCCTTGCCAAAGGCCGTGCCGCCGCACTTGGCGCAC
>Ga0187855_10003112_pt1 | contig 12287 bp, 9 predicted proteins | sample June2016WEW_8_10_2_FD_132969 | JGI IMG/M metagenome (GOLD analysis project Ga0187855, IMG submission 132969) | Peatland microbial communities from SPRUCE experiment site at the Marcell Experimental Forest, Minnesota, USA - June2016WEW_8_10 | ecosystem: Environmental > Terrestrial > Soil >...
AGCCCATTCCGAAAGCGTTCCGGCAATTCCGCATCCCACCGTCTGGGCCTCTTCGGTTTCTGGCTTCCGAGGAGGGCCGCAGTTTTCTCAAAGCGACGGGGCATCCCCTGGCAAATGCGGCGATCCGGGCATTCGGCGAACCTGCCAAGGGCGCTGCCGTACCGGAATCCTGGCTCGAGCGAGCCGGCCTCGAGGAAGCGTCCGCGATGGCGGAGCCGGCGGCGAGTGGGTGCGGTGGGCCTGCCGGAGCGCGGTTCAATCTGGAACCAAGACCGAATGCCGTGCCGCAAAATCAGGCCACAGCGGATTTTTTGCTCAATCGCGTGGGGCCGAACGAGGACCTGATCGTGCAAGCGGCGAATGACTGGCGCGGCAATCTAAGTCCACCGGTGAATTGGGACCAGAGTGTCAGCGGCTATTATGTGCACCGTTCCGCCGCAGCCGATTGCAGCGTTCAATTCGAGGGCGGCCTGCCAAGCTTTACGGCCCAAGGGAACACTGAGATGGGAATTGGAAATGTAGTCGTGGCGGCCGATCCGCACCGCGACGCATTCTACATGGCCGACGTGCGGTTCGGGTCGGCGAGCACCGGCGGAGTGGCGCTTTTCCGGACGTCGGCATCTGCGCTGTTGAATCCTTCCACCTGCCCGAGCGGCACGCACACCGCCGCGCAGGCAGCCTCCTGCTGGACGGCCACTCCGCCCGTGCTCCTCTTTGCGCAGCCTGTTTTCGATTCCGTAAACGACCTGCCGCGCATCGCCGTGGATCAGCGCGCGGCGGGAACCGGCGCGGGCAACGTTTATGTGGCAGTCGAGCAGTTCGATTTCACCACCTACTCGAGCAGCATCGCCCTGGTGGCGTGCACTCCCGCGCTGAGCTGCAGTGCGGCGGCTACGATTAGCGGGGCGGCGAACACCGCCGCGGCCTTTCCTTACGCGCAGGTGCGGCCCGATGGCCTGGTCACCGTCTCATTCGTGAACGCGAATACGGACGGGAGTGACAGCATCCTGTTTACGACCTGCACCGCCAGCGGCGCGCCGCAGGCACCGGTTTGTAGCGCGCCATCGCTGGTGACGCAAGTAACTCAACCGATCGTGCCGAATTCCAACTTGAATTCGATGGTGAATATCAATCTGCTGGCGTGGACTTATCCAAAGCACGCCAGCCGGGCAGAGACAGGCGGTACGTTCACCAGTTTTCTGGCCTACGAGGATTGCAAGAATCCGTTCCAGCAAGGGAATCCGCCGATCACGGTGTGTCTGAATGCCGAAGTCCTGATAACGGCGTCTACCGACAACGGCCGGACGTGGTCGAGTCCGGTTTCCGTGGATATTTCGACCGGCCATCATTTTTATCCCGCGATGGCTGTGGACGCTTCCACCGGCATCGTGCACCTGACTTACTACAGCGCCGCTGGAGACAAGTTCAATCACGAAGTACGAGTGCTCCGCAATCAGATTGCCCCAGGGGGCACAACGCTCGGCGTTTCGCAATTGGTGACCCAGGTGCTCGATCCGATCGACGGCGACCCGCAGTCTTTGGGTTCCTTTCAGTCGGATCTGTTCATGGGCGCGATTGCCCGCGGGACTGGGCAAGCCGGGCAAAGCCGGCTGTACACGTCGTTCGACTCAACGGTTGTCCCTGGGACTTATCAAGGGCGCCCTAACGCGGAGCAGAATAATCACATTGGCGTGGTCGTGTATTAAGGGCCCGCGCTATTCAGCCCGCGGACCCGCTCTCTAGCGGGTCCAGTCGCCTGAAAAGGCGGCTGCGGCCAGGATTGGCCGCCCCACATGGGCCTCTGAATACTCTCCGGAGGAATCTTTCATCCGCGCCATACTAACATGGAGCTATGTCGAAGATCTATCAAGACAATTCTCTGAGCATTGGCAAGACGCCATTGGTGCGGCTCAATCGCATGGCGGCGGGACTGAAGGCCACCGTGCTGGCGAAAATCGAAGGGCGGAATCCATCGTATTCCGTCAAGTGCCGCATCGGAGCATCCATGATCTGGGACGCCGAAAAAAGAGGCGTTCTGAAACCTGGCGTCGAAATCGTGGAGCCCACCAGCGGGAACACCGGGATCGCTCTGGCGTTTGTGGCGGCCTCGCGAGGCTACGCGCTGACGCTCACCATGCCTGAAACGATGTCCATCGAGCGCCGGCGCGTCCTGGCGGCCTTTGGCGCGAAGCTGGTTCTGACGCCCGGTTCTGGAGGGATGGCCGGAGCCATACGGAGGGCCATCGAGATTGCCGAATCGGACCCGCAGCACTACTTTCTTCCGCAACAGTTTGAGAACCCGGCCAACCCCGCCATCCACGAGGCGACCACCGGCCCGGAAATTTGGGAGGACACCGATGGCGCTATCGACGTGCTGGTGGCGGGGGTCGGCACGGGCGGAACCATCACCGGCGTCTCCCGGTTCATCAAGAAGACCAAGGGCAAGCCTATCGTCTCGGTAGCCGTGGAGCCCGCCGCCAGCCCGGTGTTGACGCAGCAGCGCGCAGGTTTGCCGCTGCAGCCGGCAAGCCACAAGATTCAGGGGATCGGCGCGGGTTTTGTGCCGAAGATACTGGATCTGTCGCTGGTGGACAGGATTGAGCGGGTGAGCAACGAGGAAGCCATCGAATTTGGACGGCGGCTGGCGCTGGAGGAAGGCATCCTGTCGGGGATCTCGTGCGGAGCCGCGGCGGCGGTTGCTATCCGCCTGGCGAGCGAAGAGGAATTTGCGGGCAAGACTATCGTGACTATACTGCCCGATTCCGGCGAACGGTACCTCTCCACGGCGCTGTTTGAGAATCTGGCGCAGTAGGACAGGCCGCCGGCCTGTCCTAGCGGGGCTCAAGCCCCGCGCGGGCTGAAGCCCGCCCCCCAGTTTTCATTGAAGGTGCAGGTATGGATTTGCAAAAAATGAACACGCTGTCCCTGACGTTTGGCAAGGCGCTTGAGGCCAACCTCAGAGGTGGGGATAAGAGCTTCGAACTCCCCAGCCGGATCGTGGTGGCGGAGATCTGCAACCGCTACGCCGACGCCTTGTTCCCGCTTTTCTACCACAGCGATCGCGGGAGCAACTTTCCCCGGCAGGCGCGCGTGTACCTCAGGGACATCGAGAGGCTTCTGACCGGCCAGATCTGCCGCGCCATCCATCTGGAGAGCCACTGTCGGGGCTGTAGGGTGCCGCCTGGGGTTAGGAAAACGGCACGGGAACGCGTGGATCTGGCGCTCGAGAGTTTGCCGGAACTCGCCCGTATGCTGGCCTCCGACGTCGACGCGGCGTACAGCAACGACCCCGCCGCCGCGGGCCTCGAGCAGGTGCTGCTCAGCTATCCGTGCATTCAGGCCATCACCGTGCAGCGCCTGGCGCATCGGCTTTATCATCTGGAAATCCCTTACATTCCGCGCATGATGACGGAAACGGCGCACAGTCACACCGGCATCGACATTCACCCCGGTGCCGCGATCGGCGAATCGTTTTTCATCGATCATGGTACGGGTGTGGTGATCGGAGAAACGGCCACTATCGGGAACCGGGTGACGCTCTATCACGGTGTCACGCTGGGAGCCTTTAATCCGCTGGTGAAGGACGATCTGGGCCAGTTGCGCCGCGGCCAATCCAACAAGCGGCACCCCGACCTGGAAGATCACGTTACCGTGTATCCGAACGCGACCATTCTGGGCGGCCAGACGCGCGTGGGGCATCATAGCGTGATCGGAGGCAACGTCTGGCTGACGCACTCGGTGGTGCCCTACAGCAAGGTCGTCGAGAAGGATCCCGAACTCCTCATTCACGACGGCAGCCCGGAGTCGTTAAGCGAGTATAATTCCGCCGGTGCGGGCATCTGACCATCCCGGGGCCGGGTATGGCGTCTGCTATTCTAAAGAACTAAGGTCCCGCCATGCACATTCGAAAGCAAAGATTACTCACGCCTGGCCCTACGCCTCTCTATCCGCCCGCCCTGCACGCCATGATGGCGGCGGATATCCACCACCGCACGGAGGACTTCCGCAAAGTGTACCGGTCCGCGCTCGCGGACCTGAAAGAGGTGATGGGCACAGCGCACGATGTTCTGATGTTTGCCGCCTCGGGCACCGGGGCGATGGATGCGGCCGTATCGAACCTGTTCTCGCGCGGCGACAAAGTGATCGTCTGCGTGGCAGGCAAGTTCGGTGAACGCTGGGCCGAGATCGCCAAAGCCTACGGGCTGGACGCGACGGTCCTATCGGCGCCTTACGGCGAAGTGGTCGCGCCCGAGCGGGTGGAAGCCGCGCTGGAGGCCGAACCGGCTACCCGTGGCGTGTTCGTACAAGCTTCGGAAACCTCTACCGGCGCAGCGCACGATGTGCAAGCTATGGGTCGCGCGGTCGCCAAGACCGGCGCCATCTTCGTGGTGGACGCCATCACCGGGCTGGGCACCATGCCTCTGGATATCGACGGCTGGGGCCTGGACGTGACCATCGGCGGCTCGCAGAAGGCTTTCATGATCCCGCCCGGGCTGGCCTTCATGTCGATCAGCCCGAAAGCCTGGGGCTTCGCCGACAGCGCGACGTTGCCGCACTATTACTTCAATCTGAAAAAGGAAAAAAAGAGCGGCGACGCGGGCGAATCGAGTTGGACGCCATCGACGGCGCTGATTCTGGCGCTGGCGGAAGCGCTGAAATACGTGAAGCAGCTCGGCATGCCGCATCTGATCGAGAACGCGCAACTACTGGCCCGCGCTACGCGCGCCGCGGTCGAGAAGCTGGGCCTGGAGTTGTTCGCGCCGCATTCGCCGGGGTCGTCAGTGACCGCCGTGAAAGCGCCGCACGGTCTGGATTCGGGCGTGATCGTGAAAGAGTTTCGCAGCCGCTTCGGCGCCGTGATCGCCAACGGCCAGGGCAGCATGAAGGGACAGATCTTTCGCATCGCGCACTTGGGCTACTTCGATTTCGCGGATCTGTTTGCGGTGATTGCGGAACTGGAGATCATCTTGCGCGCCAACGGCTTTCCGGTGGAATTTGGAACGGGCGTGGCCGCGGTCGAGAACGTTTATAGCGAGGTTGCGGTAACGCCGCAGGCTGTACACGCATGACCATCCTGGTTGCGGAGCCGCTCGCCGAGGCTGCAGTTGCCCTTCTGAAGTCTCAGCCCGGCTGGAACGTGATCGTTTCCAGTCCCAAGGAATACGCGAATCACCTCGCAGAAGCGGATGCGCTGATCGTGCGCAGCGCCGTGCAGGTGAACCAATCGGTGCTCGACCAAGCGCCCAAGCTGCGGGTGATTGGCCGCGCGGGCGTAGGGGTCGACAACGTGGATCTGGAAGCCGCGACGGCGGCCGGCGTCCTGGTGATGAACACGCCCGGAGGCAACGCCATTTCGGTGGCGGAGCACACCCTGGCGCTCATGCTGGCCATGGCGCGGCGGATTCCGGAGGCGACGCAATCCACCACCGGCGGCAAGTGGGAAAAGAAGAAGTTCATGGGCAGCGAACTGCGCGGCAAGTCGCTGGGCATCATCGGGCTGGGCAGCATCGGCCGGGAAGTGGTGAAGCGCGCGCGAGCGTTCGAGATGCGCGTCGAGGCGTACGATCCGTATGTCACCGCGCAGATCGCCAAGGATCTGGGCGTCGCACTGGTGGATCTGGCGACGCTCTACGCGCACAGCGATTACATCACGCTGCACGTGGCCATAACGCCCGAGACCGAGGGCATGCTCTCGCACGAGGCATTCGCGCAGATGAAGACGGGCGTGCGCATCGTGAATTGCGCGCGCGGCGAGCTGATCGACGATGAGGCGCTGCGGCAGGCGATCGATGCCGGCAAAGTCGCGTCGGCCGCGCTGGACGTGTTTCGGGTGGAACCGCCGCCGCCGGGTTACGCGCTGTTCGCGGAAAGCAAGGTGCTGGCGACGCCGCACATCGGCGGCTCGACCGAAGAAGCACAGGAGATCGTGGGCGTGCGGATCGCCGAGCAGGTGGTCGAGTATCTGAAGCACGGCGTGGCGCTGAACGCGGTGAACATGCCGGCGCTTTCGCCCGAGCAATATCGCACGCTGGGGCCGTATATCAATGTCGCCGAACGGCTGGGAAGTTTCGCGGCCTACATCGCCGCCGGGCACATCAAGACCGTGCGCCTCGCGTACTTCGGGCGCATCGGCGAAAACAATACCAGCCTGTTGCGCAATGCCGGCCTGGCCGGCGTGCTGAAGCGGTCCGTTTCTGAGCGCGCGAATTTGATCAACGCGATGCAGATCGCCGGGCAACGCGGCTGGAATCTGGCCGAGCGCCACGAGGCGCGCTCTGGCCCTACCGATTCGATCCGGCTGGAACTCGAAACCGATTGCGGTGTGACCGTGGTGGAAGGCGCGGTGCTGCTGGGCAAGCCGCGGCTGATCCAGGTAGACGGCATCTATTGCGAAGCGCAACTCTCCGGCCATCTGGTCTACATGAAGAACCTGGATGTGCCCGGCGTGATCGGGCATGTGGGCATGGTGCTGGGCCGCAATCGGATCAACATCGCGAATTTCTCGCTGGGCCGCGGCGAGGTGCCCACTGCGCCAGGCGAGCCGCTGGAAGCCGTGGCCGTGGTCTCGACCGACGACGTGGTGCCGGAGCGGGTGCTGCAGCAGCTTCGGGAGAATCCGGCGGTGAAGCTGGCGCGTTCGGTAGAATTCGGGTAAGTGGGGCAGGCCCTCGGCCTGCTGCGGCCTCTCAGGCCACCCTCCCGGACCTACTATAGGACGATGCCTGCGCAGCAGACGGACAACGTCGAGCAACGGCTCGAACGTCTTGAGTGCGGGTTCCGTGAGTACCTGCATGCATTTAATACCGAGCCGCCGTTCACTCGCAGCCAGCTCGAGCACCATCTTCTGACGATAGAATTGCTACGCCGCTTCGCAACGGCCTCCGACGCCGCGCGCGATGAAGGGTTTGCGGACTCGCTAGCCGCGACTCTCAAGTCATGGGACGTCGGAGTCGAACGTCACGGCCAAACCCTCTTGCGACCGCCGGAATTCAGAGGACAACTAAGGAGCATCTCAATGGCAGTTGCGGAGCTCGAAGACCTGCGCATCGACGGCCCGTCCATCGACGTGGAACGCGCAGGCCATCGGATTTGGCTCATCGTTGGCGATCTAGACATCGTTCGTTACAAGAGTGAGCCCGTCAAACGCAAAGTCGTAAGTGGGACGAAAGCCCTTCATCATCTCTTGCCAAATCTCGTATTCCCCATGGACAATGAATACACAGCCACATTCTTTGGATGGCACGACTTCGGGACAGACCCGGAACATCGCTTCAAGTTTCGACAAGTCGCCGCGATTGCCAGGACCGTCTCCCCTCAAAGCTACGTCGGGGAAGGATGGAACACCTCTGTCTCAAAAGTACTTGACAACGCCATCGTGGGCTTTTGCCGCTCCCAAGGCATAATGTCACGGAACAAATGCAATAGACGTAAGAAGCAAGCGGTCCTCAATCTTTTGAAAGAGGCGGGGCTCGCGGATCCCTTGGAATTCGCCAGGCGGTTGAAGGAAGTTGCGGGCACGAAACTACCACCCCAGAGCTGAAATCTGCATGCCGGCCCTCAGCCGCCCTGACCTTTAAGTTTCCGCCTGACTGTTCCGGAGTACGTCTAGCCCCCGCGTGCCTTCCTAACGACCGCCGGGCATCGCCAAGTCTTCGGGCCGCAACGTCGCGCATGCGCCGCGGCGAATCTGCAGAATCCAAACCGCGTTTCGTTCTTCGTCTATCTCGAAGAAGATCCGGTACACGTTTCCACGTTTCCCGTATAGCAGGTTGCGGATCTCGCGGTGCGAGCTTTGCGCTTCCGGCGCGAGCGGACCCGGTTGGGGCTGCAATGGCGCTCTTTCAGTGTCCCATTGATAGAGATTCTCGGCGTCGGCCTTTGCGGAATCACCGAGAACGACGCGGTATTGCGTGCCTCTTCCGGAAGTCTTTCTCGAACTTCTCCAGGGGTGTCACTCTCCCGGCCTCCACGTCCGCCAAGCCCTCCTTGATCCCTTCGAGAGCCTCCATTTGGTCTATGTAGTTCAGCAGCTTCTGGTAGGATGCAGCATCCTGCACAACCACTTCCGCCTTGCCGTTGATGGTGAGGACCACCGGATTGCCCGTTTCGCGCATCTGTTCCAGGAACTCCCGGCTGTTCCGTTTGAAATCGCTCAGGGAGCGGATATCGTTCGCGATGTCGAGCGTACGACCTTGAATTTGCATTTAATTTGATGCTAGCACGTCCGGCCGTCCGCAGCGCGCATACTGGCCTGCCATTTGATGTAAAGGAAAAGCTATTATATCCTAAAGAAAATGGCGCGGCCCTCCAAAACCATCGACGCGGGCTTGCAGCAGTATTCCATCGGACCGAAACTGCGGCGTCTGCGGCTGCGCAAGAGCATGGGGTTGGTGCAACTGGCCAAGCACACCGGCCTGTCACCGGCTATGCTTTCCAAACTGGAGCGCGGCGTGATGCATCCGACGCTGCCCACCCTTCTGCGCATCGCGATGGTCTTCAGCGTGGGCCTGGACTACTTCTTCAACCCCGAGCCGAAGCCCATGTTCGAAATCGTCCGCCGCCGCGATCGCCTGCGGTTCCCGGAAGCGCCCGACGTTCCGGACGCCGCCTATTTCTTCGAGAATCTCGGTTTTCCGGTGGCGAACCGCCGCTTCGACGCTTACTATGCTCAGTTCTTGCCGGTGCCCGTCTCGAGCGCCCGGCCGCATGCCCACCCCGGCATCGAATTCCTGTACGTGATCGCGGGGAAACTGGTGCTGCAAATGAGCGACGAGCCACACATCCTGGCCACCGGCGATGCCGTCTATTTCGATTCCACGGTCATGCACAGCTACCGCAGCGGGACTCCCAGGACTTCCACGGCTTTGGTGGTGACCGCCGGGACGCCGTAGATTTCGCGGTGGGCGGCGCCGGAATAAATCTCAAAGAAATTCGGACGTTTGTAACCTATAGCACTGTATATAGATAAAATTCTTGACGAAACACTATATATTGGGGCATCATTACGAATGCGCGACAACTAACGGAGGGAAACCCATGGGACAGCTTACCGTAGACCTGAGTGCCAAAATGGAAATGTTGAAAACAAAAGACCAAAAGGCCAATAGCACAGGGGTTGCCTTCCCCCGCTACTTCACGGCTCGCCAGGAGGCCGGCAGAACGCCTTACGATGCGGTCCAGTGGGAGACCCGCACGGCCTCCATCGGCAACGATAAGGGCGCCGTCATCTTCGAGCAGCGGGATATCGAAGTGCCCGTGGATTGGTCGCAGACGGCCACCAACATCGTGGCCAGCAAATATTTCCATGGCAAGCTGGGCTCGCCGGATCGCGAAACCAGTGTCGCGCAACTTGTGCAGCGCGTGGTCGACACCATCGCCGGCTGGGGGCACAAGGACGGCTATTTCTCGACCGCGCAGGACAACCAGAACTTCCGCGACGAACTGGCGCACCTGATGCTGACGCAGAAAGCCTGTTTCAACTCGCCGGTGTGGTTCAACGTGGGCGTGAAGGAAGCGCGCGGCTACGGCTGGGTCTACGACCAGGAGTCGGGCGCCATCGCCAAGCTGGAATCAGGCACGACACGGCCGCAATGCTCGGCCTGCTTCATCGTATCGGTGAAGGATTCGCTCGAATCCATCCTGGACTTGGCCAAGACCGAGGGCATGCTGTTCAAGTGGGGCTCCGGCACCGGCAGCAACCTGTCGACGCTGCGCGAGGAGGACGCCATCCTCTCGGGCGGCGGGCGCGCCTCCGGGCCGCTGTCGTTTATGAAAGGCTTCGACGCGTTTGCGGGCGTGATCAAGTCCGGCGGCAAGACGCGCCGCGCGGCCAAGATGGTGATTTTGAATTGCGATCACCCCGATATCGAGGCCTTCGTCTGGTGCAAAGCCAAAGAGGAGAAGAAGGCCCACACGCTGGTGGAGGCGGGCTACGATTCCTCTCTCGACGGCGAAGCCTACAGCTCCATCTTCTTCCAGAACGCCAATAATTCCGTGCGCGTGACCGAGGAATTCATGGAGGCGGTCACCCAGGACCGCGACTGGTGGACCAAATCCGTCACCGCCGGCCAGCCCGTAAAACGCCTCAAGGCGCGCGACCTGATGCACCAGATCGCCGAAGCCACGCACCAGTGCGGCGACCCCGGCATGCAGTTCGACACCACCGTGAACCGTTGGCATCCGTGCAAGAACACGGCGCGCATCAACGCCTCGAACCCCTGCTCGGAATACATGTTCCTGGACGATTCGGCGTGCAACCTGTCGTCGCTGAACCTGATGAAGTTCGTGGGGCCGGGCGGACAGTTCGACGTGGAGGCTTTCCGGCATGCCGTGGACACGCTGATCATGGCGCAGGAGATCATCGTCGATAACGCCAGCTATCCCACCGAGAAGATCGCCGGCAACTCGCACAACTACCGGCCGCTGGGGCTGGGTTTCGCCAACCTGGGCGCGCTGCTGATGTCGTTCGGCATTCCCTACGACAGCGATCAGGGCCGCGACTACGCCGGCGCGATTACGGCCATCATGTGCGGACAGGCGTACCTGACCAGCTCGCGCATCGCCGAATCGACCGGCCCGTTCCCCGGCTACGCGCGCAATACCGAGCCGTTCCTGGAGGTGATCCGCATGCATCGCGACGCGGCGCATCGCTTGGACGGCCGCCAGATTTCGCAGGACCTTTATAAGGGCGCGGTGGAATGCTGGGACCAGGCGCTGGAGATGGGCCGCCGCAACGGGTATCGCAATGCGCAGGTGACCGTGATCGCGCCCACCGGCACCATCGGTTTCATGATGGATTGCGACACCACTGGCGTGGAGCCGGACCTGGCCTTGGTGAAGTACAAGAAACTGGTGGGCGGCGGCGTGATTAAGATCGTCAACAATACCGTGCCGCAGGCGCTCATCAAGATGGGCTACACGCCGGCGCAGACGGATCAGATCGTCAGCCACATCGATGCCACGGGCACTATCGAAGGCGCGCCGCACCTGAAGCCCGAGCACCTGGCCGTTTTCGATTGCAGCTTCCGGCCGGCCAACGGCACGCGGTCGATCCACTATATGGGCCACCTGAAGATGATGGGGGCGGTGCAGCCGTTTATTTCGGGTGCGATCTCGAAGACCATCAACATGCCGGAAGAGGCCACGGTGGACGAGGTGATGAACGCCTACATCGAGAGCTGGAAGCTGGGCTTGAAGGCGGTGGCCATCTATCGCGACAATTCCAAGCGCGTGCAGCCGCTCAGCTCGGGCACGGGGGGCAAGGCGGAGAAGGCCGCCGCTAATGCTGCCGCGGCGGCGCCCGCGCAGCAGACTGTGGAGAAGGTGGTGTACCGGCCCGTGCGGCGCAAGCTGCCGGACGAGCGGCGCGCCATCACGCACAAGTTTTCGATCGGCGGCCACGAAGGCTACATCACGGTGGGCATGTACGACGATGGCGCGCCGGGCGAGATCTTCATCACCATGGCGAAGGAAGGCTCGACCATTTCCGGCCTGATGGACGCGTTCGCCACGGCCATCAGCTTCAACCTGCAGTATGGCGTGCCGGCGAAGTTCCTGGTGGACAAGTTCGCGCACGTGCGCTTCGAGCCCAGCGGGTGGACCGGCAACCAGCAGATCCCCTACGCCAAGTCCATCATGGATTACATCTTCCGATGGCTGGGCGCGCGGTTTTTGGGACCGGAGTACGCGGTGACCGAAGCCGGCGAGACACCCACGCTGCGTCCTACGGAGCCCAATCCGCAGCAGGAACTGCCGTTCGCGCCGATGACCGCCGATGCGCCGCTGTGCGCGGAGTGCGGGTCGATCATGACGCGGAATGGGAGTTGTTATAAGTGCGGGAATTGTGGGGGGACTAGCGGGTGTAGCTAGGTTAGGGGCTGCCGCGGTCCGCAGGATACCAATTCCATTGATCCGACGCAGGATCGCGAATACCTACGGATGAACCAAGTGCTGCCCGATTTCCCAAAGCAAAAAGCCAAGCTGGAGCAGCGCCTTCAAATGTTGATGGACCAGAAGCGGATCACCGAACTCGGCCCCTTCGGGCAATCCCCCGCCGTTAGTCTGGCCGAGGTGACCGCCTGATCTTTGAAGGTGGGGACGGCACCGAGAGCGAAATGGAATTCCGGCACGCTGAGTCCGAGTTCAAGGTGTCGGTTGACGAAATACCTACCCTCACGCTCGATCAACTTACGGCCAAGATGGGCAAGGCAGTGGAGGATCTCGCAAGGCAGCAGTTCGAAGGGGCCATAGCCGAGGTAGGCAGGGCTGTCGATAGAATTGGCAACACG
>Ga0187855_10003115_pt1 | contig 12280 bp, 8 predicted proteins | sample June2016WEW_8_10_2_FD_132969 | JGI IMG/M metagenome (GOLD analysis project Ga0187855, IMG submission 132969) | Peatland microbial communities from SPRUCE experiment site at the Marcell Experimental Forest, Minnesota, USA - June2016WEW_8_10 | ecosystem: Environmental > Terrestrial > Soil >...
CGCCGCCAGCGCGGCCAGGGCGGCAAAGGGCAAAATGCAGGCAAAGGCGAGGCTGCCGCCCACCGCCGCCACGGCCAGCAGTGCGGGCCAGAGCACGCCCTCCAAACGCCGGTTCGATGCCGATTGTGTCGTCACGCTCATGGGGATCCTCGCTAGCTTGGTTGCACCATAGAGAAGAACCGCGATTCGATCAATTCGCTCCGCTGGCGCCGCCCCAGCTCACTCGGATTCCGGCGAATACGCCCAGCGAGGGCTGGAGAAAGCCCAAGGGGTCCTGGTAGCGCCGGTCGAGCAGATTGTTGATGCGGCCGAAGAAGGTGGCGTTGGCGTTGACGCGGTATTCGGCGTCGAGATTGACCACCGTGTAAGGCGCCGCTTGCGCCGTGAAGATATTCGGGTTGTCGCGCGCCGAATCGAGCCAGGTGCCGACATAGAGGATTTCGGCCGACAGGGTCAGGGGCGCAAGCGGCGTCCAGCTCGCGTCGAGGCTCGCCTTGTTCTTCGGGCGGCGCAGCAATTCCGAGCCGGTCAAGTCGTTGCGCGCGACGGTATAGGTATAGTCGGCGCGCAGATTGACGCTCGGCAGCGGCTTCGCCGCGACGAAGGTTTCGGCGCCATAGGTGGTCGCCTGGTTGACGTTGATGTTGGCGAAGGGGAATACCGGCGCGAAGGTGATCAGATCCTTGATGCTGTCGTGGAAATACGTGGCGCCGAAACTGGCTTGCTTGCCGAATAAAGACTGCTCGAAACCGGCGTCATAGCCGCGGCTGGTCTCGGGTTGGAGCGCCGGGTTGGCGGAAGGCGCCACGTAAAGCTGGGTCAATGTCGGCGCCTTCAAGCCGGTGCCGTAGCTCGCATTCAGCTGCGTGTCGGTCACCGGCGTGAAATAGGAAGACGCCAGCCGCCAGGTCGTGGTCTTGCCGAAGCTGCTGTTGTCGTCCTCGCGCACCGAGGCGGTGCCGTAGAGCCGGGGGAGGATGAGCGTGTGCAGCTCGGCGAAACCCGCCCGGTTGCGCACCTCCGGGGTTATGCCGAGATTGGCGAGCCGGTCGGTCTGGTCTTCGAGCCCGAGCACGATCGTGCGTTCATTGCCCAGATGCGCGGTGCCTTGCCAGTTGAACTTGGTGCGGTCGCCTGAAAATGTGGAAGGCAGGTTGTTGGGATCGATGTCGGTGTTGCTGCGGTTGAAGTGGATATAGCTGACGCCGAACTTGTTCTCCACATTATCGTCGAACGACAGCAGCTTGGCTTCGCCGCGGGTGAAAAAGTCATGCACCCAGGTGGGCGACTGGCTCGCCTCCGGCACGCCGGTGAAGGGCGGCACCGAATAGGTGTCGGTGGTGTTGCGGGCGAGCGAATCGATATAGCGCGCGACCAGGCTGACGCTTAAATTGTCAGTCAAATCGGCGCCGGCCTTGCCCGATAAGGTCTTGTTGCTGGAGAAATCGTTGTTGTTGGTCTGGCCCGGCGGCAACAGATCGCCCGGCGTCACCGGCAGATCGGTGGTGCGCAGATGGACGAGGTTGAAATCGTAATTGGCGCGGCCGAGGCTGCCGCTCACGCCCGCCGCCTGGTTGAAGGTGCCGAACGAGCCGCCCTCGGCCATGGCGTTCGCCAGCATCGGGCCGGAACCTTGCTTGGTGGTGATGTTGATGACGCCGCCGATCGCGTCCGAGCCGTAAAGCCCGCTTTGCGGCCCGCGCAGCACCTCGATCTGCTGGATGTCCCAGGTCGGGATCTGGCTGAAATCGAACGAGCCGTCGGGCGTGCTCGGGTCGTTCACCTCGACGCCGTCGATCAGCACCTTGGTATGGTTGGAATTGGCGCCGCGGATGAAGACCGAAGTCTGGCCGTCGCCGGTCTGCGCCAGATTGAGCCCGGGCACGTCCTTGAGCGCGTCGGGCAATGTCCGCTCCTGCTTGCGGTCCATGTCGTCCGACGTGATGACGGTGATCGAGCTGCCGATCTCGTCGACCGGCGTCGGAAACAGGGTCGGGCTCACCACGATCGGCTGCATGGTGCCGAAGGCGGAGGAATCCTGCGCCCAAGCCGGGCCGGCGCAAAGCCAGGTAAGGCACGACAATAAGACGGCGATAAGCCGCCGGGCTGAGAGGGGGTTCTGGAACATGTGCGGACTCGCGGTGCTGTGACACGTCACCGCGAACTGAAGTCCGCCCGGATTTATGGCGTCCGGGTGGTGCTTCTCATCGGAACACCCCGCCCGACGCGCTCGCACGTGACCACGGCCGGTGGCAGGTCTCCTGGCTCGCGGGTCGGTGCTTGGACCGGTCTTCCCAACGGCTTTCGCCGCCAGTGACATTATTTGGTCCGCGCTCGCCGCTTACAGTTGCGGGGGCAGCCGCGGCATTGCGCGTGGGGCCGGATGAAAGCCAAACGCGCGCACCGCATTCCCTTTTGATCCCCTCTCGGGAACCACCGTCCTTAGCCTGTGCGATAGACGGGATTCGAGTCAAGCGTCCCGCTTTTGCCACGGCCATCGACTCCTGGCGCGGTCGCCGCTTGCGCCCCATGTTGCGGTGCAGTAAAAGAAACGCGCACTCACGGGACCCGAGACATGTCGCTCATCGCCGAACGTCTGAAACGGATCAAGCCGTCGCCGACCATCGCGGTGACCGACAAGGCGCGCAAGCTCAAGGCGGCCGGGCGCGACATCATCGGGCTGGGCGCGGGCGAGCCCGATTTCGACACCCCGCAGAACATCAAGGACGCGGCCAAGCGCGCCATCGACAAGGGCGACACCAAATACACCCAGGTCGACGGCACGGCCGCGCTGAAACAGGCGATCTGCGCCAAGTTCAAGCGCGAGAACGGCCTCGACTACACCCCCGATCAGATCAGCGCCGGCGCCGGCGGCAAGCAGGTGCTGTTCAACGCGCTCCTGGCCACGGTCGGCCCCGGCGACGAGGTGATCGTGCCGGCGCCTTATTGGGTTTCCTACACCGACATCGTCGAGCTGGCGGAAGGCAAGCCGGTGGCGGTGGTGGGACCCGAGAACAACGGCTTCAAGATCAGGCCCGAGGAGCTCGAGGCGGCGATTTCGCCCAAGACCAAGTGGCTCATCCTCAACTCGCCCTGCAACCCCACGGGCGCCACCTACAGCGCCAAGGAGCTGAAGGGCCTGACCGATGTCCTGTTGCGCCACCCCCAGGTCTGGGTGCTGACCGACGACATCTACGAGCATCTGTTTTACGGCGATTTCGAATTCGCCACGGTCTGCGCGGTCGAGCCCAAGCTTTATCCGCGCACGCTCACCTTGAACGGCGTCAGCAAGACCTATGCCATGACCGGCTGGCGCTTGGGCTATGGCGGCGGCCCGAAGGAATTGATCGGGGCGATGGCGGCGCTGCAATCGCAATCGACCACCAACCCGAGCTCGATCAGCCAGGCCGCGGCGGTCGAGGCCTTGAACGGGACGCAGGATTTCGTGCCGCGCAACTGCGCCATCTTCAAGGCGCGGCGCGATCTGGTGGTGGCGGGCTTGAACCGCTGTCCGGGCCTGCGCTGTCCCGTGCCCGAGGGCGCGTTCTACGTCTATCCCTCCTGCGCCGGCGCCATCGGCAAGAAGACGCCGCAAGGCAAGACGATATCCACCGACGGCGACTTCGTGGAATATCTCCTGGAAGCCGAGGGCGTGGCCGTCGTGCCCGGCGCGGCCTTCGGCCTGTCGCCCTATTTCCGCCTCTCCTACGCCGCCTCGAACGAGGCGCTGGCGGAAGCGTTGAAGCGCATCGAACGCGCCTGCGCCGCGCTGAAATAATTCCTATCCGCAACACGCCGGAGAAATGCCGGCGCGCTTTGATCGACGGCCAATCGCCGGAATTGATCTAGATCAATGCCGATCTTCGTCGTTGCATGGCCAAATTTCAACCAAAGCGGGTCTTACACCGCGGCGGCTTGAGGGCGCTAGAGGGCGTAAGATGGAACCATCTTCGCTCAGGATTTCTTCTTCCGGTCGCGGATCGGCGCGCGATTCTGCGGCCGGCATCCTGGACGATCTGCGCGGCGAGCTTCGCCTGATGCTCGGCGAGATTTGCCTGTCGCGCCCCGATCTCAGGGCGTCCATCGGCAAGCATCCGCGATCGTCCCGGCGGCTGACCGCGATGCTGCGTCGTCTGGAAATCGAAAGCCTGCCGCGGGAAGACGCAGCGCGATTGCTGGGCGGCCTGCAACTCGTCTGCGCGGATTGCCTGTCCGTGCCGCGTTGTGAAATCTGGATGGAGGAATCGGGTCGCGGCGGCGACTTTCGTTCGTTTTGCCCCAATGCGGAAACTTTCGACACATTATTGAAGCGGCGGCCCGTGCAAGAAACCGGCGCCTGAACGCTTCAAGGACTTTCGGCGGGAGGAATCGGGTTTGATGCATGGAAAACCGGGAACGGACTAAGGCGCATAACCGGCGGCGGCACGAGGCCAGCCGGACACGCCGTCTGGCCTACATGCGGCGCTACCGCACGGCCAATCGTAAGCGCCTCAAGGAAAAGGCGCGGGCCTACTACGCGGCCAATCGCAAGCGCCGGCTGGCCTACATGCGGCTTTATAACCGGCGCTGGCACGCGGCCAACCGGAAGCGCCGCCTCGCCTATATGCGGCGTTACCGCGAAGCCAATCGAAAGCGTCTCAAGGCGCGCGCGCGCGCCTATCACGCGGCCCATCGCAAGCGCCGCCTGGCCTACATGCGGGTCTACAACGCGGCCCGCCGCCAACGCGAAAACGGGAAGAGGCTTCAGGCCTAACCGCTCGGCCGGTAATTCGCAGCGCAAATTCCTAAAATTTGACCGGGTTTGCGCCCGTCGACCGGCTTTTTGCCTGGGAACGGGGATCGTGCCGGGCCGTTAACGCCTGTGCGCCGGCGGCGTTGTTGGCAGATTTGTAAGGATTTCCCGCCGATTATAAGGGGCCGAATGCTCACTCAGCGGCGGTTGTCATGCCGAATTTCGCGTCACACACGATATGTCACTGACTCTGCAAACGCGCCTGCTGACGCGTTTTCGCGCGCTGCCGCTTGCGCGGCGCATCATATTTTGGGCGATCGGCCTGCTGATTCTCGTCTACGGCGCGAATGCGCTGTTTGTCGTTCATTATTACATCACCATTTCGGAACGCGAGCGGGATTCGCGCAACGCCAAGGCGACGCTGTTGGCGGAACACGCCAGCCGGACCATGTCCGCCGTCGATCTGTCGCTCGAGACCATCGCCGAGACGCTCAAGACGCGTCTCCCGTTGAACAAGCCCTCGGTCCTCAACCAGATCCTGCTCGACAAGCATGTCAAGCGTCTGCCCCAGGTGCACGCGCTCGTGGTCTTCGACCTAGACGGTCAAGCGCTCAATACCAGCCGGGTTTTTCCGCCGCCGAACGTGAATATCGCGGATCGCCGGTATTTCTCGGAGCAGAAGAAGTGGCGCGGCGTGGGACTTTACATCGACAAGATGGAGATATCGCGCGCCGACGACAAGCTGTTCTTTGCCATGAGCTGGCCGATCCTCGACAACGACGGCAACTTCCAGGGCGTCGTCGTGGCGATTACGGATCCGGATTACTTCGCCGGAGTCTATGGTCCCAATGAGCTCGAGCGGAACGACATCGCCCTGCTCGAGCGCGCGGACGGCGCCGTGCTCGCGGGCGCCGGGCTGTCGGACGAACAACTCCTCAATTTCAATCGCGACGGAACCATCAAGAATTTGGGCGAGAAAGCTCTTTCATCGACACGGAATGTACCGGGATTTCCGGCCAAAATCGTCCTGATCGGGCATCCGGTCATATGGTCTCCCCAATTCGCGGCTTTCATGGCGATGGATGTCGGGCTGTTGCTGGTCATGACGGTTATCGCCGGCTGGCTTGCAACCGCCGCGGTGCGCGAGGCCACGGCCGTCGATCGCGAAACGCGCGCGCGCCGCATGGCGGAAGCGCGCCTGCATCGCGCGATCGAGAACGCGCCCGCGGGATTTGCGCTCTACGATCCGCAGGATCGTCTGGTCCTGTCGAATGAACTCTACCGTTCGTTTTTCGACAGCACCAAAGAGCTGATGGTTCCGGGCGCGTCGTTCGACGACCTTCTCCGGGCCGCGGTCGACAAAAAAATCTATACCGGCGTCGACTACGGCCATGTGGAAGACTACGTGCGCTGGCGATTGAATCAACACCGCGCCGGCAACGAAGAAGCGGTCTTCAAATTGGAAGACGGCCGCTGGCTCATGACCCGCAAGCGGCGCACCGAAGACGGCGAAATCGTCTGTTTCTACACCGACATCTCGCCGTTGAAGGAAAAAGAGGAAGCCCTGCTTCACAGCGAAACGGCGGAAAAGGCGGCGCGGCTGCGCGCCGAGGAAGCCGACCGGGCCAAGACCATATTCCTCGCCAATATGAGCCATGAATTGCGCACGCCCTTGAACGCGATCATCGGTTTTTCCGAGATGATCGAACGCCGGGAAATGGGGCCGCTGCCCGAGACCTACCGTCAATACGGCGAGATCGTGCGCAGCAGCGGCCAGCATCTGCTCTTGCTCATCAACGACATTCTGGATATCGCGAAATTGAACTCGGGCAAGACCGAGCTTCATCTCGAATCGGTCGATGTGGCTCAGATCATCACCGAAGCGGTATCGATCATCTCCGGGAAAGCGGACAACGCCCGGGTGCAAATCACCACCCATCTCGACGCGCCGTCTCCCCGCATCGAAGCGGACCCGGTTCGTCTGCGCCAGGTGATGCTCAACCTTCTTTCCAATGCGGTGAAGTTCACCCCCGCCGGCGGATACATCGACGTTTCGACGTCGGTTGCCGCGAACGAATTGCGCGTCGTCGTCAAGGATACCGGCATCGGCATGGCGCCCGAGGATATTCCCCGCGCCTTGGAGCCTTTCACGCAAGTCGCCAAGGAGATGAGCCTCGCACAGGAAGGGACCGGGCTCGGATTGCCGATCTCGAAGAGCCTGGTCGAGCTGCATGGCGGCCGGTTCGAGCTCGCCAGCGCGCCCATGCTCGGCACCACGGTGACGATCGCCTTGCCGATTCAGCGCATGGATCGGGATGCGGCCGAGCCGCCGGCCTTTGACATTGCCGTCTGAGACCAAGTTACAGGAGTGAACGTCATGAAGTTCGCCAAACTCGCCCTGCTTGCCGGCATCCTGGCCCTCGCGCTCGCGCCCGCGCGGGCATCCGAGCCGATCCGCATCGGCGTCGTGGGTCCGTTCACCGGCGGGTCCGCGCCGATGGGGATCAACATGCTGCAAGGAATCCATCTCGCCCTCGACGAGATCAACAAATCCGGCGGCGTGCTCGGCCGGAAGCTGGTCTTGGTCGAACGCGACGATCGGGCGAATAACGATCGCGGCGCGCAAATCGCCGAGGAACTCACCGGAAAGCACGCGATCGACGCCGCCGTCGGGCTCGTCAACACCGGCGTGGCGCTGGCGGCGATACCCTATTTCGAGGATACCCATATTCCGCTGATCCTCAGCGTCACCACGGGCAGCGTGCTGACGCAGCAATTCGCGCCGCCCGAATACGCGGAGAATTACATTTTTCGCGTGTCATGCAGCACGGCGGTCGAGGTCCAGAAAATCGTGGAAATCGTGAAAGCCCGCGGTTACCAAAAGATCGCGATCTTCGCCGACACCACCAGCTACGGGCAGGTCGGGCGCCAAGACCTGATTCGAATGCTGGCCGCGGACGGCATCACCCCGGTATCGAACGAAAAGTTCAATATCGGCGATCGGGACATGACCGAGCAGCTGAAGCGCGCCTATGCCGCCGGCGCCGATGTCATTTTGACCTACGGCATCGGCCCCGAACTGGCGGCGCTCGCGAATGACCGCGCCAAGCTGGGCTGGCCGGTGCCGATGATCGGCAGCTGGACCCTGTCCATGTCGAATTTCATCGACGCGGCCGGCGCCAACGGCGAGGGCGCCGTCATGCCGCAGACCTTCATCGAGCAAGGCGATACGCCGAAGCGCGCCGCCTTCATCCGCAAGTTCTACGCGACCTACAAAGTCGGCCGGATGGATTCGCCGCCTTCGGCCGCCCAAGGCTATGACTCGCTCTACCTGTTGGCGGCGGCGATCAAGCAGGCCGGCACCGTCGACGGGCCGAAGGTCCGCGCGGCGCTCGACGATCTCAAGCAATCGGTCGATGGCGTGGTGCAGGTCTACGATCACCCCTTCAGTCCCGCCAACCACGAGGCGGTTTCGGCGGCGAATGTGGTTTATGGCATCGTCAAGGGCGGCCGGGTCGTCAAGCTGGTTCCGGAGCCGCAAGCCGCGCAAGCGCGCTGAGCGCGGATTCCGGATACGGGGCGCCTGGGGAGAAGAACCTAGAACAGTCCCGCGCCGGCGATGCCGCCATAGACGCCGAGGCCGGCCGTGAGCGCCGCGACGCCGATCACGACCCAGCGGTAGAAACCGCGCAACCGGTGCTCTTCGGGGAGCATGCGGATGGCCAGCAGGATCAGGAATCCGAGCACCAGCGGCAACATCAGCGCGTTCATGACCTCGATGCCGATGTTGAGCGCGACCAGATTCGGCACCAGCGCCACGGCGACGGCGCCTCCGGCCACGACCAGCGTGAAGACGCCGTAGAACCAGGGCGCTTCGAAGGGATGGTGCTCGAGCGAGTGCTTGTAGCCCGTGACCTCGCCGAACGCCCAGGCCGAAGCCAGGGACACCACGATGGCCGCCACCATCGCCGCGCCGATCGTCCCCAAACCGAAGACGATGCGGCCGATCTCCGGCCCGAGAAAGGGCGTGAGCGCGTTGGCGATGTCGCCGATGGTGTTGAGGCTCGCATTCGAATCGGTCTTGCCGATGGTGGCGGCGGCCGCGATCAGGATCGCCGCCATGACGAGCTGCGTGATGACGGCGCCGATCGCCGTGTCCCACCGCGCATCCCGGTAGTGCTCGGGCCGCAGCTTCTTATCGGCGATCGCCGATTGCTGATAGAAGATCATCCACGGCATGATGACGGCGCCGATGTTGGCGGCGACCAGGTAAAGGTAGTCCTTGTTCCCGAGCGGCATGTGCAAAAGCCCGTCGGCCAGCTCGGCCGCCTGGGGATGGGACGCATAGGCGACCCAGAAGAAGGCGAATTCGAACAGCCCGAGCGCGATGGCGATCCGCTCCACCCGCCGGTAGGATCCGGTCCACACCACCACCAACAGGAATGACGCGGCCAAGGCGAGGCTCGCCAAACGCGGCACGCCGAACATCTCGCCGACGCCGGCGACGCCGGAGAACTCCGTCAAAAGCGCGCCGGCCGTCGTGATGCCCAGTCCCGCGACCGAAATCCAGGCCCAGCGCTTGCCGAAGGCCAGGCGGATCAGCTCGCCGTGCCCCTTGCCGGTGAAGATGCCGAGCCGGACGGTCAGTTCCTGCACCACGTAGAGAATGGGTATCAGCACGATTTGCAGAAGCAGGAGCCGGTAACCCCATTGGACCCCACTCTGCCCGGCGGTGATGATGCTGCCGACGTCGGTGTCCGCGAGCATCACCACGATGCCGGGGCCGAGGGCGGCGGCGAAATTGCGCCAGCGCCGGGCGCGGGACCGGTCAATAACAGTCACGGAATTGGTCATCGGCGGCCCTTCGGCGCTCCATTGCCAGGGATTGGCTGGGTTCGACCGGTAGAATGACTATCGTTCGCAGTTCCGCCTTGATCTGGATCAAGGCCCGAAGCGACGCCGAATTGGCGAAACCGGGGGATCGCGGCTTAGGGTCTGACAGAGCGCGGCTTCAGTAACTTGGGTCGTACATATGCGAGCGGATCAGCGCCGGCAGGTTCTTCGGCGGCTTTCCGGCCGCCAGGCCGCGTTTGAAGACGACCTGCGCCACCGCGGCGGCGATATGCGCCGAAACCTCGCGGATTCGCGGCAACGCCGGATACAGGCTGCCCTGATCCAGATCCTCCTGGGTCACCAGCTTCGCCAGCGTGACGGCGGCGCTCATGAACATCTCGTCCGTGACCAGCCGCGCGCCGCTCGCGATCGCGCCGAGCCCGACGCCGGGGAAGATGTAGGAGTTGTTGCCCTGGCGCGGCACGAAGGTCCGGTTGCCGAGCATCACCGGGTCGTAGGGGCTGCCGCAGGCGAACAACGCGCGCCCGCCGGTGTGGCGATAGGCCTCCTCGGCGGAGCATTCCGCCTGCGAGGTCGGGTTCGAGAGGGCGAATACGATCGGCTGCTGGTTGATTTGCGCCATGGTCTGCAACACCTCGGGCGTGAACGTCCCGCCGACCGCCGCGACGCCGATGATCGCGGTGGGCTTGAGGTTCCGGATGGCATCCGGGAATTTTCCGACCGGCGCGTGCTCGTGCGCGTAGGGGAGCTTGTGGTCGGCCAGGCCGGCGCGATTCTTCACCACCAGGCCGCGTGAATCGAACAGCCAGATTCGCTTGCGCGCCTCGGCCTCGGAAACGCCTCCTTGCGCCGCCATGGCCGTGGCCACCAAATTGGCGATGCCGGTCGCGGCTTCTCCCGCGCCGAGGAACAATAGCGTCTGGTCCGCGAGCTTGCCGCCGGTCACCCGCAAGGCCGAGAACAGGCCCGCGAGCACCACCGCCGCCGTTCCCTGGATGTCGTCGTTGAAGACGCAGAAGCGGTCGCGGTATTTTTCCAGCAAGCGGAAGGCGGCGTGATTGGCGAAATCCTCGAACTGGATCAGCACGCCGGGGAAGATCTTGCGCGCCGCGGTGATGAATTCGTCGACCAATTTGTCGTAGCCGCTTCCGCTCAGCCGTTTCTGGCGCAGGCCGATGTAATACGGATCGTTCAGCAGCGCTTCGTTGTTGGTGCCGACGTCCAGCGTCACCGGCAGGCACAGCTTCGGATGCACGCCGGCGCAAGCCGCATAGAGCGACAGCTTGCCCACCGGGATGCCCATGCCGTTGGCGCCCAGATCGCCCAGGCCCAGGATGCGCTCGCCGTCGGTCACGACGATGAGCTTGGCCGGATAGGGCCAGTTGCGCAGCAGCTTGGCGACGCGCCCGCGGTCGTTGGCGCTGATGAACAGGCCGCGCGGCCGCTGGTAGATGTGGCCGAACTGCTGGCAGGCCAGTCCGACCGTCGGGGTGTAGATGAGCGGCATGATCTCGTCGATGTTGTCGGACACCACGCGGAAGAACAGCGCCTCGTTGCGGTCGTGCAGCGAATTGAGCGCCACATACTTGTCGAGATCGGTGGGCAAGCGGCGCAGATTGGTCAGCACGCGCTCGGCCTGCTCCTTCATCGACAGCACATGCGCCGGCAGCAGGCCGCGCAAGCCGAGCGCGTCGCGCTCCCGGTCGGTGAAGGCTGTGCCCCTGTTGAGCAACGGATCGCGCAGCAACGCCAGGCCATGCGGCGGAACATGCGATGAAACGACGGCGGAGGAACGGACCCGCGCCCGCTGCCGAAGTTTGACGGCGCGTTTTTTCAGCTTATCGACCATGGTTGCCTTCCCAGCCTGACGGCCCAGGACATGAGTTGTTTTTTTAATCATTACCACCATCGGCTGAAAACGTCATGATCTAGATCAATGTGCTGGATCAATCCCTTGCGGGGAAGCGCGGCCGTCGCCGGGCCGCGCCGCCGGTTTTACAAAAGCGCGGAAATGGAAAATCGCGGGAAGCGGGCATCCGCCGTGGGTCGAACGCAAACACGATCCAGATTCCATTTGCCATGCCGGCCTGTCCGGCGCGACCATGACCGAAGGAGGGTGCGTCGCCATTGGCGGGGTGTCTCTTGAGGCCCCGAAGCGGGTAAACCCCGGGCCGCGGCGGCGCGCTGGAAGCGAAGCGGAGGCATAAATGGGCGAAAGAGCAGGCGGGCCGCGCGTCGCGGCCCTGATCGGTCCCTATCTCTCCGGCAAGACCACGCTGCTCGAATCCCTGCTCTTCGCCGCCGAAGCCATTCCCCGCCGCGGCAGCCAGAAAGACAAGAACACCGTCGGCGACGCCACGCCCGAGGCGCGGGCGCGGCAGATGTCGACCGAACTCAACGCCGCCCATGCCACGTATCTGGGCGATCCCTGGTTTTTGCTCGATTGCCCCGGCTCGGTCGAGCTCGCCTGGGAAGCGCAATCGGCGTTGCTCTGCGCCGATGTCGCGGTGGTGGTGTGCGAGCCGGTGCCCGAGCGCGCGCTGGCGCTGTCGCCGCTCTTCAAGTACCTCGACGACCATGCGATTCCGCACATGGTGTTCGTCAACAAGCTCGACACCGCCTCGGCGCGCATCTCCGAGGTGCTGGCGGCGCTGCAATCGGTCTCGAGCCGTCCGCTGGTGCTGCGCCAGGTGC
>Ga0187855_10003117_pt1 | contig 12276 bp, 12 predicted proteins | sample June2016WEW_8_10_2_FD_132969 | JGI IMG/M metagenome (GOLD analysis project Ga0187855, IMG submission 132969) | Peatland microbial communities from SPRUCE experiment site at the Marcell Experimental Forest, Minnesota, USA - June2016WEW_8_10 | ecosystem: Environmental > Terrestrial > Soil >...
GGTGCGGGCCAGAGGTTCGTGTTCGCCTGCTCGCTGAAGGACGTGCCCGAGGACGGCGCGCTGGGCGTGGACGTGGAAGGCACCCCCGTCGCGGTGGTACAGGCCGAAGGCGAGGTGTATGCGCTGCACGACGTCTGCTCCCACGCCGAGGTCCCGCTGTCCGAGGGCGAGGTGTACGACCATACGCTGGAGTGCTGGCTGCACGGATCCTGCTTCGACGTGCGGACCGGGGAGCCGACCGGGCCGCCGGCCACCGAGCCGGTGCCGGTCTACCCCGTGAAGACCGACGGCGACGACGTATACGTCGCGCTCCGGTGAGCACCGCCCGCAGACGTAGTTGAACTGAAGAATTTCTGGAGACCTTAGATATGGCGACGCTTGAGATCCGCGACCTGCACGTGAGTGTGGAGGAGGCGGCCGGTACGCTCCGCGAGATCCTGCGCGGTGTCGACCTGGACGTCAACGCGGGAGAAACACACGCGATCATGGGGCCGAACGGCTCTGGCAAGTCCACCCTGGCCTACGCCATCGCCGGGCACCCCAAGTACCACGTGACCCAGGGCTCGGTGACTCTGGACGGTGAGGACGTGCTGGCCATGAGCGTGGACGCGCGGGCCCGCGCGGGCCTGTTCCTGGCCATGCAGTACCCGGTGGAGGTGCCGGGGGTGTCGGTGTCGAACTTCCTGCGCACCGCGGTCACCGCCACCCGCGGTGAGGCACCCAAGCTGCGTGACTTCATGAAGAACATGCGCAGCGCCATGGCCGACCTGTCCATCGACCCGGTCTTCGCCGAGCGGAACCTGAACGAGGGGTTCTCCGGCGGGGAGAAGAAGCGGCACGAGGTGCTGCAGCTGGAGCTGCTGAACCCGAAGATCGCGATCCTGGACGAGACCGACTCCGGGCTCGACATCGACGCGCTGAAGGTCGTGTCGGAGGGCGTCAACCGGTTCCGAGCCGATCCGGGCCACGGCGTCCTGCTGATCACGCACTACACCCGCATCCTGCGCTATGTGCAGCCCGACTTCGTGCACGTGTTCGTGGCCGGCCGGATCGTCCGCCAGGGCGGCCCGGAGCTGGCCGATGAGCTGGAGCGCGACGGGTACGAGAAGTTCGTCAAGGCGGAGGCGGCGGCATGACCCTGGACGTCGCGCGGATCCGGAAGGACTTCCCGATTCTGGAGCGGCAGGTGCGCGGCGGCCAGACGCTGATCTACCTGGACAGCGCCAACACCTCACAGAAGCCCCGCCAGGTGATCGACGCGATCAGCGGCTTCTACGAGCGGCACAACGCCAACATCCACCGGGCCACGCACGAGCTCAGCGAAGAGGCGACCGCGGCCTACGAGGGCGCCCGGGTCAAGCTGGCCAGCTTCGTCGGCGCCCGCTCCGCCGCCGAGATCGTGTTCACCAAGAACGTCTCCGAGGCGATCAACCTGGTCGCTTACGCGCTGGGCAACGCCTCGTCCGGGGCCCCGGCCCACGACTCAGCGGGCTCAGCGGGCTCAGCGGGCCGGTTCCGGCTCGGGCCCGGTGACGAGATCGTCGTGACCGAGATGGAGCATCACTCCGATCTCGTGCCGTGGCAGCTGCTCTGCCAGCGCACCGGGGCCACCCTGCGCTGGTTCAGCGTCACCCCTGAGGGCCGGCTCGACCTGTCCAACCTCGACGACCTGATCACCGAGCGGACCAAGCTCGTCGCGCTGGTCCACCAGTCCAACGTGCTGGGCACGATCAACCCGGTCAAGCTGATCGCGGACCGGGCGCACGCGGTGGGCGCGCTCGTACTGGCCGACGCGGCCCAGTCCGTGCCGCACATGCCGGTCAGCGTGCAGGACCTGGGTGCAGACTTCGTCGGGTTCACCGGGCACAAGATGTGCGGCCCGACCGGCATCGGGGTGCTGTGGGCGCGCCGGGAACTGCTGGACGAGATGCCGCCGTTCCTGGGCGGCGGCGAGATGATCGAGACCGTCTGGATGGACCACTCGACGTTCGCGGCCCCGCCGCACAAGTTCGAGGCCGGCACCATGCCCATCGCGGAGGCGGCCGGGCTGGCCGCGGCCGCCGACTACCTGAACGAGATCGGCCGGGAGTCCATCCACGCCCACGAGCAGGCTCTGCTGGCCGACGCGCTGGCCCAGCTCACCGACATCGCGGGGCTGCGGATCCTGGGGCCCACCGAGCCGGCCGACCGCGGTGCGGCGATCTCGTTCGAGGTCGACGGCGTGCACCCGCACGACGTGAGCCAGGTCCTCGACGAGCTGGGCATCGCGGTGCGTGCCGGGCACCACTGCGCGTGGCCGCTGCACCGGGCGCTCGGCGTACAGGCCAGCACCCGCGCATCGTTCTACCTGTACAACACGCACGAGGAAGTGACCGCGCTGGCGGACGGCATCCGCCAGGCGCAGAAGTTCTTCGGCGTGATCTGACCGGCCCGAACGGAATTAACTCACCACAGATCCGGCTAAGGCGCACATGCAGATCCAGTCGCTGTACCAGGAGATCATCCTGGACCACTACCGCAACCCGCACCACAAGGGGCTGCGGGAGCCGTTCGACGCCGAGGTCCACCACGTCAACCCGACGTGCGGGGACGAGGTGACCATGCGGGTCGCGCTCAAGGACGTCGACGGCGATCCGGTGGTGACCGACGTGTCCTACGACGCGCTCGGCTGCTCGATCAGCCAGGCCAGCGCCTCGGTCATGTCCGATCTGGTCATCGGCAAGCCGGTCAGCGAGGCGATGCGGATATCGCGGGAGTTCCTTGATCTCATGCAGTCGAAGGGCAAGACCGAGCCGGACGAGGACACGCTGGAGGATGCGGTGGCTTTCGCCGGCGTCGCCAAGTACCCGGCGCGGATCAAGTGCGCGCTGCTCGGCTGGATGGCCTGGAAGGACGCCACCGGGCGGGCGCTGGACGAGACGACAGGACAGGCATCATGACCGAGAACACGACCACTCAGCAGGACACCGCGACCCCGGCACCGGAAGAAGCCGCCGCGGCGGGCGCCCCAGCCGGGGCCGCCCCAGCCGGGGCCGCCCCAGCCGAGGGCACCCTGGCCGGCAACTCCGAAACCGAGGACGTCCTCGAGGCGCTGCGCGACGTGGTGGACCCCGAGCTCGGGATCAACGTGGTCGACCTCGGCCTGGTCTACGGAGTCACGCTCGACGCGGAGCGGAACGCGTCGATTGACATGACGCTGACCAGCGCCGCGTGCCCGCTCACCGACGTGATCGAGGACCAGGCCCGGGAGGCCCTGGAAGGCGTCGTGTCGGACTTCCGGATCAACTGGGTGTGGCTGCCGCCGTGGGGGCCGGAGAGCATCACCGAAGACGGCCGCGAGCAGCTGCGCGCCCTGGGCTTCAACCTCTGAGAACCGCTGACCCCGCTGATCGGGAAATCGCCTGAGCCCTCCTGATCGGGAAATCACCCCGCTGGGTGCGATTGTCCGGGTCAGGCCAGCCGGCAGCGCCAGCAGAGGGTCCGGTACGGGAGGATGATGTCCGGCCGGCCCGCCAGCGCCGGGTGTGTCTGCGTCAGCTGCCGCACCCGGTCCAGGACGGCCGTACGCTCGGCGTCCGGCAGCAGGATGATGTAACTGCGTGAGGCGACCATGTCCAGCAGCTCGGGCACGCTGAGCTGGTGGACCCAGAACACTTCGTGCCGCTCCAGCGGCGTGAACGGCGGCCCGACCCGCGGATGATCGCTGGTGTTCGCCGCGCCCGCGCCCTCATCCTGCCCGCGGGTCTCGCCGATGATCCGGCCCAGCTCGGCCACCCAGTCCACCCGCTCGTCCCGCTCGTTCCAGGCCAGGCCCAGCGTGCCGCCCGGAGCCAGCACCCGGGCGACCTCCGGGACCGCCTGCGCCGGGTCCACCCAGTGCCAGGCCTGCGCGGCCAGCACCACATCCACGGTGCCGTCGTCCAGCGGGATCTGCTCGGCCGAGCCGGCCAGCGCGGGCACGCCGGGCAGGACCCGTTCCAGCTCCGCGCGCATGCCGTCGGTAGGCTCGACGGCCACCACGTCCAGGCCCCTCGCCGCGAGCTGGCGGGTCAGCTTGCCGGTGCCGGCGCCCAGATCCAGGACCCGGCGCGCCCCGGCCGGCAGCAGCCAGTCCAGCGCCTCGGGCGGGTAGGGCGGCCGCCCGCGCTCGTAGAGGCCGGCCGCGGTGCCGAAGGAGCTGGCCAGCTGGGCCCGCGAAGGCTGGTCCGTCATGATCCTCTCCCTGATTCTTGCCGGCCCGCCCGAGGCTACCTGCCCGGCGACGTGAGCCAGGTTCGGCGGCCGTCGGGGAAGCCGCCGCGGTGCAGGACCATGGGGTAGTCCGGCAGGGTCTCCGGCGGCCGGACGTCCGCGCGCCAGTTGGCCGGATAAGGGTCCAGGCCTCGCATCAGCGGTGAAACGGCGTCTGGATCGTGAGCCAGCCGTTCCAGGTCCGCCCGCAGCGCCGCAACGGCTGCCGCCCCGAATCGCTGTACGGACCGCTTCTCGAGGGTGACGATCCGGTCCGCGTACTCCCACTGGCTGGTCCGGCCCGCCGCGGTCAGCCGGGCGACCTTCCACCGTGTCGCCATGATCGGACGCGGTCTGCTCGGGCCGCAACCCGGCGCGACGGGGAACTGCCCGACCGCGGGAATGGGTGCCGCTAATATTGGCCGGTATATCGGGCACGTCCAGCTTTACCGGTCAATGGCCATCAGACGGCGCTTTCCGAGCCACGCACCGGGCGTTCCCGCCGCAGCCAGTGGCACCGCCATCTGCTCGAACAGCATCTTTAGTGGCGCTGCACCCAGCCGGTCCCGCGGCTGTGAAATAGCCGCGGTAGTGGGAAGCGCCCATTCATTATGGGTGGTTACCGCCCATTCCTTATGGGTGGGAACCGCCCACCTTATGCCATGCCCGCATGAACTGCAGGCCCGCAGTCAGCCGCCGCATCAGCTCCTCGTAGCCGTTACGGAAGACCGCCCTCGTCATCACGACATACCACGACATGAGCAGGCAGGAGACGGGGCCGCTGCCCCCGGCGGCCGGTTTCCGTCGGTATCTCGGCGATCACATCCCTCGGCACCAGACGGGTCAGCACACCGATCCCAATCCGGTCGGTCAGCCGTACACTGCTGCCGGCTGCCAGCTGGCCGCTCTCTTCTTCACCCACCGCGCAGAAGATAACGGATAAGACCGGGCAATAAGATAACACCGCCGATTGTGGGCCGGTATCTATAGAAGCCGGGCGGGCCGGCCTGTGGAAATGTGGACACTAATTCCATCCCGCTTAATTAAGCGGCATTGGTGTGGCGAACCGTCGGCTTAATAGCTACAGTGGACGAGTCAGGCAACCCTTAGGGATAAAGATGGGGAGGAATGTGATGATTTCACGCAAGGCGCAGAAGCTGGTCCCGGCGAGGGAGCAGCTTCAGGCGCTTACGCCCGCGGAGCTGACGGAGGTCAGCGGCGGCGGTGACGGCGGCGGCGGCGGCGACTGGGGCGGTGGCGGTTACGGCTGGCACCACCACCACAGGCACCACCACCGCAGGCACCACTGGTTTTACGGTACGAAGTAGCAGCAAGAAGTAGCAGTAATTCGCGTGATGCTGAACGGGGTCGGAGGGCGGAGCGGCATGCTCTGCCCTCCGGCCTCTTCGCGTCAGGCCGCGCAGCTTCCCGGTGGCGGGTCGGCCGCCAGGCACGCCCGGCACCGGCTCGCCCGACTGCTGTTTCGTGCCTTAAGGGCCGGAGGAACTGGCCCGCTACTATCGGCCGGATCGCCTCCTGCAGCGGCCCGGCACCGCGAGATTAGCCGATGAGCGAGGCAGTCTTGATCTTCCGTGCGGAGGCGTTGCGCGGCCGCGAGACCCAGCGGCCTTCCCACCGAGCGGCGCGGGCGAGCCCGCGGTGGGTCGCGGGAGCGTACTGGGCACTGCTGGCCATGGTGGCAGCCGGCCTGACCGCAGGTGCGCTGATCCGGGTCGGCGAGGTGGCCCAGGGCCCGGCCGTGGTTCGCGAAGGAGCCGTGGAGACCGTGGTGCCGGCCGTCTTCGCGTCTGACCTGCATCCGGGCATGCCGCTGAAGCTGACGCTGCGCGGCCACCGTCCCGTGACCGTCGCTGTCACGCGCGCCGGGCCGGAGGTGGCAAGTGCGGCGGCTGCGGGCCGCCTGCTGCGGACCGCCATCGGCCGGGCCGGCCCGGCTCCGGGAGCACTGCTTGTGCTGCGGGCGACGGTGCCGCGGCGCGTCGCCGAAGGAGCGGCGGGGACCGCATCGGTTCAGGTGGGCTCTCAGCGGCTGATCGTCGCGCTCGTGGCGGGCCTGGTGTCGGGTGACGCCGATGGGTAGGGCCGTTCCCTACGTGGCGCAGCTTGGGCTGGCGGACTGCGCAGCCGCCTGCGTGGGCATGACTCTGGCCTATCACGGCCGGTACGTCCCCCTGGCGGACCTGCGGGAGGCGACCGGCACCGGGCGGGACGGCGCGGACGCCAGCGGGATCCTCGCGGCCGCCCGCCGGTACAACCTGACCGCCCGGGCCGTGAAGGCAGACATCGACGACCTCGCCTGTCTGCCCCGGGGATCGGTCCTGCACTGGGACTTCGACCATTTCGTCGTGTTCGAGAAGGTCACCAGGAAGGGTGTCGTGGTGGTGGACCCGGCCATTGGACGCCGGGCCGTCCCCGCCGCCGCGTTCGGCAAGTCTTATACCGGTGTGGCGATCATCCTGGAGCCCGGCGCCGATTTCATCCGCGGCGGGAAGGCCGGCGCTAGCCCTTACCGCTACTTGCGGCCCATCGTCGGGCAGGGCGTCCTGGCCCGCCGTGTCTTGGTCGTTTCGATCCTGCTGCAGCTCCTCGCGCTGGCCGTCCCGCTGTTCACCGCGGTCGTGGTCGGCCGAATCGTGCCGGACGGCAACCGGCACCTGCTGGTGGTCCTGACGGTGGCGTTGGCTGCGGTGGCCGGGTATTACTTCCTCGTCTCCCTGGTCCGCGGCCACGTCCTGCTGTACCTGCGTACGCACCTGGACCGGCAGCTCACGACCAGGTTCGTCCGCCATCTGACCGACCTTCCGTACGCGTTCTTCCTCAGCAGGTCCGCCGGTGACCTGATGATGCGGCTGCAGAGCAATGGCACCGTCCGGGAGATCCTCACCGAGGGATCCCTGTCGGCGATCCTCGACGGCGGCATGGCCACCATCTACCTTGTCCTGCTGCTGGTGATCAGCCCGCCGCTCGGCATCCTGGTCCTCGGGCTCGGCGCGGCGCAGGTGACCGTCATCATCCTCGCCCGCCGCAAGAACCAGCGCCTCATGAAGGAGAGCCTGGAAGCCCAGGCGCGCTCGGAGAGCTATGCGTACCAGCTGCTGGCGGGGATCGAGGATCTGAAGGCGGCAGGTGCCGAGGACCGCGCCGTGGGGCACTGGTCCGGCCTGTTCGCCAGGGAGATCGAGGTCGCGCTCGGCCGGGGGCGGCTGAGCGCGCTGGTCGACTCGGTCACGGCGGCCCTGCAACTGGCGTCGCCGCTGGCCCTCCTCGCCGGGGGTGCGGTGCTGGTGCTCCAGGGCAAGCTCAGCCTGGGCACCATGCTCGGCCTCGCCGTGCTCGGGGCTGGCTTCCTCGAGCCGCTTGCGCTGCTGGTCACCACCGGGCTCGAGCTTCAGCTCCTCAGCAGCTATATGGCCCGGATCAACGACGTGCTCGACACGCCGAAAGAGCAGCAGGGGCGCGCCGTCCGGCCCGCCGGTCGGCTCAGCGGCCACATCCAGGCCGAGGGCGTGTCGTTCCGGTACAGCCCCCTCGCCCCGCTGGCCGTGGATGGCGTCTCGGTCCAGATCCGGCCGGGCCAGCTCGTGGCGATCGTCGGCCGCTCGGGGTCGGGCAAGTCGACGCTGGCGCGGCTGCTGCTGGGGCTGTATGAGCCTGAGGCGGGATCCGTCCGCTACGACGGGACCGACCTGCGCGAGTTCGAGGCCCGCTCGGTGCGCCACCAGCTCGGGATCGTGACGCAAGGGTCCTATGTCTTCGGGACCAGCATCCGGGACAACATCGCCCTGAGCGCTCCCGGCCTCGCGCAAGACGACGTGGTGCGCGCCGCCCGGCTCGCCTGCATCGACCAGGACATCGAGGCAATGACCATGGGGTATGCGACAGTGCTGGTCGAAGGCGGCGCTTCGCTCTCCGGGGGGCAGCGTCAGCGGCTGGTCCTGGCCCGGGCGCTCGCCCACCGCCCGTCGATTCTCCTCCTCGACGAGGCCACCAGTGCCCTCGATGCCGTGACTGAGACAGCGGTCTACCGGAATCTGGCCTCCCTCGGCTGCACCTCGATCGTGGTCGCCCACCGGCTGAGCACGGTCACCCGGGCCGAGACGATCGTGGTCATGGACGACGGCTGGGTCGTCGACCAGGGAACCCACCATGAGCTGCTCGAGCGCGGAGGCTTTTACCAGGAGCTGGTCTCCGGGCAGGTCCAGTCGGCCGAGCATTACTCGTAGAGTGCCGGTTCAACTAGTTGTCCCCGGGTCGGCGCTGTGCGCAACCTGCACACCAGGCTCGGCACGCAGCGGCCGGACCGACGCCGTCGGGTGCGCCCGCGCCCGGCGCGGACGCTGAGATGCACTGGTCAGGAGCCGGCCGTCATCTCATACACGGCCGCCTGTTTCACCGTCATTCCCTCCAGCGCGATCGTGACCGGGATCTCGAAGCTCGCGAGGCGGCAGAGGCCGGCGGTACGCAGGAACGCGCGGCCCGGATCACCGACGAGGACCCGGGCGCCACCCGTGTGGGCACGCCGCAGGAACGCCAGGATGCGCACCGCCAGATCCTGCTCGTAGAAGGCATCGGCGCACAGCACGACGTCGGCGCCGTCCGCGTCACCGTCCAGCAGGTCGGCCAGGACCGGCGTGACGCGCACTCCGTTGGCCGCCGCGTTGACGGAGATCGCGCGGACCGCGATCTCGTCCACGTCCGCGGCCACCACGCTGAGCGCCCCGCTGCGGGCCGCCGCGATCGCGACCAGGCCCGAGCCGGAGGCGACGTCCAGCACCCTCGTCCCGGCCACCAGCGCCGGATGATCGAGCAGGTATCGGGCCAGCGCCTGCCCGCCGGCCCACGGGAACGCCCAGAACGGCGGGGGCAGGCTCACCTGCCCGGCCTCCTTCTCCAGCTGCTCCCAGACGGTGAACGGGTCGTCGGCCTGCTGCAACCGGATCTCGGGTACGTAGGGCACCCTGGTCAGCCGGGTGGTAGCGGCGATGATGCGGCGGTCCGGCCCGGCCGCGCCGGCACTCATGCCTGGTGAGGATACTGGCCTAGCGACCCCGGATGTCGTCCCCCAGGCCAGCACCGCGGCCCGCGGGTGCGTCGCGGCCCGCTGCGGTAACTCGCCGTAACACCGCAAATCACCGGCACAGCGGCCCGGTTCCCTCGGCGGTCGGACCTGCGGTCCGGCGTCTGTCCGCAACCTGCTACGGCAGCCTGAGGAAATATACCGCCGGGGCGTTGTCCGGCTTCCGGTAGGCTGGTTGCCGTGTCTCCACTCCTTCCTTAGGGACAGTCCGCAGGCGGCGACAGACCAGGGCGGCCACCGCGGACTGATGGCCCGCGTTCACGCGTTGACTGAATACTGGGAGTGGATTTCTTTGATTGTGGCCAGCGGCATCGAACTGCGCGCCGGGGCGCGCCTGCTGCTCGAAAGCGGCAGCTTCCAGGTCGCCCCCGGTGATCGCGTTGGCCTCGTGGGCCGGAACGGGGCGGGCAAGACAACCCTGCTGAAGGTGCTGGCCGGGGACGCCCTGCCCGCGGCCGGCGCGGTCCGCCGCGGCGGCGCCATCGGCTACCTCCCGCAGGACCCCCGCACCGGCGACCTGGACGTCATGGCCGTGGACCGGGTGCTGTCCTCCCGCGGGCTCGACGAACTGCGCGCCGGGCTGCGCCGCGCCGAGATCCAGATGTCGGATCCGGACCGGAATCGCGCCGACGCGGGCATCCGCACCTACGCTCGCCTCGAGGAGCGCATGTCCGTGCTGGGGGGCTACGCCGCGGAGGCGGAGGCGGCGGCGCTCGCCTCCAGCCTCGGGCTGCCCGACCGGGTGATGCACCAGCCGCTCGGCACGCTGTCCGGCGGGCAGCGGCGCCGCATCGAGCTGGCCCGGATTCTGTTCGGCGACTCGCAGGCGCTGCTCCTGGACGAGCCGACCAACCACCTGGACGCGGACTCGATCGCCTGGCTGCGCGATCACCTGCGCACCTACCGCGGCGGCCTGATGGTGGTCAGCCACGACGCGGCCCTGCTGGAAGCCGTCGTGAACAAGGTCTTCCACCTCGACGCGCAGCGGTCCGTGCTCGACTACTACAACCTGGGCTGGCGGGCCTACCTGCAGCAGCGCGAGACGGACGAGCGGCGCCGCAAGCGGGAGCGGACCAACGCCGAACGGCAGGCCGCGGCGCTGAGCTCACAGGCCGACCGGATGCGGGCCAAGGCCACCAAGGCCCGGGCGGCCCAGGGGATGCAGCGCCGGGCCGAACGGCTGCTGTCCGGCCTGGCCGATGAACGGGCCGCCGACCGCGTGGCCAAGCTGCGATTCCCCGTCCCGGCGCCGTGCGGCCGGACGCCGTTGACGGCGACCGGCCTGGCCAAGTCGTACGGCAGCCTGGAGGTCTTCACCGACGTGGACATCGCGGTGGACCGGGGCAGCCGGGTCGTCATCCTCGGCCTCAACGGCGCGGGCAAGACGACCCTGCTGCGGCTGCTGGCCGGGATCGAGGCGCCCGACACGGGCACCGTGACGCCCGGGCATGGCCTCCGGCTCGGGTATTACGCGCAGGAGCACGAGACGCTGGCCGTGGAGCGCACCGTGCTGGAGAACATGCGCTCGGCCGCGCCGGGCCTCACCGAGTCCGAGCAGCGAACGGTGCTGGGGTCGTTCCTGTTCTCGGGTGATGACGTGGCCAAGCCGGCCGGGGTGCTGTCCGGCGGGGAGAAAACCAGGCTGGCGCTGGCTCTCCTCGTGGTGTCCGGCGCCAACGTGCTGCTGCTGGACGAGCCGACCAACAACCTGGACCCGGCCAGCCGGGCGGAGATCCTCGCCGCCCTGCGCGGATACAAGGGCGCGATCGTTTTGGTCACCCACGATGAGGAAGCAGTTGAAGCCCTTTCGCCGGAAAGAGTCATTTTGCTTCCTGACGGGGTAGAGGACGCCTGGAACGATGATTTCGAGGACCTGGTGTCACTTGCGTGAGCTTGTCGTCATCAGCCACCACTCGCGAAAATAATGATCGTTTACTCAAATACGGGTGGCTATTCCGGCGGCGGTGCCTGATCATGGCGAGGGGCGATGTTACGCAGCGGTGACTTTAGCTTACGGGAGGTACATGTGGCCGAGACCCTGAAGAAGGGCACCCGGGTGACGGGCGCGGACCGATCCAAGCTGGCGGCCGACCTCAAGAGCCGGTACGACGCGGGGGAGAGCATTCGCTCTCTCGCCGCCTCGACCGGCCGGTCGTACGGCTTCGTCCATCGAATGCTCAGCGAGTCGGGCGTCAAGCTGCGCGGCCGCGGCGGCGCCACCCGCGGCAAAACCACGTCCAAGCGCTGAGCACGGCTTGCGCGACGGCGGGAGGTTCAGCATGACCGGCAGGCCGGGCGCGCCCGACGGCACGGGGCCCGCCAGCACGGGGCTCAAGCTCGACGTTGACGGCGCCGTGGCCACGGTGACCCTGCACCGGCCCGAACGGCGCAACGCGATGACCCCGTCCATGTGGCGCGGTCTCGCGACGATCGGCGACTCATTGCCCCCGCAGGTCCGGGCCGTCGTCGTACGCGGCGATGGCCCGTCCTTCTCGGCCGGGATCGACCTCCGGCTGTTCACTCCTGACGGCGTGCCGGGGGAGGACCCGCTCGCCGATCCGCTCAGCCCGGGTTTCGGGGAGTGGCTGGCCGGACTGCAAGCAGGGTTCCTGTGGCTGCACCGGCCGGACATCGTCTCGGTCGCGGCGGTGCGCGGGCACGCCCTGGGCGCCGGCTTCCAGCTCGCTCTGGCCTGCGATCTGCGGGTCCTCGCCGACGACGCCGTGCTCTGCATGAAAGAACCGACGTTCGGCCTGGTCCCGGATCTGGCCGGGACAAAGCCACTGGTCGACATTGTCGGCCTGCCGCGGGCGATCGAGATGTGCCTGACCACCCGGATGGTCGGCGCGGCCGAAGCCCGCGAACTGCGGCTGGCGGAGGCCGTCGTCCCGGCCGCCGACCTCGACGCGGCGGTCGCTGATCTGGTCGCCGCGCTGCTCACGCACGAC
>Ga0187855_10003124_pt1 | contig 12255 bp, 10 predicted proteins | sample June2016WEW_8_10_2_FD_132969 | JGI IMG/M metagenome (GOLD analysis project Ga0187855, IMG submission 132969) | Peatland microbial communities from SPRUCE experiment site at the Marcell Experimental Forest, Minnesota, USA - June2016WEW_8_10 | ecosystem: Environmental > Terrestrial > Soil >...
AACAGGCCGAGAAACGCCGACTCGAGGAAGAAGCTGAACACGCCTTCCATCGCCAGCGGCTGCCCGATCACGCCGCCTGAAAGCCGCGAGAAACGTGCCCAGTTGGTGCCGAATTCGAACTCCATGGGAATGCCGGTGACGACGCCGAAGACGAAGTTGATGGCGAAGATCCGGCCCCAGAAGCGCGCCGCGCGGTCCCAGGTGGCGTCGCCGGTACGCAGTGCCACGGTCTTCAGCACCACGATCAGCAAACCCAGTCCCATCGTGAGCTGCGGAAAAAGGTAGTGGAAGGTAACAGTGAAGGCGAAATGCAGCCGGTGAATGATCTCGGCGCTCATCGAAGGTCTCCTGCCGCGGGTTGCGCCCCTTGAACCGGCGGGCGATCAGACGTGGAGGGCAGCCTCGGTGCAAGGTTCGAGCCCAGAGAATCAAGGCTTCCCGTGCCGCTTCCGATTCTAGCTCTTCCGGTGATATTGAACACTTGCTACGGCAGCCAGCGCTTGGATCTGATTTCGATGCCGATGCTACCGCGGGGCAAGCGGGCGCTGTCGGCAAGCAAATCGGCACCCTTTTGAAAGGCGGCTCTTTCCCCCTCCAAGACAATTCTTTGCAAGTTGCTGTAAACATAAAGTGAGGTCGAGAATGCGGATTGCGATCATCGGCGGCGGCGTTGCGGGGTTGGCCGCCGCCTACGAACTGGAAAAGACGCGCAAGGCGGGCGCAGCGGTCGAGTACACGCTTTTTGAGGAGCGTCTGCGATTGGGCGGGTCGCTGGCCTCGGAGACCGTAAACGGCGCCGTGCTCGAGCGCGGACCTGACTCGTTCCTGACGGAGAAGCCGGCGGCGGCCGAGCTGTGCCGTGAGCTAGGCCTGGGTGGCGAGCTGATCCCATCGAACGACGCGGCCCGCAAGACCTATATCGTCGTGCGCAACCGGCTGGTGGCGTTGCCCGACGGCTTGATGTTTCTGGTGCCGACCAAGCTGGTTCCCACTGCGCTCACGCCGCTGTTCGGCGTTCCCACCAAAGCGCGCATGGCCGTCGAGCTGCTGCACCCTCCGCGGCCAGCCAGGCAGGATGAGTCCGTCGCCGCATTGGTCGAGCGGCACTTCGGCCGGGAGGCCGTGGACCTGCTTGCCGACCCGCTCTTGAGCGGCATCTACGGCGGCGACGCAACGCAGTTGAGCGCGCAGACCGTGCTGCCGCGGCTGGTAGAGATGGAGCGCCAATATGGCTCGCTGACGCGCGGCATGTTGGCTGCACACCGCAAGATGAGAGCTTCCGCCAGGACCTCCTCCAAGACCCAAAACCGCGGAGCGGCGATCTTTACAGCAATGCGAGGCGGCATGCAACAGCTGGTTGACGCGATCGTAGCGCGGCTCGACCCGGCCAGCTTGAGAACCGGGACACAGGTGCGCGCGATCGCAAAGACGGGGAACGTTTGGAGCGTCGAGGCCGGCGGCGGACAGCAGGAATACGATGCTCTCATCCTGGCTGCGCAGGCGTGGGCTGCAGGATCGCTGCTGGAGCCGGTGGATGCGGAGCTTGGCCGCGACCTGAGCGGCATTCCTTATTCGTCTTCGATCACCATCAACTTGGTATACGACGGGGCGAAGATTGGCACGCTGCCCGAGGGCTTCGGATTTCTTGTCCCGGCAGTCGAGGGCCGCGCGATGCTGGCCTGCACGTTTGCCCACCGCAAGTTTCTGGGCCGCACGCCACCGGGCAAGGCTGTCTTTCGCGCCTTCCTGGGTGGCATGCGTGGCGAAGCGCTGCTGGCCGAGAGCGACGATGTTCTGCTGGCTACGGTGCGGCGAGAGATGAGCGAGATTCTCGGCGCCAAAACGTTCAATGCGGCCGTTGAGCCCGAGCACACTCAGGTCTCACGCTGGCGGCGGGCCATGGCGCAGTATGCCGTCGGCCACAAAGATCGCATGCAGCGCGTTAGAGATCGAGTTGCGGCCCTTCCAGGCCTGCGCCTTGCCGGCAACGCGTACGATGGCATCGGCGTTTCCGATTGCATCCGGCTGGGGCGGCAGGCGGCGCGTGAGCTGGCTGCTTCAGCCGCGGCTGCGCCGGTACCAACGGTCTAAATCAGCTTCCGCGGCAACCGCGCAGCGGGATTGTCGAACCGTATACTCGACTTGAGAAGATGCCCACGCGTAGCGACACATTTCTTTCCACCATCCTGGCCTCGACGCGAGCCACGGTGGACGCGGCCAAGAACGCCGTGCCCGTCGCGGAGTTGGAGCGTCGTGCCGCACAGCACCGGCCGCGAGGCCGGGCCGCCGGGCTGCGCCGTAAAGCCGCCTCCGGCCCAGCCGTCATCGCGGAGATCAAAAAGGCCTCGCCCTCGAAAGGCCTGATCCGGGCCGACTTCGATCCCGAGTGGCTGGCGCGGCGCTATCGTGCAGGCGGAGCGGCTGCGCTGTCGGTGCTTACCGATGAGCCGTACTTTCAGGGTAGCCTGCGCAACCTGGAGCTGGCCTCAGCGGCCACTCCGCTGCCGTGCCTGCGCAAGGACTTCATGATCGACGAGTACCAGATCCTCGAAGCCCGGGCCCATCGCGCTGACGCGATTCTCTTGATTGCCGCCGCGCTCACCGGTGCGGAATTGCAACGCTTCGCCCAGGCTGCGCATGCCTTCGCGCTCGACGTGCTGGTGGAGGTGCATAGCGCGGAGGAACTTGCGCTGGTTCTCGATGCACTGGGCGAGACCGGCGCCGACGCCATCGGTGTGAACAACCGCGACCTGCGAACCTTTGAGGTGAGTCCGGAAACATCGCTTGCGCTCGCTGATCGCATGCCATCCAGTGTGGTACGCATAACGGAGAGCGGCATCTCCTCGCGTGAAGACATCGCCCGCCTTCGCAAGGCGGGATTCGACGCTTTTCTCATTGGGGAAAGCCTGATGCGACAGCCAGATCCCGGCGCTGCCCTGGCCGGGTTATTGACTTCCACGGGTCTTTCCTTGAAATGATTGCAATGACTGCATGTCGGCGCTAGGATGCGCGCGCGAAACCGATCAACTGAAGAATGAGTATCTGGATCAAAATCTGCGGGAACACCTCGCTGGCCGATGCGCAACTGGCCGCCGAGGCCGGGGCCGATGCCGTGGGATTCGTCTTCGCGCCCAGCCCGCGCCGCATGTCCCCGGAACAGATTGCGACCATTGTGCCGCATTTGCCGTCGACGCTCGAAAAGATCGGCGTGTTCGTCGATGCCGATCTCAACGAGATTACGTCGATCGTCGAGCAATGCGGGCTGACCGGCGTGCAACTCCACTGGGACGCTCCCCGCGATCTGCCATTGAAGCTTCGCTTCCGGCTCGGGCCGCGCTTCCGCATCCTGCGCGTTGTCTATTCCGATGGCGGCGGCGTGACCGCCGCGTTTGCGCCGGAGTCCGCGTCGAGCGTCGACGCGATTCTCGTCGATTCGCACACCACCTACGCCGCCGGCGGCACAGGCGTCACATTCGACTGGTCTGCGGTCAGCAAGACCCTCTTCCAGAACCCGGAGGTGCGTCAGCACCTGATTGCGGCCGGCGGACTTACGCCCAACAATGTGGCCTCGGCCATCAAGACCTTGCACCCCTGGGGGGTGGACGTAGTGAGCGGCGTGGAATCCGCCGCTGGCCGCAAAGATCCCGACAAGGTACGCGCCTTCGTCACCAACGCGCGCGCGGCCGCAGGCACCTGACGCCGCCGGCGTGTAACCTTTCCGGCCCTCAGCGCGTAAGAATGGACGGGCCTTGTCACGTCTCGCCCTTGCCGATCGTCATTAGTTCAGGCAAGCGGAATCGAGCCAGACTGCAGCATTCCGCCGCTGAAAGCATCGTTCACCCTAATCCCCAGGGAGGTCTCAATCATGGGCACTTATCTTCCCCCCATCGAAAATCCGCACGGCGTGATGATGAAACTGGTCTACGCCATGTCGCGGCGCCAGTTCGGCAAGGTCATGACGCCGCTCAAGGTCTTTGCGGCGCGCATGCCGCTCACCTTCGGCATGTTCGTCGGCAAGATCAGCAAACTCGATAAGAAGCTCGAACTGCCGCCTGAGACGCAAATGCTCGTCCGCGAGCGCGTGGCCCGGCTCAACGTCTGCCTCTTCTGCATCGACATCGGCCGCGCCTTCGCGATTCATTCGGGCATTAGCGAAGCGAAATTCGATGCCATGGAAGATTACGCGACGAGCCCGCTCTATAGCGATGCGGAGCGCGCCCTGCTCGACTACGTGACCGAGCTGACTCGCGACAAGAAAGTCGAGCCCGAGACCTTCGCGCGGCTCAGGAAGCATTATTCCGAGCGCGCCATCTGCGAAATTGTCTGGCTCGTGGCCAGCGAACACTTCTACAACATGACCAATATCGGCCTCAACATTCACTCCGATATGCTGTGCGATATCGCGCGGAAAAGGAAGTAGTGGTGCCAGCCTGCGGTAATGCCGGCAGGCTCAACCAGATCGTTCCCCTGAGGATCTCGTGGACGGTCGCTGATGACGCCTTGTAAAGTTCCTGTACACAAGCTGCGCGCCGACGCCCGGGGAGACGCGAGAACCACTTCACCTGCGGCCCGCCAAGCCACTTCAGTGAGGTCAGTAATGGAAGGGCAGTCAAACCTTCATTGGCGCATTTCGCCAGTGGCGATCGATCCGCAAGAGTTTCGCTCGCTAGGCCACGCGCTCATCGACCGCATCGCAGGTCTGCTGGAGTCGCTTCCCGATCGTCCCGTTACTCCGGCCGCATCGCCCACAAGCATTCGGCAGGCCCTGCAGGCTGAGCGTCCTCTGCCGGAACTCGGCTCAGAGCCCGAAGAGCTGCTGAACCATGCCGCCGATCTCCTTTTCAAGCACTCGCTATTCAACGGTCATCCGCGCTTCTGGGGATATATCACCTCGTCCGCCGCTCCCATTGGTGTGCTGGGCGATCTTCTCGCCGCTGCCGTGAATCCCAACGTGGGTGCGTGGCCGCTTTCGCCGATGGCCAGCGAAATTGAGGCACAGACCATCCGCTGGATCGCTGGCATGCTCGGTTACCCGGCCGACTGCGGAGGCCTCTTCGTCAGCGGCGGAAATATGGCCAACATTGTCGGATTTCTCGCCGCCAGGCAGGCGAAAGCGGGACACGATGTGCGTACCGCCGGGTTGAGCGGCGCACGGCTGCGGGCCTATTGCTCGAAGGAAACGCACACCTGGATCCAGAAAGCCGCGGATATCTCCGGCATCGGCACGGATTCCATTCGCTGGATCGCCACAAACGATCGCATGCAGATCGACGTTTCCGCCCTTCGGCAGCAGATCCGAGCCGACCTTGCGTCCGGCGATCGGCCATTCCTCGTTGTTGGCGCTGCGGGAACGGTCAGCACGGGCGCCATCGACCCGCTCCACGAGCTCGCCGAAGTTTGCCGCGAATTCGATCTCTGGTTTCACGTAGATGGCGCCTATGGAGCGATGGCGGCAATTCTGCCCGATGCGCTCCCCGAATTTTCCGGCCTGGCCGAAGCAGACTCGATCGCCATCGATCCGCACAAATGGCTCTACGCTCCGCTTGAGGCCGGTTGCGCGCTGGTACGCGACCGCGAGAAGCTCCGCGACGCCTTTGCATATCATCCGCCCTATTACCATTTCGAAACCGAGGCGATCAATTATTTCGATCTCGGGCCGCAGAATTCACGTGGCTTTCGCGCACTCAAGGTCTGGCTCGCCCTGCAACAGGCCGGCCGCGAAGGCTACGTGCGCATGATCTCCGACGATATCCGTCTCGCAGCGGAACTCTTCCGGCTCATCCCGCAATATCCTGAACTCCAGCCGCTCACCCTGGGCCTCAGCATTACAACCTTCCGCTTCGTGCCTCCCGATCTCCCTTCCGGAAGCCATGCGGCCGAGGACTATCTCAATGCATTGAACAACGAGTTGCTGACGCGCGTGCAAAATAGCGGCGAAGCCTACCTTTCAAATGCTGTTGTGAACGGCAGGTTCGCATTGCGCGTATGCATCGTCAACTTCCGCACAACGCAGGCGGATATTGCAGCCCTGCCGCCGCTCATTGTCCGTCTGGGCAAGCAAGCCGATGCAGAACTACGGCCAGAAAATCTGCGCCACCGAGGATAGGCCGTTCAAGGCTGAACTCACCAGGAGCTCGCCTCAGCCTCTGCAAAGCCGCGCCCTAGTACACTAGAACTGGTCGCATAAATCCGGTTTTGAGGGGCACGACTTGCGCCGTGAAAGCCGCAAAAACATTGGGCCTTTGACCCCTGAGGGAAGTTTCTTCATCGCTTCAGACCATTTATGCAACCAGCTCTAGAGTTCCGCACCCCGCGGCGAATCCATCAGGAGCTTCCATGGCATCGGTCATTCTTCCGGCCAATCCCTCCGAGTCGCGGCCCGGACGCTTCGGCGTTTACGGCGGCCGCTATGTGCCGGAGACGCTGGTCGCGGCCCTCACGGAACTCGAGCGCGAATACGAAATCGCCAAGGCCGACGCCGCATTCCAGGCCGAGCTCAACTCGCTGCTGGCTGACTACGCTGGCCGGCCCACGCCGCTCTACCTTGCCGGGCGCCTCACCGAATCCCTCGGCGGCGCGAAGATTTACCTCAAGCGCGAAGACCTGCTCCACACCGGCGCGCACAAGATCAACAACGCGCTGGGCCAGGGATTGCTCGCCAGGCGCATGTGCAAACAGCGCGTGATCGCCGAAACCGGCGCGGGCCAGCACGGCGTGGCAACGGCCAGCGCGTGCGCGCTGCTGGGTCTGGATTGCGTGATCTACATGGGCGAAGTGGACATGGAGCGCCAGGATCTGAACGTGAAGCGCATGCGGCTGCTCGGCGCCGAGGTGCGCGGCGTCTCCTCAGGCTCGAAGACGCTCAAGGATGCCATCAGCGAGGCCATGCGCGACTGGGTGACGAACGTTCGTACCACCTACTATCTGCTGGGCAGCGCGCTCGGCGCGCATCCCTATCCCACGATGGTACGCGACTTCCAGCGCGTGATCGGCAAGGAGATCCGAGCCCAGATCCTGGAAAAGGAAGGAAGGCTACCTGATGCGGTAGTGGCGTGCGTGGGCGGCGGCTCGAATGCCATCGGCGCGTTCTACGAGTTCATTCCCGAGCGGCAGGTGCGGTTGATTGGTGTGGAGGCCGGAGGATGCGGCACCGCGTTGGGCCAGCACGCGGCACGCTTCCAGGGCGGCGCGCCGGGTGTGCTGCAGGGGACGTACTCTTACGTTTTGCAGGATGAAGACGGCCAGATCGCGCTCACGCATTCGGTCTCGGCTGGCCTCGACTATGCATCCATCGGCCCCGAACACGCCATGCTCCACGACTCCGGCCGCGCCGAGTATGTTTCGCAGGACGATGCCGCGGCTCTCAATGCCGTCGAGAAGCTGGCCCGCACCGAAGGCATTTTGCCCGCGCTCGAAAGCGCGCACGCCGTAGCGGAAGCGATGCGCATTGCTCCCAGCATGTCGCCCCGTGAAATACTGGTGGTGAATCTCTCAGGACGCGGCGATAAGGACATGGGCATCCTGGCTCGGGAACTGAAGCTGTAACCCTGGTGTGAGGGCCGCTCCCAGGTCCCCAAATGCGGGACCTGGGGCACCCGCGCCGCGTCCACCTTGGTTCGAATTTGTCATCCTGAGGCGTAGCCGAAGGATCTGCGGTTGCTCTTGAATGCCGATTCGCTTCGAACACAAGCCGGGCCTGGTGATTTACCTGACCGCCGGGGATCCCTCGCTGGCAGCCACGCGTGAGATTGCCATCGCGGCAATCGATGCGGGCGCCGATGTGATCGAGCTGGGAGTGCCATTCAGCGACCCGCTCGCCGACGGGCCCATCATCCAACGCGCCAGCGAGCGCTCGCTCGCGCGTGGTACGCGGCTCAAGGATGTTCTCACCCTTGCGCACGAGCTTCGCGCTGCGCGCCCTGCCGCGGGGCTCATTCTCTTCACATATCTCAACCCAATCCTGCGCTACGGGCTGCGCAAGTTTGCCGATGATGCCAAGGCTGCCGGCGCCGATGGCGTTCTGGTCACCGACATGATCGTCGAAGAGGCCGCTGAGTATCTTGTCGAAATGGACCGCGTGGCACTCGCGCCGGTTTTCCTCGCGGCGCCCACCAGCCCCGACGAGCGGCTTGAGGCGATCGCGAAGCACTCGAAGGGTTTTGTGTACGCCATCTCGCGCGTGGGGGTCACCGGCAAGCAGCAAGACGTCGCCGGCGATGCCGCCGCACTGGTGGCGCGCATCCGCCGTTTCTCGGGTCCTCCTGGACACGGCCTGCCGGTGGCCGTGGGGTTCGGCATCAGCAACGCCGAGCACGTTGCGCAGGTGGCGGAGTTCGCGGATGCCGCGGTAATCGGCAGCGCGATCGTCGAGCTGGTGGAACGGGCAACCCGGGAGAATGGACCGGACACAGCTCCCGACTCAGTCGCTCGATTTATCAAGGGTCTGCGCTTGCCCAGTGCGGCGCTGGCCCGGTGAAAAAAGCAGCCGTCAGCTATCAGCTTTCAGTTCGTCCGTTGCCGGACTGACCGAGAAGGCTTATCTCAGCGGGTTGAGCTGAAAGCTGAGGGCTGATAGCTGAAAGCTGAAAGCTGGTTTTAGGGGCTTCAATGACCATCGAAGAATTGCGAATCCGCATCGACGAACTCGACCGCCAGTTGGTCGAGTTGCTCAGTGAGCGGGCGCGCGCCGTGGAGATGATCGGAAAGCTGAAGGCCGCCACTTCGCTTCCCGTATACGAACCCGAACGCGAAAAAACCATCTATGCCAACGTGCACGCGGCCAACAAGGGTCCGCTGCCCGACATCGAGTTGACGCATATCTACGAGCGCATCATCGACGTAATGCGAGCGTTGCAGCGCAATGAGCTTGCTAGCCAGAGAATCGCCCAGGCAACCCGATCCGAGGGCAGCATGCGAGGCAGTGCTACGGGCGGATCGCTGACCAAGCAAGCGCAAACCGTTGCCGGGGACTCGAAACCGGCGCCAGAGACAGGAAGAGAAAAATGATTGTCGCCATGCAAGAGAAAGCCACCGAAGAACAGATCGATGCCGTGATCAATGCGATGGAAGAGGCCGGCGTCGACGTGCATCGCACCACGGGCGCGTTCCAGACCATCCTGGCCGCCGTCGGACCCACAGCCAGTCTCGACCTCACCAAGTTTGAAATGTTGCCCGGCGTGTTGCACGTGCACCGCATTAGCTCGCCTTACAAGCTTGCAGGCCGCGCGTGGAGGCCGGAGGGCACAGTCATAGAATTTCCCAATGACGCCAAAATTGGTGGCCAGCAGGTTGCCATCATCGCCGGCCCTTGTGCGGTAGAGAGCCGCGAGCAGATCTTTGCGACCGCAGAGTCCGTCAAGAGAGTCGGCGGAAAATTTCTGCGCGGCGGCGCATTCAAGCCGCGCAGCTCACCCTACTCGTTTCAGGGCCTGGGCATCCCCGGCCTGGAATTGATGCGCGAAGCCGCCGACGCCAACGGCTTGGCCGTGGTAAGCGAAGTCATGGAGATCGCGCAGATCGAGCCCATGCTGCCGCTGGTCGATTGCTTCCAGGTGGGCGCGCGCAACATGCAGAACTTCAACCTGCTACGCGAGCTGGGCCAGGTGCGCAAGCCCATCCTGCTCAAGCGCGGCATCGCCGCCACCATCGAAGAGCTTCTGCTTTCGAGCGAGTACATCCTCTCCGGCGGCAACTACGACGTGATTCTCTGCGAGCGCGGCATCCGTACCTATGAAACCTCGACGCGCAACACCATGGATATCGCAGCCATCCCGGTAATCAAGAAGCTCTCGCATCTGCCTGTGGCCGCTGACCCCTCGCACGGCACCGGCCGGCGCGACATGGTGCCGGCCATGGCTAGAGCCGCGGTGGCTGCCGGCGCTGATGCGCTCATTGTGGAGATCCACCCCAACGCCGACAAGGCCGTCTCCGACGCCGCGCAGACACTGTTCCTCGACCAGTTCGAAAAGCTGGTCGGCGAGCTCCGCGTGCTGGCGGAAGCGGTGGGAAGATCGCTCTGAAAGGCAGCGGCGCTGGCGGTGTTAGCGTAGGTTAACGGGGTTGAAGTTCTGGCTCTGCTGACTCGCTGACCTGCTAACTATGATCGATCGCATCGCCATCCTCGGCACCGGCCTTCTGGGCACATCGATCGGCGTTGCCCTGCGCGCGGCGGGATATAAAGGCAGCATCGTTGGCTGGAATCGCAGCCCCGAGCAGGCACAGCTTGCGCTCGCGATGGGCGCAATCGATTCCGTCGCGCCTGACCCGATCGAAGCAGCGCACGCCAACGAAGTCACGGTCCTCGCCGTTCCCATCTTCGCCACCATCGACTTCATGGAGAAGCTGGCGGGTGTCCTTGGCCCCGATCAGCTGGTGACCGATGTGGGCAGCACCAAGCGCGTGATTTCCGAAACCGCCGCGCGCCTCTACAACACGCCCGATCGTGCAGCGTTTCTCCCCGGCCATCCTATGGCGGGCAAGGAGCGCGGCGGCGCGGCGCTGGCCGATGCAACGCTCTTTCGCGGTGCGATGTGGCTGTTCACTTTGAAGGGTACGGGCTTTAGCCCGTCCGAAAACTCGCAAGAAGTAAATGGGGCTTTAGCCCCTGCGGGAGTCTCCGAGACCGCAGCGGCATTGATGCGCGAGTGGCGAGAGTGGGTGACGAAAATGGGCGCCAAAACCCTCGATCTCGATCCCGCCCGCCATGACGAACTGGTTGCCTGGGTGAGCCATCTGCCACAGTTCACGGCCACGGCGCTCAGCGCTTTGCTCGAAGAGGAAGTAGGCGACGCGCCCGAGCTTAAAGACGTGGGCGGCCGCGCGCTCCGCGAGATGACGCGGCTCGGCGCAAGCCCTTACTCCATGTGGCGCGACATCGCCCACACCAACACCGGGGCCGTCGAGCGCGCACTGCTGGCCCTCGAACAGCGCCTCGCACATCTGCGCGAGAACCTCCGCACACCCGTCCTGCGCGACGAATTCGATCAGGCCAACAAGTTCCGAAAGGAATAGGCGCAGTCTCCCCTCCCGGGTTGAGCAAGGTCATGCGTCAAACCGAAGATCCGGCAGACCAGTGGCTTCCTCGGTCGGCCCGCGCAAAAACCGGTACTGGCGCAGTTTGAACTGATTTGAAAGGGCACGACTTCAGTCGTGCCGTAACGGCAGCAAAATGCCTCGGGGCTTTAGCCCCTGAGGGATGATCTTGCCAAACTGACTCACCGCCAGAAAAACCCCAGCGCCCCTGCCGTCTGCTATCTTCAAGGTTGCGGAGCTGACCCCCGGAGATTAAGGCTCCGCCGTCCTTCGGGGAGTGTCGCTTTCATGTCCGATCCTGCACGCCTTTCAGCCGCGTCCGCGACAGCAGCTTCCGATTCGTTGGGATTCTTTCATCCGTCCGGACGCCCCTACCGCTTCACTATTCTGCTGTTCATCAGCCTGCTGGTCCTCGGCACCTATTTCGCCTATGACAGCATCGGCGCCCTCGCGCCCACGCTCATCGAGGCGCTCCATCTGGACCGCAGCACCATCGGCAATCTCTATACGGCGTACTCCGTTGCCGCCGTTTTCATCGTTTTCTTCGGGGGCATGCTCTACGACAAGCTGGGTCCGCGGCGCTCCAGCCTGCTGTTCAGTACCCTCATCTTTGTGGGCGCTCTGGTCGTGGCGCTCGCGCATTCCACGTGGCAGCTCTTCGCCGGCCGGTTGATCTTCGGCGCCGGCTCGGAGACGCTGATCGCGGTGCAGAGCGCCATTATCAGCCGCTGGTTCAAAGGCAAGGAGATGGCGCTCGCCTTCGGAATCGCTCTCACTGTCAGCCGAGTGGGGACCCTCTTCAGCTTCAACACCGAAGAACTCATCTCCGAGTATTTTGGCAGCTACCGCATTGCGCTCTGGGCGGCGGCAGGTTTCTGTCTGTTCTCTTTGCTCTGCAATCTGATCTACAACGCCATGGACCTCCACGGTGAGAAGGCGCTCGCGCTCCCTAAGCCCGAGGGCAGCGACAAGATCGTCTTCTCCGATATCCAGAAGTTCACATCCTCGTACTGGTACGTTGTTCTGCTCTGCGTCACTTTCTATAGCGCCATCTTCCCCTTCACCGCCCTCGCCACCGACATGTTTCACGACAAGTGGGGCTATCCGCTGGTCAGCGAAACGGCCGGCGGATTCCTCGTCCAGGTCTTTGGCAACTTCCTGCACATGTTCTCCACGGCGCCGGGAATCACCAGCATCATCATCTTCGCGTCCATGGTATTCGCG
>Ga0187855_10003129_pt1 | contig 12240 bp, 7 predicted proteins | sample June2016WEW_8_10_2_FD_132969 | JGI IMG/M metagenome (GOLD analysis project Ga0187855, IMG submission 132969) | Peatland microbial communities from SPRUCE experiment site at the Marcell Experimental Forest, Minnesota, USA - June2016WEW_8_10 | ecosystem: Environmental > Terrestrial > Soil >...
CCCAGTAACGCCAGCCACATAGGCTTTGATCGTCCAAACTCCAGAGCGGGACTTAAAAGTCCCGCCGGCACGCTAAAGCGTGCGCCACGGGCATCATTAGAGTTTCGCCTGCATGCGCCGCATGCCGCGCAGCCAGCGATCGTAGTCGCCGGCCTTGCGGCGCAGGTACTCGCCGACCTCCGGGTGCGGCAGGATCAGGAAGCGCTCTTCGGCCAGCGCCACGATCACAGCCTCCGCGACCTGTTCGGGTTCGAGCGCGCCTTCCACCAGGAAGCGGCCCGGTCCCTGTTCGGCTTCCGCCAGCATGTTGGTGCGCACGCCCTGCGGACACAGGCAGGACACGCGGATGCCGCGATCGCCATAAGTGACCGATAGCCACTCGGCCAGCGACACGGCGGCGTGCTTGGTGACGGCGTAGGGAGCCGAACCCACCTGCGTCAGCAGTCCGGCGGCGGAAGCGGTCTGCAGCAGATAGCCTTCACCGCGCGCCAGCATACCCGGCAGGACCGCGCGCGCGGCATACACGTGCGCCATGAAATTGATATTCCAGATGCGCTGCCAGTCGCTATCGGATGTTTCGACGCCGCCTTCGATGCCGATTCCCGCATTGGAGCAAAACAGATCGATCGCGCCGCATGCCGCCGTGGCGCGGCTGACCAATTCGACGATATCGCGCTCACGGCTCACGTCCGCCGCAACGGCCAGCCCGCCGATTTCGGACGCTACCCGCTCCGCGCCGGCGGCGTCGATGTCCGCCACCACGACACCGCGCGCGCCCTCCGCCGCGAACCGCCGGCACAACGCGCGGCCGATGCCGTTTGCGCCGCCCGTCACCACCGCGACTCTACCGGTTAGTTTCATGCTTTGTCCGGTTCATATTTGCGCAATTCCATCTTAGCGACGGCCTCCCGATGAACTTCATCGGGTCCGTCCGCCAGGCGCAGCGTGCGAGCACCCGCCCAGGCGTGCGCCAGGAAGAAATCGTCGGCCACGCCCGCGCCGCCGTGCGCCTGGATGGCGCGGTCGATCACGCGCAATGCCATGTTCGGGGCGACCACTTTGATCATGGCAATCTCGGCACGCGCCGTCTTGTTACCCGCCACATCCATCATGTAAGCGGCCTTTAAAGTGAGCAGGCGCGCCTGCTCGATTTCCATGCGCGAGTCGGCGATATCGGCGCGCTGGGTGCCGAATTCCGCCAGCTTCCGTCCGAACGCGACGCGCGATTGCGCCCGCCGGCACATGGCTTCGAGTGCGCGCTCCGCCAAACCGATCAGCCGCATGCAATGATGAATTCGTCCCGGCCCCAGGCGGCCTTGCGCGATCTCGAAGCCGCGGCCTTCGCCGAGCAGCATATTGGATGCGGGCACGCGCACATCTCGGAATACGACTTCGCCGTGGCCATGCGGCGCGTCGTCGTACCCGAATACGGGCAGCATGCGCTCAATGGTAATTCCAAGCGTATCCAAAGGCGCCAGGATCATGGCCTGCTGCTTGTGACGCGGCGCTTGCGGATCCGTTTTGCCCATGAAGATGGCGATTTTGCAGCGCGGATCGCCGGCGCCCGAGGACCACCATTTACGGCCGTTCAGCAGATATTCGCCGCCATCGCGGACGATGCTCGCGCAGATGTTGGTGGCATCCGACGAAGCAACCGCCGGCTCGGTCATGCAATAGCAGGAGCGGATGCGGCCCTCCAGCAGCGGGACCAGCCACTGTTCTTTCTGCGCGGGCGTGCCGTAGCGCGCCAGCACTTCCATGTTGCCGGTGTCCGGCGCCGAGCAGTTGAACACCTCGGGCGCCATAACCACGCGGCCCATGATTTCACATAGCGGTGCGTACTCGAGATTCGTGAGACCCGCGCCCCATTCGGAATCGGGCAAGAACAGGTTCCACAGACCGGCGGCGCGGGCTTTCGGCTTCAGTTCTTCGATGATGGGGACCGGCTGCCAACGGTCTCCTGCGGCAATCTGCCGGTAATAAAGCGGCTCGTTCGGGTAGATGTACTGGTCCATGAACGCAGTCAGCTTTTGCTGCAGGTCCTGGACCTTCGGGGAGTACGCGAAGTGCATCCCCGGATTGTAACGCGACACAAGCGGCAGCCTTGGGAAAAGCCAGCTAAAAACCAGCTTGCGGGCGGGATTGCCTACCCCACTTTAGCTGGACCGATCAGGCCTGCCCACCCAATCAGGCCGGTTGGCCGTAGTGGTTAACCTGGAAAGCGACAGGCTGCACCCGATGGCAGACGTCTGAGCAGTTTCTGGGAAGCCGGATGACGGCTCAGGTTGAGGAACAGGTCACGTCTGACAGGATGAGTCAATGGCGCACCAGTAGGGCAGACCCGCAAAATGCAAAAAACAGATTCGTCGTTCAGGATCAGGCATGCCGCTTGGCCTTGTCACCTGATAGCATGATGGAAGGCCCCATGAACGACGCCGCAGGCACAGCCCGTATTGCCATCGTGGGCGATTTTAATCCGGAATACGAAACCCATCACGCCATCAACCGCTCGCTGGCACATGCGGCGGACGCGCTGGACATCCGCCTGGATTTGAAATGGGTCGCGACCGGCTGCGCGGAGCGGGGCGCGGACAAAATCCTGCGGAATTACAGCGGCCTGTTCATCGCCTCCGGGAGCCCTTACCACAGCATGGAGGGCGCGCTTGCAGCCATCCGCTTCGCGCGCACGCAAGCCTGGCCGCTGATCGGCACTTGAGGCGGCTTCCAACATACTCTGTTAGAGTATGCCCGGAACGTGATGGGGCTTGCGGACGCCGACTCGGCGGAGCACGGCGTGCCTTCCTCGAACCTGCTGATTACCGCAGTGGCATGCCCCATGCCGGATCGGTCCGCCGGCGTGCCCAACATGCACGGCGCAGCCTGCATCCGCTTGCGGCGAGCCACGCGCGCGTGGGAGATTTACGCCAGCGATGAAGTCTCCGAGCGGTACTTTTGCAATTACGAGGTGAATCCAGAGTATCGCGAACGATTGCAGGCGGCCGGCCTGGTCTTGTCGGGTTTCTCGGAAAACGGAGACATCCGCATCGCCGAACTTCCCGCGCATCCCTTCTTCATGGCCACACTGTTTCAGCCGCAATTGTCGTCGGAGGCGGGCCGGACGCACCCTTTGATCACCGCGTTCGTACAGGCAAGCGCCTCGCACATTTTCGGCTAGATACCGTAATCGTCGGGCAGACTTGTCCCATTTCAATTCAATTTTCCGCTTTATCAGGCAGAAGCGAGCGTCAGGAGCGGCCATGAGCGACGGAATTGAAACGGATCTCACCCGAATACTGCAAATGCGCGACGACAGGGTGTGGTCGATCGTGCGGCAACTGGCGGACACTCCCGAGGGCGGGCTGCGGCGGATCCTCAGGCCGCATGCGGAGGCGGGCTTTCAAGCCAAGCGGGACCAGACGGAAATCGACCGGCGCGCGAAACTGGACGACGCGCTAGAGCGGCTAACGCTATTTGAAATCGGCCGGGAAATCGGCATCCTGACTGAGCCGGACGGGGCGCCCGTGGACTTGACGGGCCTCGAGAAACTCTTCAAGTCCAAAGCCTTTCTGCGGTATGCGAATGCGTATCTTTACTTCGGAGTCCGCCTGCTGGCCGGCCGTATTGCCGCGCCGGAATGGCTGGGCGGCAACCGCCCGGAGGCCGAGCCTGGCGAACCGGATCCCAAGAATACGCGCGAGTTCGCCCTGGCGGTGCCTCCGACTATCGGAGCAACAACGGAAGCTCGCGAAGCGCTGAAGCGTTTCCTGAAATTGAAGGAGGCCGAGGATGCGCGGGCCAAAACAAAACTGGGGCGGGCACTGAGATTCCTCGACGATTTCATTTCCGAGGACGAGCCCGACCTTCTCGAACGATGGCTGCGAGGCCTGGGACCCGGGATCGACAACCGAACCGCGGGCCGTTTCAAGGATATTGCCGGAGGTCTTGCCGCATGGGCTTGCGCGCACAGTGAATTCTACCTGAACGATCTCGATTCGGGCCCCCACGCGCCTGCCGCGCCACCAGCCGATCCGCCCGCGGCCACAGACGGCGAACGGGCGTTGAAAGGGCCTGGCGGCGAAAGGCGATGCGATCATGATCGTCCCTTGGCCGGATGGGCGGTGACCAACCCGCTGGCCGCCCGCTTCGGGCTGGCGGACCTGTATTGGATCGCGCGCTTGTTAAGAGCCGGCGTATGCTCCGACGGATCGGTCAGCTACTCGCCAAAATCCTGGCTGGAGCTTCTCGCCCTGCAAGCCAGACTGCGCGGCGATGCGGAAGGCGAATGTGAGTTGCAGAAGGCGGAAGAAGTCCTGCGCAGCGTTTTCGAGCTTACTTGCGACCTGGTCCAGAACGCCTGCCAGATCGCGCAAGAGAAGGAGTGGAAGTTTCGCGATCCGGAGCAGTACCCGGATCTCCCCGTAACCACGGCGCACTGGCGGCGGACCTTCGACGAGGAACTCACCGAAATCGAAGCGCAGCGGGCGCGCCGCGAATTCCGGGAAGTGTCCGGCCCTAGCGGCGGCAATGCCGGTTCCGGCAACCCGCCGGTGGATTGCGGACCTGGCTGGAGCCAGAGAGCCACGACATCCGATCAGCCCCGCAACCTGATCGGGCTGACTTTTTCGGGCGGCGGCATTCGCAGCGCCACGTTTAATTTGGGAGTCCTCGAGGGGCTTCAGGAATTCGACCTGCTGCGCTACGTGGATTATCTCTCGACCGTGTCCGGCGGCGGCTTTATCGGATCGTGGCTGGTGGCGAACGTGAAGCTGACTTCGCACTGGCTGGGACGGCTGACCGGCTGGGACGACTCCGTGGCCCACCTGCGGCGCTACTCCAACTATCTCGCGCCCAGCGCCGGATTCTTCAGCGCGGACACTTGGACAATGTGGGGAACATGGCTGCGCAACGCATTCCTGATTCAACTCACGGGGGCCACATGGCTCGCGGCGCTGCTGCTGATCGTGCTCGCGGGCCAAAGCGTATTCCGTTGGATGGGCGGCTTGAAGGCCGTGGAGTTCGGGCTGTCCATGCCGGGCTTTGTGGCGGCCGCGATGGCGTTGCTGGTGTTCTCGACCCTGTTTTGGAGTCTGACGCATCCTTCAAGAAAGGAGGGCGCTTTCCCGGCCTTCTGGGTTAAGGGATTGGCGGTTGTGCCAAGCTGGATCGGTGCCTTTCTGATCGCCGCCCTGTTGTGGGGTGAGACCCCTGCGTCCGCCACAACGCATCCGGCCGGCAACCCATTCGAATACTCGTACATTCTGCTGAACGCCTGGGGAAACTGGAAAGTCCTGCTGGCTACTGCATGTATCGCGCTGGCGGCGATCGCCGCCGCCACAATGGCCCGCAGCCGCTGGCATGCGTTGTGGATCGGCCCAATGTCTACCGCACCGCTCTACCTGCTGCTCTGCGCGGTCTTGTATCTCTTCCGGGCGTGGTCGCTGGACTGTGAACGGTCCGACTGGTATGCGTTCGTATTTGGTCCGGCGCTGGTGCTGGCCGCTTTCACGCTGTGCATCGTGCTGTTTATCGGTTTCTGCGGGCGCAACTCCCGCGAATGGATTCGAGAGTGGTGGACGCGATTCGGAAGCTGGCTGGGCATCTATGGGGTGCTCGTTCTAGCGGCCGGTGTGAGCGCCGTTTTCGGACCTCTTGCGATTCTCACCCTGCTCCGCTCACACCCACATGTCGGCGCGGGAACCGTGGCCGGCTGGATCACCACGGTGCTGGGCGGCCTGTTCGCGGGCAACAGCAGCAAGACCAGCGGGAATGCCACGCAGAGCAAGGCGCCTTGGCTGGAGTGGCTTGGCAAAACCGCCGGCTTCTTGTTCATCGTTGGCGCGGTATTTGCCGTATCCACCGTGGTCTACGCCCTGGTGGTGAACCTCGCCACCAACTATCCCGTTTCCGTGGGCGGTTACTGGTGTGCGCTGCAAGACATGAACGTGTGGCTGGTATTAGCGGCCTTCGGGGTGGCGGCTGCTTGCGGTTTGGTCTTCTCGACGTATTTCGAAATCAACATCTTCGGATTGAATCAGTTCTACCGGAACCGGCTGGTGCGCTGCTATCTGGGCGCCGCCAGATGGTCTCCGGGCCTGAGACAACCTCAGCCTTTTACCGGATTCGACAGCCGGGACGATATGAAGCTCAGTAAACTGGTGGCCGATTACCGTGGACCGTTTCCAATTTTGAATTGCTCGCTCAACCTGGGAGGCAGTTCCGATCTTGCCCTGCATACGCGCCACAGCGCCTCGTTCTCGATGACGCCATTGCGCTGCGGCGCCGATCGCCCCAAGGTCGGATATGCGCCGACCAAAAAGGACGACCGCGAGTTTGCGGGCGGCGTCATGCTGGGGCAGGCGGTGGCCATATCCGGCGCGGCGGCCAGCCCGAATATGGGCTACAACACGTCGCCCCTGGTTGCATTCCTGCTGACCATGTTCAATGTCCGTTTGGGCTGGTGGTTTCCCAATCCGGGCAAACCGCAATGGGATAAGGGAGGCCTCAGCTTCAGTCTCTATTACCTGATCAAAGAGCTATTCGGCCTGGCGGATGAAACCGACCGGTTCGTGAACGTCTCGGATGGCGGGCACTTTGAAAACCTGGGTGTCTATGAGTTGGTGCGCCGGCGCTGCAAGGTGATCGTGGCTTCCGACGCCGAATGCGACGACGCGCTAACCTTCGGAAGTCTGGGAAACCTGGTCAGAATCTGCGAAACCGATTTTGGCGCGAAGATCGATATCGACGTGAGTGCCATTCGTAAGCAGAAGGAAGGACACAGCCTGGCGCACTGCACGGTCGGCAAGATCACTTACAGCAATGGCAGCCTGGGCTATCTGATCTATCTGAAGGCATCGGTCACCGGCGACGAGGACGTAGGAGTTGCGCAGTACCGCTCGCAGCATCCCTCGTTTCCTCACGAAACGACCGCCGATCAGTTCTTCACCGAGAGCCAGTTTGAAAGCTACAGGCGGCTAGGCCAGCACGTGGTCCGGCACGCCTTACGCGGGATCCAGCCCAGCAGCCATCCGGTGTCCATCGCGGAGAAGCTGTACGACGTCTGGGCGCCGGCGGGATTGAGCTGCGATACGTTCATCAAGCACGCCAAGGCGCTCGATGGAATCTGGGAACGTTTCCGCCAATCCCCCAGTCTGAATCGGCTCATGAGCGAGTTGATGGGCGGACCAGCCACCGCCAACTCCGCGACGCCCATAGAGACCTGCGCCTGCCTGGAACTGATTCAATTGATGGAAAACGTGTTTCTGGATCTGCGACTGGACGATTACTGGGAGCACCCGGATAACCGCGGCTGGGGTATGCTATTCATGGCCTGGGCGCGCAGCGGGATTTTCCGGGCGGTCTGGAAGCAGACGCGAAGCTCATTCGGGATTCGCTTCGAGTATTTCTGCGCCGAGCGTCTGGGGCTGGAGCGCAGCGATCGGGTGGTGCGTGTGTAAGGGTAAACCCCGCGGGACTTAGAAGTCCCGCCCTGGGGTTTGGACACTTCTCGCGATGGCCGCTTGCCCGTGGCGCACGCTTCAGCGTGCCGGCGGGACTTTTAAGTCCCGCTCTGGAGTGTGGACGTTTCGTGCTGGCGTTTTTGGGGGTGCGGATGGTTTTTCGTCTCTTCGCGTTGAAGAAACATCAGCTTACTTGAGCGTGGTGGATGCAACAGCAGTGGCAAGCTTGCGTGATCTCTCTGACTCGTTACCCCCTTCAAGCGTGGGCAGCCAAGATCGGCTTCTTTCCATCCGCCGCCGTTCGGCGCCTTATTTTTCACTATATAGAGTGAAACATTTCCAGTGCTTTCCGCGCTTAAAGCGTGCGCCACGGGCCTGCCTACCCAATCAATCCGGCAGGCCGTTGCCGGCCATGGCCATCCTCGCCAGATGATGCGACATCATGCGGTCCGGCAGCAGGATCGCCTGCTGGAAATGCGCCCAGGCGGCGGGTCGCTTTCCAAGTGCCGCTTCCAGCACGCCGGTGGTGTACGGCGCACCCGATTCGGATTGCGCCAGCGCCGCTTCGAAGCGTTTGGCCCATGGCGCGTTGTCGTAACCGTCCAGTTTGCGGGCTGCTCCCCACGCCCAGATCAGGTCCCCGATACCCTTCGCGGCAGCGACGCGGCGCCAGCGCTCCGCCGCCTGCGGTGCGCGGCCGCAGCGGGCTTCCACCTGTCCAATCAGGTATTGAGTGCGCGCCGCGTTTACGAATGGTTCGAGGCCGTCATGACTGAAAGGCAGACCGGCAACCGCGCCGCCCAGGCCGTCTACCGTCTTGATCGCGGAGTCGCACTTTTTTGCCGCGGCTTGCGATAGAGCTTCGAGGATGTTCACCTCCACCCAAACCTGCCGGACGTTGGTGCCGCCTTCCTCGCGCGGGAAAAAGCGGTTGGGAAACAGCGCGCGGGCGTCTTCGAAATCCAAGGCCTCGGCGCGATCGAGCGCCAGCGCGTAAACCAGTTCCGCGGGCATGTGCGCCGGGTCGGGATAGCGTTCCAGCGAGACCGCCAGTTCCCGCGCGGGACGCGACATCAGGCTGAGCGCTTCATCCACGCCTTCGTAGAGTTTGCGGTTCAGCGGGTCCACGGCCAGCCCCTCGCGGAACACCTGCAGCGCGCCGATCGAATCGTGTTTCTCGCGCAGCAGGGCGCGTCCGATATCGGCGTGCAAAACCGGTATGTGGGCATCGGCGTGGCGTGCCGCATTCCATTCGGTCAAGGCATCGTTGGTGAGGCCACGCGCGAACAATTGCGTGCCGAGCAGGTAGCGGGCGGTCATATCTTCGGGATTGGCTTTGGCGGCCGCCCGCAGCACTTCCAGATCTTCGGAGCGGCTGGGGAACACATACAATGTCGACAGTTTCTGTGCGGCGGCATAGTCCGCGGCAGCGGATTCGCCCAGCTTCGCGCGGCAATAACCGCGGTAATAGGCGATCAGGGGATGCTTTTGCGGCAGCACGGCTCCCGGTTCCGTCTCGTCGGGTGGGACTGGCGGAAAGTCTCGCGCCAGGATGTCCAAGGCCTGGTGGTTCAGGCCGAGGCGCATGTACTCCGCGGCGATTTCCAGGACCCGCGCGGCGTCGGCCGCCAGGAACCGCAACAGCGCGGCATCGTGGTGCGGGCCGCTATCCCACTGCAGGAACGGACTGGGCGGCAGTTCCTGCGCCGTAGTCAGGCGGCCCGGCGTCCTTCCCAGCGCATGCATCAGGGCGGACATCTCTTCATCGGCGCGCCGATCGCCTTGCGCGGCATCCAGGAATCGCAGGCCCGCTTCGCGATCGCCTTCGCGCGCCAGCAATTCGCCTAATTTGAGGCTGGCGGCGGAGCGCCAGGAGGGCATGCGCGCGGCGGTTTCGTAGGCGAGCCGGGCATGGGCGGGCTCGCCCGCGCCGTCGTAAGCCAACCCCAGATAGTATGCGATCTCGGGGTTCCATGTGGCGCGCGCCGCGGCGCGCTCGAGGTAGGCGATGGCCTCCGCGTACCGCTGCAGGCCGGCGCACAGGCGTCCGGCCGCCACGCTGAGCGCGAAATCTCCGCCCGCATGCTGCAATCCCTCCCGATAGGTGTGCAGTGCGGCCGGCAATTCGCCTTGAAGCTCCTGATCTGTGCCACGCTGTAGCGCGTCGCCTTCCTTCGGTTGCGGCTGCGGCCCTGTATGAATTTCGTCGGCCGGCGTCCAGTCGTATTGGCCTTCGGTGTGGCGCAGCAGCACTTTGCCGGCCGCGTCGCGCAGTTCGAAGGTGCATGGATCGGACGCTGTGTTCGGGATCTCGCGCGTCCAGGTGTGTTCCGGCGCCAGGGTGGTTTTCTCTTCGGCGAGGACGCGCTGGCCTTGCGTGATGCGGATGGAAGCGGCCACGATTTTTTGGTTGGCGTTGAAAGCCGCGGCCACTGCGCCACCGCGGCGGGTCAGATTCAGCACGCCGGAAAGGTTGGCGCGCGCGATGCCGCCGATGCCCCGCGCGGGCATCCAGTATTCGGAGAAGGCGATGGTCTGGCGCGGCTGGAGGAAAGCGTAAGTCTCCTGGTTGCGGAACAGGCCGGCCTGCACCTCCACGTAGGCGCTGTTGTTGTCGGAGAGCGCGCGGCGCCAGTCGAGCCCATCGGCGTCCACGCCCCAAGACCAGATTTTCTTGGCCGGAAGTTCGGCGTACCCGGCGTAATGCACGGTGCCGGAGTTGGTGTCCGGCCGCCACACGCCCATGAACGGTTCGCGGCTGCCGTACACGAAGCGCGAAACCGGGCCATCGGTCTGGTTGCGGATCACGCTGAGATCCTTGCCCGTGGAATCGACCGGCCAGGTGTCCACGTCCGTGAAACCGTGGCTGGCGGTGAAGCGCATCGGGTAATAGATGCGCGAATCGTCTTTCACTTCGACGCCCGCGTTGTTCCACCAGTAGAAGCGGTGGCGCACGTCGCTGCGATTGTTCAGCGTGACGCGCTCTTCGAGCACCGTGCTGCCGGGACGCAGGCGCAGCTCGACCACCCACTGCATGCCGTAGACGCGATCGATGTTGCCCACCCACACCGAGGCGCTGCCGTCGGCGTGCTTCGCGAAACTGAATTCCACCGGCGACATGGAGACCCAATTGTGCGAAACCGGGAAATTGAATTCGATGCCGAAGGCCGCCCACGCGCCGCGATAGCCGATGTTGGCCTTCTTGATCGAAGGGTTGGCGTAGAACATGGGCTGTCCGCCGATTTTATCGGTGCAGGTGTAGAGGTGGCCGCCGATATCCGGCAGAACGGAGCACTTCAGATATTCGTTTTCGAGATAAACGGCGCGCCAGTCGTGCGCCACGCGCTGGTTGGTAAGATTCTCGCGCAGGGTGTAAGGATAGTTGAAGCGCCCTGTGGAAAAGGCGTCGAAGGGCGGGTTGGGATCGGGCGCGCCTTCTTCGTAGGTGGGCAGCGTAAGCGTGCCCTCCCAGACACGGACTTGGGCGTGCACCAGAGGAAGGCCCAGGGCCAGCGTGCCAAGCATCCCCCGCAGCGCGCGCGCTAGATGACGAATTTGCATATTAGTTCCACGAATTATATTAACCAGTCGCGCAGGGCGATATACTCTTCATTCCCGGAGTTTCCAACCCGATATGCGACTACGCACCCTTCCGGTTTTTCTGGCCTTCCTGGCGATGGGCTTTGCCGACGCGGTAGGACCCTTCGTCAGCTTGGCGAAAAACGAGTTTCATCTCAGCAACGCCGTAGCATCCCTCATCCCCTTCGTGGGATTCGTCATGTTCGGGCTCCTCTCGATCCCCATGGGAGTTTTTCAGGATAAACGCGGCAAGAAGTTTGTGCTGATGCTGGGGCTGGTGGTGGCGCTGATCGGGCTGCTGAATGCCGCCTTCGGGTTGACTTCCTTCGCCCGCTTCCTGCTGACCGTGCTGCTGGTGGGCGCGGGCGCGGCCATCCTGCAGGTTTCGGGCAATCCCATCATGCGGGATGTTTCAGACGAAGGGAAGTACGCGCGCAACCTTTCGCTGGCCCAGTTTGTGAAAGCCATCGGATCGCTGTCGGGCCCCATGATCCCGCTGATTGCGGCGAAATATTTCGGCGCCAGTTGGAAGGTGATCTTTCCCATCTACGCGGTGGCGCTGGTGGTGGCCGTACTGGCGGTCGCCGGCTTGCGAGTGGAGGAGAAGAAGAGCGAGCATCATGCCGCCACGTTTGGCTCGTGCGTGGCCCTGCTCTCCAACGGCTATGTCCTGATGATGGTGGCCGCCATCTTCTTTTATGTGGGCGCGGAAGTCAGCGTCAGCGCCGGGATCCCGCTATACCTGAAGGAACGCTTCGATATCGATATCAATAAGGTGGGCCTGCTGGGCACCGGTTTGTTCTTCACCGCGCTCACCATCGGCCGCTTTTCCGGCGGGGTCATTTTGAATTGGATCGCGCCGCGCAAGTTCTTCCTGATCACCTGCGCCGTCTCCGTAGTGGCCTTGCTGGGCTTGTTCGTCCCGGACCGCACGCTGGCGGTATCCAGCTTCTTCGTCGCCGGGCTGGGATTTGCCAATATCTTCCCGCTGGTCTTCGCCATCGCGGTGGAAGCCATGCCGGAGCATACCAATGAGCTATCGGGCCTGATGGTCACGGCGATCGTGGGCGGCGCCTGTCTGCCGCCGCTGATGGGCCTGGTGGCCGATCGCAGCTCCGTGCAACTGAGCTTTCTGGTGCCGCTGGCCGCCATCTTATATATCACCTGGACCGCGCTTTCCAACCGTCGGGCGGCGCGGGCGTAA